>Ga0299914_10003804_pt1 | contig 10744 bp, 5 predicted proteins | sample RVTome_10_FD_201361 | JGI IMG/M metagenome (GOLD analysis project Ga0299914, IMG submission 201361) | Soil microbial communities from uranium-contaminated site in the Upper Colorado River Basin, Wyoming, United States - RVT153D57 (version 2) ... | reverse complement strand
GTCGAACGATCCGTTGCGCACGACGGGGGGATGGGCACAATTGAACGTCCGGCCGATGCACACGCTGCAGGTTGGCGCTGGCTGCGGCGGCGATCACCCCCGAGCGGCCCCGGCAAGACACCGCAACGACGTGTGCGCTACCTACGTCACGGTGCGGCCATCAGGGCCGCTGTTCGTCGGCGCGGAGTTCCGCCGCATTCGAACGGAACACGCCGCGGCGCGTTACACGAACGATCATGTGACCCTTTCCGCCGGGTTCGAGTTTTAGATTGATGGGTGTCTTGGGCCTGAGATAAACGCCAGCGACGGAGTCCGCATGCGCGCAGCACGAAGCTTTCTCGGAATGCTGGTTCTCGTCGCGGCTTGCAGCGGCTACGATCGCACGCCGACCGGCAACAATCCTGGCGGCGGTGAAACGACCAATCAGATCGCGGTGCGCGACGACTTCTTTTCGCCGAGCGCCACCACTGTCGAGGCAGGTACGACGGTTACCTGGACGTGGGCGGGAGGAAATCTGCACGACGTCATTTTCAGCAACAGCGCGATCGGGAACTCTGCCACGCAGACGAGTGGGACGTTTCAACGGACCTTCAACGCCGCCGGGACTTACGCCTACCGTTGCAACGTTCACGGACAGTCGATGAGCGGAACGGTCACCGTACAATAGATCTCATGGGGGTGCCGGCGCCGCGCTTCCCGGGGCAGGCGCGGACGCCTTGTCCAGCGCCGGGCGGCGCCGCTCGTCCGTGGGGCGACGCGGCTGCTCCTGATCGAACGGCCGTCCATTGCCGCCATTTCCGTCGTTCAAGTCCGCGCTCGCAGGAAGCAGGAGGCGGAAGGTGCTTCCATTGCCCGTCTGGGAATCCAGCGTGAGCGAACCGTGCAGCAGCTCGGCAAGGCGGCGGGAGATCGGCAGGCCAAGTCCGGTGCCGTCCTGGAGTTGCGTCTTCCCGAGCTGCACGAATTCGTGGAAGATGCGCTCCTGATCCTCCGCCGGGATGCCTTCGCCCTGGTCGCGCACCTCGACGCAGACGCCCTGCTCCGGCGTTCCGGCGACGCGCACCGTGATGGGCTTCCGGCCGCCGAACTTGATGGCGTTCGAGAGCAGGTTGAGCAGGATCTGTCGAACGCGCCTGGGATCGGAGACGACGCTGACCGACGGCATCGCCGTCTCGAGGTTGAGCGTGCTGCCGTACTTGTCCGCGAGCGGGCGCACCGTGACGAAGAGCTCCTCGACGATTCCCGGGAACGCCACGGGCTGGAGGCGCAGATCGATCTTGCCCGCCTCGATCTTCGAGAGATCGAGCACGTCGTTCACCAGCTCCAGCAGGTGGCGCGCCGCGCGCTGCGTCCGCTGGATGCCTTCCGTCTGCTTTTCGTTCAGCGGGCCGTAGATGCTCTCGAGCAGCAGGGTGCTGTACCCGAGCACCGCGTTGATCGGTGTCCGCAGCTCGTGGGACATCGAGGCGTAGAACCGGCTGCGGGCGCTCATCGCGCGCTCCAGGTCTTCCTGCCGCCGGCTCAGTTCCTCGTTCGCCATGGTCAGCTCGCCCATCGTGCGCTCCAGCGCGATTGCCTGCTCGCGCAGGTCGCGCTCCTGCCGTACGCGGATGGAGATGTCGCGCATGATGATCGTGTACTGCATGCCGTCCCGGCCATCGAAGCACGATACGGATGCCTCGATGGGGAAGTCCTCTCCGGTCTCGCGGCGACCGGCGAGCGCCACGACATGCTGCGCGGCCACCGAAGCGTGCGGTTCCACGGACGGGCGTCCCGAGCGGGCGTTCTCGCACGTTTCCTCGACACTCTTCGCGCTCTGCTCGTCCGAGAAGAAGTCGCCGATGTCGTGTCCCATGGCCACGCCGGCCTTGAAGCCGAACATCCGTTCCGCGGCGATGTTGAACAGCGTCACCTTGCGGTCGGCGTCGAACATCACGATGGCGTCCATCGCCGAGCTGACGACCTCGCGGAACTTTGCCTCGGAGGCGACCATCTCGCGCATGTGCCGCAACTCGGTGACGCGGCGCTCGCTCTCGCGCAGCAGCGCTTCCTGCTCCGACAGGCGCTTCTGCTTCAGGTGCAGGTCCACGAAGACCGCCACCTTGGCGCGTAGCACGTCCGGCTGGAAGGGCTTCGAGATGTAGTCCACCGCGCCCATCTGGTAGCCGCGGAAGACATAATCCTCTTCCTTGCTGATCGCGGTGAGGAAGATGATGGGAATGTACCGGGTCCGTTCGCGCGACTTGATCAGCTGCGCGGTATCGAAGCCGCTCATGCCGGGCATCTGGACGTCGAGCAAGATCACGGCGACGTCGTGCGTGAGCAGCTTTCGCAGCGCCTCCTCGCCGGAGTGCGCCCGCACGAGTGTCTGACCCAGCGGTTCGAGGATGGCTTCGAGGGCCAGGAGATTCTCGGCGCGGTCGTCGACGATGAGGATTTCCACCTGGTTGCGCACGGACAGCACGGAGCGCGGCGTCGACTCGAGCGCGTTGCTCACGGGCGCGGCTCCGGCCCTGGCGCGGCCGGAAGCGTCCCGAGGAACGCACCGATTCGCTCGATCGCGAAGACGCGGGCGGTTGGCACGGCACGCAGGGCGGCGGCGGGCATCAGCCGCGCCTCCGCGCCGGCTGGATCCTGGACGACGGCCATACCACCGCTGGACGCGATGCGGCGCAACCCCACCGCGCCATCGGCGCTGGCGCCTGTGAGCACGACGCCCACGGTTCGGTGCGCATATGCATCAGCCGCGCTCGCCATCGCGGCATCGATCGACGGCCTGCTGTACCGCACCGGCGCCTCGGTGGACAGCGAGAAGTGTCCCCGCTCCACGAGCGTGTGGTAGTTCGCCGGTGCGATGAACACCCGCCCTGCCTCGATCGGCTGCTTGTCCTCCACTTCGCATACCCGTAAGGACGTGAAATCCTGCAGAAACCGGGCGAGCAACGCGTCAGAGTCGCGATACCGGTGCTGCACGATCGCGATGGGCAGCTTACAGGCGTCGGGGAGCGCCGCCACCAGTGTCCGCAGCGCCACCAGGCCGCCCCACGAAGTGCCCACGATCGCGATCCGGTAGCCAACGTCGCCGCCGGCGAGCTCATCGGACCTTCCGGTAGATCTTTTCACTCGCGTCGATCCGCTCATAGCACGACTCGTACGTGGAGAACTTCAGCGATTCCTTGCTTCCCAGGCACAGGATCCCCAGCCGGACGAGGCTCTCGTAGAACAGCGAATGGACACGGTTCTGCAGCGTATTGTCGAAATAGATGAGCACGTTGCGGCAGAGCACCACGTGGAACTCGCTGAAGGAGCGATCGGTGACGAGGTTGTGCTGTGCGAACACCACGTTGCGCGCGAGCTTGTGTTCGAAGAGTGCCCCGTCGTATTTGGCGGTGTAGTACTCCGAGAACGACCGCGTGCCGCCGGCTCGGATGTAGTTCTCCGTGTACTCCTGCATGCGCTCGAGCGGGAAGATGCCGCGGCGCGCCTGCTGGAGCACGACGTCATTGATGTCGGTCGCGTAGATCCGCGTGCGGTCGTACAATCCTGCCTCTTCCAGCAGGATGGCCGTCGAGTACACCTCCTCGCCCGTCGAACAACCGGCGTGCCAGATCCGGATGAAGGGATACGTGCGAAGCAGCGGAATCACTTTCGTCCTCAAGGCCGCATAAAAGAGCGGGTCCCGGAACATTGCGGTGACGTTGACGGACAGATCCAGCAGCAGCCGTTCCATGGCAAGCTGGTCATGAAGCACCAGCGCCTGGAGCTCGGACAGGTTCCGCAGCCGCTCGGCCTCCACCCGCTTCCACAGCCGGCGGCGGATGGACGCGTAGGCATACGAGCGGAAGTCGAAGCCATACTGGCGGAAGACGCCCTCCAGCAGCAGCTCGATTTCGATACGCTCGAGGTCGGAGCTGTAGCCGAGCGGCGCGCCGGGCATCACTGCCGCCGGCTCGCTCCCGGACTGCGGGATGGTCTCGTCGCCCGTCAGCGATACAGCCATACCCGCATGAGACTGAGGAGCTGCTCGGTGTCCACCGGCTTGGTGATGTAGTCGGAGGCGCCGGCAGCGATGCAGCGCTCGCGATCACCCTTCATGGCCTTTGCGGTGAGCGCGATGATCGGCAGGCTCTTGAAGCGATCGCCGTCGCGGATCGAGCGCGTGGTCTCGAGTCCGTCCATCTCCGGCATCATGATGTCCATCAGCACGAGATCGTAGTCCGTCGTCGCGTCCAGTTTCGCGAGAGCATCGCGGCCGTTCTCCACGAAGTCCACCACCATGCCGTGGTCCTCGAGGACGCTGGTCAACGAGAAGATGTTGCGGACGTCATCGTCCACGATGAGCACCTTCTTGCCCGCGAAGACGGCGTCGGCGTTGTGGAGCCGCTCGAGCATGCGGCGTTTCGGCGCGGGCAGCTTCTTCTCCACGCGGTGGAGGAAGAGCGCGGTCTCGTCGAGCAGTCGCTCCGGCGACTTGACGTCCTTGACGATGATCGTCTCCGCCAGCTTCCGCAGCCGCGTTTCCTCTTCGTGCGACAGCTCGCGGCCGGTGTAGATGATGATGGGCAGGTCGCGCTTCTCGGGATCGGACTTGACGGTATCGAGCAGCTGGAAGCCGTCGGTAGGACCCTGGAGCCCCAGGTCCAGCACCATGCAGTCGAAGTGGTGCTGGGACAGCGCCCGGAGCGCCTCGTCGGCCGATTGCACGGCCGTGATCTCCACGTCCTCGTGGGCGATCAGGTTCACGATCGACGAACGCTGCGTATCGTCGTCCTCCACGACGAGAAGCCGCTTGACCTGCTGATCGATGAAGGTGGAGATGCGCGCGAAGGACTCCTCGAGCGCCTCGCCCGTCACCGGCTTCTCGAGGTACGCGATGGCGCCTCGCTTGAGCCCGGCCTGCCGCTCGCGCACGCCGCTGATGATGTGAACCGGAATGTGGCGCGTGTCCGGGTTGTGCTTCAGCCGGTCGAGCACCGTCCAGCCGTCCACGGCCGGAAGGTCGATGTCCAGCGTGATGGCATCGGGGCGGAACGCGTGCGCGACGCGCAGTCCGATGTCGCCGTCGAGCGCCACCAGTCCCTTGAATCCCTTGTCGCGCGCCATGTCCAGCAGGATGCCCGCGAAGTTGACGTCGTTCTCGATGATCAGCACCGTGCGGTCGGATGGGTTGAGCGAGTCGCGATCGTCGGTGATGCCCTCGGGGCGCGGGATGTCCTCGGGGTCTTCCATCGTCGCGACGCCGGCGTCCACCAGGACTTCGGCATTCTCCCACTGGTCGCTCATCCATGACGAGGTTGCCGCTGGGGAAGCGCCACTTCCCCCCTTGGCGCGCCTCGGCCAGTCCGCGCCCCTCGTTCCACCCGGAGTCCCCATGCCGGGGAAGAAGCGATCCCCGCGCGTAGGCGTGGGCGCGGCGTACCGATCCGGAACGAAGAGGGTGAAGGTACTGCCTCCGCCCTCCGTGCTTTCCACGCGGATCTCCCCGCCGAGCAGCCGCGCGATCTCGCGACTGATGGACAGACCCAGTCCCGTCCCGCCGTACTTCCGGTTGGTGGTGCCGTCGGCCTGCTGGAACGCCTCGAAGATGATCTGCTGCTTGTCCTCCGGGATACCGATGCCGGTATCCGCCACCTCGAAGGCAATGACGTGGTTGGCCTGGTCGAGTGAGCGGCTCGCGAACTTGCGGTCCTTCTCCGCGCGACGCACGGTGAGTTTCACGCTTCCCTTCTGCGTGAACTTGAAGGCGTTCGAGAGCAGGTTCTTGAGCACCTGTTGCAGGCGCTGTCCGTCGGTGTACAGCTGCGGCGGCACTTCGTCGCGAACCTGGATGTCGAAGCCGAGCTGCTTCTGCTCCGCCACCGGGCCGAAGGTGCGCTCCACGAAGGTGGTGACCTCGCTGATGGGCACCTCGGAGAGCGTGACATCCATCTTCCCCGCCTCGACCTTCGACAGGTCCAGAATGTCGTTGATGAGGTTCAGCAGATCCGTGCCGGAGGCGTGGATTGTGCGCGAGTACTCCACCTGCTTCGGCGAGAGCGTGCCTTCCTTGTTGTCGGCCAGGAGCTTGGCGAGGATGAGCAGCGAGTTGAGCGGCGTGCGCAGCTCGTGCGACATGTTCGCCAGGAACTCGCTCTTGTACTTGGAGCTGAGGGCGAGCTGCTGGGCCTTCTCCTCCAGCGCCTGCCGCGCGGCCTCCACCTCGCGGTTCTTCTGCTCCACCTTGGCGTTCTGCTCCGCCAGCAGCGAGGCCTTTTCCTCCAGCTCCTCGTTCACCTGCTGGAGCTCCTCCTGCTGCTCCTTGAGCAGCTCCTCCGACTGGCGCAGCGATCGCGCCTGCTGCTCCAGCTCCGTATTGGATTTCTTGAGCTCGTCCTGCTGCTTGCGCAGCTCCTCGGACTGGCTCTGCAGCTCCTGCGTGAGCTTCTGCGACTGCTGCAGGAGCTCCTCCGTCCGCATGTTCGCCTGGATCATGTTCAGCACGACGCCGATGGATTCGGCCAGCTGGTCCAGGAAGGTCTGGTGGATGTCGCTGAACGGGAGGAAGCTCGCGAGCTCGATGACTGCCTTCACGTCTCCCTCGAAGATGATCGGGAGCACGATGATGTTGCGGGGCGGCGCCTCGCCCAGCCCCGACGTGATCTGGATGTAGTCGTTGGGGACGTTCTGCAGGAGGATGGGCTGCTTCTCGAGCGCGGCTTGTCCCACCAGCCCCTCGCCGAGCGGGAAGCGATTGGCCACGTGCTTGCGGGCGCGATACGCGTAGCTCGCGATGAGCCGCATCGACTTGCCCGCGCTCTCGCCGTCGGCGATGAAGAACGCGCCATGGTGCGCCGATACCAGCGGCGTCAGCTCGCCCATGATCAGGCGGGACACCGACTCGAGATCCTTCTGCCCCTGCATCATGCGGCTGAACTTGGCCAGGTTCGTCTTGAGCCAGTCCTGCTCCTGGTTGCGCTCCGTGGTCTCGCGCAGGTTGCCGATCATCTGGTTGATGTTCGTCTTGAGCTCGTCCAGCTCGCCCTGCGCCTCCACGGTGATCTGCCGCGTGAGGTCGCCTTTCGTGACCGACGTGGCGACGTCGGCGATGTTGCGCACCTGCATGGTGAGCGAGTTCGCCATCGCGTTCACGCTGTCGGTGAGCCCCTTCCACGTGCCCGCGACGCCCGGCACGCCGGCCTGGCCGCCGAGCTTTCCTTCCGTGCCCACCTCGCGCGCTACGCGCGTGACCTCGTCGGCGAAGATGCGCAGGCGGTCCACCATGTTGTTGATGGTGTTCTTGAGCTCCAGCACCTCGCCCTGCACCTCCACCGAGATCTTCTGCGAGAGGTCGCCGTTGGCGACGGCGCTCATCACGAAGGCGATGTTGCGCACCTGGCTAGTGAGGTTCGACGCAAGGCCATTGACGTTGTCGGTGAGATCGCGCCACACGCCGCCGGCGCCGGTGACCTTCGCCTGTCCGCCCAGCTTGCCCTCCGTACCCACCTCGCGCGCCACGCGCGTCACCTCGGACGCAAACGCGTTGAGCTGGTCCACCATCGTGTTGAAGGTGTTCTTAAGCTCGAGAATCTCGCCGCGCACTTCCACCGTGATCTTCCGCGACAGGTCGCCGCGCGCTACCGCCGTCGAGACGTCGGCGATGTTGCGCACCTGCGTCGTGAGATTCGACGCCATGTAGTTCACGTTCTCCGTCAGGTCCTTCCACGTGCCGCCGACACCCGGCACGTTGGCCTGTCCCCCGAGCCGCCCCTCCGTGCCGACTTCGCGCGCGACGCGCGTCACCTCGTCGGCAAACAGGCGGAGCTTCTCCACCATCGAGTTCACGGTCTCCTTGAGTTCCAACATCTCGCCGCGCACGTCCACGGTGATTTTTTGCGAGAGATCTCCATTTGCAACTGCAGTGGTGACCAAGGCGATGTTGCGCACCTGGTTGGTGAGGTTGGCGGCCATGAAGTTCACGTTGTCGGTCAGATCCTTCCACGTGCCGCTCACGCCCTGCACGCTGGCCTGCCCGCCGAGGATGCCCTCCGTGCCCACCTCGCGCGCCACGCGCGTCACCTCGGACGCAAACGCCGACAGCTGGTCCACCATAGTGTTGATCGTGTTCTTGAGCGCGAGCACCTCCCCCTTCGCCTCGACCGTGATCTTGCGCGCCAGGTCGCCCTTGGCCACGGCCGTCGTCACGTCGGCGATGTTGCGCACCTGGCCGGTGAGGTTGTTCGCCATCAGGTTGACGTTGTCGGTGAGGCTCTTCCACGTGCCGCCGACGCCCGGGACGTTCGCCTGCCCGCCCAGTATGCCGTCCGTGCCCACCTCGCGCGCGACGCGGATCACCTCGCCCGAGAACGCGCTGAGCTGGTCCACCATCTGGTTGATGACTTCCTTCACCTGCAGGATCTCGCCCTGCGCCTCTACGGTGATCTTGCGCGTGAGATCGCCGCTGGCGATGGCGGTGGAGACCGCGCTCACGTCGCGCAGCTGCACGGTGAGGTTGGCCGCCATGCCGTTCACGTTCTCGGTGAGATCGCGCCACGTGCCCAGCACGCCCTCGACGCGCGCCTGTCCGCCAAGCTTGCCCTCCGTTCCCACTTCGCGCGCCACGCGCGTGACCTCCGACGCGAACGCGTTGAGCTGGTCCACCATCGTGTTCACCGTGTTCTTCACCGCGAGGATCTCGCCCTTGGCCTCGACGGTGATCTTGCGCGAGAGGTCGCCCTGCGCCACCGCGGTCGTGACGTCGGCGATGTTGCGCACCTGATTCGTCAGGTTGTTCGCCAGCCCGTTCACGTTGTCGGTGAGCGCCTTCCACGTGCCCGCCACCCCCGGCACGTTCGCCTGTCCGCCGAGAACGCCTTCGGTGCCCACCTCGCGCGCCATGCGCGTCACCTCGTCGCCGAACACCCGCAGCCGGTCCATCATGTCGTTGATGGTGTTCTTGAGGTCGAGAATCTCCCCCTTGGCTTCGACCGTGATCTTCTGCGACAGGTCGCCGTTGGCCACGGCCGTCGTGACGAGCGCGATGTTCCGCACCTGGTTGGTGAGGTTCGATGCCATCGAGTTCACGCTGTCCGTCAGCCCCTTCCAGGTGCCGCCCACGCCGGGCACCTCCGCCTGGCCGCCAAGCACTCCGTCCGTTCCCACCTCGCGCGCCACGCGCGTCACTTCGGCGGCGAACGTGGACAGCTGGTCCACCATGTTGTTGATCGTGTCCTTCAGCTCCTGCACCTCGCCTCTCGCCTCCACGGTGATCTTCTGTGAGAGATCGCCGTTCGCCACCGCCGTGGTCACGAGCGCGATGTTGCGCACCTGATTCGTGAGGTTGTTCGCCAACCCGTTCACGTTCTCGGTCAGGTCCTTCCACGTGCCGGCCACCCCCGGAACGTTTGCCTGGCCGCCGAGCTGCCCCTCGGTGCCCACCTCGCGCGCCACGCGCGTCACCTCACTCGAGAAGGCGCGCAGCTGATCCACCATCCGGTTGACGGTCGAGCCGATGCGGAAGAACTCGCCCTGCACTGTCTTCCCCTCGATCTCGAGCTCCACCTTCTGCGAGAGGTCGCCTTCGGCCACCGCCTTGATCACCCGCGACACCTCCGTCGTGGGCTGCACGAGGTCGCCGATGAGATTGTTCACCGCGTCCGCCGAGATCCCCCAGCTGCCCGGCGCCGGGAAGGCGACGCGCTCGCGCATGTTCCCTTCGCGTCCCACCGCAAAGCTCACCCGGCGGAGCTCGTCCGAGAACCGCTCGTGCTTCGACGCGACGCTGTTGAAAACATCCACCACCTCCGCCATCAGTGGATCGCCGTTCCCGGTGAGTCGCGCGCGGAAATCGCCCGCGTCGAGCGACCGCAATCCGTCGAGCAGCTGCCGCAGCGTGCGATCCCGAACTGCGCGCGACCCGCGCTTCCGCCTGGGTCTCGCCACGTCGACTTCGCGATCCCGCGGCGGCGCCACGTCCGCCGGGATTCTCGGGGACGATGCCTTCTTTTTTCCGCCGTTCTTGCGCGTTGCGGTTCCACGGCCGGCGGCCGGAACCTCCTGCTCGATCTCGCGACCTTCGCTGACGCCCACGGTCAGTTCCCTCGCGTATGGAGATGACGAAAGCGCCGCGCCACCGCCTTCCGGTAGCCCGACACGAATCGGTGTGGTGGCGCGCGCGAAAAGGCTCCCGCGCGCGCGTTCAGGCAGGGTGGCTGTTCAAGAAGAGTGCCGACCTCGGGCGTATTGCCCGACACCGAAACGCGCGGGGTTCCTACGGCATTCTTCCGAGCAGAGCGGCGACCTCTAGCCCCCCGTTGGTGCTGCGAAAGGCCGTGTTCAGGGGAATGGCCAGCTGCGCTGCCAGGGCCGGACTGGCCGCGTACAAGGCCAGCATCCACCCCGCAAAGTGCTCCCGCAGCGTGTTGCCGAGCTGGGCATAGAGGTTTCGCACGTCGCCGGTCGCTGCGACCCTGACGCCATAAGGGGGGTTGGTCGCGAGAAGGCCGGCGGCGCCCGAGGGGCGGGCGGCGGACACGGGCGCCTGCCGGAGCGCGATGTCCCCGGCAACCCCGGCACGCTCGGCGTTCGCGCTGGCGGACTCGACCGCGCCGGCATTCCGGTCCGAGGCGACGATTGGATGCGACGCCGAAGGCAGCTCCTGGATCCGCGCACTCTTCAGGAGCGACGTCCATGAGGACGCGTGGAAGGTTGGCCAGCGGGTGAAAGCAAAGTCGCGTCGCACGCCGGGCGCGATGCGTCGCGCCAACAG
>Ga0299914_10003803_pt1 | contig 10744 bp, 7 predicted proteins | sample RVTome_10_FD_201361 | JGI IMG/M metagenome (GOLD analysis project Ga0299914, IMG submission 201361) | Soil microbial communities from uranium-contaminated site in the Upper Colorado River Basin, Wyoming, United States - RVT153D57 (version 2) ... | reverse complement strand
GTTTGATGTTAAGCCAGTCGTTGTAACCGTTCAATCTTTGGCTGGTAAGGTTATTGGCGCAAGCGAGTGGAACACCGTTAAACCCTACTGTGTTAAGGTTAAAAATAGGGCAGTTGACCGCATTAGGTAGGCAGGCATCGTTTGTATCACCATCCCCACTCCAATCTGCCCGTTGGTTTAGGGGATTCGAGAGCTTGCCAAGCGCATTAGTAAAAATAAATTGATTGGCAGTATCGGTAGCATCAAGGATGCTAGTAGTCTCGTCGAGTAAAGCTTCATCAAGTGTCGGAAGGGGCGCCCGACCACGGCCACCCGGCAACCGTGGAGGGGAATAATCAATAAGTTCCAAGGTCCCGTCCCCGTTAAAATCCTGTCCTTGACCACTTCCAACATTCTGCAGAATCCCAAACTGATTATCGTAATTCATTACGCTTATATAGTTCGGTTTACAGTTTATCGGGTCCGGGCTGGGGTTGCCCGGACCACCATGCTCAAGATTTAGGTTGTGACCTAGCTCATGCATGATGGTGCCGGGATCGTGGTTGAACTCGACAAAGTCATTTCCTCCAAGCTCCCCTTGCCCACCTGTTAGACTGATACGGTAATTTGAAGTGGTGTCGGGGATTACTGACCATGGTGGATTAACAGTAAGTGAAGTCACATTATTGGCAGTAATAGTGCGGGGAGACTGATTGCAGTCTGGATCATTTGCATCGATTAACCCATCAGACCCATTATCACCACCATCATTACAGGTATTTAGTCCTGCTCCATCTTCACTGGCAGCAGGATCAAACAAGCCTGTTCCACCAGTAACAGTCACTGTTCTGTTGAGCCATTCATTGGCTATCCAAGCTTGGTTAATGTCATTTAAGGTGGTTACATTATTTCCCCCGGTTGAAGTACCTCTATTGTTGTTCGGACTAGCTGCACTCAAGCCGTAATGAAACACCAGACTACGTCTGCGATTAAAATTGTTTGGGTTTTGTTTTACAGCGTAAAAGTTGGCGGTCAGACCAGATATGTTGATGAATCCCACAGCATTTCCACCCCCCAGATTGTCCCCCACCAGACAGTCGGGATCAGTTGTGTCGCTCGATCCATCGGGTCCGTTGTCGAGGCCATCGTTGCAAGTATTTGGCCCTGCCCCATCTTCGCTAGCTGTAGCATCTGTAAGAGCACCTGTATCAATCCATAAGTTAATACCTGGTTGGCCATCAGGATTGGGTCTCCCGCCAGCGGATAATGGCGCAGCAGCAAATGCTGCTTTGATAGCTTGTATACCTTGCCGTGTTGGGCTTTGGCCTGTCGGCGGAGGGGGCGGTGGCGGCGTCATCCAGTCAAGTTCCAAAAATATATCCTTATGAAATGGATTGGCACCCATGGCCGGGAGGTTTACATCGATAGTGCCGTCGCTGTCGGCATCTAGACCATTCTTCTCCCAGTTATCGAGAAGACCGTCACCATCGGTGTCGTCAGCCAAGCTCACTCCGAAGCAGATCTCCAGCCTAGGTTCGTCATCGGGGCCACCACCACCACCAGTGACACAATTATTCGGCCAGTTTATGTCACCTGTCCACTGGCCCGTTACTCTATCGACATTGAAATCAAGGTTGTTCTTATTTCTAACTGGGCTGGTATCGCCATTGTCATCACCGGAGGTCGAGTCATGGTCCCAGAGTTGGATGGTCACTGAGAAACTGGGCTGCGTATTAGGGATGGCTGCCGGGATTTTCCAGTTGGGATTGATTTCTGGCTGGTCCTCGGCACCTCTTGGTGTCGTTGTTGTTACTCCATTAACCGTTACGAGCGCGTAGAAATCTGGTGCACTCTCTCCAGCCGCCTCAAGCCCTTCATTTCGGCAGGGATCGACGCACTTGACGTTGATAATAGTCACTGTAACTGGTGTGGATGGTTGGGCATCAGCTTCTCTATAGATGGACAGCATCAATAGGCTGCTTACCACGATCATCAACTTTATTGCCAAACGCCACCGACAAATAATTTTCATGTTGTAGCCCTCGGGGGGATAGGAGATCCAAACGCGGATTGCCCATTTGCCAGCTCCCGAACGGCTATCCTGCGTCAGTTTGCCGCGCGACGCAAGCCTCGAAGGGCCGGGACCTGGCCGTGAGGCTGCCCACAGCCGCCATCTGAAGGCTTGCCTCGCACGGAGACGCAGCATTCCGCGGCTCTCGGCAAGCATGGGACACACCTCGGCTGGTGAGTCGTCGTCGTTCATCGCTCCCGATCCTCATGCCGGGAGCGGCGGCGGCCTTGGCCGCAGGCGCTCGATCCGACACAGGATCTCGGCGAACAAGGTGCGCGGTACCGCCACTTCCGCTAGCTGGAACACGACGTAGCGACCGTGGCGCACGATCCGGGCGCCGATCTTGACCAGCTTCTCCCGCAGCGTGGTCAGCGACCACTGCGCCACCTCGTCCGGCAGCGCCAGCGTCCGCAGGAAGTTGGCCAGGTTGTACGCGAGCGCGAACAGCTGCAGGCGGACCGCGTTGGCCCGGAAGGCGCAGCAGGACAGCCGGGTCCAGCGGATGGCGTTCTTGCCTTCCTTGATCCATTGCTCGGCGGTGCCGCGGCCGTTGTAGAACTTCACCACCCGCGCGTTGGGGCGGCTCAGGTTGGTCACGATGAAGCCGACGCGGGGATAGAGCTCGCCCTGGTGCCACTCAACCTTGGCCACCACTCGACGGGCTCGGACCCAGCCCTTGGCCTGATAGCGGAAGCTGGCGTAGGACACGATCGGCTTCTTGGGCGGTCGCCCCACCGGCCGCGTCAGCAGGTGTCCGATCCGCCGCTGCAACACTTGGTTGGCCGGCAAGCGGATCGCGTAGCGGATGCCCTCGTGCTCCAGCAGTTCGTAGATCTCCGGCTTGGCGAATGCCGCATCGGCGCGAAAGTAGAGATCGACGCCCCGCTCGCGGTAGCGGGCGATCACCGGCTCCAGCACCAGGCGCCAGTCCTCGGCACTGTGGACGTGGCCCGCGCGCAAGAGGCAGCGCTCCAGGTCACCATACTGATTGAACACGAACAGCGGATGGTAGCAGGTGCAGCCGAAGTGGCCGTTCCAGGCCGAACCCTCCTGCTGGCCGTGGGTCGGGCTCTCGGAGCTGTCCATGTCGAGGACGATGCCACCCGGCGGCCTGCGCTCGTGCACCTGGTCGATCCAAGCGCCGGGCAGATACATCAGCGCCGCGAGGTTGGCGTCGGTGGCCAGCCACTCGGTCTCAAAGCGCCCCATCTGGCTGCTGCACGCGGCCAAGCGATCCAGCCCCTCACGACCGACGATCGCCCGCATCGCGGGATCACGGGCGAGCCGCTCGGCATCGTTGACATCCTCGTAGCCGGCGAGCCGGCCGAACACCGACTGGCGGAACAGTCCGCCCAGCTTGTGGCGTGTATTCCTGCCACGGCGGCCGTCGAGGAGTTGCGTGATCGCGATGTCGGTGAGCCCGAGGGCATCATCGAGTTCACGGTAGGCGAGCAGGCCGCCGTCCGAAGTGATCCTGGCGCCGTGGAATTCGAGCTTGATCCGGCGATCGAAAATGGGGCTCAGAGGCGGCTCTTTGGCTTCACCCGTCGCATACCCCACGATCCCGTTCCTCGACCCGTCCCAACATCATGATTCCAGTAGCAAAATCCCGCTAAAACGTCACTAGACATTCAACTTATTCGGGGAATCCGGGATTAGACCATGTAGTCGCCGCCGTTCATGTTTAGGCTGGCGCCGATGAAATAGGAGCCCTCTTCGGAAGCGAGCAGCAGCGCGGCGGGTGCCACTTCGTGCACCTCGCCGAACCGGCCGATCGGCAGCTCCCTCTTCTTCATCTCCAGCCAGTCCTCCGGAAGCCCCCGCAGCAACGGCGTCTCGATCGGGCCGGGGTTGATGCTGTTCACGGTGATGCCGTCGCGGGCGACCTCGTAAGCCAGCGACTTCGTGAAGCCCATGATGCCGGCCTTGGCCGCGCAGTAGTGCGCCATGGTCGGCCCGCCCTTGTGCGCGAGCTGCGATGACAGATTGATGATGCGGCCCCACTTCCTGCGCCGCATCGCCGACAGCACCTCACGCGTGCACAGGAACGTGCCTTTCAGGTGGACGTCGATCATCCGATCCCAGATCTCGGTGGGCATGCTCGCGACCTCGCAGGTGGTATCGATACCGGCGTTGTTGACCAGGACGTCGATCTCGCCCAGCGCCTGGACGAGAACCCTGAAGGCGGCCTTCACCGCCGCCTCGTCGGCGACATCGGCCTCGGCAGCCGCGGTCTTGACGCCGTGGGATGCGAGCTCGCCCCCGACCGCCTCGGCCTTGCCGAGATCGAGGTCGACGATGCCCACGGCAGCGCCTTCGCGCGCGTAAAGTTCCGCGATCGCACGGCCGATGCCGCTGCAGGCACCTGTGACCACCGCGACCTTGCCGCTGAGCTTGCCCATCGCTTATGCCTCCTTGCTTCGTGTCACTGGATCGCCGGTCGCTTTTCCCGCGGCGGCATGCCGGCGCCCAGGATCCGCTCCGCTTCCTCCTGAAAACGCGCGAAGTAATCGACCGCCTGCTCCTGCCGCGCGACCTCGCGATGCCGGTAGCAGCGCACCATGTGACCGGGCTCGACGCTCTCGACCGCCGGCATCCGCTCCCGGCAGCGCGCCTGGACCAGGGGGCAGCGGCCGGCGAGATAGCAAGCTTTCGGCAGATCGATTGGGCTTGGAATCTCGCCTTCGAGCCGGATCTGGGTCTCGCGCTTGAGCTTCGGGTTCGGCAGCAGGACCGAGGACAGTAGCCCGACCGAGTAGGGATGGCTCGGCTGCGCGAACAGGGTCGCGCTCGGGCCCTGCTCGACGATCATGCCGAGGTAGAGCACCGCCACCCGGTGGCTGATGTGGCGCACCGCCGAGAGGTCGTGGCTGATGAACACATAGGCCGTGCCGAGGTCGCGCTGGATCTGGATCAAGAGGTCGATGATCTCGGCCCGGGCGGTCGGATCGAGCGCGGAGGTCGGCTCGTCGAGGACCACGATCTCGGGCTCCGAGATCATCGCCCGCGCGATGCCGACCCGCTGCTGCAGCCCCATGCTGATCTCGGCGGGGTAGAGCTCCAGCAGGCTCTCGGCGAGGCCGCCCCGCCGAGCCGCCGCCCGTACCCGCCGCTCGCGCTCGGCCCGGTTGACCTGGAGCGCTCGCAGCGGCTCGTCGATCAGCTCGAACAGGCGCAGCCGCGGGTTCAGCGACTCCGCAGGCTCCTGGAACACCAGCTGCAGTTTGCCGCGGAGCTCGGCGGAGCGCACGCTGCGCCGGCCGCCCATCTCGTGGCCACGGTAGACGATAGCGCCCGCCGTCGGCCTGATCAGGCCGAGCACGCAGCGGCCGATAGTGGTCTTGCCCGAGCCCGACTCGCCCACCAGCGCCAAAGTCTCCCCTTGCTCCAGCTCGAACGAGACGCCGTTCACCGCCCGCACGACGGCTTTGGAGCCGGCGATCGGGAACTGCTGGACTAGGTCGCTGACGCTCAGGATCGGCACGGCTTCAGCGCTCCACCGGGAAATGGCAGCGCACGAAGTGGCGGGACGCGAGCTCGCGCAGGCTCGGGTGCTCGCTCCGGCACCGGGGCTGCACGCGCACGCAGCGGTTGGCGAAGGGGCAGCCGGTAGGGCTCGGCCCCATCTCCTTGCGCGTCTCGTCCTCACCCAGCCAGTAGCGGCGCAGCCGCTCGTTGTGCGAGAAGGCCGCGAGCAACAGCAGCGTGTAAGGGTGCTGCGGGTTCTCGAAGAACTCGTCGCGGGCGGCCAGCTCCACGATCTCACCCGCGTAGATCACAGCCACGCGATCGCAGAAGTGCGCCGTAATGCCGATGTCTCGGGTGATGAAGAGGAGCGACGTGCCGCGCTCGACCACCAGCTTGCGCATCAGCTCGAGCACCTGCGCCTGCACCGTGACGTCGAGACCGCTCGTCGCATCGTCGGAGATGATGAACTTGGGCGAGCAGGCGAGCGCGATCGCCATGACCACGCGCTGAGCCATGCCGCCCGAGAGCTCGTGCGGGTACGCGTTCAGGCGCCGCTCCGGGTCCGGGATGCTGACCTGGCGCAAGAGGTCGAGCACGCGCGCCCGGATCGCCGTCCGGTCCATACGCATGTGGTAGCGCAGGATGTTGCCGATCTGCTGGCCCACCGTCTGCAAGGGATCGAGTTCGCCGCGCGGGTTGGAGATGATCATGGCGATGTCGCGCCCGCGCAGCTTTCTCAGCTCCTCCTCGTTCAAAGCGGCGAGGTCCTGCCCACCGAAACGGATGCGGCCCCGCTCAATCCATCCGGACGCCGGGATCAGCCGCATGATGCTGCGCGCGAGCATCGTCTTGCCGGAGCCCGATTCGCCGACCAGCCCCAGCACCTCGCCGGGCGCCATCTCGAGGTCGATCCGGCGCAGCACCTGCTGCGACTCCAGCTTGTAGCGCGGGATGGCAACCCAGAGGTCCTCGATCGAGAGCAGCGGCGTCGCTGCGCGCTCCAACTCGTGCGCCGGCGTCCCCCGCATCACCGCCGCGGTCGCGCCCATCAGCGGGTCCTCGGGTCGATAGCGAAGTAGATCAGATCGACGATCAGGTAGATGACGAGCGAGAGGACCGCCGAGTAAAGGACGAAGCCCAGGACCGGATTGAGGTCGGCATTGAGCACGCCTTGGACCGCATACTGCCCGGCCCCGCCCCAGCTGAACACGATCTCGACCAGCACCGCGCCGCCGATCAAGAACCCGTAGAGCACGCTGACGATGGTGACGATGGACGGCAGCGAGTTCCGCAGCGCCTTGCGTAAAACCACGTGGCGTGGCAGGCCGCACATTTCGGCGTAGCGGCTGAAGTCGGCCTCGAGCATCCGCTCCATGGTCGACTGCGTCATCTTGAGGATCGGGCCCGCGTTGATCAGGCCGAGCGTCACCACGGGCAGGACGAGGTGGCCGGCGGCGTTCCAGAACGCGGCCCAGTTGCCCGCGATCAGGCTGTCGATCAGGAGCGCGCCCGTAACCGGCTCCGGCGGGAGGATGGCGAAGTCGATCCGGCCAAGTGGCGCCGGGGCGATGCCTAACATCGTGTAGAACACGAAGATCAGGACCAGGGCGAGCCAGAAGTCGGGCAGGGCGCCGGCGAGCAACCCGTAGTAGTCGGCGGCCTTGCGCAGGAGCCCGCGCTTAAAGAAGGCACCCGCCACGCCGAGCGGGATGCCGATCAGCAACGCCAGCAGTAGGCCTAGGGTGACCAGCTCCAGAGTCGCCGGAAAGCGCTGCGCGAGGTCGATCGTCACCGGCAGGGTGGTCTGCCAGGAGGTGCCCAAATCGCCCTGCAGCACGTTCCAGAGATAGATGAGGAACTGCTCGATCAGCGTCCCGTCGAGGCCGAGTTCGGTGCGCAGCCGGGCGAGCGCGTCCGGTGTCGCGAACGGCCCCAGCATGAGAACCGCGGGATCGCCTGGGATGAGCTTCACGAGGAAGAAGCTGACCAGCAGAATGCCGACCAGCTGAGGACCGACGAACAGGAGCCGCCTGCCAATGTAAGCGAGGAGCGCCATGCGACAGCCCTCTCAGTCGCCCCCGTCCGCGCCGGCCGGCGCCGGCCCGACCGGTAGCGTCGCGCGCCGGCGCTGCTCCATCTGGCCGGCGAGCGCCCGCCGCCGTGCCGGATCGGCCAGGACCTCCACACTGGAGCCGACCAGCGCGAAGCCGAACACCGTCACGGCCAGCGCAAGCCCCGGGAAGATCGAGGGCCACCAGTGACCGGTGATGATGTTCTGGAAGCCCATTGCGATCATGCTGCCCCACTCGGGCGTGGGCGCCTCGACCCCGGCGCCGATGAAGCTCAACGCCGCGGTCAGAAGGATCGCCCAGCCGATGTTGACCGAGAGCTGCGCGAGCACTGGCGCGATCGCGTTCGGGATGACGTGGCGGGTCAGGATCTCCCGATCCGAGGTGCCGGCGATGTACGCGGCCTCGACGTAGCGCATGCGCCGCACCGACATCACCTGACTGCGCATGAGCCGCAGATAGATCGGCGCGTTCACGAACGCGACCGCGATGATGATGCTCTCGAGGCTCTGCCCCAAGACCGCCACAATCGCGATCGCGAACACGAACACCGGGAACGCCTGGAGCACGTCCGAGGCCCGCATCACGAAGCCGGACGCGAAGGCGCCGAGGCCGCGCACGGTCTGGTAATAGCCGACCGCGGCGCCGACGAGCGAGCCGGCGACCGCCGAGATCAGGGTGCCTGCGAGCGCAATCGTGAGATCGATGCGCGGCGCGTAGATCACGCGCGAGAGGATGTCCATCCCGGTCGCGTCGGTGCCCATGAGGTGCGGCCAGCCCGGGGGCTGGAGGTAGGCCGCCGGATTGGCCTGCACCGGGTCGAAGGGCGCCACCAGCGGCGCGAAGATGGCAAGCAGCACCACCAGCGTGACGATACCGTAGCCGAGCGCGTAGTTCGGACGCGCCCGGAGCACGGCCAGGAAGAACAGGAGCCGGCCGGAGCCCGCGGGCCGTGCCGCCGCCCTGGGCGTCGTCGTGACCTCGCGCGCGACGGCGCGCATTGGCTCGTGGCCGGCCGCCATTGCGCCGCCTAGCCTCGGTCGAAGTCCTGGAACCGGATGTTGTTGGAGGTGTAGTAGGTCCAGCCCATGAGGTCGGCCTTGCGTGCCATGGTGTAGTTCGGATAGGCGATGAAGGTCCAGGGCGCCTCGTCCATCACGATCCGCTGCGCCTCCGCCATCATGTCCAGCCGCGCCTGCTCGTCCGCAGTGGATGCGGTCTCGGCGAGCAGCTCGTCCACACGCGGGTTCGAATAGTTGCTGTAGTTCACGAAGCTCTCGCTGTCGAAGTACAGCTGCATCGAGTAGCCCGGGTCCGGGCACCACGGGCTGTCGACATAGAAAATCATCGGCTGGCCGCGCTCGGAGACGAAATTGTAGAAGGTGCCGGCGGGCACCTTGCGCAGCTGCAACTCGACGCCGATCTCGCGCAGCGCGGACTGATAAAGGATGGCGATCGGCTCCTGCACCGGGTCGCCTGCATTGTACGAGAGCGTGGTCTGAAAGCCCCCGCCGATGCCGGCCTGCTCCAGCAGCGCTTTGGCCCGGTCCAAATCGTAGCTATAGGGATAGTGCTCGACGTAGCCCGGATAGATGTTGGGCATGCAGCCTGCCAGCGGGCTCGCGAGATTTTGGAAGACCGTCTGCAGGATCTGTTCCTGCGGATAGGCGAAGTTCATCGCCCGGCGCACGTCGACATTGTCGAAGGGCGGGATCTTGGAATTGAGCTCGATCCAGATCATGAAGGAGGCCGGTACCGTCTCGACGGCCACGTTCGGTGCCTTCTGCATGTCGATAATCTCGAGCGGCTGGAGATACTGCGCGATGTCGATCGCACCGCCGCGCAGGAGCTGCACGCGCGCGGCCGAGGTCGGCACCTCCCGGAACACCACGGTGTCGATCGCCGGCTTGCCGCCCCAGTAATCGTCGCGCGCCTGGAAGACGGCCTGCTGGCCACGGGTCAGCTGACTGAGCCGGTAAGGACCGAAGCCGGCACTCTCGTTCTCGATGAATTTGGTGGCCCAGGGATCGTCGCTCCCGCCCACCTCTTGGCACTTGGTGGCATCGTAGATCGGGCAGTACAGGTTGGCCTGGATCTTGAGCAGCAGCGGGTTCGGATCGTCGACATTGAAGGAGACGACATAGGTGTCCTCGACCCGGACGTCCTCGGGCCGCTTCAGGCCGATCACGCTATTGTAGAAGGCGCCGAGCGCGCCCAGGCCGAACTTGCGGTCCCAGGTCCATTTCACGTCCTCGGCGGTGAGCTCGTTGCCCCAGTTGCTCTTCACGCCTTCGCGCAGCTTGAACACCGCCCGCTTGCCGCTCGGGTCGAGCTCCCAGCTTTCGGCGAGCTTGCCCTTCATGTTCACGGCGCCGGGCTTGTCCGGGTGGAACGCGATGTCCTCGCGCAGCGCCGTTTCGACCTGGCCGTCGGCGATGGTCTCGAAGGCCAGAATGTTGTCGTAAAGCGCCGCCACGGCCTCAAAGGTCCCCAGACTGACGTCGAAATTGCAGTCCAGGCTCTGCGGTGTCGCCGGAGCTGCGATGACCATCGTCGAGCCGGCCTGGGCGACGGCGCGCGGGATCGCCAGGATGCGCGGCATAACAGCCGTACCGGCAAGCGCAGTGCCGGCCTCTAGGAAACGTCGACGGCTGGATGGGAAGGGCGAAAACTGAGCGTTGTCTGACATAGGACCTCCCTGTGCGACGCAGCGGTGGTGTCGGGACGCGATCGCGATTTCGAGTCAGATCTTTTCGCGAGGACCTGTCCTTGATTAAGGTGCCCTCCAGAGCAGCCGTCAAGGCGATCCTGTGCGCGAGCTGGTGAGACTCAACGAAATCAGAGCTGAAGCCCGCCGCGCCTGTGATTTGCTCAGACTTGGCCGGTCGCCTCGGCGGCAAACTTGAAGGAGGGAGCACCATGGCCAAGGAGATCCTGTGCGCGTATGGCGTCGACGTCGACGCGGTCGCCGGCTGGCTCGGCAGCTACGGCGGCGAGGACAGCCCGCTCGACATCTCGCGCGGCATGTTCTCGGGCGAGGTCGGCACGCCGCGCCTGGTCGAGCTGTTCCGGCGCTTCGGCATCAGGACCACCTGGTTCGTGCCCGGCCACTCGATCGAGACCTTTCCGGAGCAGATCGCCGAGGTGGTCGACGCCG
>Ga0299914_10003802_pt1 | contig 10746 bp, 5 predicted proteins | sample RVTome_10_FD_201361 | JGI IMG/M metagenome (GOLD analysis project Ga0299914, IMG submission 201361) | Soil microbial communities from uranium-contaminated site in the Upper Colorado River Basin, Wyoming, United States - RVT153D57 (version 2) ... | reverse complement strand
CCTGCGGACCTGGTACTTGATGCCCCGCAAGCTCTCCGAGTACGGGTGGACGGCGACCGTGTCGAACGAGCCCTTGATCCGCTTGAGGCGGTAGAGCTTCGCCAGGTAGTTCCAGCTGTTGATGCCGCCCTTGCCGCTCGGCGTGCTGAACATCCCGCCGAGGACGATCTCGGCGCCCCGGTCTCTGCCCTTGATCGCCTTCGCAGCGCCGCGCAGGAGCCTGCCGTAGTCACGAACGTTGGGGCGTGCGTCCCAGTAGGCGGGGCCGTTCTGCTCGTTGTAGATCTGGAAGGCCTGGAACGGGAGTGGCTGCCGCCCCTCCCAGAACGCGCCGCCGCGCCCGTAGCGAGCGGCCACCTCGCCGGCGAACTTCGCGAACGCTCGCCGGTCGGCCCTGCGGGTCGGCGGATCCCCCACACCCTTCGGCGTGGGTGCGTCGATCACGGGCAGGATCCGCACGCCGCGGTCGGCCGCGCCAGCGACCACTGCGTCGTACCCGGCCCAGTTCCAGGCCTCGAGCGGGGTGTCGGCGTTCGGCTGGACGTTCGTCCAGCGCAGCGATAGCCGCAGGGTCCCGACCTTCCCCGAGGCCATCCGGTCGTAGTCGGCCGCCGACAGGTTTCCCTGGGAGACCACGCCGTGGAAGGCGCCGCCCTGACAGGCGGGCGCCAGGCACGCGAGCGCGGCGATCGCCACCGCCGTCAATGATGCGGTCCGCTGAAGCACGCCTTCGATTATTGCCGGACGGCCCCCGGACGCGAACCTCGCAGCCCGCGCCGACACCTCCGCGGCGTCCGCCCGGCCCCCGTATCGTCGTGCTCCGTGGATCCGCGCACCACAGGCGAGGGCGACGCCGCCGCCCCGCGCCGGCGCCCCTTCGCGCTCTCACGCCCGGACCTGGCAAGGGGCGCCGGCCGGCTCGCACAGGCCGGCATCCCGTTCGGATTGATCACCTACCTGGGGCTCCAGGGCGGGGGCTATGACGTCGTCGTTCGCAGCGAAATCGGCTTCATGGCGTGGTGGGTGGTGCTGCTCGGCACGCTGGTCGGAGCCCTGCCGCTCGCCCGTCTCCCACGCCGGGCATGGACGGCCCTGGGGATCCTCGGCGCGTTCGCGCTGTGGACCGGCCTCGGCATCTCCTGGTCGGAGAGCGCCGAGCGCAGCGTCGGCGAGTTGGGCCGTGTTGCGACCCTGATCGGGCTGTTCGTGCTCGCGCTCTGCGTCCAGACCCGGGACGGGTTGCGCCGCATGGTGGGCGGGGTGGCCGCCGGCGTCGCCGTGGTCGCCGGGATCGCGCTGCTGTCGCGATTCGAGCCATCGTGGTTCCCGGCGCTCGAGACCCCCGCCTTCATCGAGGGCTCTCGGACGCGACTCCACTACCCGCTCGACTACTGGAACGGACTGGCGGCGTTCGTCGCGATCGGCCTGCCGCTGCTCGCGGCCCTGGTCGTCGGCGCCCGCCACATCGCGGGTCGCGCCCTCGCGGCGGCCGCGATCCCGGTCCTTGCCCTGACGTTGTTCTTCACCCTCTCGCGCGGCGGCGCGCTGACCGGCGGAGTCGCGCTGGCCGTTCTGGCGGCCATGCACCCGGCCCGCCTGACGCTCGCGGCGGGCAACCTGCCGGCACTGGCGGGGAGCGTGATCCTCGTGCTCGCCGCAGACGGGCGCGATGCGCTCGCCGACGGGCTCACGACCGACGCCAGCGCGGCCCAGGGCGATGAGATGCTGGCCCTGACCGTAGTGGTCTGCGCCGTCGTCGGGCTTCTCACCGCGGGCGCGGAGCTCGCCCAGCGGCGCGGCCTCCTGCCGGAGCTTCGCCCGCCCCGAGTCCCGGCCGGGCGGCGGGCGGCCGCCGCGGCCGGGGTGGGCGTGGCGGTCGCTTTGGTGCTCGCGCTCGCTGCCGGCGCGCCCGGGGCGGCGTCGGACGCATGGGAGGACTTCAAGGACCCCGACGTCCCGGAGGCGGAGGCCGGGCGCTTCGAGAGCGCCTCGGGCTCCGGCCGCTACCAGTTCTGGGAGGCCGCCGCGGACGCTGGATCCGACCAGCCCCTGACCGGCATCGGCCCTGGGACGTACGAGTACTACTGGGCCCGCGAGGGCTCGCTGCCCACGTTCATCCGCGACGCGCACTCGCTCTACATGGAGACGTTCGCCGAGTCGGGGATGGTCGGCCTGCTGCTCGTGCTCGCGGCGGTCGCGACACCGTTCGCGCTCGGAACCCGGCGGCTCCGCTCCCTCGCGCGGGAGCCGCGGAGCATGGTCGCGGCCGCCACGGCAGGGTGCGCCGCATTCGTCGTCGCCGCCGGACTGGATTGGGCATGGGAGCTCACCGTGCTGCCGGCCATCTTCATGTTCCTCGCGGCGGCGCTCATCGCCCGGCCGGTCGAGGGCGACGGCGACCGGACCTGGCCCGCTCCCTGGCGCGCTCGCCTCGCCCTGTCCGCCCTGGCGGCGGTGAGCCTGATTGCGATCGCCATCCCGATGCTGAGCGCGGACGCGGTGCGCTCGAGCGAGGGCAAACTGCAGGCGGGTGACACCAGCGGCGCGCTCGACGACGCGCGCTTCGCCGCCGACGTCGAGCCGTGGGCCGCGTCGCCGAAGCTCCAGGAGGCCGTGGTCCTCGAGGCTCGGGGTGACGTCGCGAACGCGGTCGTCGCGGCCCGCGACGCGACCGAGGCCGAGTCCACCAACTGGCGGACCTGGCTGGTCCTCTCCAGGCTCGAGGCGCAGACGGGGAACTTCGACGGCTCGGTCGCCGCCTACCGCGAGGCGCGCTCGCTCAACCCCCGCTCGCCGCTCTTCCAATGAGCCGAACCGGCGACCGGGCCGCCGTCGAGCCGCGCATGTCGGCCAGCGTCCTGGTCCCGAGCATGGCCGGCGCGCCGGTGGCGACGCTCCTGCGCTCGCTCGCCTCGCAGACCGTAGCCGCGGAGGCCGTCGTGGTCGACAACGCGTCGCCCGGCGGGCAGGTGGCCGAGGCGTGCGTGGGCTTCGACTTCGCCCGAGCGCTCGAGCCCGGCCGCAACCTCGGCTTCTCGGCCGCCGTGAACCTCGCCGCGCGGGAAGCCGAAGGCGCGGCGCTCGTCGTCCTGAACGACGACGCGACCTGCGATCCGGGGTTCCTGGCCGCAATCCTGGGAGCGCTCGGGACCGAGCGGGACGCGGTGATGGCGGCGGGGGTGATGCGATCCGGTGACGATCCCACGGTGATCGACACGGCCGGCATCGAGATCGACCACACGCTGCTCGCCTTCGACTACCTGAACGGGGAGCCCGTGACGGTGCTCGACTCCGGGCCGCCGGCCCCGCTCGGGCCATCCGGGACGGCGGCGGCCTACCGAAGGGACGCATTCCTCGCGGCGGGCGGCTACGACGAGCGGCTGTTCGCGTACTGGGAGGACGTCGACCTCGCGCTCGGCCTCCGCGCGCTCGGCGGCACCTGCGCGCTCGCCCGCGACGCACGGGGGACCCACCTCCACTCCGCCACCCTGGGCCCCGGATCGCGGCGCAAGAACTACCTGATGGGCTTCGGCCGCGGCTATGTGCTGCGGAAGTGGGGGGCGCTGGCCCCGCGGCGGGTGCCGGCGGTACTCGGGCGCGAGCTCGTGGTGGTCGCGGGACAAGCGGTCCACGACCGCAACGTCGCCGGCGTCGCCGGGCGGATCCGCGGGCTGCGCGCCGGCGGGCGGGGACGGCACCCATACCCCGCGGCCGCTGTCGCGAGCTCCCCGGGCGGCGGCAAGCGCGGATCGCTACTGCGCCGGGCCCGCCGCCGGCGGCGGCTTCGCCGCGCCGAATAGGCGCGCGGCCCAGCCCCGGACCGTCGACACCGCAAGCTTCAGGGCGATCCCGGCATAGACGGCAGCGTTCACGGCCCAGGCGCGGTCCGGGGCGTAGAACTTGCGGTAGAAGCGGAGCATGCCGTAGTGGAACCAGGCGTTGAGGCGGGCGCTGCGGACCGCGCCCGAGCTGCCGCCCTTGAGGTGGGTCGCGACGCTCCGCGGCTCGTAGGAGACGGTCCACCCCGCGCTCCCCAGGCGGTAACAGAGGTCGAGGTCCTCCATGTACATCCAGTAGCCCTCGTCGAAGAGGCCGACCTCATCCAGCGCCTCACGACGGACGAGCATGAACGCTCCGTTGATCGCGTCGACCGGGCCGTGCGCCACCTCGGGCGCCGTGTACTGGGCCCGCCCCGGCGCGCGCCGATCGAGCCCGGTGAAGTAGCTGAGCGCTCCCCGGATCGTCGGGAACGACCGCTTGGCGGCGTGGTCGACCGTTCCGTCCGGCCGCATCAGCATCGGGCCCACCGCGGCGACCCGCGGCTCCGCCGCAAGACGCTCCAAGAGAGGCGCCAGAGTCTCCGGCGACAGCGCCGCATCGGGATTGAGGATCAGCACGAGGGGCGCCGCGCCGGCCCGGATGCCCTGATTGCAGGCGGCGGCGAAGCCCCGGTTCGTAGCGTTCTCGACCAGGTGAACGCCGGGGTGCTCGGCTCGCACCACCGCGGCGGTACCGTCCGCGGAGGCGTTGTCGATCACGTACACCGTCATCGACTCGCGCTCCGGCAGGCCCTCGATCGAACCCAGGCACTCACGGAGGAGATCGGCGCAGCGGTAGCTCACGATGACGACATTGATGGCGACTGACATCCGGATATCGATCGTAGTCGTGACCTGGGAGTGCGCCCCGGCGCTGGCTCGCCTGGTCGACTCGATGAACGAGCAGCTCGACGGCAGCCAGGAGCTGGTGGTCGTCGACAACGCGTCCGGAGACGAGCCGGACGCGGCGGCAGCGGCCTGGCGCGGGCGCGGCTGGTTCATGCGCCTGGCCTACAACCACGGGTTCGGCGCCGCCGTGAACGCCGGGGTCGCCCGCGCGGAGGGCGAAGCCGTGGTGATCCTGAACCCGGACACCGAGCTCGTCGACGACGGGCTGCCGCGCCTCGCGGCTGAGGCGTTGGCGCTGCGGGCCCTGGTAGGTCCCAGGATCCTGAACCGCGACGGGACGATCCAGCCCTCGGCGAGCGGGCCGCCGGTCGGCCTCTGGCCCTGGGTGCGGGCCGTCCTGCCGAGCCCGATCGGTCCGCGCTGGGTCAAGGCGAGGACGGCCCCCTGGCGCCTCGCCTCGCGAAGCCGGGTCGCCTGGCTCGCCGGGTCGTGCATCGCCGCCCCGCGCGAGCTCCTGGTCGCGCTCGGACCGTTCGACGCCCGGATCCACCTCTACGGCGAAGACCTCGACCTCGGCCTGCGCGCGCGGGCCCGCGGGGTCCCGTCATACATCTCCCCGGGCGTCTGCGAGTTGATCCACGACGGCAAGGTCGCGACCGCGCAACGCTCCGGCGACCTCGGGCGCGGCCTCGCGGCCGCGAGCGGCAGGGCGGTGCTCCGCCGCCGCTACGGCGCCGGCCCCGAGCGCCGGGCCCACCGGGCGGACCGCGCCAACCTCAGACTGCGCGGCCTCGCGAAACGGGTGCTGCGGGTGAACCGCGAGTGGGACGCGCTGGTCCTCGCGGGCCTCGAAGCCGTCGGCGAGCCCCCCGAGCTGGGGAGTCCCGTCCTCACCGCGCCGGAGGTGGCCGCGGCGCGGCCGCTCCGGTAGCGTCGGAACGGCGACTCGGGCTGCGATGAGGAAGGCAAGGAAACCGACAAGGCGCGCCGTCGTGGTGCTGGGGATGCACCGCAGCGGCACCTCCGCGGTCGCGCGCTGCCTCTCGCTCCTGGGCCTCGAGCTGCCGCGCTCGCCGATGGCCCCGAACGAGGCGAACCCGTTGGGCCACTGGGGCGAGTCGACCGAGCTTTACGACATCCACGAGGAGCTGCTGGAGGCCGCCGGCAGCGCCTGGGACGACGTCGAGCCGTTCCCCGCGGACTGGCGTCGTTCGCCCGACGGCGAGAGGTTCCGGGCACGGCTGGCCGGCGTGGTGCGAAGCGAGTACCCCGGGAACGGGCCGATCGTGCTCAAGGATCCCCGGATCTGCCGGCTGCTGGCTCTCTGGCTCGATGTGCTGGACGACGTCGGCGTCGCTCCCGGCTTCGTGATCCCGGTCCGCAACCCGCTGGAGGTCGCGGCGTCGCTCGAGCGCCGCGACGGCTTCCCGGTGGGCAAGGGCCTCCTGCTCTGGCTGCGCCACGTGCTCGACGCCGAGCAGGGCTCGCGCGGGCACGAGCGCGTGTTCCTGTCATACCCGCGGCTCCTCAAGGACTGGCGGCGGGAGATGGCGACGGTGCGCGGCGCACTCGATCTCGCCTGGCCCCGCTCGCCCGACGAGGCCGCGGCGGAGATCGAGCGTTATCTCGCGCCGGGCGAGCGCCACCACCGGTTCTCGCGCTCGGACCTGCGGGCGCGTGAGGACGTGGTCGGCTGGGTCGCCGAAGCCCATTCGCTGCTGCGCGACGCCGCCCGCAAGAGCCGCGAGCCCGACGTCCGCAAGCTGGACCGGGTCCGCGAGGAGGTGGACGAGGCCCATCGCGCCTACGGGCCGGTTCTCGCGGACGAGCGGCGGGCGGGCGCCGAGCTCCGTCACGAGCTCGACGCGGAGGCCGCCGCCGCCCGCGCCAACGCCCAGCGGCTCAGCCGGCGGGTCGCGGCGCTCCAGGCCGAGAGGAGCGAGTGGCACGCCGCCCGCGCGGCGCTCGAGGACCGGCTCGCGGAGGCGGAGCGGGCGGCCGCGGAGGCGAAGGCCGAGCGCGACCTGGGGGTCGGTCCTCGCCTGCGGCGACGCTGGACCCGACGGCGGGCGCGAGCCGCGCAGCGCCGCCGGGCCCTGCGCCAGCTCGCAACCTGGGTCCTGAAGCCCGGGTCGGTGGGCAGGCCGCGGAACGTTCGCGAGTACCTGGCCCTGCGCCGCAGCCCATACTTCGACCGCGAGCGCTACCTGCGCGAGAACCCGGACGTCGCCGAGGCCGGCATGGACCCCGTCCTGCACTACGTCGAGCACGGCGCCCGCGCGAACCTCGACCCGGGCCCCTCGTTCAGCACCGCGCGGTACCGCACCGCCCACCCCGAGCTGACGGAGTCGGGCGTCAACCCGCTCTACCACTTCATCCGCGAGCGGCGCCGCTCCGGGACCGCGCCCGACCGCGATGCCCCGGTCTCGTTCGCTGCGGCCGGACCGCCCCGTGCCGCGGCCGACGGCGACGAGCGCGCGGCCCGGGCCCGCGGCGTCCTCGCCGACCGGCCGCTCAGCGTGTCGGTCGTCGTGCCCACCCACAACCGCGTCGGGGTGCTCGGCAGCGCCCTGCGCTCGGCGCTGGACCAGTCCCACCCCCCGCACGAGGTGATCGTGGGCGACGACGGCAGCACCGATGGAACCGAGGCGATGCTGCGCTCGGAGTTCGGGCCGGACCTCGCAGCGGGCAGGCTGCGGTACCTGCGCCTCGAGCGCCAAAGCGGCACTGCCGCCGCCCGGAACCTGGCCCTCGGGGCCGCCACCGCAGACGTCGTCGCCTATCTCGACTCCGACAACGAGTGGCACCCGGATTTCCTGCTGCGGATGACGGCCGCTCTCGCCGAGAACCCCGACCGCAGCACGGCCTACTGCGGCTACGTGCGGTTCGAGGGCCCGGGCACCGCGCCGGCCCCGCGGTTTTACGAGTACGAGCGGGAGCGGCTCCTCGTCCGGAACTTCGTCGACCTCAACACGTTCGTGCACCGGCGCCGCGTCTCCGACCAGCTCGGTGGCTTCGACGAGAACCTCACGCGGCTCGTCGACTGGGAGCTCGTCCTCCGCTACACCCGACGCTACCCCCCGGTCACGGTGCCCGCGCACCTCGTGAACTACGACGCGGGAACGGTCGGCGACCGGGTCACCAACACTGAGGACTTCGAGGCGAACGCGGCAGCGATCCGGCGGCACTTCGCGCGCGAGCTGATCCCGGCCGGCGCCGCCCCGCTACGGATCGCGTACGCGCTCTGGGACTACCCGGCCGCGTCGCAGACCTTCGTCCTCAACGAGATCCGGCACCTGGCGAGGCGCGGCTACGACGTGAACGTCTACTTCCACGCCGACCCGGACCGCGCCGCGGCGCTCGACTTCGACGTCCCGACCTTCCGGGTAAACGACGCGGAGGAGCTCGCGACCCTGGTCAAGGAGCACGGGCGCACCGTTCTCCACAGCCATTTCGCCTACCCCGCAGCGACGCGACTCGCCTGGCCGGCGGCGAACCGCGCCGGCATCCCCTTCACCTTCATGGTCCACGCGGTGGACGTGTTCCACCGGGCGAACCGCGAGCGCAACCGGATCGCGGAGATGGCTGGCGACCCGCTCTGCTCGCGGGTCTTCGCGATCGGGGAGTTTCACCGCAGCTTCCTTCGCGAGCAGGGCGTACCCGCGGACCGGATCTCCGTCGCCCGCCCCGCCGGAACCCTGCGCCCGGCGCCCGCGGACGTCGTCGAGCAGCGTCTGCGCCGCGCACGCCGGGTGGTAGCGACCATCGCCCGCTTCGTCGACAAGAAGGGCATCGACGACCTGATCCGGGCCGCCCCGCTGCTGCCCGCCGGCATCGAGGTGCGCCTCTACGGATACGGCCCGCAGGAAGGACGGCTCCGCGAGGTCGCGGCGGAGCACGCTGCCGCGAACGTGACGTTCGCCGGGCCGCTGGCCGGGGCCGAGGCGGTCGACGCGGCGCTCGCCGGCGCGGACGTCTTCGCCCTGCCCTGCACGGTCGACGACAACGGCGACATGGACGGGCTGCCCACGGTGATCGGCGAGGCGATGGCCGCCGGCGTGCCGGTGGTAACGACCGGCATCGGGGCAATCGGCGAGGTGGTCGAGGACGGGCAGACGGGCTTCCTGGTCCCGGCGCGGGACCCTAGGGCCCTGGCCGCCAGGATCGCCGACGTCCTGGAGATGGAGGCGGATGCGCTGGCTGCCGTGCTCTCGGCTGCGCGCGATCGCGCCGTCCGCACCTGGAGTGTCGAGCGCACCGTCGACGCGCTGCTCGAGGTCTGGGAGCAACCGCCGCTCGACATCGTGATGGTCACCCATGGTCGCGACGCGGGCGCGGCCGAGGCGCTCACGACCACCGAGATCGTCCGCCGCCTGTACGAGTTCACGACCACGGACTTCAATCTCACGATCGTCGACAACGCGAGCGACGAGCGCTACCGGGAGGCGCTTCAGCGCGCGGTCTCCGGGCGGGCGAACGCGGCCCTGGTCCTGCTCGACGAGAACATCCAGTGGGGCCCGGCGATGAACGTCGCCCTGGAGAACGGCCGGGGCCGGTACGTCGTCTACGTTTGCAGCAGGGAGGGCTTCGTGCTTCGCCCGGGCTGGGAGCGCCACTACGTCGAGCACCTCCGCGAGCGCGACGACGTGGCGATCGCGGGACACCTGATCAGCTCGCCCGCGTACCCGGACGGCGCGGGCTACCTCCGGCAGCCGTGGTTCGAGGGCTTCCGCAACCGGGGTTTCGCCGAAGAGAGGACGGGTCGCGCGTTCGACCACGTCCAGGGCGGCCTCTTCGGCCTGCGCCGCGCCGCCTACGACGCGTCGGGGGGTTTCAGCGAGAAGGTCTCCCAGGACGCGGTGGACGTCGAGTACAGCTACTTCCTCGAGAGCCTCGGCTGGAAGCTCGGGCGGGTTGAGGGAATTCCATCGGTCACGCAGAAGACGCGGCCGAAGCTCCACGCGCACCTCGACGAGCACACGGTGGCGGCGCACCCGCTGGCGCTCGACTCGGTGGACATCGCCGCGTCGGTGGCCGCGGGACGGGACGCGTTCTGCAACGTCTGCTCCTGGCACGGCGAGCGGTTCGCGGCCGCCGGCGCCTGCCCGGACTGCGGCTCGACCCCGCTCGGCCGGCTCGTCTACCGGTACCTCGCGAGCACCGCTCTCCCGTTCCGCGGTCTCGGCTGCGGGGCACTGCTGGACGACCCCCCGGTCGAGGCCGAGCTCGAGCGCATGTTCCGACTCGAGGCGATCCACCCCGGAGAGCGGGAGGGCTCCGGACGCCGCGACGTGTTGATCGCCGATCTCGCGAAGCTGCCGGACCGCGGCCTCGCGGCGAGCCTCGCCGCGAGCGAGCTGGGTGCCGGCGGGGTGGCGATCCTCGGCTCGAGCAGGGGGAACGGCGACGCGGGCCTCGGCCCCGCGCTCGACGCGAAGCTGCGCGAGGGCGGCTTCTCCACCACCCGCCTGCGGATCGTCAGCGCCGCCGTGGGATTCCCCGCCGAGGGCGCCCTGGTCGCCGTCCGCGGAGACCCGACGAGGGAGGCGGCGCATGTCTAGAGCCGCCGGCGCGCCGGCCGTGGGCAGCGGCGTCGAGTGCCCGCTCTGTGGTTGGCGCGGCGCCGAGTTCGGCCCGATGGGCAGGATCCCGCGGCCCAACGCGATGTGCCCGGGCTGCCGGAGCCTCGAGCGCCATCGCGCGATGTACCTCTATCTGCGCGACGAGACCGACGTCCTCACATCCCGGGCGCGCCTGCTCCACGTGGCGCCCGAGCCGGCGCTCCGCGAGGTGTTCGAGCGGGCGCCGGGGCTCGCCTACGTCACGACCGACCTCGAGATGCCGGACGTCTCGCTCAAAATGGACCTGGGCGAGATGCTGTTCCGTGACGACGTGTTCGATCTGGTGATCTGCAGCCACGTGCTCGAGCACGTCGACGACGACATCCGGGCGATGCGCGAGATCGGCAGGGTGGTGCGCCCGGACGGGTTCGCGCTGATCCTGGTCCCGATCTTCACGACCCCCGGCGGCGTCACGCTCGAAGACCCGACGATCACGTCGCCGGAGGATCGCGAGCGCG
>Ga0299914_10003801_pt1 | contig 10746 bp, 10 predicted proteins | sample RVTome_10_FD_201361 | JGI IMG/M metagenome (GOLD analysis project Ga0299914, IMG submission 201361) | Soil microbial communities from uranium-contaminated site in the Upper Colorado River Basin, Wyoming, United States - RVT153D57 (version 2) ... | reverse complement strand
CCGATGACGATGCCGACCACCTGCCAGGGGCTCCGCCGGAAGATGTTCGCGAGCAGGCGCAGTTTCAGTCGGAGAAACTGTGCAACCATTCCATGCCTTCCGCTGCCTTGCGTCCGCCGGCGAGCTCGACGAAGCGGTCTTCCAGGGTCTGCCCGGCGCGGACCTCGTCGAGGGTGCCCGACGCCAGCACCCGACCGCCGACGATGATCGCCGCAGAGTCGCAGACGCGCTCGATGAGGTCCATGCCGTGACTCGAGAGCAGCACCGTGCCGCCGCCCCCCACGTACCGCTCGAGGATCTCGGTGAGGTTCGCCGCGGAGACCGGATCGACCGACTCGAACGGCTCGTCGAGCACGAGCAGGCGAGGCGCGTGGATCATGGCGCAGGCGAGGGCGATCTTCTTCGTCATGCCCGCGGAGTAATCGGCGACCAGCCGGTCGACGGCGTCTTCGAGGCCGAAAGCGGCGATGAGCTCGGTGCTGCGATCCCGCACGGTGCGGTTGTCGAGTCCGCGCATGACGCCTGCGTAGTAGAGCAGCTGTGCACCCGTGAGCCGGTCGAAGAGGCGCAGACGGTCGGGCAGCACCCCGGTGGCGCGCTTGGCCGCGCGCGGATCGGCCCACGCGTCGAACTCGTTGATGCGAACGCTGCCCGCATCGGGGCGGAGCAGTCCGGTGACCATCGAGAGGGTCGTCGTCTTGCCGGCGCCGTTCGGGCCGACGATGCCGTAGAACGAGCCGGCGCGCACGTCGAGCGAGATGCCGTCGACCGCGGTGGTGTCGCCGAACCGCTTGACGAGGCCGTTGATGGCGAGCACCCGCGGCGCATCGGGCGCGGGTGCCGGGCGAGCGACGCGGAGGGTTCGCTTCTTCCGGGGCGCGGGCTTGCGAGGCGCAGGGATCACGACGACGGCCTGGTCGACGTCGGATGCCACGGGCGCTACCTCGACCACGGGCGCTACCTCGACCACGGGCGCTACCTCGACCTCGGGTGCCACCTCGACGACTGCGGTGTCGGCCGGCGGGTCGATGATGGACTCTGCCACGGCATCGTCGCCGTCGGCAATGGGTGCGGGTGCGGGTGCGGGTGCGGCGGGAGCTGCGGGTGCGGCGGGAGCTTCGGATGCCACGGACGGGGATTCCGCGACGGCCGGCTCGGCCGACGACCCCGTCTCGACCGGACCGGCCACGGCATCGTCGGCGATCGCGGCGGCCGCGGCGACAGCGGTGATGCGTGCGGACGCAACCGGTCGCTCGCGGGTCGTCTCGTCCACCTCGGAACCGGTCGACGCGGCGGCATCCGTTGCGGTCGACTCGTCGGGCTTCCGGCTCGCGCGAGCGGCCGTCGTCGTCTCTGTCGTGAGCGCTGCCGCCACACGCTGGGTCTGGCGTTTCGTCGACGCCGCGGCGGCGGCACGGCTTCTGGCGTCGGGGGTGCCGGCGGCGGAGGTGCGCGCCGAGCGGGCCGATTTCGCAGCCTCGCCGCGAGCGGCTGCCGCCTTGGACGACGCGGCACGGGATGCTGCGGTGCGCTTCGATGTCGCGGGTGCTTGCGTCTCGTCACTCGACGCAGCGTCGGCCGCGGCGTCGTCGGCCACGCCCTTCGCGGGCCCCGTCGCAGCGCCCTTCGTAGCGCCTCCGGGCGTGCCCTTCGCCGATCCCCTGGGCGTACCTTTCGCGGCGCCCTTCGTCGCTCCGGCACGTGCAGAGGCCGCGGCGGCGGTGCTCCTCGCGGTCTTCGCCGTGCTCGGCGCCTTCTCGGTGGCCGCGGTGTCCGTCGCGTCGACGGCCGACGCGCCATCCGTCGTCTTCTCGGCCCGCGGGGAGGCGGGCGCTCTCTTGGCCCGTGTCGAGGCGGCGCGCTTCGGCGCGGCGTTCTCGACGGGACGCTCCCGATCGGCTGACACCCCCGTGCCGGTGCCTTCCTCGGGAGCTTCGTCGTCATTCTGAGCGCGCGAAACGGAAGTCACCCAGACAACCTACCAACGACCGCCTCATGACGCTCACGGACGCACTCCGACGTCGCCCAAACTGGGGGTTCCCTGAGCGTCGCATCACGATCCCACTACGACCGCGCAACCCCCCTGCGCTCGGCGCCGTCGCCCGATATCCTGAACTCCGGCATAACGGCGTGTCCATATGTGAACTTCCGGATGAACGTCGGGCGAATGCTCTGCAACCCGCGCCAGCGGCATCCGACCCACCGAAGGAGATGCAGTGACCACCCAGATCGTGATTCTCGCTGCCGGCATGGGGAGCCGGCTCGGGCGATCCCTTCCCAAGCCCCTGACCGAGCTGAGCGACGGCCGCACCATCATGGGCCAGCAGTTCGACAACATCGAGCACGCGTTCGGCGCCAACGCCAACGTCACGATCGTCGTCGGCTACAAGCTCGAGCACATCATCGAGGCGTTCCCGCAGGCGTCCTTCGTCTACAACGAGGAGTACGACCAGACCAACACGTCGAAGAGCCTCATGCGCGCCCTCGCGGCATCGCAGCAGGGCGGCGTGCTCTGGATGAACGGCGACGTCGTGTTCGACCCGCGCATCCTCGACCGCGCGTTGCCGTTCATCGCACGTGACCAGTCCTTCGTCACCGTCAACACCGCCAAGGTGTCCGACGAAGAGGTGAAGTACACCACGAGCGCCGAGGGCTACATCAAGGAGCTCTCGAAGACGGTGAAGGGCGGCCTCGGCGAGGCGGTCGGCATCAACTACGTCTCGAGCCGCGACAAGGCGGCCCTCCTCGCGCACCTCGCCCGTGTCGGCGATCAGGACTACTTCGAGCGCGGCATCGAGCTCGCCATCGAGAAGAGCGGCATGCTCGTCGAGCCGATGGACATCTCCGACCTCTACGCGGTCGAGATCGACTTCGCCGAAGACCTGGAGCGTGCGAACCACTTCGTGTAGTCACGTCGGGCGCTGCATCGCAGCACCACAGCAGTGAAGAGCGGATGCCTCGCGGCATCCGCTCTTCGCGTCGGTACCCTTCCTCGCGGCGGTGCGCTTCGTGAACTCACGCCGCCTGTGCGACGCCCGCCTTCGCGAGTCGAGCGGCGATGATGCGGCCGATCCACGTGAACAGCACCGGGCTCGCCACCCAGAGCGGCAGGGCGATCGCCCACGCCCACCACGCGTAGTACTCGGCACCCAGTGCGATGAACACGGCGACAGCGATGACGAGCCCCGAGAAGACGGCCGCCACGTAGAACAGCCACGGATCCCAACGGCGATACCTCGTGATCAGGAACGGCAGCTCGAGCAGCACGCCGACGAGCAGGCCGGTGCCGAGGTACCGCCAGATCCACCACGGCGCGAACGCCGTGCCGACGAGGCCGGCGATGACCCCCGCGAGCACGGCTGTGCCGGGTCGCTTCAGCAGCGCGAGCGCGATCACGCTCGGAAGGAAGTGCGCACCGACCGTGATCCCGTAGAGCAGCGGCCCGAAGGCCGCGAAGGCGGCGGCGAGGTATCCGGATGCCCCTGCCACGATGCCCCCGACGACGCCGATCGCCGCGCAGCTCAGCAGAATGCGGGTACTGGTGCGGTGCACGGCGCTCCTTCCGACCGGGTGCGGCACTTCGCCTCCCGCCGCTCTCAAACCTACCGCCGCTGGGCATCTACGATGAGAGCGTGATGAGCTACGCCGACACGCACCCGTTGCAGCGGACGCCGTGGGCACGATATCGGCACTCACTCTGGCTGCTCACCACCCGTGACCTGAAGGTGCGCTACTCCACATCGGCGCTCGGGTACCTGTGGTCGGTGCTCGATCCGCTCCTCATGGCGGGCATCTACTGGTTCGTGTTCACGCAGGTGTTCCAACGGCCCCTCGGCACGGATCCCTACATCGTCTTCCTGCTCACCGCGCTCCTGCCTTGGATGTGGTTCAACGGCGCAGTCTCGGATTCGACACGGGCGTTCCTGAAGGATGCGAAGCTCGTGCGGTCGACGATGATCCCGCGCACCATCTGGGTGAACCGCATTGTGCTCTCGAAGGGCATCGAGTTCCTGCTCGCGCTGCCGGTGCTCGCGCTCTTCGCGATCGTGTTCGAGGCGACGGTCGGCTGGCAGCTCGTGTACTTCCCGCTCGCGGTGCTGCTGCAGGCCATCCTCACGGTCGGCGTCTCGCTCATCGTCGCGCCGCTCGTGGTCTTCTTCCGCGACCTCGAGCGCGCGGTGAAGCTCATCCTGCGCTTCCTGTTCTACGCGTCGCCCATCATCTACGGCGTGTCGAACCTGCCGAGCGAACTGCACATCTGGGCGGCGTTCAACCCGCTGTCGGGCATCTTCGGGCTGTACCGGGCCGGCTTCTTCCCCGACGAGCTGGATTGGTTCAACGTCGTCATCGCCGCGGCGATGTCGCTCGCATTGCTCGCGATCGGGCTTCTCGTGTTCCGCGGGAGCGTGCGCCAGGTGCTGAAGGAGATCTGATGTCGGATGCCACCACAGCCATCTCGGCGGCCGACACCGCCATCCGCACCGACGGACTCGGCATCCGGTTCCGCCGCAACCGGCGCGGCCGGCGCACGTTCAAGGACCTCCTCGCCGGGCGCCGTCGTCGCACTCGCCCGGGCGAGTTCTGGGCGCTCCGCAACGTGTCGATCCATGTGCGCCCCGGTGAGGCGATCGGCGTGGTCGGGCGCAACGGCCAGGGCAAGTCCACGCTCCTGAAGCTCGTTGCGGGCGTCATGATCGCCGACGAGGGCACCGTGGAGGTCACCGGCGGGGTCGCACCGCTCATCGAGATCACCGGCGGGTTCGTCGACGACCTCACGGTGCGTGACAACGTGTACCTCACGGCCGGGCTGCACGGCATGACGGGCTCCCAGATCGACGCCAAGTTCGACGAGATCATCGACTTCGCCGACATCGGTGACTTCCTCGACACCCCCTACAAGCACCTCTCGAGCGGGATGAAGGTGCGCATCGCATTCGCGGTGATCTCGCAGCTCGAGGAGCCGATCATGCTCGTCGACGAGGTGCTCGCCGTCGGCGACAAGGCATTCCGTGAGAAGTGCTACCGGCGCATCGACGAGCTCCTCGCCGGCGGCCGTACGCTCTTCTTCGTCTCGCACAACGAGCGGGACCTCCGCCGCTTCTGCACGCGCGGCCTCTACCTCGACAAGGGCACGCTCGTGCTCGACGGACCGATCGACGACGTGCTCGACCGGTACAACGCCGATCACGCCATCCCGAAGAAGTGACCGCCCGAGCGGCCTTCGAGGCGCGCCATCACCCACTCACCCCGCCACGAGACCGGAGTGCGCCGCGGGCCCGACGCAGCGCACCGTCGATCTCCCAGATCGCGCACATGTGGAGACTGGCGTCGACGAGACCCCGCCGGATGATGTATCGCCGTGTCTCCTCCGCGAAGCGCAATTGCGCGCGGACATCGGAGACCGGCAGCCGAGCCGGCCGTTCGAGCGAGATGAAGCCCGACAACGCGTAGAGGAGATCTTCGCCGGTCGCGACACGGAAGAGCGCGGCGGTCGGCTCGATCGACCGCTCGAGTTCCAGCATGGCGACGCCTGCGTCGGTCAACATGCGCTCACCCAGTGACTCGAGGTACGTCTCGAATCGTGCCTCGGCCCGGGCGTAACGATGCCGGGTGGCTGAGGTGCGCTCATCAGTGAGCAGCCTCTCGACAGTGTCGAGGATCGCCCGTGCCGTGGGCTCGCTTTCACTCTCGTGCAATTCATTTCCTTTCGGTAGCGCACGATCACGTCGCTGCCGCCGCGGAATCGCGCGGGGAGGTCGGTCTGCGTTCTCTTGACTCGCGTTCGCTTGACTCGCGTTCTCTCGATTCGAGTTCTCTCGATTCGCGTTCTCTTGACTCGCGTTCTCGCGATTCGCGTTCTCGCGATTCGCGTTCTCGCGATTCGCGTTCTCGCGATTCGCGTATGCGACGCCAGTCACCCGGCCCGCGCGGGATGCTCGGGATGGGAGTCGAGCCATCGGCCGGCGGGGCTCAGCCACCTGATCGCCCCATCATGGCCTTGGCGCATCTGCCAATGTGTGCGGTGTTTCACCCTGTGGTGCTTCAGACAGAGGTGGGCCGTATTGTCGTGGTCGCTGCATCCGTTGTGCTCCCACGCTTTGGTGTGGTCGATGTCGCACCCGGTCGCTCGCTTCTCGCAGCCCGGGAACCGGCACCGCCCATCGCGGACCCGAAGCCACCCGGCCAGGTCGGCGGGGATACGACGCGCCGTACGCCCGTAGCGGAGCATCGCGCCCGTGACCGGGTCGGTGAGGATCGGACGGAACGACGGTGCGTGGGCAGTCAGTCGACACGCGGTCTCGATGTCGATCGGGCCATAGCCGTCGAGAATCGCCGGCTGGTCACCGTGACCGAGCATCGTGAGCACCGGAACCATGATGTTCACCGTCGCCCGCACCACTCCGAGGTCGCCGCCTTCGGGCGCGGCTGACGCATCGGTGAGCCCGAGAAGGAGCGCGACGGCGCAGTCGGCCTCGCGTTGCGCCTTCGTGCGCGTGTCTCCGCCCGCTCGCGTCGCCGTCGTGGCTGCGATGCGGGCGGCAATCGCGGTCGCATGCTCCTCCGCGCAGAACAGGTTGACCCACGCCATTCCATCAGCGACCGGCTCGACGACGAAGCGACGCTCCTCGGCAGCGCGGCGCTTGCGCACCTCGAGGGGCGCCGGGTCGTAACGGTGCCGCATGCGGTGCAACGCCTTGCGGAACCCGACCGGCGTCATGCGACGGGCCTTGCCGAGGGCCTCCTGCTCGAACTCCGCAACTCGATCGGCCGGCACAGCGGCCGCCGCATCGATGAGGCCGCGCACGTGCTGGAGCGAGATCTCGCCGGTCGTCAGTGCGGCGTGTGCCAGCGGTAGGTCGACCGTCAGGGCCGCCGCCTCACGCATGATGCGGGTCGCCGTGCGTTCGTGCACGCGAAGGGCGGTCGCGAGCTCGGCGGTGCAGGAACGGTCGCCCCATTCCCGGTTGTCGCGATCGGTGCGGGACGGATGGAATTCCACTTCGCGCATCAGGACTCGAAGCTCGTGAACCCGTCCGAGCTGCTCGGCTTGGGCCGCGCGGATCGACCGCTCGAGTGCAGTGATTCGTTCGAGCGTCTCTGCGAGCCGCGCGGTTGCTTCCATGCATTCATCAGACCACGACCCACCGACATTCGATTTACCCTGTGATCAGCTGTTTTGGCTGTGGATAGTCGGTCGATCCGGCCGCTTGTGGAGGACGAGTGGGAGCTGCCCGCACGGCGCAACCCCCCGTGATCGTACGGGTTCGCCACCTAAGATCGTCTCCACGATGAGCGAGCGCGTGCACAAGATCACTTCTCTGGGAACGGATGCCCCACGCGAGGGGCAGCCCGATTCGACGGCGTCGACCGGGCCGACCAGGCCGACCGGCTCGGCCGGCGACCTCGGACGCGCCCACGGGGTCGAGCGCAGCATCGACGCGCTCCTGCACATCCAGCGTCCGATCGTCGTGGCCCACCTTCGGAGCATCCGGCGGAAGGTTCCGAACGCGACGCCCGACCAGATCGTGCGCATCCTCGAACGCCGCTACCTCGCCGCAGTCACGACCGGCGGCGCGGCGGTCGGCGCGACCGCTGTCGTCCCGGGCATCGGCACGGGCGTCACCCTCGCCCTGTCAGGCGTGGAGACCGCCGGTTTCCTCGAGGCGACCGCCCTCTTCGCCCAATCCGTTGCCGAGGTGCACGGCATCGCCGTCGAGAACCCCGACCGGGCACGCGCCCTCGTGATGACGCTCATGCTCGGCCGTGAGGGCGTCGACCTCGTGCGCCAGTTCGCCGGCCAGGCGACCGGGACGGGCGCCGCGCGCAACGTGTACTGGGGAGAGCTCATCACGAACAGCATGCCCAAGGCGATCATGGGCGGCGTCGTCGACCGGCTCCGTACCGTGTTCATCAAGCAGTTCGCCGTGCGAGGCGGCGCCGGCATCGTCGGCAAGGCCATCCCGTTCGGCATCGGCGCGGCGATCGGAGGTGTGGGCAACCACATCCTCGGCCGCAAGGTGCTGCAGCAGTCGCGCCTGGCGTTCGGTGCACCGCCGCCGGTCATGCCGATCGAGCTCGAACCTCGGGAGGGCGGCGGGATCGTGCTCTCCGCCGCGTCGCGGGTGACCCGTGCCGGTGTCGCCGTCGGCGGCTTCGCTGTGGAGACGAGCCGCGGCCTTCGCGCAGCGGCCGGGCGCGCGGCACGGGGAATCGGCCGTGGGAAGCGCGGCGCGGGCGACCCCGAGACGGCGGGCGACCCCGAGACGGCCGGCGACCCCGAGACGGCCGGCGAACGCGCGTCAGGTACTGACTCGGAGCGCGGCGACGCCGCGTCCTGACGATCGGTCAGGACTACGCGCCGAGCGCCTCCGCTTCGTCTTCGTCTTCCTCTTCGAACTCGTCGACCTCGGGGTCGGAGGCATGCAGGGCGGCGAAGCGCTGCCACTCGGCCATGAGGTGATCGATGGCGGCGTGGAACCGCTTCGTGGTGACTCCGTGCGTCGTGTCGCCGAAGTACCGCTCCACCCACACCCCGAGGCGCTCGAGGGCGGCGGCGTCATGGGCGACCTCGTCGACCCGGGCGAGCATCGATGCGGCATCCGACGCCTCGAGCCATTCGCACGCCTGCAAGTAGCCGCCCGTGTCGATCTGCGCCTCGGGATTGGCGGGACGCGTGACGAGCAGCGGCTTGCCGGCGGCGAGCCGGTCGTAGACCATCGCCGAGATGTCGACGATCGCCACATCCGCTGCCGCGAGCTGCCAGCCGAGCGAGTGCGCGTCGTCGTAGACGTGGTGCGCGGACGGGTCGGCCGCGTTCGCCGCCGCGATCGCCGCGATGATCTCGCGGTTGGCAGCGCCGTACCCTGCGTCGACAACGCCCGAACGCGGATGCGGCCGGTAGATCACTCGGTGCCGGCCGGTCGCCAGCAGCCCCTTCACGAGCGGCACGCCGTGCGACGCGATCGAGCCGTACGCGGCGGCGCCTCGGTCGCCCTCCCATGTCGGCGCGTAGAGCACCACCTCGCGGTGGTCGGGCGGGTACGGCAGGGGCACACCGTCGAGGTAGTGGTCCGCCTGCGGACGACCGATCGGGATGGCGCGCTTGTCGAAGTCGTAGTCCCAGAGCACCTTCTCGAGCCGCGCCCTCGCCGCGTCACCCGCGATGAACGCGTAGTCGTAGGCCTTGAACTGGTTCGTGGTCATGTACATCTTGTCGGACTCGCCGTGATTGATGAACACGTGCCAGCGTCGCCCGTAGCGCATCATCTGGAAGTTCTTGGCGTTCTGGTTCACGTAGAACACGATGTGGAGATCCTGGTCGTGGATGACCTGCTCGAGGTCGACGACGCGACGCACGTAGGCGACCGGCACGGGCGACTCGTCGAGCAGCGTGAGCGCCGAACCCGACGCACGGCTCAGGATGAGCACCGGATGCCGCTCCGCGAGCTCGGCGAGCGGCTTGTACCACTGGCGCAGCTGGTAGAGGTTCACCCGCCCGTCGGCGAAGTACACCCCGATGCGGAAGCGGTGCGGCTCGAGCGGCGGCCGGTCGGCGAGGCGCGCGAGCAGCTCCCGCTGTGCTCGCCGGGACCACATGATGTCCTTGGCCAGCTTCAGGGCGCGCTGCGCATCTCTCCGGAATCCCACCGTCCAAGGGTAGCGAGGCGGTCCCGAGCGGATGCCGCGGGGCGGGCGATCTGGGACGACCGAGAGGCGATCGTTACCCGTCAGACGACCGGCGGTCGTCCGGCGAGGGTCATCCGCCAGACGGTGCGCCAGCGGATCGGGCGCCGCTCCCCCGGGTTCTCCCGCCAGCCCGCGCGCCAGCCCGCGAACCACGCGAGGAGCGCCGACGGGGTGCGCGCCCAGCGCAACACCTGGATCGCCGTCCACGACCCCACGTAGAGCGGCACGAGCACGGCGGGAAGGTTGCGTCGTGCGAGCCACACCCGGTTCCTCGCGTTCAGCCGGTAGTAGTACGCATGCCGCGCCGGGTCGATCACCGGATGTCCCGCCTCGAGGTCGCCGGCGTACCACGCGACGTGACCCGTGTCCCAGACGCGCCATGCGAGCTCGATGCCCTCGTGCGCGTAGAAGAACGGATCGGCCCAGCCGCCGGTCGCATCGAAGACCGCACGCGGCATGAGCACCGCGCCCTCCCAGCACGAGAAGACGGTGCTCGAGTGCGCCGGGTCCCCCTTGCGGATGCGCGGGATCCATCTTCGCGGCGAGACCGTGCCCGAGGGGTCGACGACACGTGGCTGGATGAGCCCGATCTCGGGCCGCACTGCGAGCATGCGGCATCCGTCGGCGAGGAATCGGGCGCTCGGCAGGAACGCATCGTCGTCGAGGAAGAACAGCACGTCGCCGGCGACCTCGGGCACCCCGCGGTTGCGGCCCGCGGGAATGCCGAGGTTCTCGGGCAGGTGCAGGGTCGCGACGCCGGCGGGAAGCGCCGGCTGCGCGGAGGCCGGGTCCCAGCCGTTGCCGACGCAGACGACGTCGAGGTCGACCTGCTCCTGGTCGAGGATGCTCCGGATGCCGCGCGCGAGCTCTTCGGGACGGGTGCCCTGCGTGAGCACCACGACGCCGACGCGCGGCAGTTCGGGCCTGCCGGAGGCCGCCTCAGGCGCGGACACGGCGGGATGCCATGATCGCGAGGAAGTGTCCGAACAACGACAGGAGCGCGAGCGGCAGGAGCGCGGCGACGACGATGCGGTCGACGAGCGGCTGGCCCGCGACGAG
>Ga0299914_10003800_pt1 | contig 10747 bp, 12 predicted proteins | sample RVTome_10_FD_201361 | JGI IMG/M metagenome (GOLD analysis project Ga0299914, IMG submission 201361) | Soil microbial communities from uranium-contaminated site in the Upper Colorado River Basin, Wyoming, United States - RVT153D57 (version 2) ... | reverse complement strand
TAGAGGGGAGCTTGGTGAGATTGAAAAGGATGACCTGCTAATTGCGGCCTATCATGGAACTGATTTTAGGAAACGAGAAGCTTTGATCCAATCAGGCAAATACAATGTTGTCGTTTATGGCCATACTCATAAGCCAGATAACAAGGTTGTTGGAAAAACAATTGTTATTAATCCCGGAACTGCTAACGGTTGGTTCTTTGGGTACAAGGCAACCGCTGCGATATTTGACACAGTGAGCAAGGAATGTGATTTTGTAGAGTTATAGTAGGTATGCCATTAGGTACATATAGATATATTGAGAAATAGATCCAAATTCTCTGTCTCTTTATCTCAGATACCAAAAGTTGCAGCTACTCTCTCATAGCTAGCTCGTGCCAACTGTTTTCACTACAAAACCTGAGAAAGTTGACTACCGGTGCTAAGTACCGACTAGGAATCTATCTCAGCATGACAGCAATAATGTCAGTCCGCGAAGCAGTAGTATCGAGAGGCAACTTTACGCCAGGCCAGAGTTGGGGCGCACTGAGGAAGGCATGGAAGGGATACAGGATCGCCAAGGTACAGGGCGACAACGCTAAGATGAGCGAATACGCAACCAAGATCAGAAAGCTCCAAGGCGAGTTGGGAATAAGCGTTGCTTCATTCCCGCACTTAGGGATAAACTAAGTGCAACCTTTTTTCTTTTTCTACTAACTATCCGTAAATTGAATCGTTCTTTGACAATAGTTGTTGTTTTAGCTTCATCTCGATCTGTGCTTTTGGCATAGCGCCTATGATTACGTCGACTGCCTTGCCGCCCTTGAATATCATCAGGGTGGGAATGCTCTGTATGCCAAATGAAGCCGCTATTCTTTGATTCTCGTCTACGTTGACCTTGCCAAATGCTACCCTGCCAGAGTATTCTCGAGATAATTGTTCAATTATTGGTGAGACCATCTTACATGGCCCGCACCAAGGCGCCCAAAAGTCCACAAGCATGATGGGGTATTTTGTAACCTCGCTTGCAAAGTTAGAATCCGTGAGCACTATTGGCTCTGTAATGGATGACATCATTGCCTTGGTGGCAGCCTCCTTTTGCAACTCCGCCAGCTTCTTATGCTTGATCGCCTCAAGTTCATCATCTGAGCTCATATGCACCGGTTCATTGGTAGAGATTGGCTATATTTCTTACGAGCGATATCTAATTATTAGATGGGCCCCGTTTTTGACAGCAGAAGGTGAATCACTTTGGTCGAGGATGATGAAAGAGGCAACATCATGGCCGAGCAGCAAGAGGGCAAACCAGTTGATGAAGGAGAAGAAGTTGAGGCGCTGAGAGCTGAGCTAGAGTCAGTCAAGAACGAGCTGAGAAAGGCAAAGGAATCCTCTGAGAGCAGCCTCAACAAGGTGAGGTACCTAATGGCAGACTTTGATAACTACCGCAAGCAGATGGAAAAGCAGCTTGCCTCAAAGGCAGAATCGATCAAGGCTGAGTTGTTGCTCAAGTTTCTCAACATACGTGACGACTACCTCCGAGCGCTCTCAGTGGCTAGGCAGAGCAAGTCAGAGCAGGTAGTAGTCATTGAAGGGTTGGAAGGAATACTGAAGAATATTGACTCGCTCCTTGCCTCGGAAGGAGTAAGAGAGATAGAGGCAGTCGGGACACCTTTTGACCCAAACGTGCACGACGCTATAGCATATTCTGCTCGGGATGACTTGGCAGAGAATACAGTGACTGCCGAAATAAGAAAGGGCTATATACTCAACGGCAGGGTGCTAAGACCAAGCCTCGTTGAAATTTCAAAGATAGTTAAAAATAGCGTTAGTAACACTAAAGAGATGGATATTCAAGGAGGACAAGGAGGCAGATAATATGGGGAAAATAATAGGTATTGATCTTGGAACCAGCAACTCCGCCGCTGCAGTTATGATAGGCGGCAAACCAACAATAATCCAGGCAGCGGAAGGCACCTCTATAGGCGGCAAGGCATTCCCATCAGTGGTAGCATTTACCAAGGATGGGCAACTCATTGTAGGCGAGCCAGCTCGCCGTCAGATGATTTCAAACCCTGAAGGAACTGTCATTGCGGCAAAGCGAAAGATGGGAACAGATTTCAAGTTCAAGGTATACGGCAAAGAGTACACTCCACAGCAGATATCGTCATTCATTCTGCAAAAGATCAAGAGAGACTCGGAAGCGTTCTTAGGAGAAACGGTCGACAAGGCAGTCATTACTGTGCCGGCTTACTTTAATGATAATCAGCGCCAGGCAACCAAGGACGCTGGAGAAATTGCCGGCCTTCAGGTAGTAAGGATAATTAACGAACCCACTGCTGCATCACTTGCCTATGGCCTTGACAAGGCAAACAAGGACCTCAAGATAATGGTCTTTGATCTTGGCGGAGGAACACTCGATGTCACGATAATGGAAATGGGAGGCGGTGTGTTCCAAGTCAGATCTACTTCAGGTGACACCCAGCTTGGCGGCACCGATATGGATAATTCACTTGTCGAATACGTTGTACAGGAGTTCCGTAAGCAATCTGGCCTTGATGTTAGAAGCGACAAGGCTGCAATGATGAGGATCAGGGAGGCTGCAGAGAAGGCCAAGATAGAGCTGTCAAACGTTGTTACGACAGAGATCAACCTGCCTTTCTTGGCATATGACTCATCTTCAGGACCAAAGAATCTGATACTACAGCTGACACGGGCAAAGCTTGAGGAACTGCTCCGGCCTATAATTGAGCGCTGCAGGCAGCCTATGATGCAGGCGTTACAGGATGCTAAATTGACGCCTGCAGACATTGACAAGATCATCTTGATTGGCGGCCCTACTAGGATGCCCATGGTGAGGCAGTTCGTGGAGTCAGTTATGGGCAAGGAGCCTGAACGTGGAATTGACCCAATGGAGGCAGTGGCAATGGGTGCGGCAGTCCAAGGTGCAGTCATAGCAGGAGACGTTTCAACCGATATCCTGCTTGTGGACGTAACACCACTCACAATGGGTGTGGAAGTACTGGGCGGACTAAAGGAGCCCCTGATCGAGCGCAACACTACAATTCCAACAAAGAAAAGCAAAGTGTTCACTACTGCTGCAGACTACCAGACTGCGGTAACAATACATATTGTGCAGGGTGAGCGCCCGATGGCGGCTGACGGTGTTTCACTTGGCATGTTTAACCTATCTGGCATTCCGCCAGCTCCAAGGGGCGTGCCCCAAATTGAAGTCGCATTTGATATCGATGCAAACGGCATATTGAACGTCACTGCAAAGGACTTGGCTACGCAAAAGGAAGCAAAGATCACAATAACTGCAAACAACAAACTATCCAAGGATGAAATTGAAAGGCTAAAGAGAGATTCAGAGCAATTCTCTGAAACTGACAAGAAGAAAAAGGAAGAGGCAGAGATAAGGAACGAAGCTGACAACCTCATTTACGCAGCTGACAAGCTGGTGAAGCAGGATCTCAAGGACAAGGTAAGTCCAGATCAAGTAGAAAAAGTGAATAAATTAACGCAGGAAATCCGTGATGCTATTGCGAGCAATAACTTAGAAAACATCAAGGCTAAGGTACAGGAGTTGAAGAACACCTTGGGAGAAATAAGCACTCAGGCATACCAGAGTGCCGGTGCCTCATCCCCACAGCCAGGTGCAGCAGGATCTGACTTTACTGGTGGTGGGCCAACAGGAAGTGCGGCTGGGCCAACAGAGCCAACAGGAAGTGCGGCTGGGCCAAACCCCTCGCCATAACAATATTTGGAAGACACTTGTCAAAAATAATAGAGAGGATGAAGATCTGCATTGAGTAGCAAGCGGGACTATTATGAGGTTCTAGGTGTTCAAAAGAACGCAAGCAAGGAAGAGATCAAGAATGCATACCGCAAGCTTGCATTGCAATACCATCCGGATAGAAACAAGGAGCCAAGCGCAGAAGGAAAGTTCAAAGAGTTATCTGAAGCCTATGCAGTACTCTCTGACGACGAAAAGCGTAAGCGTTACGACGTCTATGGCCACGTAGGCGCGGAGGAAGTATTCAGAGGGTCTGAAGCCAACTTTGAAGAGATATTTCGTGATGCAGGCTTCGGAGGATTTCGCGACATATTTGATCAGATGTTTGGCCGCCGAGGGGGCTTTTTCGGCGACGACCTCTTCAGCTTTGGCTTTGGAGGTGGTGGTGGTGGTGGTGGCAGCAGGCGTAGGGGCCGAGACATCATCTACGACATGGAAGTCACAGTTGAAGATGTGCTCAGAGGCAAGAAGGAAGAAGTCGAGGTACCTCGTTTTGACAGATGCAAGGAGTGTGGTGGGAGCGGGGCCGCGCCTGGGACCAAACCACGCAAGTGCACAGTATGTGACGGGCAGGGTCAGACAAAGCGAGTATATAGTCAAAATAGGTTTTCAACGATTGTTACAATGGAGCCTTGCAGGACATGCCAAGGTCAGGGTCAGATAATTGACAAGCCTTGCACCAACTGCAGAGGAAGTGGCAGAGCAAAACAAGTTAAAAAAATTAAGTTAGAAATCCCACCGGGGGTTGAAGATGGTATGGCGTTTCAGCTACGGGGGGAGGGTGAAATGTCAGAAGCAGGTATATCTGGAGACCTCATAGTCAGGCTACATGTCAATCCACATCCCAAGTTTGAAAGGCTTGCAGACGGGCATTTGCTTTACAACCTTGATGTCAAGTTTACAGACCTTACACTTGGCACAGACCTTCGTGTACCAACGCTTGAAGGGTCGGAAAAACTAAAGATTCCACAAGGTACTCCTGCAAGTGCCATTTTGCAGATAAAGGGTAAAGGACTTCCTCGCATTGGTAGTGCTGGGAGAGGTGACCTTCACCTGAGGATAAATGTCAAGGTTCCAACCAATCTTACAGACAGGCAGAAAGCACTTCTCAAAGAGCTACATAAGGAACTAGATAATCAATAGTGAAACAAATACTTTAAAATAGCAATTCCTCCTATCTTTTTAGACATATGTCATCACCGTTTGACGAATGGTTTGGGAGGAGAAGGCGTTTTGGATCTTGGTTCCCCGACATCGATGAGATGATGCGGGACGCTGAAAAGATGATGCAAGAGGCTTTTAAGAATGTCGAGCAACAGGTTCCAAAGAATTTGGTAAAGGAGCGGAAGATGGACGATGGCTCTATCGTTCGTGAAATGGGACCCATTGTATATGGATATTCTGTCAAAGTCGGTCCAGACGGCAAGCCAGTGGTGCGCAAGTTTGGAAATATTGATGCTTTTCCAAACATCCTTGGGGGTAACGTAACAGTCAAGGAAGAGCGCGAACCCTTGGTGGACATTATCAAAGGGCCGGATGAGCTGCGTGTTGTTGCCGAAGTGCCAGGCGTCAACAAAGAAGATTTGCGTCTGAGAGCAGACGAAAACTCCCTCACTATTGAATCGGTCACTGGACAGCCACGCTATCACAAAACAGTGGAGCTGCCAGAAAAAGTCGACTCAACTACAGCCAAGTCCAATTACAAAAACGGCATACTTGAAGTATCCTTTAAGCTCAAGAGCAAGAGCGGTGGCGGCGTGCCAATCAACATCGAATAAGAACAACAATATTATTCTAGTGAGGCAGAAATAGCACAACGAATCTAGGCGGGGGTCGCCAAGCCCGGTCAACGGCGTGAGATCATCATCTATATTCTGATGATGACGTGATGCTCAGATGTTGTAATTGACTGGGACACCTCATCCCTTAGGGGTCCGTGGGTTCAAATCCCACCCCCCGCACTATTTTATTAGTAATAATATTTTGTTTTAGAATACTCTCTCTTATTGTGTTACATCCAAAAAGGCTCTTTTGCTGTTGCTTGTCAAAATGACTCATTAGAAGAAGAAACATGAGATGGAGAGGATTGGTCTTGTATTCATCATGATTTCAATAGTTGAATGTGCTTTGGTATTGTGCATGTATCTAAAACAACAAAAAAATTACAACACTTCGACCTTGAAATAACAGCATAAAAACACTTTAAACGCAAAAAAGCGGGACACATGTTGAAAACAAGAACATATGATAATAACACTACGTGATGACCTTGATGCAATTTCTGCAATACTGAATGAAACCTTTAAGATACCGGCATTCAAGCGAAGCTACGATGAAGCCTTTGGCAAAATAGCCCAGATCCTGTATCGCTACGGCATTGTCGAAAATGCGCGCAATCTGCGCTTTCGCTTTATTTTATGCATGCAGGAGTTCTTTGAGGGCATCCCGCAGGATCAGTGGCACGTTAAAGACCCTGCATTTGTCAAGCAGTCAGAGGATATTGCGATAGCGAAATTCCGCGAGTGGATAATCGAGCAGGTCATCTAGTTTTGTTCTTGGCGACCCACTGCTCATACATCTTTAGCAATTCGTCAACGTCATTGCCACTCTCCGAGTACACAACAATAACTCCGAACCTGCCCTTTCCGTTGTGACCTCTTGCATAGTACCCCCAGAAGGTGTCAGGCAGCCGCTCAAAGTTGGACCTGTTGTTTGAGACCCCAATTAGGTTCTTGGCTATGGTGTCTAATATTCTCATTGAATCTTCAGCTTCTATCATTAACATTATACTGGCTTGACTGCCAATTTAATAATCCCTGCAGAAGTTCAAATATTATGCTTGCCAGGCATGACAACAAGTTATGAGAGCAAGATGTGGCCACTACTAGGTTTCTACGTCTTAGCCAAAGACACACTAGACACACTAGGGTGGGGGCTTTGCATGAAATGCCATTCCAACTTTGCATATCCTGTAGAGCGTAATGAAAAGCACGGAGAAGACGCTGTTGTAGAATAATACTGGTTCTCAATGATAAGGGTAAACATGTCTGAGAGGAGAGGAGAGGGGACACCGACTGCCTGATCGACCACGATCGATTTCCATAAACACAAGCTGGTCGAAATTCCATCAAAAGACGGCGTTATGTTCACAAGATGCTTTTCATGTTACGCTCAATAATGTCCTTTAGGTGCACACAGAAAATGGGTTACCACTATAACACCCTTTCTATCAGCTCAAAGACCTTGTTCATTGAGGGGGGTTCGCCGTTTGGATCCCTTACATAGAGCGATGCACAACAGTTGGCGAACAGCAGTCGCTCTTGTGGATGCAGTCCTGCAAGGTAACCTACAATATCAGCCGCATCCCAAGTGTCTCCTGCGCCAGTCAGTCTTTTTGCCTCGACCTTAATTGCATGTGCAAATGTACTTTCTTTGCCGTTTGACCACGCTGCTCCTATCTTTGTATGGAGGTCAGTGCTGATACCCACTCTTTCGGCGATTCTTTTGGCTACCCCCTTGACCTCATCAGCACTGTAACTGGGTCCAAGGGGGCGGCCAAAACCAAGTGCATCAGCAAGCGAGTTACACTCATTTTCGTTCATGCTGAGGCAGTCAGTCAAGCTTGCAAGCTTGGCAAGTGAGTCGCGAAAATCGTGCTTTCTTGTCTCAATGTCAGCAGGGCTAATCAAATGGAAGGCACTGGGGGAATTCTTGAAAGAAAATTCTGCCAGCTCTGTTCCCTTGAGATTACTGGCCCAGTTGACTATCATCACCCCATCAGCATTCTTCAATATCGTACTGTCTGCTTCTGAGCTTATCCGCTCGGAACCAAAGTTTGCATTGTCTCCTATGTCGCTCACCATCACGTTTACATGTGTGTCTTCATAAGGAAACTCAAAAGATGTAGTGAGGCCGCTTCTGCCGCTAGCTATTCTAAGTGTAACCTTATCACCAAACTGTGAAAATGTCTGCCTTATCATTGTAGCGCCTAATTCGTCAGCAACCGTAAAAAGTGATACTTTGGCGCCCAGCTTTGCAAGGCAGTACGCTACATTAACAGCATTTCCACCCTTGACATCCGTTGTGGGGATGCCCCTGACGCTTCCACCTCCAACCTTTGCCTTTTCGGTAAGCGTATGAAAAAAATTCTCCTTTGACTCGAGTCGGATTATGCGGTCAACGAAAAAGTCAGGCATAACTACTATGGAGCCTATGAGGCTTAGCTGTCTCAACTTGTCAATTATTTCCACAGATGCTCAAGATGGTTATAGGTGTATATGATATTTTATGAGAAAGAGATGAGGAGAATTAAGGGCTTACCTCATATCCATGTCCGTGCGCACCACTCATTTCGCTGCCATCTGGCAGATTATGTAATATGTTGTCTATGCAAGCAAGACACACGTCACCGATCTCAAGAAGGATTAGTAGTATAACCTTCATAGCAGACTTTTGAATGTTAGTAGATACTTCTACATTTGAAGCTGTTTTTGCTTCTCATCGAATTTCATGCGAAAGCGAGGAACATTTATTATGAATCTTTCATGCGTTCCCTCGCCTATTTTTTCAATCTTATCTCGCGCCTCTAGCTTGAACGTGACGCGCCTGCCATCCACCGATACCACCGTTCCCTTGAAGAATACCTCGGCTCCAACGGGGGTAGGAGCAAGATGTTCTATTTTGACAACCGTCCCAACCGAGTCCCATTCAGAGTCGGGTATCACCTGCTCCTTGAGAAGAAGCCTGCATGTCTCCTCCATCTCAGCTATCATTGAGGGTGTGGAAAGAACATTTTCGCCTTTCCAGAGAAAGCTAGTAGTCTGGTTTGAATTGACTGTTATGGTGCGTTCTTTTGAGGCGCCTATCTTGACAGCAAAGTCCACCATACATTAACGAGATGATTAGTTATTTTTTAAACTTGTGCAGGAGGATATTCTCATCTTTTTTCATTTCCTCTCCCTTTTCGTTATGACGAATCTATTCTTCTCCTACATGAATTTCACGCCACACATACTATGCATCCTGTATTTTACATAATCTTCTTAAAAAAAGCCATGTTGTTTTCAACATAGTCGCAGCAATAACAGGATAAGGTCTCATCAGAGTGCAGTTGTAACTATTAACAGAGGTGAATAGAATAAGAGGAGTAACAACTTCTACCTGGATCCTGTTATAGAATCACTGCTTTGTTTCACATCATCTTGGCAGTCTTCCTCTTCTGGCTCCTATAACAATTTTTCTTTTGGTGTCTTGTGCATTTTATCGATTCCTCTTGTGTTGATGCTGGTGTTTACTAGCAGCATTTGACCATTCCGTTAGGCGTCTGCTGTAATCACAGATCGACCTTTTTAATCATCATTACATGCCTGTGGGTGATAAAGAAGCCTGCCCTTGTGCGTGTGTCAGCAGCCGACATCGCCAGGGTCTCTTCCAGGAGGAACTATGCAACCCTCAAATTCATTTGGATCGTTTCCTTCTCCGCCGCCTTCTCCTTCATTTCCTCCGTTTCCTCCATCGTCATCTCCTCCGTTTCCTCCATCGTCATCTTCAAATTCATCTGGATTGTTTTCTCCTCCGTTTCCTCCATCTCCGTCCTCACATCCTACGCCATCATTGTCACCATCAAAACCATGTGGGTCTGAGCCCACTACCTCAAAGTTGGTTTCCTCAACATCATCGCAGTTTAGGTTTGGTGGTGGAGGTGGTATGCACGTATCTGGATACGAGGGATGACATGAGGTATCTTCATTACCATCTCCTCCATCATCATCCTCGTCTGCTCCGTTATCATCTCCTTCAACAACTGCAGTAGCATTAGCATCATTAAAGTCTCCACCTTGAGTGGTTTCCGCCGTTTGTGCTTCTTCTTGTGCTACTACTTCTGGTGCTGCTAAGAGTTCAAACGAATCAATTACCGGCCCTACAGCTGGCGGTAGTAGTGGGGGTAATAAACTGCCAGATGCTGCTGCAGTTGCTGTTGTTATTTCTGCTGCTGTTGTAGCAGTAGTATTAGTACTAGTAGAATTACTGCCTTCATAAAAGACACTATAACCCTTTGTTGTTCCTGGGTTAGGGGTTGTTGCATTTGTAGCAGTTGAAATGAAATACCCTGTTCTTATTTCATTTGGAGCAAAATTAGTGCTATATGTCATTTCTACAAGCTTGGCTGGCACTGTTGCTATTGTCTCGTTTGTCTGTGGATTTGTAAGATTTAATGTAGTATCGGAACTGTTCACAAGCTGGATGCTCCTGTAACCAACTTCCTGAAGCTTTTGCAGGTGGTATGATAGAATATTGTCAATTGTCATGTTGTCGTCGAAAGTAACATTATTCGCCAAAAGTCTTGTGTCCAAATCAGGGTACCGAACAATGTGTATGACATCATTTTCGGATGGATCACAACTGAGTGTATTCTCACTGATGCTGCCGCTAGCATTGGTAGATGCTGTTGCTACTCCTGGTTGTTGTTGCTGATCTTCTGGGCAGAGTTGTGCTAGTATTCCATAGCCTTGTCTTGTCTCTTCTAACAATGCAGAGCCTGTATTATTCAGATCCCGAATTGCCCAGCCTTCTGGTACATGTACTCGGAAGCTGTCAGTTGTGCTTTGAAACATTGTTTCTCCTGCTGCTGTCCCATCCTCAATTGCTGACGTTTGACTGGTCGCTTGTTCTTGTTGTTGGGCGTTAATTATCGTGATATTGGCAGTCAAAAGAATGACAGCGATTGCTGCTGTTATAGCAGTTAGCCCTATGCGCGTCATTGATGAAGCCCATGAGGATGAGGGTATTATCATAATGCTAGAACAGAAGAGAGGTTCTAAAGTAAAAGAAGGTTATGGATTAAGGATTCTATAAAAATACACCGTTCGATGACTTCACGAAGTGGCAGCTAAAATCTGCATGCACATATAACTCTCTCCTCTCTCCACTTCGTGTTAGCTGGATTAATTGTAGAGGGCTAATATATTTAAAAACTAT
>Ga0299914_10003799_pt1 | contig 10748 bp, 8 predicted proteins | sample RVTome_10_FD_201361 | JGI IMG/M metagenome (GOLD analysis project Ga0299914, IMG submission 201361) | Soil microbial communities from uranium-contaminated site in the Upper Colorado River Basin, Wyoming, United States - RVT153D57 (version 2) ... | reverse complement strand
GACCTCTACGGCAATCATCTTGCCCCCTGGAAGGAGCTGACGCGCAAGCCCATCCGACCCGACGACGCCGAGATAGAGGCCAATCCGCGCTCCCGCAGCGCGCGACTTCGCCTGGCGGAGCGTACGGTGCTGGGGTGGCCCCCGGTGCAGGATGCACTCACGGAGAGATGATGGCATGGAAATTCGAGTCGACATCAACGACAAGGTCGTAGCGTGGCTGGCGTCGATGGGATACCCGGTCATGGGTTTGCCCGTCCATGCCCTGCGCGGGATGCTGCTTCGGGAGGCGCGCCAGTGGCAGCTCTCCCCCGATCGCCTGGTATCGATGATCGTCGAGAATTCGCGGCAGCGCGAGGACCCGGCCGAATATGCATCGTTCATTCGTGATGCGCAGGCCATCCCACGCAGGCGTGGGGGGTTGGCGAGCGCGCCGCACTGAACCTTTCGCTCGTTCGCCGCACAAGCACCGAAGGAGTACGTGCGACATGGCGGTAGCAAAGTCAGGAATACCTGGTAGGGCCAAGAAGGGGAGGCCGCAACGAAAACGGCCTCGATCTGCATCGCCTGCCCGCGCCGGCGGGAAAAGCAACTCCCAGAGGCTCCCCGGCTGGAAGGACCTTGCCGGCTCCAATGAACGCGTGCGTGTGGCAAGCCGACGCGGCTCGTTCCTGGAGAGCATATCGACGACGCGCTTTGCCCTCCTCATCGTCGGCATGGCCGTGCTCTTCACGCTCTACGTCGGCCACGTGCACGCCACCCAGGACATGCTCGCTGAAGTACAGCAGGAGCGACGCGAGAATTTGCGCCTCCACTTGAAATTCAACCGCTTGAAGGGAGATTTCGATCAGATGGTCGGACCCTCCGTCATATACACGCGCGCCGGCGATCTCGGACTCGTCGAAGACCCGTCGTTCGGCCCGACGATCCAGGTCGGGGAATGATGGAGGCGCGGCGTACATCGCGGCGGAAGGCAGCAGGAGGCATGCTTCGTGGAACCGAAGGATTCGATACTGGCCAGGATGTACGTAGTGCTGACGCTCTTGAGTCTGCTCCCCGTGCTTATCGTCGTACAGCTGCTGCGGATTCAGGTCACGCAAGGAGGCGAGCTAAGAGCACAGGGTGAAAGACAGGCCAGCTCGCTCGTCGGCGTTCCCGCCGTCCGAGGCGTGGTCTACGATCGTGCCGGTCGGATGCTGGCCGTGAATACGGCACGATACGATCTCGCGCTCGATCCGACCGTGTCAGGATTCGCGCCGCAGGCCGAAGCGTTCTTTGACGTATTGTCAAGAGAGACGGGTACGCCCGCCTCCGTATTCCGGCGACGGGTCCGACAGAGAACGAGTCCCCAGTACGTACAGCTCCTGCGGGGCATCTCGGAACGCCAGAAGGAAGCCGTCGAAAGCTGGGGCGTACCCGGCCTCATTCTGAATCCGAGCTTCGCGCGGCGCTACAACTACGGTACGACGGCCGCCCACATCCTGGGCTACGTTGATTCGGACGGATCGGGGCTGGCCGGGCTCGAGCTGCAATACGACGAGCTCCTGCGGGGAACCGATGGCCGGCGAGCGGTCAAGCGAGATCGGCTGGGAAGAATCAAAGCGTTCGTCGACGGCAACGTGGTCGAGCCTCGTCACGGCGAGTCATTGATCCTCACGATCGATCTGCTGCGGCAGACGATTCTCGAAGACGAACTCGCGAGGGGCATTTCCGAAGCGCAGGCAAAGGCCGGAACGGCCGTGGCTATCGATCCGAACACGGGTGCCGTGCTGGCCATGGCGACCGTTCCCACCTTCGATCCGAACCATCCGTCCGGCTCCCTGCCCGGAGCCCGCCGCAACCGTGCAATCACCGACCGGCTCGAGCCCGGATCTACCTTCAAGCTGGTAGCAGCGGTGGCTGCGGTCGAGCAGGAACTCGTCCAGATGGAGGATTCGATCGAGACTGGAGACGGCTGGGCCGTTCTGCAGGGACGCACCCTTCATGACACACATGCCCATGGCACGATTCCTTTTCGGGAGGTCATCGCGGCTTCGAGCAATGTGGGCACAGCGAGGGTCGTCTCTGAGATGGACCCCGGGACGTTCTACCAGTACGCGCGCAACGTCGGGTTCGGCCAGCCGACGTGGATCGACCTGCCCGGCGAGGTGGCCGGAAGTCTGAAGCGGCCCGACGAATGGAGCAGCACGACGCTGACGTCGATGAGCATCGGATATGAGGTTGACGTGACGCCGCTCCAGCTGGCGACGGCCTACGCGGCGCTTGCGAACGGCGGCCTGCTCGTGCAGCCGTACGTGGTATCCGAGCGCCGCGACGTGACGGGGCGCACGACGTGGAGCGCCGGGCAGGACTCGGTCCGGCGCGCCTTCAAACGGACGACGGCACGGACCGTTCTGCCCGCCTTCGAAGACGCCGTCGAGGAAGGAACGGCGACGCGGGCGCACGTCGATGGGCTGCACGTTGCCGGCAAGACGGGTACCGCGCGGAAGGTCACCGACGGCTCCTATGAACCCGGCGCCTACCGTGCATCTTTCGTGGGCTTCTTCCCGGCCGACGATCCTCAGGTAGTATTAGCCGTCGTCGTGGACGAGCCGCAGGCGCATCGGTACGGCGGCTCCGCGGCCGCTCCCATCTTCCAGCGAACGGCCCGGCGATGGATCTCCACCTTTCCTCGGATCGCGCAGAAGGTTGCGCCACCGGAGAATCTTCCGAGCGAGCCGCGGTTCCGCGTCCCGGACGTACAGGGCCTTCCAGCCCGAATTGCCGCCCGCCGCCTTGCCGCATCGGGCTTTCAGCCCGGAGGGGAGGGCGGCCACCCGCACGCCACGACGGCCGCCCAGGAGCCGCTCGGAGGGGTTTCGGCGACGCCGCTTCAGCGCGTCCGGCTGGCTGCGCAGGACCCCGCCGCCAGCGTGACGCAGCTGCCTGATTTCGAGGGGTGGAGCGCCCGCGAAGCGGTGTACTGGCTGGCCGAGCGAGGCGCACGGGTGCGTGTAGAGGGCGACGGCCTCGTTGTGAGCCAGCAGCCGTCGGCGGGAGAATCCCTGGGCGAGACGGTCTCCCTTCGATGTCGATAGAAACGCTCGCGGGGATCAGAAAGAGGCTTCAAGCGGCGGGACTGCTCCTCGACGTACAGGGACGCACTGACGACGCAAACATCGACCACCTGGCAGCCGACAGCCGCAAGGTGGGGCCGGGCGGGCTTTTCGTCGCCGTGCGCGGCGCGGAGACGGACGGTCACCTGTTCATTGATAAGGCTGTTCAAAACGGAGCCGAGACGATCGTGTGCGAGGCGATGCCGGATGACCGGGAACGCCGGTATGCCGGCATCGCCTTCGTACGCGTCTCGGATGGGCGTGCCGCGCTTGCGGAGCTGGCGGCTGCCTTCTTCGGCGATCCGTCGCACACGCTGCGCGTGGTCGGCATAACGGGAACGAACGGGAAGACGACGGTGGCCTGCCTCATCCACCACGTCCTCACGCAGCTCGGATGGAAGACCGGTCTCGTCGGAACGATCGAGACGCGCATTGGCGGCGGCGTGTTGGCCGCGGGACTGACCACGCCCGGTCCGATCGAGATGCAGGGACTGCTTCGCCGGATGGCGGACGCCGGCTGCCGGGTATGTGCCATGGAGGTATCATCCCATGCCCTCGACCAGCGACGCGTGGGCTCCATCCCGTTTGCCGTAGCTGTGTTCACCAATCTGACGCGCGATCACATCGACTATCACGGGACGATCGCGGCCTACCGGGCGTCCAAAAAGAAGCTGTTCGATGATCTCGGATCCGGTGCCGTGGCCGTATACAACGCCGACGACGCAGCGGGAGCCGGCATGGTGGCAGATACACCGGCTGTGCTCCAGTCCTTCGCCGTCGATGCCGAAGCAGACGTTCGCGTGGAGATTCTCGACCACAGTCTGGACGGGCTGACGCTCCAGTGGGCCGGCGAGGATCGACGATTTCGCCTCGTCGGGCGCTTCAACGCGTACAACCTGATGGCGGCCTATGCGGCCGCATGTGCCCTGGGGCACACCCCGGCCCTCGTGCTGGATGCGCTTCAGGAGGCGCCTCCCGTTCCAGGCCGGTTCGAGCTCATGCACTTCGACGACGGTACGAAAGTGGTCGTAGACTATGCGCACACGCCCGACGCCCTCGAAAACGTGCTGCAGACCATCGCCGACGCGAAGGAGGACGACGCCGAGGTGTGGTGCGTCTTCGGGTGCGGTGGTGACAGGGATCGCGCGAAGCGGCCGCTCATGGCCATGGCAGCGGAGCGGTATGCAGACCACGTAATCGCCACGAGCGACAACCCGAGAACGGAGGATCCGGTCGACATTCTAGAGGAGATCCGGAGCGGCTTTGCCGATCCGCGGCCGGTCCGCTTCGTCCCCGACCGCCGCGAAGCCATCGCGGAAGCCGGTCGAAGGGCCCGGGCAGGTGACGTGGTGCTCGTGGCCGGACGGGGACATGAGCGCTTTCAGACGGTCGGCACGGAGAAGCGCCCTTTCGACGATCGCGAGGTCGTCCGAGAAGTCTTTGCTTCGCGCGTCCTCGTGCATCGGCCCGAACAAAGGAACCATTGACCCAAGAGATCCAGGCTTGCCCGCCGCGCAGAACTACGCATGCTTTACTACCTCATTGACTACCTGGAGCAGCTCTACCAGCCATGGGGATTTCAGGTCATCCAATACATCACGGTCCGGGCGACACTCGCCGCGATCACGGCGATGTTCATCTCCCTGTTCGTCGGCCGCAACATCGTCAACTGGCTCAGCCGCAAGCAGCTCGGCGAACGCGTCCGGGAGGGAGAGACCGCCGGCGTGGTGAGCCACGCGCACAAGGCCGGCACGCCGACGATGGGCGGCATCGTCATCCTGCTGTCCATCCTGGTATCCACGCTCCTGTGGGGCGCCATCGCCGAGGTCTACGTCATGCTGGCCATCGTCGCCATCGCCTGGATGGGCGCCTTCGGCTTCATCGACGACTACATCAAGACCGTCAAGAAAGACAAGGAAGGACTTCCGCCCACAGTAAAGCTGGCCGGCCAGATCTCGATCGGACTGATTCTCGGATCCGTGCTCTACGTCTATCCGGCGTTTCAGGACTATCATACGCTCACCTACATGCCGTTCCTCCGGGGAAAGGTCATCGACTACGACCTCTTCCAGCATGTCGTCGAAGGGATCGATCTGGGCGCGCTCATTTATATCCCCGTGGTCGTCTTCATCATGACGGCCGTCTCGAACGCTGTGAATCTGACAGATGGTCTGGACGGGTTGACGAGCGGTGTGACGGCGTTCGTCGCGGCGGGACTGGTCGTGCTCTGCTATGTCACCGGCAACGCCCAGTTCGCTGAATTCCTGGATGTACTATACCTGCCCGGTACCGGCGAGCTGACCGTCTTTGCGGCGGCGATGACGGCGGCATGCTTCGGCTTCCTCTGGTTCAATGGATACCCCGCGACGGTATTCATGGGGGACACGGGGTCGCTCGCGCTGGGTGCCGCCGTGGGAGCGCTCACGCTGATGATTCGCAAGGAGCTACTTCTGCCTCTGCTCGGCTCGGTCTACTTCATTGAGGCGCTGAGCGTCATCATTCAGACAGGCTATTTCAAATGGACGAAGCGTCGCACGGGACGGGGAAAAAGGATCTTCTTTATGGCGCCGCTGCACCACCATTTCGAGGCGCAGGGCACGCACGAAGCAAAAATCGTTACGCGATTCTGGATCGTCACGGCCGTCACGGTCGTGGCGACGATGCTGGTTCTCCGAATTCGATGAAGGAAGCCGGCTGACGATGGACTCTCGATAGGTTCTCTGGTAGGGGCGATGGCGCCGCAGGAAGTACATGGCAGACGGGTGACGGTGGTCGGCGGGGCACGCTCCGGCGTGGCCGTCGCCCGCCTGCTCGTCGAGCACGGGGCCGACGTGTTCGTCTCGGACGCCGGTGAGATCGCGGAATCGTTTGCATCAGCTCTGGACGGCGTGGGCGTTGCGTACGAATCGAATGGTCATTCCGGGCGCGCGCTGGATGCCGACTTTCTCGTCGTCAGCCCGGGCGTACCGACGTCGACCCCTCTCGTGCAGGACGTGCTTCGTCGCGGTCGAGCGGTGTACTCGGAGATCGAGGCCGCCTCCTGGTTCTGCCGCGCCACTGTCATCGCCGTCACCGGCTCGAACGGCAAGACGACGACCGCGAGCCTGCTCGGCCACATCTTCCGTTCGGCCGGACGAGGCACGTTCGTCGGTGGCAACATCGGAACCCCCTTCTCAGACTTCACCGGGTCCGCCGGGGCCGGTGACGTGGTCGTGCTGGAAGTCTCGAGTTTTCAGCTCGACCACATCGACAGCTTTCGGCCGGACGTCAGCATCCTGCTCAACGTCACGCCGGATCATCTGGATCGATACGACCACGATTTCGAGAAGTACGCAAGCAGCAAGTTTCGCATCTGTGAGAATCAGCGCGGCGAGGATACGTTCGTCTACAACTACGACGACCCGGAAGTGAGGGGGCGCGCCGATCGCGTTCGCGAAGCCGGTGCTCTCGTGAACCTTCCGGCCTTCAGCCTGGAGGCGGAGGTCGTTCCGGGCGCATTCGTACGGGACGGCGAAATCGTGCTACAACTAAACGGAGAGGAGCGCCTTATGCGATCGGAAGAGGTTTCCCTGCAAGGCCGTCACAACCTGTACAACTCCCTGGCGGCCGCCGTAGCGGCTCGTGTGACGGAGGTCGGCAGCGAGACGGTGCGCGAAAGCCTCGCTTCCTTCGAAGGGGTGCCGCACCGTCTGGAATTCGTGCGGGAGGTAGACGGCGTCCGGTACGTGAACGACTCCAAAGCCACGAACGTAAATGCCGTCTGGTACGCGCTCGAAAGCTTCGACGCGCCTGTCGTGCTGATCGCAGGCGGCCGCGACAAGGGCAACGACTACGACGCACTGAAACCGCTGCTGCGGGCCAGGGGACGGGCAGTGATTGCCGTCGGTGAGAGCGCCGAGAAGGTCGCCGCCGAGCTCGGCGGCGAGGTTGCTCACGCCGTCGTCGTCACATCCTACGAGGAGGCCGTCCGCTACGCACGGCTCCTGGCGGAGCCCGGCGACGTGGTGCTTCTCAGTCCGGCCTGCGCCTCGTTCGACATGTTTCAAAACTATGAAGAGCGCGGCGACGTCTTTCGCAAACTGGTCAACGATCTGTAGATGACCGACTCTGTACCTGCATCGCTGCTGAGGAGATTCGGCTGGGAGGGCCCGGCAGACCGATACGTCGTCTGGGTGGTGCTCTTCCTGTCGGCCCTTGGCGTCGTAGCGATATACAGCGCGATCACGTTTCTTGCCGAGACGAAGTCCGGTGGCGACACGGAGCGATTTCTCGTGCGCCACGTCGCTCGCGTGGGGCTGGCTTTCGCCGTCATGCTGATCTTCAGCGGCATCGATTATCACAAGCTCGCCCGGTTCAGCCGGCTCGCCCTCCTGTTCTCCCTCCTTCTTCTCGTGGCGGTGCACATGGTGGGCGTCGCCTCCGGAGGCGCCACCCGCTGGATCCAGTTCGGATCATTCGGCTTTCAGCCCTCCGACCTGGCGCGCGCGGCGCTCATCCTGTACGTGGGCGTGCTGCTTTCGAAGAAGCAGACCTACATCAAGAGCTTCACCCGCGCCTTCGTGCCCGTATTCATGTGGATCCTGGGGACCGCCGTGCTGATCGGCACGGAGGATCTGTCCACGGCGCTGATGGTGCTGGCTTCGGCGGCGCTCATGTGCTTCGTGGCCCGTGCCAGCGTGCTGCATCTGGGCGGACTCGGCGCCGCAGCGTGCGCCCTCGCGCTGCTGCTCCTGCTCGCCTCGCCCGGAAGAGCCGCGCGGGTGGAGTCGTACCTCGGGGTAAAGATCTTCCCGCACACGGATTCGGAGGAGGTGCTTAGCGCCCAGGACGAAGGGTATCAGGCGCGGCAGGCTCGCATCGCGTTCGCGATGGGCGGGTGGACGGGCGTCGGGCCGGGAAAGAGCGTCCAGCGTGACTTTTTGCCGGCGCCCTACAACGACTTCATCTTCGCCATCGTCGCTGAGGAGTACGGACTCGCCGGCGCCCTCGCGCTGCTGGCGGCCTTCGTGGCTCTCCTGTTCCGCGGTTTCCTGCGAATCGCGCGTCACGCGCCGGACCCGCTCGGGCTGTTCATCAGCGTCGGATTCACATCGACCGTCGTGCTCTATGCCTTCGTGCATGCCGCCGTCGCCTGCGGGCTGCTGCCCGTGACGGGCCTCCCCATGCCGCTCGTTTCCTACGGCGGCACGTCGATGGCAGCCACCGGCATGATGCTCGGCATCCTCCTGAACGTATCCAGGCAGTGCAGATAGGGATGGCCGACGCACCCAACATACTTTTTGCAGGAGGCGGCACCGGCGGACACGTCTATCCGGCGATTGCGATCGCGGATGCGATCCGGCGGCACATGCCGGCGGCGAGCATCGCATTTGCAGGAACTCGCGACCGGATGGAATGGGAGGCGGTGCCGAAAGCCGGATATGACATCTACCCCATCACCGTAAGCGGGCTGCACCGCAACCAACCCCTCCGAAACGTCTCCCTTCCCTACAAGCTCGCTCGCTCGCTCGTCGAGAGTCGCACGCTCGTTCGAAAGCTCGATCCGGACGTGGCCGTCGGCACCGGCGGGTACGTCAGCGGCCCCGTCCTGTTTGCCGCCAGTCTGGCGGGCACGCCCCTCGTACTTCAGGAACAGAATGCGTACGCAGGGCTGACGAATCGCTTGCTCGGCAGGAGGGCGACGCGCATACACGTCGCCTTCCTCGAGGCGAAGAAGTATCTGCCGGCCGACCGATGCGTGCTCAGCGGGAATCCGACGCGAATGGAGCTGCTGGCCTGCGATGCGGCTGAGGGCCGAGCACACTACGGCGTCCCGCCCGATGCGTTCGTTCTCGCGGTGCTGGGAGGCTCTCTCGGAAGCCGAGCCATCAACGAGGCTGTGGCACATGGAATCGAGACGGTACTCCGTGACGAAAGCACACACGTACTATGGCAGAGCGGGAGGCAGTATTTCGAGGCACTCCGAGCGCGGGTACCGGAGCACCCCCGCCTGCGGCTGCTCGAATACATCGACCACATGGACCTCACGTATGCCGCGGCGGACCTTGCCGTGTGCCGTGCGGGCGCCATCACGTGCAGCGAGCTCATGGTGACCGGCACGCCGTCGATCCTCGTGCCCTCCCCCAATGTGGCCGAGGACCATCAGACCTATAACGCACGGAGCATGGCCGGCGCCGGCGCCGCCGTCATGATCTCGGAGGACGACATGAAGGACCGGCTGCTGGCGACCGTATCGGAGCTCCGAAACGCTCCGGCGCGTCTCGCGGAGATGTCACGGGCGGCCAGACAGATCGCACGGCCGGAGGCTGCCGACACCATCGCGCGCGACGTCCTCCAGGTTGCAGGGTTCGACGAAGAGGTACCTAGCGATGACGGACCAGCAAGCACCGATTAGAAATTCTTCCATGGCGGAACGCCGACGACAACCGTCTCTGGGACGCATACGACGCATCCACATGGTGGGTATCGGCGGGATCGGTATGAGCTCCATTGCGGAGGTGCTGCTCAACAGAGGCTACGTGGTGACGGGCTCGGACGTGCAGAAATCGGATGTGACGGACCGACTGGAATCACTTGGTGCGGTCGTCCACGAGGGTCACAGCGCCTCCAATGCCCGCGAAGCCGACGTCGTCGTGTATTCCTCCGCCGTGAAACCGAAGGATAATGCCGAAACCGTGGAAGCCGAGCACCTCCGCATTCCGATCATCCCGCGCTCGGTGATGCTGGGTGAGCTGATGCGAATGCAATTTGGGATCGGCATCTCCGGCACGCACGGGAAGACGACCACGACGTCGATGGCCGGCCTCGTCGTTACGGAGGGAGGGTTCGACCCTACGATCATCGTCGGAGGAAAGGTGACCGTCTTCGGCTCGAATGCCGTGGTCGGAGAAGGCGACATTATCGTGATCGAGGCCGACGAGTACGACCGCACGTTCCTGCGACTGACCCCCTCCCTCGCCGTCGTCACCAACATCGAGGCCGATCACCTCGACATCTACAAGGATCTTGACGATATCAAACAGGCATTCACCCAGTACGCCAACAGCGTTCCCTTCTTCGGTGCCGCCATCCTCTGTCTCGACGACGCCGTCGTGCAGGAGATCGTAAGCCGCGTCGACCGGCGTGTCATCACTTACGGCACGTCTCGCCAGGCGGAGATCCGCGCCGAGAACGTGCGGCAGGACGGCCTCACGACGCAGTTTACGGTCATCTCCCATGACAGGTCGCTCGGTCCGGTCGAGCTGAAAACCCCCGGCCTTCACAACGTGCGAAATGCGCTGGCCGCCGTCGCCGTCGGCCTGGAGCTGGAGATCGACTTCCAAAAGATCCAATCCGGCCTCGCGAAATTTACCGGCGTGCAGCGCAGGTTTCAGAAGATCGGCGAGCTGCGCGGGGTGCTGCTGGTGGACGATTACGCGCACCATCCGACGGAAATATCGGCCACGCTCGCTGCCGCGCACGAAGGCTGGCCCGATCGGCGGATCGTCGCCGTCTTTCAGCCGCACCTCTACAGCCGTACGCGGGATTTCAGTGAGGGCTTCGCGCGCGCGTTCTTCAATGCCGATGTGCTGGTGGTGACGGAAGTCTACGGCGCGCGCGAGCAGCCGATCGAAGGGGTCGACGGCAGAATGCTGGCCGATATGGCGACCAGATACG
>Ga0299914_10003798_pt1 | contig 10748 bp, 7 predicted proteins | sample RVTome_10_FD_201361 | JGI IMG/M metagenome (GOLD analysis project Ga0299914, IMG submission 201361) | Soil microbial communities from uranium-contaminated site in the Upper Colorado River Basin, Wyoming, United States - RVT153D57 (version 2) ... | reverse complement strand
CCGACCATAGATGAGTCGTCCGCACCCACAGTCGCTTGCATCAACCGAGCACAGCCTTCTTGCGCAGCGCACGAATGTGCCGATCTGCTCGGTTCGTCGCCGTGAGTGTTTTACCCGAGATCAGTTGATCTCGGATGGATGGAAGGTTTCCCGAGCTGTGTCGTCTTCGGTTCGTGAACACGTGACGACGCAGGGTCAGCGGGTTCTGGCCTGTCCGATTATCGGTGTCGTGTCTAACGCCGCCGTTGTCTGATAAGTACTTCTTGCGAGCAGCTTCTCGGATCCGCAGCGAGACGTCCGCAGCTCACACTGATGTGACGAGTAAGACTGGTCGGTTTTGCTCATTCCGGTCGTGTCCAGGGCTGGCTGAGCCCTGAGAGATGATCCAATCTCGTTAGAAGCTTTTCGAGTAGTGCCTCGAAGTTCTTCACTTCGGCGGGGCTGAACTCGTTGAGCATGGATTGGTAGACCGAGAGGCTGGTGGTGAAGGCTTCGTCGATCAGGCCGCGGCCGGGATCGGTGATACCTAGTTTGATCGCTCGGCGATCGTCGGGGTCTGGGCTGCGTTTGATGAGTCCCAGCTGCTCGAGCCGATCGAGTTTGCCCGTCATTCCCGATTGTGAGGTCTGGAGCTGTTGGGCGACTTGGAGCGGGCTGAGCAGGAGTGCTCGGACAATTCAGACACACGCAGGTGCACCCCTGCTTCCGACTCCACGCTGGGCTGGTGCGACGATCAGGCCGAGTTCAAGTTCAGTCTGACCTGCTCCTCGACGGTCTCGAGCGCACTCTGGAGCCGATCCGTAGGTCCTTGATCTCACGTCGTGCGATTCCTTCCGCCGAACTGAATGCAATTGCGTTGGTGCAGCTCGATATCACTCCAACAGGCCCGAGATCACCTCGGCGACGGAGGCCGCATGTTCTTCCTCGGTGACGATGGACTGGTGGTTCGCCTGCGCAAAGACGAGGGCTTCTCCCTGCTGAGAAAGTGCAGGCATTTCTGCTTTGAGCTCCGCCCAGGCGGCGATCATCTGCTGGTCGCCAGGGTTGGCGCTCTCGGTGGCGATGAGGATCCGCAGTGGGAGGTCGCCCAACGCCTCGCTCTCCGTTGGAAGCTGCGCCCCGATCTCGTCTATCGCGCGCATCTCGGCCACAAATTGCCGCACGGTGCCGGTCGAAGCGAGGTGCGACAGCGCCCGAGAGCGTTGTGGCTCCGGCAGCGCGTGAACGTCGGTGACCATCGGGTTGTAGAAGCGCAGGATTCCCAGACGTGCGGCCACACGGAACGCGGTGAACATCATGCCCATGTCCTCGGGGGCCCCGGTTATGACCGACTGTTCCTCGTGCGAGGGATCGACGAGGACCATGCCGACGACGTCCTCAGGATGGGTATCTGCGAAGGCCCGAACGTAATGGGCCCCGAGACTGTGCCCGACGAGGACGTAAGGACCGGGCAGCCCCCGAGCCGCCAAGGCGTCGCGCAGGTCGCCAACGACCGCGTATGGGTCCGGGCCGTTGTCGCTGCGATCGCTCCAACCCAGGCCGGCGCGGTCATAGGACACGGCAGTAGCGTGCTCGGCGATGGCTGGCTGAATCCAGGCCCACAGATCGGAGTGGGCGCCAGCCCCCGCCTCGAAGATCACGGTCGGGCCGTTGTGGTGCTCCCCAGCGATCTGTAGATGGAGGTGCCGGCCGTCGGGCAACTCGACGTGCTCTCCGGGCGGAGGATGTGCTGCGGCGTCTCTTCGTTCCGCAATCGCCTGCATCACCATGGCGATCAAGGCGAGGACAAGGACGGCAGCGACCATCTGGATGAATCGCCGCCCGATCCGGCGAGGCCCCGATCGTCGCGCGGCCGTCTTGGCGTCAGCGTCGGACGGGCGAGGACGGTCAACGGGGCGCGTCCTCGTTGCCGATGTGCGAGTTGGCTGTCGGGTTGTTTCTGCCGGGGACATGACATGCTCCTATCTCGTATGGCGTAGGTCTTTTCGACGAACCCACCGTCGCAACAGGCGCTGACGTATCACTGACGGACGGTGGCAAGCAGGAGCCGGGGCGTTGCAAAGCGCCGTCAGCCATGTCAACGCCACCCGAGTTGACATGGCTGACTGCGTGTCATGCCTCTCGAGATGAGCAGGCCCTGAGGCTCTGGTCTGGGGTAGGCCTACTCGAACTCTCGGTGGCGGCCACTCCGTTCCATGAGGTGCCCAGGAGTCCTTGGAACGGTCTACAGATGTGCAGCGAGCTGATCGGCGAAAGGTTGTCCTAAGAGGCGGGCGACGACCCCGAGGGCCATGTCGACGGCCGGTCCTGCGCTGCAGCAGGTGACGTATCTGCCATCCGATGTCCAGTGGGCGCCCTCAACCCAGTCGACGATGTCAACCTTGTGACTCGTGGGGAAGAATGATCCGTTGGTTACGGCTCGCCTGGCGTCCAGATGTCCTGTCTCGGCGAGGAGGTCGATGCCGGAGCCCACGGCCATAACGATTTCTGCGTCGCCGCTTCGGGTGTGTAGCCATTCGATGAGGCGCGCATCGTGTCGTGCGGTACTGATTTCTCCTCCCGGGATTAGGAGGAGGTCGAACCGGGGGGCGTCTTCAAGGGCCACATCTGGGTGGACCCGGGGGCCTTGCACACTGGCGATGGATCCTCGATTGGGAGCGACGATCAAAGGTTGTATGGCCGGGGCGCAGTCTCCGAGTACCTCTATAGGAGCCCAGAGGGATAGCGCCTGGAAGCCGGGGAATGCCAGAGCTCCTAGGGTCCGGGTTGGGATGGTTGCCGCTGTCTGTCGGAGTCGTTTGATTCCTCTCGATGCGGCTGGCGTGCGGGTCAGGTCCATCTTCTTGTCCGATCAGTGAGAGGAGGGACGTGGCAATCGACGCGACGTCCCTCGCATTTGTGTTCAGTCGGCTGGTGTCAGCGCACTTCTATGAGGTCATTGGGTTGGTCCGCTGCGGCTCTTGACTCGGTTCCTCGGGCGTTGCGCCGGCTCAGTTCAACCAGCAGCATTCGCAGTACCCCCCAGCCCGTGGCGACGTAGCCGGTCGCCGTCAGGCCCCAGCCGACATCGGGGTAGAAGTGGCGGGCCGCATCGAGCGGTGCTACCAGCAGAATGGCAAGACCCGTCCCGACAAATGCCACCGAGGGCAGGACCGTGCGGAGCCAGCTGCGGTCATGGTGGCGGCCGGTGACCCTCCGACGGCGACGCAGAAAACGTGCTGCCGCGACCAGGATGGCGATGGCGCCCGCCCAGGATGCTGCAGGGACGACTGTCGTCATGAGCAGTCCGCCTTCGGCGGGCTCTGGTTCGGCACCCAGCAGCAACCTGGCCAGTTCGAGGCTGAGGTCGTATTGGCCGGCGTGACCGGCGGCGACAAATGCGCTGGCGTTGGTGAGGACCGCGATCCCGAGTTGGTCGGCCTCGCTGGCGATAATCACGTGAGCCGTGAAGTGTCCGAGGGAGCCGGCGTGGCTCACCACTCTCTCGCCTGCGAACTCGTCGACGAACCATCCGGTGCTGTGTGAGGCTTCTAGGGGGACATCCCAGCCTGTGGGTGTGACCGGCCGCTCGGAGATCTCGGCGACCGTCAGTGGCATCACCCCAGCTGGCTCTCCGTCGAGGTGTGCCTGCATGAAGCGGGCCAGGTCTCGAGCCGTCGAACCGATGTATCCGTTGGGGACGCCTGCAAGGTCGTACGGCAGGTCGGTCGGTGTCCAGAGGCCGAACCATTGACGGTGCCCTGTTGCCAAGTCAGTTGCGGCGATGTCTGCCTCCGAGGCGAACGTCCTGTCCATGCCCAGCGGGCCGAAGATGCTCGAATTGAGGTACTCGCCGAAGGTTTCCCCGGTGACCTGTTCGACCACTCCGGCCAAGAGGACGGCGCCGGCGTTGCTGTACTCGTACTCTTCGCCGGGCGTCCTATTCAGCGGCCGGGACAGGATCTCTTGGATGCGACGCCGGAGAGCATCCTGGCCGGCATGGACTTCCATCGTGCCGGCGAGGCCGTCGGCCATTGAAAGACCACTGGTGTGGGACAACAGGTGCTGAATCGTGACGCTCTCGAACCCGACTGCCGGCTCCTCAGCGATGTCCGAGAGGAGCGGGACGACTGGCTGGTCGAGTGACAGGGCCCCGTCGCGGACGAGTTGGTACACCGCAAGGGAGGTGAACGTCTTGCTCACCGAGCCGATCAGGAAAGGGGTGTCGGGATCGACGGGGATTCCTGCGGGGTCGGCGTTGCCGTATCCCTCCAGGTGGATGATCTCGCCGCCCTGGACTACGGCTACCGCCACACCCGGGATGCCGTGGCTGGTCATCCGATCTTGGATCAGCTCATCGATGTCTTCTGACGTGACGGTGTCGGGGTTGTCGGTTCCCGTGGCAGCGAAGGCCGCAAGGGTGGCTCCAGGGGTCAGCAGGAGGGCAACTATCGCCACCCCCAGGAGGTGTAAGTGTCGAGACGAACGACGCGTGGGCAAGGTACTCGTGGGCATGATGGGTCCTTTCTCAGGTTGGGTGTCGGGAGATCCCGACTAGCCCCACCCTCACGTAGAGGCCTGACGTGTCGCTGATCTATCCGGCTCGCTCCGCTGACGTAAGTGACAGAGGCGGAGTGGTCTCAGTCAGCTGGCGGCGGTTCATCTCGCCAGCGCTGCGATCTCCACTGTTGCCTTGTTCTCTACTTCCGAAGCGATGGATCTGAGTTGCTGGGGGCTCACTGCGTCCCGAACGATCTGCTCGGTCGACTCAGTCGCCTCGGCCTCACGCGGAGTCGGTGCCATACCGCCCCGATTGCGCAGTTCTCGGGCTCCATAGAGGAGCCGGACAGCGTGATCTATATCGCCTTCGACAGCTTCCACGCGGGCAAGCCCTTCCAAGGAGAGGGTGACGCCGATCGACCCGGGTAGATTTGAAGTTGACTCCAACGCTCGAGTGTGACAATCGGCGGCTTTCGGCCAGTTCCCGGCGCACTCCTCGACTAGTCCCAGCCGAGTCAGTGAGTATGCCCACCACTTGTCGAGCTCCAGTTCGGCGAACTCTTCGGCAGCCTTCAAGTGGAGTCGGCGGGCATCTTCGACCGAACCACCGGCTAGTAGCACCTCGGCCATGCCGTTGCGGATAGTGCCGATCCCCATTCGATTTCCCACCGCCCGCGCGATGGACAACGCCTGTTCGAAGAGTCGAATGGCGCCTTCCAGATCGCCGTGGAAGTACGTCATATAGGCCTGATCGGTCAACGAGTACTGGAGCGTGTGGGGCAAGGACCGGTCCTGCGCCATCTCGATAGAATTGGCCGTCGCCTGTTCGGCTCGCTCCAGCTGACCGGTGAGGCGCCCGTAGCGACCCAGATGACCCAACGTGACCGACACCGCCCAAGGATCCGCTGCCTCGGTGAAGAGTTTGAGGGCGATCTCGCCATCCTGAAACGCTTCTCGTAGCGAGCCCCGATTGCCGAGCACTTCCATTCGCTGAAACCGGGCCAGACCTTCCGCGAAAGGGTCTTCATTGTCGGCGAAGACGGGGATCGCTTCGTCGAGCAGTCTCAGCGAGCGGTCGACTGAGGTGCCGAACACGCCGCTGAGAGCGACGAAGACCTTGGACATGGCCTCCGCCGACGGATCGCCCAATGTGTCAGCTGCGATGAGTGCCTCCTCCGCTAATTCGAAAGTGCGGGGTGAGGCACCGAAGAAGTCCAATAGTGCGCGTGCCTGCAGCACCGGGATTCGATGGGTATCTGGGTGTTGCTCGGTCCGGGTGAGTAGGTCGTCGAGAATGGCCCGGCCTTCTGCACGGTTGCCGAAGAACCACCACCAGCCCAGGGCGCCTCCCAGACGCAAAGCAGTATCGAAGTCTCCGCTACGGGAGGCATAGCCGATAGCAGCCCGCAGGTTCTCGTGCTCGGTGGACAGCCGAGAGTTCCATTTCGACTGGGAACTTCCCTGCAGCTCGGCCGATTCGGCCAACTTCAGGAACCACCGGGCGTGCTTGAGCATCACTTGGTCCTGTTCGCCGGTTTGCGCCAAGGTCCGCGACGCGAAAGCCCGGATCGTTTCCAACATCGAATACCGAGCGACGTCGTCCGCTTGGCCGACATTCACCAGGGAGCGGTCCACGAGTGCCGACAACAGGTCCAGCGCCCGGTCTGGGTCGGACGAGACCGCTTCGGCCGCGCGCAGCGACCAACCGCCCGCAAACACGGACACTGTGGCGAAGTGTGAACGTTCATCCTCTGACAGTGAGTCGTAGCTCCATCCGATGGCTGCCTCGAGGGTTTGATGACGGGGAACGACCGTGCGCCCCCCTCCCTTCAGAATGCTGAACCGGTCTTCCAATCTGCGGGCGATCTCGGGTAGCGGAAGGCTCCTGCTGCGGGCGGCCGCGAGTTCCACCGCGAGGGGCAACCCATCGAGACGCCGACAGATCTCTCCGACCAAAGGGGCGTTGTCCTCCAGCCTGAAATCTGGGTCGACCGCCGCGGCTCGGTCAGCGAACAGCCGGACGGCGTCGGAGTCGGCGAAGGATGAGTCGGAGTTCTCGTCTGGTATCGATAGGGGTCTGGTGGGCCAGAGGATCTCACCCGGTATCCCGAGTGGTTCCCGGCTGGTCGCCAGTAAGGCCACTCCGGGGGCGCGTTGGAGGAGCGTCGCCGCGGTCTCTGCGACTGCGTCCAGCAGACGCTCACAGTTGTCGAGAATCAACAGGGAACGCCGGTCACGTAGGTGATCGGCAACCGCGTCCAGCGTGGTGCGATCTCCGGCATCCAGATTCAGGCTCCTGGCCAGTTCCACGGGCACTCGACCGGGTTCATCCAAGGCAGAAAGGTCGGCGAGCCAGACGCCATCGGGGAAGCGAGAGATCAATTCATGGCCGCATGCCAACGCCAGACTGGTCTTGCCCACTCCTCCCGGTCCGACCAACGTTACGGCCCTCTGGTCGTCGAGAAGGCCGTTCACACGCTTGATCTCTGCGGCCCGCCCTATCAGGGAAGTCAGCCGCACCGGCAGGTTATGGGACGGCCGGTCGGGTTGCTCCACAGCGCCGGGATCCAAATCCTGGAGCAGGATTGCCTCCTCCAGTCGGCGTAGCTCCTCGGATGGTTCGATACCGAGTTCTTCACCGAGGATTCGACTCGCCTTCTGGAATGCTCGTAGTGCATCCGCCTGGCGCCCCGACCGGTACAGCCCCAACATCAAAACCGCCCACAACCTCTCACGGAAGGGATGAGCCTCCAGCAGGACTTCGGCTTCGGCCACCGCCTCTTCACAGCGGTCGTATTGGGTCATCAGTTGCAGCCGGTCCTCCTCAGCATCGAGTCGCACCTCCTCGAGGCGGGTGATGTGCGGACGGGCGAAATCCTCGTAGGCGAAATCGGCCAAGGCCTCTCCCCGCCATAGAGAACACGCCTCATCGAACAGGGCAAGAGCCTGACCGGGAGCGCTTCTCTCTACCATTCCTCGGGCGTCGGAGACCAGGGCGCAGAAGCGGTGAGCGTCGATCCGGCCCGGATCCAAGGCCAACACGTAGCCGCCCGGTTCGTGGGCAATGACGTGCGGCACCCCAAGCGACCTCCTCAGCGCCGACACGCGCGCCTGCAAGGCATTGGCGAGCTTCGGGGGCGGCGCATCTCCCCACAGGACGTCCGCCAGACGGTCGCGAGATACGGCTACCCCCTCGGACATGGCCAACGCAGCAAGAAGCATGCGCTCCTTCACTGCCGACGGGGTCACCATTTCCCCGTCTTCCGCGACGACCTCCATCGGTCCCAGTACGCGTATCTCGACCACGGTCTCACGGTAGACGCCGGTTTCCGTTGCCACGTTTCAGGCCTGGCCGGCCGCGGCGTCGAACTCGGTCGGCCCCGGCCGCGACGGCGTGTCAGTGGTACATCAGCGACGGTTGCGACGGTTGTCACGTCGGTCAAAGACCGAGGCAGAGCTTGGCACTGCTCTGGCCGATCCAGACAAAGGAAACAAGATGAGAAACCATTCGACGAAGACAAGTTGGAGCATCACAAACCTCTCACGGCAGAGAGCTGCCTGGATTGCCGGGATAGCCCTGCTGCTGATGGCGGTCTTGGCGCCGATCGCTCAGTTCGGCGTCCTCGAGAACCTGATCGTTCCAGAAGACGCGTCGACCACAGTCAGCAACATCGTCGCTTCTCCCGGCATGTTCCAGATAGCAGGGGTCGCCTTTGTGATCGTTGCCTTGCTGGACGTGGTAGTCGCCTGGACACTCCATGTCGTGTTGCAGGGGGTGAACCGATTTGCGTCATTGGTCACGGCTTGGCTTCGTACGGTCTACGCAGGGGTGCTGGCAATAGCGACAACCAACCTCTTCGAGGTTGCTCGGGTCGCTACCGACCGAGCCTCCCTCGATGCGAGCGGACTACAGACAGAAGTCATCGGCTCTCTCAGGTCGTTTCACATCGGCTATGAGGAGATCGGCCTGGCGATCTTTGCCTTGCATCTCTTCGGGCTCGGGTATCTCGTCTACCGATCGGCTGACTTCCCGAGGTTCCTGGGGATCCTGGTCGTCGTCGCTGGAGGGGGCTATCTGTTCGACTCACTGGGACAGATGCTGACTGCCGACTTCGGCCAGTCTGTCGCCCAGTTCACGTTCGTCGGTGAAGCCTTGTTGATCTTCTGGCTCTTCTGGCGAGCCGCCAAGGGATTCCCCACTGTTGAGAGCCCTGACGAGGCAATTAGCCGCCGAGTCACAAGAACTGCGTCCCTCAACCGCTGACCAAATCGCCGGGGACGTCCCGCCGGTTTCAGCTCAACTGAAGAGCACCGCCTCAGCGACGCGGCTCATCCCCCGGCCAAGCGGTGGTCACAGCGCTTTCGGATCGCCGCCACCTCCAGGCCGTCCCTTGGGATGCTCCGGGCTCGACAAGGACCGCTCGTCTTGTCGCCGGAGACCAATCGCATCAGCGCCACGTCAGCGACTGCTGTCACCTTCGACCTGACAGAACGGCTCGGTCACAACCGAGCCAACCCAACAGAAAGGGAGACAGAAATGAACAATCTGAAGTCGACAGGTGTCGGCATGTCCGCTGTGAGAAGGACGGCCATCCTGGTTGGAGTGTTGTTCCTCGTCCAAACCGCTTCCTACCTGGCCGGCGATGTGCTGGTGCGTTCGGCGGTGGAGACAGGAACCGCAGTATCGGACAGCAACGCAGCAGGTGTACGGGCGGGTGTGTTCCTTCAGTTCGTCAACGTTGCAGCTGTGATCGGCATCGGAGTCTTGATGTTTCCCATCCTGGAGCGGTTCAATGAGGTCATCGCCCTCGGCTATACCGCAACGAAGATCATGGAAGCTGCGCTCCTCCTGGTAAGCGCCCTCTTCGGCCTGCTGATCCTCCCGATCGGTCAGACTGCGACCGCCGGCGCCGAAACGTTGGGCGCCCTGTCGCTGGAGGGGTACGACCTGGCCTTCCAGCTAGCCATGATCGCGCTCGGGGCAGGAAGCCTTCTGTTCATGTACGGCCTTTACAAGTTCCGCCTCGTTCCCCAGGTCCTGTCGGTCTTAGGTGCGGTCGGATACGCCGGCCTGTTCGTGAGCGGCTGGATGTCGATCGCCGGCTGGGAAATGGCAGCGGTCCTCTACATTCCCGGAGCCTTGTTCGAATTGGCTCTTCCCATCTGGCTGATCGTCAAGGGGTTCCACGTACCGACTGCCGACAGTCACCCGGAGATCCGGTACCGATTCCCTGAGGCTGTTCAGGTCTGATTGGCAGAGCGAACAAGTCCGATAAAACCGGGACTCCAGGGATCAGGGTCCCGGCTTCTCACTGGGTCGACCGGCGACGGGACGTCCCTTTCCCGCCTGGCCCGGCCGCTCCCCCTCAATCGAGCCGATCCTTGGGGGCACGGGGCGACGTGTCGAGTTCGACGCGACCACAAGCACCGGAGCCGGTGAAAGGCTAATCGGCAGTAGAGACGACCTCGGCTTCTTCCACCCATCGCGAGAGCAAACTGAGTGCGGCTAGGGCTTCCAATGCTTCGACGTCAGACGGTTCATCGCCACCCGGGTGCATTCCCATACAGCACATAACGCGCGTCCCGTCGGCCCCGAATTGGCCGGACCACCCCACGCATAACCGGCAATATGCGCTAGCTACGCGGACTCAAGGCGGGCTATCCGTTCGACTCTCGAATCGTCGGTTGCATCAGCGACACGTGCCCTGACATCTCTCATGACGGATGTGAGACGTAGTGAGAAAGCACCTCGCAGGTTGCGAGGAGGTCACAGCCCCGAATCCTGTGGGCCGTGTGTGGAGCACGAGACTTACAGATCGTGAATCGATCGAGCCTGAGGGCGGCAAGAAAACGCCCTGACCAGGGCGTTTCGTGGAGCTGGGGGGATTTGAACCCCCGACCTTCTCGTTGCGAAAGATGCAGTCAAAGCCCTCTGACCAGGGGAAACGGCCCGCACCGGGGTCCTGTGGCGCGGCTGTGGGACGAGCGGCGCGAGACCAAGTGAACCTTCGTGAAGACTGAGGCATCGCTCCCAGGCGGGCTCCGCTAAAGGAGTGGGGACACAGAGCCGCGGATTCAACAACACATACGGTTGGGCGAATTGATGACTTTTTGTCTGGCGCAACCTCAAACACCTTGACCGATCGTGGGCGGTGGGCTTGTACCATCGAACCCAACGACGATACCCCTTGTGGGATTGCCCTACCGTCCGAGGGCCTCTCGCCGTTGTTGTCAGCAGAGAAGGATGGGGTGGGGACACTCTGCCGAGG
>Ga0299914_10003797_pt1 | contig 10748 bp, 5 predicted proteins | sample RVTome_10_FD_201361 | JGI IMG/M metagenome (GOLD analysis project Ga0299914, IMG submission 201361) | Soil microbial communities from uranium-contaminated site in the Upper Colorado River Basin, Wyoming, United States - RVT153D57 (version 2) ... | reverse complement strand
AGGCCCGCATCCTCATGCTGGCGTCGAACAACATCCTGAAGCCGTCGGACGGCCGTCCGGTGACCCTGCCTTCGCAGGACATGATCATCGGCCTGCACCACCTGACGACGCAGAAGGACGGCGCCGCGGGCGAGGGCCGTGCGTTCTCGTCGATCGCCGAGGCGATCCTCGCGTTCGACCAGAACCGTCCCGGCGAGATCACGCTCGACCTCAACGCCAAGGTGAAGATCCGTCTCGAGGGGCTGCACTTCGCCGAGGGCGAGGCTCCCGAGGCGTTCGTCTCCGGCAAGCCGTACCTCATGGAGACCACGCTCGGTCGGGCGCTCTTCAACGAGGCGCTGCCCGTCGACTACCCGTACTTCAACCAGCAGGCCGGCAAGGGCCAGATCTCGGCGATCGTCAACGACCTCGCCGAGCGCTACCCGAAGACGGAGGTCGCCGCGACCCTCGACCGCATCAAGGACGCCGGCTTCCGCTGGGCGACCCGCTCGGGCGTGACCGTCGCGCTGTCCGACATCGTGACCCCTCCGAACAAGGGCGAGATCGTCGGTCGGTACGAGAAGCAGGCCGCCAAGGTGCAGTCGCAGTTCGAGAAGGGTCTCACGACCGACCTCGAGCGTCGCCAGGAGCTCATCCAGATCTGGACGAAGGCCACCGACGAGGTCGCCAAGGCCATGCAGGAGAACTTCCCGACCGACAACACCATCAACCGCATGGTCACGTCGGGTGCTCGTGGTAACTGGCTGCAGGTGCGCAACATCGCCGGCATGCGAGGCCTCGTGAACAACCCGAAGGGTGAGATCATCCCTCGCCCGATCATCTCCTCGTACCGCGAGGGGCTGTCGGTGGCGGAGTACTTCATCGCCACGCACGGTGCCCGCAAGGGTCTGGCCGACACGGCCCTCCGTACGGCCGACTCGGGCTACCTCACGCGTCGTCTCGTCGACGTCTCGCAGGATGTCATCATCCGCGAGGACGACTGCGGCACGTCCAAGGGACTCGACCTCTCGATCGCGACGACGGATGCCGCAGGCAGCCTCGTCCGCGACCCGAACGTCGAGAACGCGGTCTACGCTCGCAGCCTCGCCGCCGATGCGGTGAGCGCGAAGGGCGAGGTCGTGGCCCAGGCCGGAGAAGACGTCGGCGACGTGCTCATCGACAAGCTCCTGGGTGCCGGTGTCGAGACCATCAAGGTCCGTTCCGTGCTCACCTGCGAGTCGGCGGTCGGCGTCTGCGCGAAGTGCTACGGCCGTTCGCTCGCGACCGGCAAGCTCGTCGACATCGGCGAGGCCGTCGGCATCATCGCGGCCCAGTCGATCGGCGAGCCCGGCACGCAGCTCACGATGCGTACCTTCCACACCGGTGGCTCGGCTTCGGCCGACGACATCACGCAGGGTCTTCCCCGCGTGCAGGAGCTCTTCGAGGCCCGCACCCCCAAGGGTGCTTCGCCGATCGTCGAGGCCGCCGGTCGCATCACGATCGACGAGACCGAGCGTCAGCGCAAGGTCATCCTCACGCCCGACAACGGCGACGAGCCGATCGCGTACAACGTGCTCAAGCGTTCGACGCTGCTCGTGGAGGACGGCCAGCACGTCGAGCTCGGCCAGCAGCTGATCGTCGGCACCGTCGACCCGAAGGAGGTCCTCCGGGTCAAGGGTGTGCGCGAGGTGCAGAAGCACCTCGTCGACGGCGTGCAGGACGTGTACCGCTCGCAGGGTGTGCCGATCCACGACAAGCACATCGAGGTCATCGTGCGCCAGATGCTGCGCAAGGTCACCGTCGTCGACCACGGCGACACCGACCTGCTCCCGGGTGAGCTCGTCGATCGGTCGAAGTACAACGAGATCAACCGCGCGACGCTCACCGAGGGCAAGAAGACCGCTTCGGCCCGCCAGGAGGTCATGGGTATCACCAAGGCCTCGCTCGCGACCGAGTCGTGGTTGTCGGCCGCGTCCTTCCAGGAGACGACCCGCGTGCTCACGCAGGCCGCCATGGAGGGCAAGTCCGACCCGCTCGTCGGCCTCAAGGAGAACGTCATCATCGGAAAGCTGATCCCCGCGGGCACCGGTCTGAACAGGTACCGGAACGTCGCGGTCGAGGCCACGGAGGAGGCGAAGGCGGAGCGCTACCCGAACCGCATTTTCGCCGACGACGCGGCATTCGCGGAGGGCGACCTCAGCTTCGTCGACTTCGACGCGTTCTCGAGTGACGATTTCACCCCCGGCAATTACAGCTGACCCGGTGATCGAGTAGCGCCGCGCGGAGCGCGACGCGAACCGGTGATCGAGTAGCGCCGCGCGGAGCGCGACGCGAACCGGTGATCGAGTAGCGCCGCGCGGAGCGCGACGCGTATCGAGATCACGAAGGGCCCCGGAGCGATCCGGGGCCCTTCGTCATCTCGGCATCCGCTCGATGGCGCTCGACCCGGTTCGGGCGATAGCATCGGGCAACTTCCGCCAGAGGAAAGGCACCGCGTTGTCGCAGGCCCAGCCAGAATCCCGTCCGCCCCTCGTGCGCCGCCCCGCCTTCTGGCTCGTCGTCGTTGCTGCGCTCCTGCTCATCGCGGTCGCGACGATCGTGGGGATCACGCTCGGCGCGGGCCGCGGCACCGATGCGTCGGCCACGGATACGCCGACGCCCGGTACGGTGGCCACGGATGCCGCGACCGCCACGCCACCGGCGACGGAGACCGAGGCGCCCCCGCCGGCGCCCGCCCCGGTCGTGGAGATTCCCGCGTCGTGCGCCGACATCTACACGCGCGACTGGTCGGCCGAACTCGCGCCACGTGTGCTCAATCCCGCGTGGACGTCGGACCCCGCGAGCGGGTTCAAGCGCTACGGCAGCAACGATGTCGGCCTCGTCACGGTGCTCGAGGCGACCACGCGCCTCGAGTGCAACTGGGTGCCGGAGAGCGGCGCAGGGCACGTGTTCCTCGTCACCGGCATCGCGGAGCTGACTCCCGAGCAGCAGGGGAGCACCCTCGATTATCTCGCGGGCACGGATTTCGAGTGCTACGACGAGCTCGTCGGCACGAGGTGCGTGATCGAGGGCGAGGATGGTGGCGAGACCTGGGGCGAATCGCACTTCCTCCGCGACGGCATCTGGATCGCGACCAGATGGGGCGGCAGCGGCCCCGACGGCTACACGCACGACATCGTCGCCGCGCTCTTCGGCTGAGTGAAGCGCGCCGCTCCCCGAAACCGGGGGTGTGCGTTGCTACAGTGGCCCCATCGCGGGTGCGAAGGTGCCCGGAAGGAGCGCGATCATGAGCAGCACGACTCCAGGTTCCGACCCGGAACGCCCGCACGACGCCGACGAGCACGAGCCGCCCGCGACCGAGCTCGAGGGGTCACCGTACGACGAGCCGGCTTCGCCCTCGCCGATGGAGCGTGACACCGCTCCGGATGCCGCGGCGAGCTCCGAGCCGACAGGGCCGGTCGAGCCGGTGGCGTCCGACGAGTCGCCCGTCGAGCCGGTGGCGTCAGACGAGTCGCCCCACGAGCCCGACGAGTCGCACGACCCGACGGCCCGCCTCGACGCTGCCGTCGAGCGGGCGAACTCCGCCCCAGCGGCATCCGACACCGACGACACCGGCCAGCCCGCGGCGGAGTCGGTACCGGCGGACTCGGAGCGACGGGAGACTTACGTCCCCTCGGCAACGGTGGCAGGCGGAGCCGCCGCAGGCGCCGCGACGCAGGCACCCGAGCCAGAGGCGTACGTGGCACCGCAACCCGCGCCGCAGACGATCTACGTTCAAGCTCCGACCCCGCCGAAGGCGCGCGGCAACCGGGGATTCGGCGTGCTCGTCGCCCTCATCGGCACCGTGGTGTTCGCCCTGCTCTACGCGGGCGTGGCGTACCTCCTGCTGCTCGCCCAGGGCGACCCCGCCGAAGCGACGACGGTGTTCACGCAATTCCTCGCTCGCGGGGTCTTCTGGGTGCCCGTCGTGGGGTTCTTCATCGGATTCGCCGTTCTCGCTGTGATCGTGAACCGGGGGGCATGGTGGCCCTACGCCGTGTTCGGACTGCTCGTCGGTGCGTTCGTGTACTTCGCCTACATCGGCGGCGCGCTGCTCACCGTCGAGGCATGGAACCTCTCGGCCGAGGGGGCTGCCGACTTCGTCGGTCAGCGCTGGCTCGACCCGTTCGCGATCGCCGCCTTCATCATCGCTCGCGAGATCCCGATCTGGCTGGGCGGCTGGATCGCGGCGCGTGGCCGCACCGTCACGGAGCACAACCGGCTCGCACGAGAAGCGTACGACCGCGAGCTCGCCGCCGGCCCGCAGCCGCAGCGGTACTGACGGTCAGGACCGGCAGTCGACGGCGGGGTCGGCGGGCGCGGCGATCTCGACCGGCTCGTTCCATGCCGTGAACGAGAATTCGCCGTCGCCGCTGCCGTCGCCTGCGGTGAACGCGGCGGGGAGCGGCGGCCCGGATCGCTCGACCTTCATCGTGCCGACCGGTGCGTCTGACGCCCCCACGATGACGGACACCGTCGTCGCGTCGCCCTCGGGTTCCTCGATCGTGAGCGACCCGCTCGACTCGAGGAGGGACGCCACGAGATCCGTCGGACGTAGGAGGGGCGACCATTCGTCGAGGATGTTCTCCTCGCCCACCGAGCACACGAAGCCCCGGCCGACCTCCTCCAGGCCGGTGCGTTCGGCGTACGCGGCGTTGCCGCGCACGTACGTGCGCCCATCGACGAGCACGACCTCGAACTCGAGGTCGCCCGCCGTGACGCGAGCGGTCGCCGCGCCGGGGCGCCCCGTGTATTCGACCGCGAGCGATCGTCCGGGCTCCGGTTCGGTCTCGGGCGTGCCGGGGGTGAGCTCGGTGAACGAACCCGAATAGCGCACCGAACCTGCCGCACGTACCGCGTCGATGACCTCGCCGGCCGCCGCTTCACCGCTGAGAAGCCAGAGGCCGTTTCCCGGCGTCGTGGCGGGGTCGAAGGCGTCGAGATCGATGCCGGGCGGCGGCGAGGGCGCGGCTGCACTGCCCGCGCACGCCGTGAGCGACAGCGTGCCGGCCACGACGAGCAGGGCGACGGCCGGATGCCGCGGTCGCATCATTCGGCCGTATCGGCGACGCAGGTGCTCTGCCCGCGCTGCCCCTCGAGCGTGGCGGCGTCGAGTGAGACGTCGGCGCCGACGCTCGCCGGCCGGACGACGAAGCAGGTGTCGTCCTCGTACAACCCGGCGGCGGCGGGGATCCACGTCTCGGTGCCGCGAACCAGCTGGCTGAGGTCGACGATCTCGCCGTCGCCGTGGATCGCGAGGATGGCATAGGCGGCGTCGGGTCCGTCCCAGTCGAGGTGCGTGTTGCCGGCGTCCTTCGCGATCGTGAGGCCGCTCACTCGGACGGAGTCGTCGGTGAGCGCCGAGACGATCACCCAGGCTGCAGCACCCAGCAGTGCGAGCACGGTGAGTCCGACCGAGACGATGAATGCCGGATGCAGCCACCATTTGCGTTCCCGCTCGGGAGCCTCCGCGAGTTCTGGGAGCACGGATCCCGTCGTGCCGAGCGGACGCACCGCGCTCGTGGAGTGGAGGCGGGTCTGGCCTGGGGCCGACCCGAGCTTCGTGTTCGCCGCCGTCTGCGGTCGCGGGCTGTCGGACATCACTCCCCTTCGTCGGCGGCTCGGACGGCCGAAGTGATCAGCCGGGTGAAGTCGGTCGCGTGCGGGACCGGACAGACCGGCCGGCGCCGACCGCGTACCATGCTATATCGAGCGCTCGGCGCTCGATATGGGGTACGACGACGGGAGAACGATGGCGAGGGCGACCGGGCGTGGCATCACCGCCGCCCTTCTCGCGGCGTTCATGGTCGCGGTCTCCATCGCATCGCCCGCCACCTCGCTCACCCTCGCGGCCGCTCCATCTCCGTCCGGGCCCACTGACATCGCCGTGCCCTACCTCGGGACCACGACGATCGAGCCGGCGGAGGGCTGGCAGATCGTCGACTGCGCACCACCCGAGGCCGCCTCCCCGATCGTCGTCGCGTGCGACGCCGAGCACATCGAGCTCGCGTCGGAGACCTACGACCCCGATGCGGGGGCAACCGTGATCCCCGTACCGCTCAGCAACGGGCGCACCGCCATGACGTTCGACTACGTCGTCACGACCGAGCCCCCTGAGGCACCCACGGTCGCCGCGACGCGCAGGGCTGGTCCGGCGGCTGCCGGCTCGGTCGTGATGGTGCCGATCAGCGATCTCGGTGTCGAGTGCCCGGTCTGCGCCGACGGCGGCGCACTCGATGTCGTCGGTGTGCGCCCGGCCGCCGCCGGCACGGCCGTCGCGACGTCGACGCACGCGGTGTTCCGAGCGTCGGCCGGCTTCTCGGGCGAGGCCGAGGTCGTGGTCCGCTTCGTCGACGATTACGGCACGGCGTCACCCGAGGCGAGCTACGTCGTGCCCGTCTATCGCCCCGGCGACGTCGCGCTCGTCGCGCTCAGTGTCTTCGCACCGCTCGACGCATCGGGCAGGGCATCGATCGACCTCGCCTCGCTCGTCTTCCCGACCGTCGACAGCGAGGTGCACGTCCTCGGTTGCGGTTCCGCCGTGCACGGAAGCGTCGTCTGCGGTTCCGACGGTACGGCGGAGTACACGCCGGTCACCGAGACTGCGGTCGACCAGTTCAGTTACCGGGTGGCCTCAGCCGACGGAGAGCAGGCGACGGGATCGGTCACGCTCGTCGCCGACGACGGCCGGTTCCCGACGAGCGGACCCGCACCGGCGTGGGGAGTGGTCGACGGGGAGCCCGTGGCATCCGCGATCGTGCCGGCGCGGCCAGTCGAGCAGGCCGGGGACGAACGGGAGGGCGCCTTCGCTGCGCTCATCGGCACATTGGACAGGGTGGGCGCGCGATGAGCGCCGCAGGAGGGTGGAACGAATGACGGTTCGCGTCACGATCGACGACCCCGCGCAGCGCGGCGGGCCCACGTCGTGGATGCTCGAGACGGATGAAGCCACGACGATCGGCGAAGTCGCCGAGTCGCTCGGCGTGCCCTCGACGTTGCTCGATCGCAGTGCGGCGGCGACGACGCCGCTCGCCGAGTCGCCGCTGCTCTCGGGTGCGCGCCGGCCCGCCCGACCGACGTCCGCACTCGAACCCGGCACGCTCCGGCTCGAGGTCGTCGGCGGACCCTTCGCGGGCGAGACCGTGCCGCTCGCGCGGGGCGCCGCCTACAGCGTCGGCTCCGCGACCGAAGCGACGATCACGATCGATGACCCCGCCCTCGCGCCGATGCACGCCACACTCGCCGTGAGTGCCGCCACCGTTGCGGAAGACGGGCGCGTCGCGCCGCTCACCGCGACGGTGGCCGAGGCATCCGCGGCCGCGCCGATCTGGGTGAACGGCGAGCAGCTCGAAGATCCGGCCACGCTCGTGCCTGCCGACCTGGTCCAGCTCGGCAACATCATGTTCCGCATCGGCATCACCCCGTCGCCCGACGCCGATCTCACTCGCGACGCGCTCGGCGCCCGCGGCTTCAACCGGCCATCGCGCATCCGCCCCGCCAAGGAGCAGCCGGTGGTGCAGCTCCCGGGTGACAAGCCGGAGGATCCCGACCAGTCGCCGATGCCATGGCTCTCGGCGATCATCCCGGTCGTGCTCGGCGTCACGATGGCCGTGGTGTTCGGGCGTGCGATCATGCTGCTCATGGCGGCGGCGAGTCCGATCATGGTCGTCGGCTCGTTCATCGCCAACCGGAAGATGGCCAAGAAGAAGGGCCTGAAGACCGAGGGCCAGTGGATCGACGACGTGAAGGCCGCCGGTCGCCGCATCGCCGAGCTCGCGCGTATCCAGCGCCTGGAGGCCTGGTACCGGCTGCCCGACCCAGTGATCGTCGCCGACATCGCGACGGCGCCGCTCGCGCGTCTCTGGGAACGCCGCAGGGGCGACGACGACGCGCTGCTGCTGCGGGTCGGCGTCACCGAGGTGGCGCTCGATGTGCGCTTCGAGGGCGGCGGCAAGGATCGCACGAGCCCTCAGCGCGTCGGTGTCACGCCCGTCCCCGTCGCCGCCGACCTGCGAAAGGGCGTCGTCGGCATCGCCGGGCCGGCGGATGCCGCGCGCAACGTGGCCCGCGCCATGCTCGCATCCTTCGTCACGCTCCGGTCGCCGCGCGATGCCGAGGTCATGGTGCTCTGCGACTCCGCGGATGCCGCCGAATGGGAGTGGGCGCAGTGGCTCCCGCACGCTCAGCCGGGCGGCAAGGTTCCTGCGATGTTCGGCAACACCGATGACAGCCGCCGGGAACGGATCCGCGAGGCCGCGGTGCTGCTCGAGAACCGCATGCGCGCGGCCGGACAGCGCGGCGCCGAGCCGCCCGGCGACCTCGTGATCGTCGTCGACGGCGCCCGCGACTTCCGGATGCTGCCGGGCATGGTGCCGGTACTCGAGCACGGCGGTGCGCACGGCGTGCACGTCATCGCCCTCGACACCGAACGCGCGCGCCTGCCCGAGGAGGCGAAGAGCGTCGTCGTCATCGACCAGGGCGACCCCTCCCTTGCGCGCTTCGAGACGGGCTCCGAGTACTTCCCCACCGTGCTCCTCGATGGCCTGTCGCTCACACGATCGGAGGAGCTCGCCCGCGGTCTCTGCTCCATCCGTCACGTGAGCGGCGTCGGCGATGACGCGATGCTGCCGACGAGCGTTCGCATGGTCGACCTCCTGAAGATCGACCTCGACGACCCCGGCCAGCTCGTGCAGCGGTGGCAGCGTCAGCCGCGGAACACCTTCGTCGTCGTGGGTGCGAACGCCGATGGGGAGTTCGCGCTCGACATCTCACGTGACGGCCCGCATGCACTCGTCGCGGGAACCACCGGGTCGGGCAAGTCGGAGTTCCTGCAGGCGCTCGTCGTGAGCCTCGCGATGGCGAACCGACCCGACGCGCTCAACTTCGTGCTCGTCGACTACAAGGGTGGGTCCGCGTTCGCCGATTGCGAGCGCCTGCCGCACACGGTCGGCATGGTGACGAACCTCGACGCGCGCGAGACCGAGCGGGCCCTCGCATCGCTCGACGCCGAGCTGAAGCGACGCGAGCGCGTGCTGCGCGACATGAATGCCAAGGACGTCGATGGCGCATGGGCGAAGGACGCCGAGACCGCCGCCCGCCGTGGGCTGGCTCGTCTGATGATCGTGATCGACGAGTTCGCAGAGCTCAGGACGGAACTGCCTGAGTTCATCGACGGCCTCGTGCGCATCGCCCGTGTGGGCCGCTCGCTCGGCGTCAACCTCGTGCTCGCGACCCAGCGCCCGTCGGGCGTCGTGACGCCTGAGATGCAGTCGAACATCAACCTCCGGGTGGCCCTCCGTGTGACCGACCGCGCCGATTCGGCCGACATTCTCGGTTCCGGCGAGGCCTCGCTCATCAGCGCCGCGACCCCCGGCCGCGGGTACGTGCGGCTCGGCCCGTCGGCTGCGCCGGCCGGGTTCCAGACCGCACGCGTCGCCGGGATCCGGCCCGGGGCGCAGCGCACCGTGAAGGTCCTGCCTCCCAAGGCGCCACTCGAGTGGGCCTCACTCGGCTTCCCCGCGAAGTACCCGCCGGCACCGGCGACGCACGCCGTGAACACCGACCACGACGACACCGACCTGCGCGCCCTCGTGAACCTCATCACGTCGGCGACGCAGCAGCTCGGTATCGCGAAGAATCCCTCGCCGTGGCTGCTGCCGCTGCCGACCGTGCTGCCGCTGGAGCGGTTCGAGGATCAGCAGGTCGCGCCGACCTCGATCGTCCTCGGCCTCGAGGATGTGCCGGGCGAGCAGTCGCAGCGAAGCCTCACCTGGGACGTCGAGAGCGGGTCGCACGCGCTCTTCCTCGGCGGCTCGATGTCGGGGCGCACGACGGCGCTCCGCACGATGCTCGCACAGGTCGTGCAGCAGTTCTCGCCGGCCGACCTTCACCTCTACGTGATCGACTTCGGCAACGGCGCACTCCTCCCGTTCGTCGATGCCCCGCACTGCGGCGCCGTGGTGACGCAGCTCGACGCGGACCGGCTCCCTCGACTCGTCCAGCGGCTCCTCGAGGAACTCGGGCGACGGCAGGCGATTCTCTCGACGGCGGGTGTCGGGCACATCAACGAGCAGCGCGCGCAGGCCGAGCCGTCTGAGGCGCTCCCGTACATGATCCTCGCCATGGACGGCTGGGAGCGGATGCTCTCGACGATGAACGCCGACCAGCTCATCACGTTCCGCGAACAGTTCATGCGGGTCCTTCGCGAAGGTCCGGCTGTGGGCGTTCGGGTGCTCCTGACCGGTGACCGTGGCATCTCGGGTGACAAGGTCACCTCGTTCATCGACGAGCAATACGTGCTGCCGATGCGCGACATCAGCGACTACCGCACTGCGGGCATCCTCGCGAAGGACATTCCCCTCGACCTCCCGCCGGGCCGCGTGCTCTACGGCAGCACCGGCACCGAGGCGCAGCTCGCCGTGCTCGTGCGGGATACCCGAGGGGAGGCCCAGACCACGGCGCTCCGGAGAACCGTCGAACGTGTGCGCGACCATTTCGACCAGTTCGGGCAGCTCGCCGAGCTCCCACGTCCGTTCCGGGTCGACCCGCTTCCGGCGTACTTCGCGCTCACGGCGGCCTACGAGCTGCCGCTCGGCGACACTGGTCCGGCAGACGGCCCCGTCGTCGCCGTCGGCGGCGACCAGCTCTCTCGTTTCACCCTCGACTGGCCGGCGGAGGGCGGATTCGTGGTCACGGGCACGCGCAAGTCCGGTCGATCGTCGGCGCTCGCG
>Ga0299914_10003796_pt1 | contig 10749 bp, 10 predicted proteins | sample RVTome_10_FD_201361 | JGI IMG/M metagenome (GOLD analysis project Ga0299914, IMG submission 201361) | Soil microbial communities from uranium-contaminated site in the Upper Colorado River Basin, Wyoming, United States - RVT153D57 (version 2) ... | reverse complement strand
TGGGGGCTAATATCACGACCGCTGGCGATTGCGTTTGCCGTCGTAATCTTCTTTCTCACAGGCACCTACCTCGTCGGCAAACTGCGACTGAGTCACGATCCTCCACACCAGGGGGTAGGGGTCGTGCGGCTCCTGTTCGCTATCGGATTTTTCGGCCTTTCTCTCTACATGCTGCCAGGACTTTTCGGTGCACCACTGAACGCACTCGACGCTTACCTGCCACCCAGGCAAATGGGGGATGTCAGTCTTATTTCGACTTTACCGAAAGGTGATCCTTCGCGCGAATCAGACCTGGAATGGATGGAGGATGTGGATGCCGCCTATGCGCAGGGCCGACTGCAAGATCAGCCCGTATTCGTCGATTTTACCGGCTACACGTGTACAAACTGCAGGCAGATGGAGGCAAACGTATTTCCGCAACCAGCCGTTTCGTCACGGTTGCAGAACGATTTCGTGCTCCTGAGGCTGTATACGGACGATCGGGAAAAAGGGCCTGATCTCCAGCGTTTCCAGCTAAGGACGACAGGCACTGTCGCTCTGCCGACCTATGCCGTTCTCGATCCACATACCGAGACGTTGCTAGCGCGAACGACGGGATTGGCTTCTGCGCGCGACTTTGCTGCGTTCCTGGAACACGGGCTCGCCGAATATAGGACGGCTGCGCTGGCCCTGAATGCGTCGGCAAGCGGAATCATCGACGTCCGGCCGGTGGACGCTTCCGAATGATGAACGGCTCGCGCCGCGCTGCCGGGATTTGCCCTTCGATTAACCATTCGAATCGGCGGGCTCTTCTACCGGCAAAACGATCGTCGGCCGTCTCGACTTCTTGATTACGTCCTGGGCCGTGCTGCCGACAAAGAACTGCTCCAGTCGGGTGTGCCGGCGCTTTCCTACGACGATATAATCGACGTCATGTTCGTCGGCATCTTCAAGAATGAGAGGGGATGGATCGCCCTTCCTTACGCCTGCTTGTACGGGAATGCGGAAGCGCTCGATCAGGAAAGTCTTAAAGGCATGCTCCTCGGCCTCCTCCATGTTGGCCTCGAGGCGAGGATCGTATAATGTATACGGCGCGAATCCGCTCAACCCGGTCATTGGATCGATAGGGGCGATCGCTGCGGTCTGCGCCTGCGACATGACGTGGAGGACGAACAACTCGGCGTCGAGTTGACGCGCGAGCCGTTCGACCTCGTCCGTCAGTGCTACTGGTTCTGAGAGATTAGTAGCGAAAAGAACGCGCATTAAGAGGCGTCTGGGACGTCGTCTTCATCGCGATAGCGCTCCCATGCCATCTCCACTTCGCTTTCGAGCTCGTTCAACTCCAATTCGATGTCCATGCGCACGTCATCGTACGTGTCCTCAGAAGCGACTTCCAACTGCTGAAGATCCATCTGCACGGAATCACGCTTCTCGCGGAGCTCCGCTACGGTGCTGTCGATTTCCGCAGAGATATCCTCGGCTGCGATATCGGCGTAGATCTGCAGCGAATCGAGTTTCGTATCAATTTCCGCGAGGTTCTCATCGACATCTGCACGAAAGTCCATTAATTCGTCCTGACCCGCTGCGGCAATGGAATCTGCGTCCACAACTACGTCTTCCGTATCGGTCGGTGCGCAACCGATGAACAACAGCATGGGAATAATCACGAGTGTTAAGATTGAGCGTTTCATATTCTTCTGTATACGGTTTTCAGTTCGATAGGGGTGCGGGCCGGTCCCTATTTGGGCTCCGGCGTGAGCGCATCCTCTTGCGCAGGGTGTAAACCCCAATCTGCGACCTGTTCCGATATGAGTGGGTGATTATTCTGTAACATATACCTAGGCAAATTACGGCGGGATCTTTTCACAATTCGATGGCCAGGACGTTACAAATTTCGGCGGTGAAGGGAAGGACACTGGATCGATATTATCACGCGCCGATTGTAAATGCGCAGCATTATACACATAGATATGGACGCGTTTTACGCGTCCGTCGAGCAGAGGGATAATCCGGAGTACGTCGGTAGGCCCGTCGCGGTCGGCGGATCGACTCGTCGGGGTGTCGTTGCTGCGGCCAGCTATGAGGCCCGTAAGTTTGGGGTACGCTCAGCCATGCCGTCGGTCGCAGCGTTACAGCGTTGCCCTGACCTCATATTTGTAAAGCCTCGATTCGACGTGTACAAGGATGTTTCCCGACAGATCAGGGAAATCTTCCGGGCACACACCGACCTAGTCGAGCCGCTGTCATTGGATGAGGCTTATCTCGACGTGTCTGAACCCAAGCTTCCCGGGACTGACGTAGAAATCGCACAGAGTATAAAGGACTCCATTCGGCAGATCACCGGACTCACCGCGTCCGCCGGCGTATCCTTCAACAAATTCCTCGCAAAGACGGCCTCGGACGTCAACAAGCCGGATGGCCTGTTCATTATCCGCCCGGAGGAAGCACATGCCTTTCTCGCTCGACTTCCCATCGAGGACTTCCATGGCGTCGGCCGTGCAACCGCACGCCGGATGAATGAACGCGGCATCTACACCGGCGCGGATTTGCGAGCACGCTCAGAAGCCGAACTTATTTCATGGTTCGGCAAATCCGGACAATTTTTCTACCGCATCGTCCGTGGCCGGGACCACCGAGAGGTAAAGCCGAATCGGGTGCGAAAATCGGTGGGCGCCGAGCGCACTTTTCTACAGGATTTGAAGAGAATGAGCGAAATGGAGGAGCGTATCGGGGAGATCGCGGATAGAGTTTCGGAGCGCATGTCCGCGTCCGGAGTCGCCGGCAGGACGATCACCCTTAAAGTTAAGTACCACGATTTTACTCTTACCACGCGAAGTACGACATTGCATCACGACGTGCATGAAGCGGGTGAGCTCCGTTCTATTGGTGCGCAACTCCTCCGCCAACCCGAACCTGCGAGGCCGGTCAGACTCCTCGGTTTAAGCGTTTCGAACCTCGTTCAAATTGATGGCGAGCACGCGGCCAGGCAACTAAGACTCGAACTCTGATAACCTATTGAGTAAACGTCAGAGCATTCCTCGACCGGCATACACCCTGTTCATCCTCTGCGCACTGCTGCTGTGGAGCTGTACGGCGGAGAAGTCCGATGGAGAGCGGACGACGGCCGCAAGATCGTTGATCGGCTCCTGGTCAGCGGAGGATACGACGCGCTTCGTGTTTCTTGAGAACGGTGAAGCGCTTTGGATCTTCGGACGAGAATCGATTGAGGACACCTTTCGTATTACCTACGACTTTGACCCTGGCGAGCGTCCGTCCCACCTGGACCTTTCCGGTTTCGACACAGGGTTTCTTGCAGGACGGAATTTGTTCTGCATCATCGACTTCGACTCTACCGCCGGTTTTCGACTCGATTGTAGACCTGGTTTGCCTCAAGAAAGCGGTGTTCGGCCGGATAGCTTCTCTCAGAATACTATGCTCTATCGATCTGATGCGCCCACTGAGAGCGTAGATGACGACGAATAAACGAGGCAACGGGTAGCTCCGGATTGTACAGAAGGCATGAAATCCATCTTTATCGTAATACCTTTTCTGGTCTGGCTCTGCCGGATACCCGGCGCCTCCGGTCAGGACGCCCCGTACGTCTCCCATCTAGAAGCGCGGCCCCAGAGTGGGGAGGTTGTCGTGAGGGAGGATCTCGGCGCCCACTTTCGCGCCGCCGGTGTTCACGGCACGTTCGTCCTTTACGATCTGAATCGTTCCGGCTATCTCGTCTACAATCCGGAGAGGGCAGATTCCGCATACATACCCGCATCCACTTTCAAAATCTTCAACGCACTCGTCGCCCTGGAGGCGCGAGTGATCGAAGACGCCGACGAAATGCTCGAGTGGGACGGTGTCGAGCGAGCATACGACATGTGGAATCAGGACCACAATTTGCGCTCTGCTTTCAAGGTTTCGGCCGTGTGGTTCTATCAGGAGCTCGCGCGTCGTATCGGCGAAGGCCGGATGTGGCACTACGTGCAGGCGGCGGAATACGGCAATGTGAATATCGAAGGCGGCATCGACCGATTCTGGCTGGATGGCGAGCTGAGGATTTCGGCCATGGAGCAGGTTCAGTTCCTGCGCCGACTGTACCGGGATGACGTTCCTTTTTCGCAGCAGTCGATCGATACGGTGAAGAACATCATGATCGCTGAGGAAAACGAGGAGTATGTGATTCGTGCCAAGACGGGATGGGGCGAGGTCGAAGGTGACCAGATCGGATGGTGGGTCGGATACGTGGAGCGCGGCGACAATGCGTATTTTTTTGCAACGAACATCGATATGAACCAGGACGAGGATGCGGCGGCGCGTATGTCGGTAACGCGGACCATCCTGGAGGAACTCGGGATTCTTTGAACGCAAACTGTGTTGATTGCCGGGCCGGAATGAGCGATTTTGTGGACACGCGTATCCCCAATCGATATCGTCAGTCGGTGGAGGGCAGTACGATGGAACGAGTCTTCTCATCTCCTAATATAGGAATGGTGCACCTTGCACAGCATGCCCTGGAGACGGCCGGCATCGAGTGCGTGACTCGGGGCGAGCATCTGGCGGCCGCTGCCGGCGGCATTGCTCCTATCGATGCCTGGGGCGAGCTGTGGATTCTCAACGTCGCTGAAGTGGACAAGGCTCGGACCCTGATCGACGAGTTGCTGGAGGAATCCGATGAGATGGAAGATCCGTGGATGTGTCCGGACTGCATCGAGCGGCGAGACGGTCAGTTTTCGCATTGCTGGAAGTGCGGGGCCGAGCGGGTGTATTAGGAAGTGTATTAGGACGAGGTATAAACCTTTCGGCGGATACTAACTGCAAGCATTTCCGAACAGATCGAATCGGTTAAAATATTTTTCCGCCACGGCTCTGTTACCGTCTATGCAGAGATCGCGAAGATAGTCTAGTTGGCTTGCATTGCGTCTACTGAACCGGCCTTTCAGGAAGGGAGCCTTAGCGGCTATTCGAAGCAATTTATACTGGATGATTGGTTGAACGTGATCTGACAAATTGAGCCTGTTCATTGCCAACTTGATGAAAAAAGAATCAGGCGGAATGGAAGTGTTTCTATTGTAGTTCGGTTCTATGTTGCGGGAGATCCGCGATGTGGAATCGTTCCGGATTGCCGCGGCGAAATTGGTGATTAACTGCCACTCGGGTGGGCGACTGCCGCGCTCGTAATAAATGAGTGGGCGTACGTCCCAACCGCACTCTTCCCAGTTATCGAGCAGACTTCGGTAATCAATCAGTCGCCGGATTGGATCTGACGCGATAAAGTCTCTAAAATCAGTTCGATTGCCATGTCGTAATGAATCCCCGTACAGCGACACGCATGCATGGGACTGCTCCCTCAGGTAGACTACTGCAGTAGTTTGTGCGAAGACAGTACGAACGCATTTCGAGAAAGCGTTGAGGGTGGCTTTGTCCAGCCGTTCAGATAGGTTTTCATTAGACAGAAGAACGGCCCTACATTCACATTCTTCCGCCATCGTCGCGCACGTTTCCAGGTGCTTTCGGAAGACATTTCGAAATGCATCAGGACTAAGTCTCTGAAGTTCTGGCGATAACTCCCGCCGAATGTTGTTTCCGAGCTTCGAGCACCAAACAGACGCCGCGCCTGTGAACAATGCCAGACCGGTATGATTCCCTGCTACGGTGCCTGGCAGTACTGATTCATCGGGCACATAGACATTTTCTCGTTTCGGCGTGTAAGTTTCCGCCAGCCAGAATTGAATACTGGTGGATCCGGTTTTTGGAAGGCCAATGTGAAGTATCAGGTCCATTAACTTAAATGGAATTACAGAGCGCTATTCCGAGAGTCTTGTATCTCCCGTAGTGATCACGACGGTACCGAATGTCGGGATCCCGATTAGCGAATCGTTCGGTCGTGCCGGGGCCCTTCCATAATCCACTTCGAGGGGTTTGGCGTACAGATTTGGCGCCGTATCCGAATGTTTCGGAGCGAAATCTCTGGATTCGGTCGACGCGGACTGCGCGATCGACAGGCGAGCGTTAAATTTGGGAGGCGTTCACCACATTTCCTAATCCACACAAGCCCTCACGCCACGGATCTGTCGAAATTCAACTTTTTCGCGATCCTCGTCGCCGCCCTGAGAAAAACGATGCGCCTCTTTCTGATCAACGCCGGCTATCATGCGGTGACGTTCACACTGATGGGAGGCATTTTGGGACTCTGGCTCTAATGGATCTGGTCTCGCCGTTGGAACGCGATGCCTCACCGCGGGCGGACATGTATATTTGTCAGGCCCCTCCTGGCAATCGTGCGAATTGGTATGCGGCAGGTTATTCTCCGATTCGGTCTACTGGCAACGGTCATCTTGCTTCTGTTGCTGGTGGGCGAGTACGCACTATTCCTAAAGCCGCGCGCCGCCTCCTGGATGCTTGGTGCCGCGGCCGTCGGACTCCTGGGAACGGGGCTCTGGCTGGGCAAAATGATTTTCCGACTCGGACGTGCTGACGAACGTACTCCTGTCAACGCTGAGAAGACGGTCGAAGAGATTGGCATCTCTCCACGGGAGTATGACGTATTGCTGCTCGTAGCGGAGGGCCTCTCGAATCAGGAAATTGCAAATCGCCTCTACATTTCGGAGAGCACGGTGAAAACGCACGTATCCAATCTCCTCTCAAAGCTCGACGCGCGGCGGCGAACGCATGCGGTTCGAAGAGCACGGCAAGCAGGAATTCTCGCCTAGATACGGCCGTTCCTACGATCGTACCAATGCGTGGCTCAGATAGCAATTCGTACTTTCGGACGATGCGCGATTGGCAGACGCCTTAGTAGCTTCTCGTCAGGTGTCCTGCTGCATTAAGAACAAGTCGCGATCAGACCAATGAACCGTCCCATCCTCCGATTCGGCGCATTAAGCGCCGCGATTTTAGTCGGCGTAAACGTAATCACCCTCCTGCTCCTTGGAGTGCCGGACGCGGAGTCATACGGCGTCGGGGAGATCATTGGATATGCGACTATCATCGTCTCGCTCATCCCCATCGTCTTCGCCCTCGAGTACTACCGAGATCGTGAAGGCGATGGGCGCCTCGGGTTCTGGAGGGGCGTCGGGATTGGTGCCGGTGTAGCCGCGCTTCCCTCCGTTGTGTTCGCAATATACAATCTGATTTATGTACGCTGGATCGATCCGGATTTCAGTGAAAACTATCTTCAATACGCGACGGATCGGGCACGCGAGAGCATGACATCGGACGAATTCCATCAGTACGCTGCTCAGCTCGAGGCGCAACAGAGTATGTTGTCCGATCCTCTGTTTCAGATGGGCATCATGTTTCTGACCGTGTTTCTTTTGGGGCTGCTCATCTCCGTTATCTCCGCTCTCGTCTTGCAGCGGAAAACCGCGCGCGCCGACTCCGGGACGTAGCGTATGCACTGCGAGGTACGCCGGCCCGGTGAGATACACAGCAGGTGAAGTAGACGTCGTTCTTCTTTATCTTGCCAGTTACGGACTAAGTAACCGCTTAAGCGATCCCCTCTCCGAGATCAGAGATGAAGAAGAAAAACATCAATCGTCGGGCTTTTCTTATGACGGCCGGCTCAGCCACGGCCGGAGCAATGGTAGCCGGCGGTGCAAGAGCTGCCGACGAGTCGTTTATGCCAAAACGGCCGAAGACCGGGAAAATCCGTTTAGCACTCGTCGGAACGGGTATTCGAGGCACAGGGATGTGGGGACGCGGCGTCGTAAGCGACTACAGCGACGTCGTCGAATACGTGGGGTTATGCGACATCAATCCAGGCCGTCTCGAATATGCACTTAACTACACGGGCGCGGATTGCCCCACCTTCGTCGATTTCGATCGCATGATGCGCGAGACGGAGCCGGACATGCTCATCGTCACCACGACAGACTCGAACCATCATGAGTTCATCATCAAGGCGCTTGAGCAGGGGGTAAAGGTGGTGACGGAAAAGCCCATGACGATCGACGAACAGAAGTGCCAGGCGATCCTCGATGCTGAACGTCGCTCCGCTCAGGACGTCACCGTCACATTCAATTATCGATACTCTCCGCATCGGGCACAGATGAAGGAACTCCTCATGGACGGGCGCATCGGCGAAGTGACGTCGGTCGATTTTCACTGGTATCTCGATACCGATCACGGCGCCTCTTACTTTCGCCGCTGGCATGGACAGCGGGAGTATGGCGGCACGCTTCTGGTGCACAAAGCAACCCACCATTTTGACCTGCTGAACTGGTGGCTGGATTCCGAGCCAGAGGTGGTCTACGCCCAGGGAGCGCTCGAGCATTACGGCTTCAACAACGAATTTCGACACACCCACTGCCGGGCCTGTCCCTATCAGGCGGAGTGCGATTTCTACCTGGATATTTCGAAGGACCAGCGGCTGGTGGATCTGTACGTCGCGAACGAGGAGTATGACGGCTATCTGCGCGATGGTTGTCTGTGGCGAGAGGAGATCAATATCTACGACAAGATGGGCGTACAGGCGCAGTACGCGAATGGTGTGCAGGTGTCGTACTCCCTTACCACGTATTCACCCTACGAGGGATATCGTATTGCCTTCAACGGCACGAGAGGGCGCATGGAAGCGTGGATTAAAGAGAGTCAGCCGTGGGAGACGGAGCCTTACGACGAGATCCGAATTACGGACAACTTTGGTGAGACGAATCTCATTCAGGTTCCACATCAGGGCGGCGGCCACGGTGGGGGCGACGTACGACTCATGGATCAGATCTTCCGTAATCCAGATGCGCCCGATCCTCTGCAGCAAGGGGCAGGATCGCGCGATGGTGCCATGTCCATCCTTCTCGGAATCGCGGCCCGCAAGAGCATCGAGCTGGGGACGCCGATCCGCGTGGGCAGTCTGACTGATCTGCAGCCTCGTGCCGTTCGGCCACGAACCTGAGGCGCACCCGCACCCACACCCGCGAACAGGACGTAACGCGATCCTCTTGCGTTTGACATTATAGCCCGGCGTGCGCTACTCTAAGTGACCGGTAACTTAAGCTTCTGCGCCAATCCGGGACGATTCACCAGACATGCCAGATCCAAATAGAACGAAACTCATTCAGTCTCTGCACGATCGTCATCAAACGCGTCGTTCGTTCATCAAGAACTTCACAGTAGGTACGGCTGCGGCGTTCGCCGGAACCGCATTCTGGGGAGGATGCAGCACGGATCGCATGGCTGTCGCTCCCCGAGATTCGTGGGAGCTCGTTCCAGAGATTCTAGCGCGGATTCAGGCACCTGCATTTCCTCAGAGGGATTTTTTCATCACCAATTTCGGCGCTGTTGGAGACGGCAGTTCAGATGCGAGCGAGGCCATTGCTCTGGCGGTTGAGGCATGCAGTGCGGCTGGTGGGGGCCGGGTAGTCGTGGGGGAGGGCGTCTATCTTACCGGGCCGATCCATCTCCGCTCAAATGTAAATCTTCACGTTGCGAAGAACGCGACCCTCCGGTTTTCGCGCGATACCGAACAGTACCTCCCGGCTGTGTTCACACGATGGGAAGGCATGGAGATGATGAATTACTCGCCGCTCATCTACGCATTCGAGCGGGAGAATATAGCGGTGACCGGCGCCGGGACGCTTGATGGGAATGCCGACGAACGCTTCTGGTGGCCCTGGAAAGGGCAAGAGGAGCACGGATGGGTAGCCGGCGAACCCGAGCAATCCGACGCCCGCAACCGCCTGCAGGTGATGGTGGAAGCGGGCCTGCCGGTAAAAGAACGTCTCTTTGGCGATGGAGATTACCTGCGTCCGAGCTTCGTTCAGCCCTATCGCTGCCGGAATATTCTGGTCGAAGGAGTCACGATCGTGAACTCCCCGATGTGGGAGATTCATCCGGTGCTATGTACGAACGTTTCCGTTCGCGGCGTGCGAGTGGAGACCCACGGACCCAACAATGACGGATGCAATCCAGAGTCGTGTCGCGATGTCCTCATCGAGGATTGTTACTTCGATACGGGCGACGACTGCATCGCGTTGAAGTCGGGCCGCAACGCCGACGGCCGCCGACTCGACACACCCGTGGAAAACGTGATCATTCAGAATTGTACGATGAGGGACGGCCACGGCGGTGTGGTGATTGGAAGTGAGATATCGGGGGGTGCCCGAAACGTATTCGTGCGGAACTGCCGGATGAGCAGCCCGAACCTTGATCGCGCGCTGCGCATCAAGACGAACTCCGTTCGGGGCGGCGTGGTCGAGCACATCTACATGCGTGACATCGAAGTGGGGGAGGTGTCGGACGCCGTCGTGCGCGTCAATTTCCTCTATGAGGAGGGGGATGCCGGTCATTTCAAACCGATTGTGCGAGACGTCGAAATTCGCAACGTGACGTGTGAGAAGAGCGAGCGAGCTCTTTATCTGCGCGGATACGTGGACAGTCCGATTACGAATGTTCGACTGGTCGACTGCCGATTCGAGAATGTCGCGGATGAGAGCACGATCGAACATGTGCAGGGTCTCGTGCTGGACCACGTCTTCATTAATGGCGAGCTCGTCGGATAACGATTCGTCTGCCAGGCCGTGAGACGTGGAGGGAGGCCTGGCAGGTCGGTGCTGATCTTTGCGACCGGGCGGCCGTCCGACGTCTGTTAGACGAAGCCGACGCGCTCGCCGGGAGGATCGACATTCTCATGAACAACGCCGGCACGATCCGGCGCCATCCCGCCGTCGAGTTTCCGGTGGAGGACTGGGATCTGGTGCTTGAGACGAATCTGGACGCTGTTTTCCTGTTGTGTCGCCATTTCGGCGCCGGCAAAGATCGAGCAGCGCAGCGGAAAGA
>Ga0299914_10003795_pt1 | contig 10749 bp, 8 predicted proteins | sample RVTome_10_FD_201361 | JGI IMG/M metagenome (GOLD analysis project Ga0299914, IMG submission 201361) | Soil microbial communities from uranium-contaminated site in the Upper Colorado River Basin, Wyoming, United States - RVT153D57 (version 2) ... | reverse complement strand
GCGCGCATGGCGGCGCAGCGGGGCGCGAGCTGCCTGGAGCTGGGCGCCGACGTCAACGGGGCCGGCCTGCGCGCGCTCGGCATGCCCGCCTCGGGGGTGCTCGAGGCCGCCGCGGCGGGCGAGATCGACACGCTGCTGACCGTGCACGCCGACCCCACGACCGGGCCGGGCGCGTCGGAGTGGGGCTGGGCGCTCGGCCGGGTGCGCACCCACGTCGCCATCGGCGCCTTCGCCTCGGGCCTGACGGACGCCGCCACCGTGGTCCTGCCCGCGGGCACCCACTACGAGAGCGAGGGCGTCTACGTGGCGATGAACGGCCGCGCCCAGCGGCTGCGCCCCGCGGCTGCGCTGCCCAGCGGCGCCGCCCCCGGCTGGGAGCTCCTCGTGGCGCTCGCCCACCGGCTCGGCGCCCCGCCGCCGTACCGCACCGCGGCCTCGGCGTTCGCCGCCGCCGCGGCCGCCCGCCCGGCGCTCGCGGGGCTCGACCACGACGCCCTCGGCGACCTGGGGCGCCAGATCCCGGCCCAGCCGATGCCGTCGACGAACGGCGCTCCCGCGCGGCGCGAGCCCGAGGGCGCGGGATTGCCCCTGGTCACGACGCAGCTGATCTTCGGCGACGAGCCGTCGCACCGCTCCGATGCCCTGGCCGCGGTGCGGACCGGCGCCGAGCTCGTGCTGCACCCCGCCGAGGCCGCCCGCCACGGCGTGGCCGACGGCCGGCGCGCCCGGCTGCGCTCGCCCCACGGCGAGTGCGCCCTGCCGGCGCGCCTCGACGCGACCCACGCCGAGGGGGTCGCCTTCGTGACGGCCGGCGTCCCGGGCTCGGGCGTCGAGCGCCTCCTGCCCCCCGACCGGGGGCCCGTGCGCGTCGAGGTCGGGGCGGCGTGATGGGCGGGGAGACCTTCCTGGTCATCCTGATCAAGGCCGTGGTGGTGGTGTTCGTGCTGATCACCGCCTTCGCGTACACGCTGCTGTGGGAGCGCAAGCTGATCGGCCGCTTCCAGGCCCGCTACGGGCCGAACCGGACCGGCCCGGTGGGCTACATGCAGCCGCTCGCCGACGTGGTCAAGCTGATCTTCAAGGAGGACTTCGTCCCGCGCGGGGCGAACCGCATCCTCTTCCAGGTCGCGCCGATCATCTCGGTGTTCGCGGCGGTCTCGGCGGTCGCCGTGATCCCGTTCGGCGGCCACGTCGAGATCTTCGGCCACAACGTGAACCTGGTCGGCGCCGACCTCGACATCGGGGTGCTGTTCCTGTTCGCCCTGTCGGGGATCGGCTTCTACGGGCTGATCCTGGGCGGGTGGGCCAGCGGCAACAAGTACAGCCTGCTCGGCTCCGCCCGCACGGCGGCGCAGCTCGTGTCCTACGAGGTCGCCATGGGCCTGTCGGTGATCGGCGTGATCATGCTGGCCCAGAGCCTGTCGCTGGTGGACATCGTCAACGCGCAGGCCGACACCGCCTGGTACATCGTCTTCCAGCCGATCGGCTTCCTGATCTTCGTGATCGCGGCCGTGGCCGAGACGAACCGCGCCCCCTTCGACCTGCCCGAGGCCGAGTCGGAGCTCGTCGGCGGCTACCACACCGAGTACGGCGGCCTGAAGTTCGCCATGTTCTTCCTGGCCGAGTACGTGAACATGCTGATCATCTCGGCGCTCGGGGCGACGCTCTTCCTGGGCGGCTTCTCGGGCCCGTGGCTCTGGGGCTGGGTGTGGCTCGCGATCAAGGTGATCGGGCTGCTGTTCCTGTTCATCTGGCTGCGCGCCACCCTCCCGCGCCTGCGCTACGACCGGCTGATGAAGTTCGGCTGGAAGGTGCTGCTGCCACTCGCCACCCTGAACCTCGTGATCACGGCGATCGTGGTCGCGCTGGGATTCGCGGACTAGGACCGGACGATGGGACTCGACGACTCGCTCAAGGGCTTCGCCGTCACCTTCCGGACGATGCTGCGCAAGCCGGAGACGATCGGCTACCCGGAGCGCAAGACCGCGGTCTTCCCGCGCTTTCGCGGACGGCACCGTCTGTGGCGCCACGACAACGGCCTGGAGAAGTGCGTCGGCTGCTCGCTGTGCGTGGCCGCCTGCCCGGCGGACTGCATCCGGGTGGTGGCGGAGGAGAACACCCCCGAGCACCGCGTGTCGGCCGGCGAGCGCTACGCGCGCATCTACGAGATCAACATGGCCCGCTGCATCTTCTGCGGATACTGCGAGATCGCGTGCCCCTTCGACGCGATCACGCTCGAGAACGAGTACGAGCTCTCGGAGCGCACCCGCGGCGACATGCTCTACGACAAGGACATGCTGCTCGCGCCCCACTCCAAGCCGGTGCCCGTGCGCGCCCAGGTTCCGTAGGCTGCGCGGCCGTGGCTGAGCAGATCGTCTTCGGGTTCGCGGCCGCCTCGACGCTGGTGTCGGCGGTGCTCGTGATCACCCTCAGGCAGCCGTTCCGGGCCACCGTGGCCCTGATCGGCGCGCTCCTGTCGGTGGCGGTGCTCTTCCTGCTGCTGGCCGCGCCGTTCGTCGCCGTCATCCAGGTCATCGTCTACGCCGGCGCGATCGTGGTGCTCTTCCTCTTCGTCATCGCGTACCTCGGCGAGCGACCGGTGGCCGAGATCGGCGACCGCCTCGGCAGGTACCAGGTGTTCGCCTGGCTGGCGGTGATCGGGCTCGCCATCCAGGGGGTGGTGGTGCTCGCGACCACGCAGCTGCCCGGCGTGCGCGAGGACCCCAGAGCGGTCGACGACATCGGCAGCCCCGAGGCGATCGGGCGATCGTTCATCGACACCTACATCGTGCCCTTCGAGGCCACCTCGCTGGCCCTGCTGGTGGCGGCGGTGGGCGCGGTGCTGCTCGCCAAGCGCGCGGTGCGCGCGGAGGGCGGGCGGTGACCGAGACCGTCGAGGGCGTGCCCCTCGTCCTGTACCTGGCGGTGTCCGGCGCCCTCTTCCTCCTCGGGCTGCTCGGCGTGATGATCCGCCGCAACCCGCTGCTGATGCTGCTGGCGATCGAGCTGCTGCTGAACTCGGCGAACCTGGCCCTGGTGGGCTTCAGCCGCTACTGGAACGTCAGCGACGGGCACGTCTTCGCCCTGGTCGTGATGGTCGTCGCGGCGACCGAGGTGGTCATCGGCCTGGGGCTGGTCGTCGCGGTCTTCCGCCAGCGCCTCGCGCTGGACGTCGACGAGCTGTCCCGCCTCAAAGGCTAGGCGAGCCCGCTGACCGTCCCCGTACTCGGCTGGATCGTCCTCGGCCTGCCCCTGCTCGCCTGCCTGGTGCTGAGCCTCTGGCCCGGCGAGCCCGACCGGCGGATCACCCGCGCCGTCGGCGTCGGGCTGCCGGCCGTCGCGTTCGTCCTCGCGGCGACGATCTTCGGGATCCTGCTCTCGCGCGACCCGGCCGAGCGCACCGAGGTCGACAGCCTCTACCAGTGGATCGACCTGGGCGACATGACGGTCGACCTGGCGATCCAGGTCGATCCCCTCTCGGTGATGATGATGCTGGTCATCACCGGCGTCGGCTCGCTGATCCTCCTCTACTCGACCGAGTACATGGGGCCCGACCGCGACTACCGGCGCTTCTTCGCGGAGATGTGCTTCTTCGTCTTCGCGATGCTGCTGCTGGTCGAGTCGGCCAACTTCTTCTTCCTGATCGTGGGCTGGGCCCTGGTGGGCCTCGCCTCGTACCTGCTCATCGGCTACTACTACGACCGCCCGTCGGCCGTCGCCGCCGCCAAGAAGGCGTTCGTCGTCAACGTCATCGGCGACGTCGGCATGGTGATCGCGGCCTTCATCCTGGTCCGCGAGCTCGGCACCCTCGACTACGGCGAGGTGTTCGCCGCCGCCCCCGAGGGCCTGGGCCAGAGCACGGGGGTCGCCGAGGCGGTCGCGCTCCTGCTGTTCGTGGGCGCGGCGGCCAAGAGCGCGCAGATCCCCCTGCACAGCTGGCTGCCGGACGCCATGGAGGGCCCCACCCCGGTCAGCGCGCTGATCCACGCCGCCACCATGGTCACGGCCGGCGTGTACATGATCGTGCGCACCAACGTGCTCTACGAGCTCGCCCCCTACGCGGGCGACATCGTGGCCGTCGTCGGCACGGTGACGCTCTTCGTGGCCGCGACGATCGCGCTGGTGCAGGAGGACATCAAGCGCATCCTCGCCTGGAGCACCGTCAGCCAGATCGGCTACATGATCATGGGCGCCGGGCTGGGCCTGTACGGCGGCTCGATGTTCCACTTCCTGACGCACGCCTTCTTCAAGGCGCTGCTCTTCCTCAGCGTGGGGATCGTCATCCACGCGCTGGCGGGACAGCAGGGGATCGACCGCATGGGCGGCCTGCGGCGCCACCTGCCCTTCGCCAACGTGGCGGTGCTGGTGGGGTGCCTGGCGATCTCCGGCATCCCGCCCTTCTCGGGCTTCTTCAGCAAGGACGAGATCCTCGCGGCGGCGATGGACGCCGGCGCGCTCGGCGTGGTCTGCGGGGTCGTCGGGGTCGCCGGCGCCGCGATCACCGCCTTCTACATGTTCCGGCTGTACTTCCGCACCTTCTGGGGCCCCGAGCCCGAGGGCGGCTACGACGTGGATCCGCCGCACCCCTCGGGCTGGTGGATGGGGCTGCCGGTGGCCGTGCTGGCGGTGGGGGCGACCTTCATCGGCTGGCTGCAGGTCCCCGGCGGCTGGCACCTGGTCGACGACTGGCTGGAGCCGGCGCTGATCGCCGACCCCGGCATCGAGGCGACGGTGACGGCGGAGGTCGTGACGAGCGTCGTCAGCGTCGCGCTCGCCCTCGCCGCGATCGGCCTGGCCTGGTGGCTGTTCGTCGCCGACCCCACCCGGCGCGCACGCCTGGCGGGCGCCGCCCCGGCCGCGCGGGAGCTCCTGGCCGACCAGTACCGCTTCGACGAGGTGTACGAGCAGGCCGTCATCCAGCCCGGCCGCGACCTCGGCGACGTCATGACCCGCGACGTCGAGCGCTGGGGCGTCCAGGGCGCGATGGAGGGCGTGGCGCGCGGGCTCCTGGACATGGGCCGGGGGCTGCGGACGGCGCAGAGCGGCCTCGTGCGCTCCTACGCCTTCGCCATGGTCGCCGGCGCGGCGGTCGTCGGCGTCATCTTCGTCCTGGCGATGCGGTAGGCGCAGGTGCCCTGGGTCTCCGCCATCGTCCTGCTGCCGCTGCTCGGCGCGCTCTCGATGCTCGCCGTCCCGGCCGCGCCCGCGGGGGCGCTGCAGGCGCGCATCCACGCCCTGGTGACGGCGGGCGGCACCCTGGTGCTCACGGCCATCCTGATCGGCCTCTTCGACCGCGACGCCGCCGGGCTCCAGTACGCCGACCACACCGGGTGGGCCGAGGAGGTCGGGCTGGAGTGGGATGTCGGCGTGGACGGCATCTCGCTCTGGCTGCTCGGCCTGAGCGCGGTCGTCTTCCTGCTGGTGGTCGTGGCCACCTGCTGGCGGCCCCCGGAGCGCCCGCGCGCCTTCCTCGCGATGGTGCTGCTGGCCGAGGCCGGGCTGCTGGGCCTCTTCGCGGCCGGCAACCTGATCCTCTTCTACGTCTTCTGGGAGGCGATGCTCGTCCCGTTCTACTTCCTCATCGGCATGTGGGGAGGGGAGGGCCGGGCGCGCGCGACCACCCGCTTCGTCATCTACACGATGGTCGGCAGCCTGCTGATGCTGGTCGCGATCCTGGCCACCGCGTTCGTGGCCCAGGACATCACCGGGCAGTTCACCTTCACGATCCGCGACCTGGTCGGCGTCGCGTTCACCGACACCCAGAGCGGCTGGCTGTTCGCCGGCTTCGCGCTCGCCTTCGCCATCAAGCTGCCGCTGTGGCCCTTCCACGGCTGGCTCCCCGGCGCCTACCGCGCCGCGCCGATCCTCGTGACCGTGCTGCTCGCGGCGGTGATGAGCAAGGCCGGGGTCTACGGGTTCCTGCGCATCGGGCTGCCGGTCTTCCCCGAGGGCGCGGACCTGCTCGCGATCCCGATCGGGGTGCTGGCGGTCATCGGCATCCTCTACGGCTCGCTGGTGGCCTGGCGGGCGCCGACGATGCGCCTGCTCGTGGCGTACTCGAGCATCGCCCACCTCGGGTTCATCGCCCTCGGGATCGTGGCCTTCGACCTGCAGGCCTCGCAGGGGGCCGTCCTGCAGATGGTCAACCACGGCATCGTGGTGGCCGCCGCCTTCGCGATCGTGGGGATCATCAACCGCGCCGCGCCCGACGACCGCATCGACGGCATCGGCGGGCTCGCCGCCGGCGCGCCGCGCCTGACGTGGATCTTCCTGATCGTCGCGATGGCCTCGCTGGCGATGCCGGGCTCGAACTCGTTCGTCGGCGAGTTCTTCATCCTGACCGGGGTCTTCCGCCAGCACCTGTGGCTGGCCCTGCTCGCCTGCATCGGGATCGTCTACGCGGCGGTCTACATGCTGCGCCTGTACCAGAGCACGATGAACGGTCCGCCGCGGGGGCCGGCGCCGCCGCGCCAGGCCGAGCTGCGGGTCGCGGACGTCGCCTACCTGCTGCCGCTGGTGGCGATCATGTTCCTGATCGCCTTCTGGCCCAAGAGCCTGGTCGGGGCGACGACCGCCACCCTCGAGCGCGCGATCGCGCCGGCCCAGGTCGCCGCCGACCGCCCGGCCGACCAGATCCGCGCCGACGTGACCCCGAACCCGCCGCCCGACGCGCTGCCGCTGCCGGGCGACGAGATGCCCGAGGCCGAGGCCGCGCCCGAGGAGGCCGCGCCCGGGGAGCCGGCGCCGTGAGCGACCTGAACGTCGTCGCCGCGACGCCGCTGCTCATCACCGCGGGCACGGCCACCGTCGCCCTGGGCGCGGGCCTCCTGCCCGGCCGCACCATGCGCCGGCACGGGCCGGCGGCCGTCGCCATCGCCGGGATCGTCGCCGCGTTCGTGATGATCGCGGTGCTGTGGGGCGACCGCCAGGAGGCCTTCAACGGCGGCCTGCGCGCGGACCGCTTCAGCCTGCTGCTGAGCGGCGTCTTCCTGGCGTCGGCGATGCTCACGATCCTGCTGGCCTGGCGCGAGCCCGCCGCCGTCGACCGCCGCGGCGAGTTCGCCGGGCTCATCCTGATCTCCGCCAGCGGCATGATGCTGGTGGCGAGCGCCGGCGACCTCATCTCGATCTTCCTCGGGATCGAGATCCTGTCGGTGGCGCTCTACGTGCTCTGCGCGCTCGAGGTGTGGCGCGAGCGCTCGCTCGAGAGCGGCCTCAAATACCTGATCATCGGCTCCGTCGGTGCGGCGATCCTCCTCTACGGGTTGACGCTGCTGTTCGGCGCCACCGGCTCCACGAGCCTGTCCGAGATCGGCGCGAGCCTCCAGGGCACCTCCTTGGCCGACGAGCCGCTGGTGGTCGCCGCGATGGCGCTGATCGCGGCCGGCCTCGCCTTCAAGGCGTCGGGGGCGCCGTTCCACATGTGGGCGCCGGACGTCTACGAGGGCGCCCCCACGACGGTGACGGCCTTCATGGCGACCGCGACCAAGGCCGCGGCCTTCGCCGCCTTCCTGCGCATCTTCACGGGCGTCATGCCCGACCTGCAGCCGGACTGGCGGGTGGCGATCGCGGCGATCGCCGTCGCCAGCATCGTCGTGGGCAACGTCGCCGCCCTCGTGCAGACGGGGATGAAGCGCCTGCTGGCCTACTCGAGCATCGCCCAGGCGGGGTACCTGCTGATCGGCGTCGCCGTGGGGACGATCCAGGGCGCCGAGGCGGTCGTCTACTACCTGCTCGCCTACGGCGCGATGACGATGGCGGCGTTCGCGGTCGTGATCATCCGCGAGCGCGAGGTGGAGGACGGGGACTCGCTGGCCGCGCTCACGGGATACGGCCGCGCGCGGCCCCTGCTCGGCGTCGTGATGGCCCTCTCGATGCTCTCCCTCGCCGGCTTCCCGCCGCTGGCGGGCTTCGTCGGCAAGTTCCTCCTGTTCGGGTCGGCGGTCGAGGCCGACATGACCTGGCTCGCCATCGTCGGCGCGGTGGGGAGCATGGTGAGCCTCGCGTACTACCTGCGCGTCGTGGCCGTCATGTGGATGGCCCCGCTCGAGGGGCAGCCGCGCAAGCTGCTTCGCGTCCCCGGCCCGGTGGCGCTCGCCACGGTCACCTCGGGCGTGGCGGTGGTCGCGCTGGCGCTGATGGCCTCGCCGGTGCTCGACGCGTGCCGCGGCGCCGCCGAGGCCCTGCTCGCCCCCTGAGCGCCCGAGCGGCCGGGCCCTGACACGCTGACACCGCCGCCGGCCACGCGGGCCGGCGGCGGGGTCCGATCAGCGGTCGATCAGATGAGCTGCACGGGAAGCGCGCCCAGCGGCAGCGTGCCCAGCAGGCCCGTCACCGTGGCGAGCGGGTCCCCGAGCAGGCCGAGCGGGTCGCCCAGCAGCGCGAAGGGGTCGACCGGCAGCGCCCCCAGCGGGAGCGAGCCGACCAGCCCGGTCACGGTGCCGAGCGGGTCGCCCAGCAGCGCGAACGGGTCGACCGGCAGCGGCGGCAGCTCGTCGAGCACCCGCACGGGCGCGTTGACGTTGAGCGCCAGCACCTGCGGGGCCAGCGAGGGCGCCAGGCCGATCGGCGCCAGGCTGAGCGTCGTCGCCGACTGGGTCGCCGACTGCGCGCCGCCCGTCTGCTCCTGGCCGATGCCCTGGGCCGTGCGGTTGACGTTGGTCGCCGAGGCGTCGGCGTAGGCGCCGTTGGACTGCGCGGCGGCCGGGTCGTCGCCGGGGCTGAGCACCCGCACCGGGGCGTTGACGTTGACCGGGGCCACCTGGGCGGCGACCGCCGGGGCGACCGAGACCGGCAGCACCTGCGCGGTCGTGGCCGACTGGCTGGCCGACTGCGGGCCGCCGCTGCTGGCGCCGGCCTGGCCGATGCCCTGGGCCGAGCGGTTGACGTTGCCCGCCTGGGCGTCGGCCACGGCGGTGTTGTCCTGCGTGGTGCCGCCGTCCTTGCCGGCGCCGGCCGAGTCGCCGGGGCTGGCCACCCGCACGGGGGCGTTGACGTTGACCGGGGCCACCTGGGCCGCGACCGCGGGGGCCGCCGCGACGGGCGCCACCTGGACGGTGGTGGCCGACTGGCTGGCCGACTGCGCGCCGGCGCCGGCCTTCTTGTGGGGCTCTGCGACCTGCTCGATCCGCTGGCCCGAGCTGTTGGCGTTGGTCGCCGAGGCCTCGGCGGCGGCGGTGTTGGACTGCGCGGCGGGCGCGTCGTCGCCGGCGCTCAGCACCCGCACCGGCAGGTTGACGTTGACCGGGGCCACCTGCGGGGCCACCGCGGGCGCCACCGAGATCGGCAGCACCTGGGCGGTGGTCGCCGACTGGGTGGCCGTCTGGTCGCCGCCGCCGTACTGGCCGACGGCCTGCTCGGTGGCGTTGACCGCCCCCGCCTCGGCGTCGGCGACGGCGTCGTTTGTCTGGCCGAGCGCCAGCGTGGGCGCCAGGGCCAGGCACAGCGCGCCTGCGCCGATCGCCAGGAGATTTCGTCTCATGGGTCGTCGTTCTCCTTCGTCTGCGAACCGGAAAGGGACACGGGTGCGCGCCCCGCCGGGCGGCGGGGGCGCCCCGGGCCTAGCCCGGTCGCTCGAAGGCGCGCCGGGGGGCGCCGGCCGGGGCGAGGTCCGGCGGAGCGGCCCGGCGGCGCAGGGCGGCGGGCGGCGCGAGGGCCAGGGCGCCCGCGAGCACGCCCGCCAAGAGCAGGAGGATGGTGGTGGGCGCCCCCGGGGCCGCGCCCGCCGCGCCAACCAGGGCCGGGGCGGGGGCCGGGGCGGGCGGCGCCGGGGCCCCGCCGGGCGCGGCGGCCGCCCGAGCCGCCCCGGACACAGGGGCGGCCGGTGACGCCGGCGCGGCATCGGCCGGCGCGACCGGCCCGGCCGGGCGCTGCGGAGCCGGCGCGCGCGGCTGCGCGGAACGGGCGGCCGGGCCAGCGAGGGCGGCTGCCGGGGCCGGGACGGCCTCCGGTCCGTGGACCGGTGCCGGTGCCGGGGCCCCGACGGCGGGCGCCGCCGAGGGGAGGGGTCCCGGCACCTGGGCCGGCGGGGACTCGCGCCGCGACGGCGCGGGGCCAGCGGCGGGGGGCGAAGGGCCGGGCGCGGCGGTTGCCGGCGGCGCCAGCGCGGCGCCGGCGTCCGGCGCGAGCGGCGCCACGATGCCCGACAGCGCGCCGACGGCGGGTGCCACCGCCTCGGACACCCGGGCGAGCAGCGGGGCCACCGCGCCGGTGGCGGTGTCGAGCGCCGGCTGAACGGTGCGCTCAACGCCGGCCGCGACGGGCCTGACAGTGTCGTCGACGGCCTGCGCGAGCGGGACCGCGACCGGCGCCGGGCGCTGGCGAGCAGCGGGCGCGGCCCCGTCCGCGTCTGTGGGCCCCGGGTCCGCCGCCGGCGGACCGGACGTGGCTGCCGGGGCCGGTGCGGGTGCCGGGGAGGGTCCCGGCGCCGACGAGGGTGCGGGTGCCGGAGCGGGCGTCGTCGGGGCAGGCGCCGCGGACGCCGGAGCCGCAGGAGGCGGCGCGGCCGCGGGCGGAGGCGGCGCGGCGGGCGCGACCGTCACGGCCACCGGCGCCTGCGGCTCGGCCACGCTCACGCCGACCTCGATGCCGGCCACGCCCGCGGACAGGTTCAGCGCCATCGCCGAGGGCACCGCCCACAGGGCCGCAACCAGCGCGACCAGGCCGACCGTCAGCGTCCGTGCGCTCACGAAACGTTCCCGCGGAGGTCTCGTGCGGGGAAACACTTGGGCATTCCTACCAATGACCCGG
>Ga0299914_10003794_pt1 | contig 10752 bp, 11 predicted proteins | sample RVTome_10_FD_201361 | JGI IMG/M metagenome (GOLD analysis project Ga0299914, IMG submission 201361) | Soil microbial communities from uranium-contaminated site in the Upper Colorado River Basin, Wyoming, United States - RVT153D57 (version 2) ... | reverse complement strand
CGTGAACGACGGCGTGGTTAAGAAGATCGACCGCTCGAAGAAGCTGGGCCGGTATCTGATCCTCGAGGACGCGTACGGGAATCGCTTCACCTACGCCCAGCTCGGCTCGGTCGCCGAGGTCTACCCGGTGCCGAAGCGGCAGCGCCTCTCGGCCGACGACTTCAAGCTGGTCTCGCCGGACGACGAGGGCCGGCCGGCCGGCCCCGCCACCGCCGGCGCCAACAAGGGCGGCGCCGCGAAGAAGCGGCGAGCGGCCGAGGGCCCGGTCAACACCGAGGACTCGCGCGAGCGGCTCTACGCGTTCCCGGAGCGCGACGCGAACCTCGGCCGCGCCGATCTGACGGGTCAGCTCGATGAGCTGCTCGCCCGCCGGTTCCCGGGCTACGACAGCTTCAAGGCGGCGTTCTCGGGGATCCTGAAGTTCGACCGCAAGACGATGGAGATGGAGGCCCTGCACGAGGGCTCCAAGGTCGTCGCCGGGACCGTCCTCGGGCGGGTCGGCAAGACCGACGAGCTGGCGCCGCACCTCCACTTCGCGATCCAGCCGACCGGTCGCGGCGCGCCGAAGATCGATCCGAAGCCGATCCTCGACGGCTGGAAGCTCTTGGAGGCCACCGCGATCTACCGCGCCGCCGGCAAGAACCCGTTCGCGGGCTCCGGCGCCTCGGTCGGCCAGATCCTGCTGATGTCCAAGGAGCAGCTGATCAAGCGCACGCTCGCCGACCCGCGGCTCGAGCTCTACTCCTGTGGCCGCGAGGACATCCAGTCAGGCCAGATCGACCGCCGGATCCTGGCGCTGCTCGAGTACCTCACGGAGCGCGGCTACCGCCTCACTGTGACCTCGCTGAAGTGCGGCCACTCCGTGTACACCACGTCGGGCGGGATCTCGCACCACTCGTCGGGCAACGCCGTCGACATCGCGCAGATCAACGGCCTGCCCGTGCTGGGCAACCAGGGGCCGGGATCGATCACCGAGGCGCTGGTCAAGGACGTGCTCTCGCTGCAGGGCACGATGACGCCGGACCAGGTGATCTCGCTGATGAACCTGGGCGGCCCGAGCTTCGCGATGGGCGATCACGCCGACCACGTGCACGTCGGGTTCCAGCCGCAGTACGGCGCGGGGTCCTCGACCGAGAAGCAGTTCCTCGAGATCCTGAAGCCGGACCAGTGGGAGCGCCTGATCGACCGGATCGCGGACATCGACAACCCGGACGTCCCGACCTCGCCCTCGCGCTACTCGATCCCCACCAAGAAGGGCAAGAAGTCGGGCAAGGGCGGGCGCGCCTCCAGCGCGCACGTCGGCGAATAGCTCCCCTGAGCGACTCTGTCGCGAAACCGTGTTTGCGTCCTCTGGTAGGGGTGTGATTCCCCTGAGCTTCCCGTTCGTCCAGTTCGAGTTCGCGGGCTCGTTCGGGATCGACGACGGGCGCTATCCGGTGCGAACCGGCGCCGATCCGGACGCGACCGACGCCGTCCTCGTCGCGCGGACCTTCGGCGCCCCGGCCCCCCCGCGCCGGCTCCGCCGCAGGCCGAAGCCGCAGCGGGCCGATCCCGACGCCGCGAAGCCGGTTCCGGTCACCGAGCTGACCGTGATCGAGGCCGAGGCCGTCTCGGGCGACCCCGGCGTGTGGCTGGGCGAGATCCGCAGCGACGAGGCCAGGCGCGACGAGCTCGTCGAGCGCGGGCTCGCGCACGTCGCCCGCGCGCTGGCCGCGCGGCGGATCGCGACCGCGGACCCGGCGATCCCCGATCCGACCCTCGACGCGGCGATCGCCGTTCGGGTCGGCTTCGGGGACGGGGACGCGCTGGTCGACGGTCGCTACGAGGAGGCGATCGAACTGCCGCGGGAGCCGAGCCGGCGAAGCCGCGCGGCCGCGCTGCGGCCTCAGGAACGGATGGCGGCGCTGTTGGGCGCTCGCGAGCGGGCGCTGGTCTGCGAGGAGCTGATCATCCGGGCCCGCGCCGACCTCGACTCGGGCCGCGTCCGCGAGGCGACGCTGCAGGTCCGGGTCGGGCTCGAAGCGCTGCTGGCCGAGCGCGACGCCCTCGCGGCGCCGGGCCAGGAGGCCGATCTGGCCGAGCTCTATGAACGGCGCCGGATCACTGGAGACGCGGCGAACGGGGCGCTCCGCGGCGAGTTGGCGGACGAGCACGCCGCCGAGGTCGCGGCGACCCTCGGGACCTGCGAGCGCGTCCTGCGCCGGCAAGCGGCGCACGGTCCGCGGCCCTAGCTCAGAGCGCCGCCAGGACGGCCCGGAGCTCGTCGACCACGTCGCCCTCGAGCTTCACGGTCGCGTCGCGGTCGTACGGGGTCGGGCCCTGGGTCACGATCGCGAGCCGGGCGCCGTTGTTGAGGGCGACCGAGGGCAGGCCGGCCACCGGGTAGACCTCGAGCGAGGAGCCGACGCAGATCAGGAGATCGCAGCTCGCGCACAGGTCGTGGGCGTCGGCCATCGGCGCCTCGGGCAGGAACTCGCCGAACAGCACCACATCGGGCTTCACCTTGCCCATGCAGCAGCCGCAGGTCGCGACCCCGTCCTCGTCGAACAGCGCCTCGACCCGCTCCAGCGGGTAGCTCGAGCCGCACGTCGTGCAACTCGAGGTCTCGATCGACCCGTGGACCTCGATCACCCTGGTCGAGCCGGACTTGCGGTGCAGGCGATCGATGTTCTGCGTGATCACCGCGCGCAGCAGGCCGCGGGCCTCGAGCTCGGCGAGCGCTGCATGCGCCGGGTTCGGCTCCTTCGACCCGAGGTCCGCAAACCGCGGCCGGTAGAACTGCCAGAAGCGTGCCGTATCGCGGTGGAACGCATCGATGTGCGCCACCTCCATCGGATCCACGTTCTCCCAGAGGCCCTTGCCGGGCGTCCGGAAGTCCGGGATCCCCGACGGCACCGAGATCCCCGCGCCGGTCAGGGCAACGACCGAGTCGGCGTCCCGGATCAGCCCGGCGAGCCGCCCCGCAGCGTCGCTCTGCGTGCTGTGTGCTGCGGGCTGCGGGCTCACTACCGGCCCTTCCAGTGCGGCTTGCGCTTGCCGAGGAACGCGGAGATCCCCTCCTTGGCGTCTGCGGTCTCAAACGCCGTGGCGAAGCCGGCCTTCTCGGCCTCGATCCCGGCGTCGAGGTCGCCATTGTGGGAGACGAGCTTGACCTGCTCGACGGCGAGCGGCGCCTGTTCCGCGAGCTTGCGCGCCCAGGCGACCGCGGTGTCGAACAGCTCGTGGTCCGGGACCACCCGGTTGACCAACCCGAACTCATAGGCGTCGACGGCGCTGACTGCGTCGCCGACGAGGTTCATCTCCAGCGCCTTGTGCGGGCCGACCAGGCGCGGCAGCCGCTGGGTGCCGCCGAAGCCGGGGATGATCCCGAGCTTGATCTCGGGCTGGCCGAAGATCGCCGACTCGGCCGCGATCCGGAAGTCGCAGGCCATCGCCAGCTCGCAGCCGCCCCCGAACGCGATCGAGTTGACCGCCGCGATCGTCGTCACCCGGGCCTGGCCGAGGTCGCGCAGGAGCGCGTGGCCCGACTCGATCAGCTCCGCACCGGTCGCCTCGTCCATCTGGGTGAACGCCTTGATGTCGGCGCCGGCCGAGAAGACGACCGGGATCGACGAGGCGATCACCATCGCCCCGACCTCGTCGTTGGTCTTGACCTTCTCCCAGACGGTGCCGAGATCCCGGATCACCTGCGGCGAGACCGCGTTCATCGGCGCGTTGGCGAGCCAGGCGATCGCGATCTCGCCGCGCGTCTCGAGCGTCACGGTCTCGGTCTGATCGCCCTCGTCCGCCTGGGGGTAGGGGTAGAAGCCCTGGCCCGACTTCTGACCGAGCCGGCCCTGGGCCACCAGGCGCCTCAGGGTGACCGGGGCGGCGAAGCGCTCGCCGTGCTCGGCCTCGGCCGCGTCGAGCTTCTCGAGCACGACGTCGAGGCCCACCATGTCCGCCTTCATGAACGGCGGGAAGATCCCGCGGCGCGGGTCCATCCCGGCGCCGGCCATCATCCCGAGGTCGATCTCGCGCACCGTGCAGACGTCCTCCTCGAGGACCGCGCAGGCCTCGACCACGGCCTTCAGCGACATCAGCTCCGCCAGCGCCTCGCCGTCCGGGTCCCCCTCGCCCTCGACCTGCGGCTCGCCGCTGTGGTAGAAGCCCGAGCCGCCGGACTTGGCGCCGAGCTTGCCCTCGTCGACCAGCCTCTTCATGCCCTGGTGGACGTAGAAGCTGTCCCCGTAGGACTCGTTCAGGTGCTCGGCGACGTGCAACACCGTGTCCAAACCGAGCAGGTCGACGAGGAAGAACGGACCCATCGGTGCGACGTTCTGGGCGCCGACCGCCTCGTCGATCTTCTTGATCGAGAGGCCCTGCTGCTCCTGAGCGCGCCAGATCTCGCCCACGGCCGAGTTCAGGATCCGGTTGACCACGAACCCGGGAACCTCCTCGCACACGATCGGCTGCTTGCGGATCGTCTGGGCGAAGTTGAGCGCCGCCTCAACGGTCTCCTCGTCGGCGACGCCGCGGACGATCTCGACCAGCGGCATGACCGAGGCCGGGTAGAAGAAGTGGAAGCCGACGACCTTGTGCCCGCGCAGCGTCGCGTCGCCGATCTCGGTGATGGAGAGAGCCGAGGTGTTCGACGCGAGGATCGCGTGGCCCGGGGTGACGGCGTCGAGCTCGGCGAACACCTGCTGCTTGATGTCCATTCGCTCGGGGGCCGCCTCGATCACGAAGTCGACGTCCCCGAACGCGTCGTAGTCGGTCGCCCCTTCGATCCGCCCGATCACGGCCTCGAGCTGGGCGTCCGCCTGCTCCTGGGTCAGCTTCTCCTTGGCCACCAGGCGGTCGAGCTGGCCCTTGGTGACCTCGCGGGCCTTGTCGAGACCGGCGTCGACGAGCTCCTGCTTTAGGTCCTTGAGGACGACTGGGATCTCGGCGGCGGCGATCGCCTGCGCGATCTCGCCGCCCATGGTTCCGGCGCCGACCACGGCGGCCTTGAAGACGAACATTCGGCTCCGATCTGAGCGTTTAGGTAGGAACGAGCGGGGGCGGAAGATATCTACCCGCGGCCCGCTCGGGGGCGCTCAGGCCGCCAGCGCAGCGGGCCTGATGTGGTGGTGCAGGTGAAACACGCTCTCGGGGTCGTACTCGGCCTTGACGGCGGCCAGGCGCTCGTAATTGGCCTCGCCGTAGCCGGCCCGCACCCGGTCCTGGCCCTCGTCGCCGACGAAGTTGAGGTAGACCGCGCCGGTCGCCCAGGGGCGAACGTCGGCGCAGATGCCCCGGCCCCACGCGAGCGCGCGCTCGTCGTCCGCGGGATCGGCCCAGAGCCCGAGCGGGTGGATCGCCCAGCTCGCTTCACGGTGTGGCAGCGGCCAGTCGGCCGCGGCCCGGAGCACCGCCCCGCCCCAGGGAAATGCGATGTGCTGGGAGGGCGAGGGCACGACCATGTCGTGGGCGCGCGCGCAGAACACGTCCACCGCCTCGTCCGGGAAGCCGATGAGGTGTTCCGCCGACCAGTAGTTGCGGTAGCCGGGCGGGTCGTCGATCGCGCACTGGATCTCCGCGTACGGCATCTCGGCCACCATTGCGGCGGGCGGGTCCATGGCGAGGACCGGCGCGAGCGCCTCCCGCATCTCGGCCTCCGTTCCGGCATAGACGACGATGACCCCCGCGGTCAGCTCTCCCTGCAGCTCCGCGGGCACGAACTCCTCCGGCGGCCCGGTGATGTAGAAGAGCCCGCCCCCGAGCTCCTCGGGCGCGCCGCCGTCGACCAGGTCGCGATAGGCGCGCGCCAGATCGGGCCCGGCGTCCGCGGGCCACAGGAGCAGTGCCAGGGTCGCCGCGGGCAGCTCATGCAGCCCAAACACGAGCTTGGTCGCGACGCCGAAGTTGCCGCCGCCGCCGTGCAGCGCCCAGAAGAGCTCGGAGTTCTCGTCCTCCGATGCCGTGACCTCGCGGCCGTCCGCGGTGATCAGATCGACGGAGATCAGGTTGTCGCAGGCGAAGCCGAACTTGCGCTCGAGCCAGGTCGAGCCGCCGCCCAGCGTCAGGCCGGCCACGCCGGTCGTCGAGACGCGCCCGCCCGGCGCGATGAGCCCGTGCGGTTGCGTCGCGTTGTCGAAGTGGGACCAGGTCGCACCGCCGGCCGCGGTGGCCGTGCGCGCCTGCGGATCGACCTCGACGGCGTTCATGTTCCGCATGTCGATCACAAGGCCCCCGTCGGTCAGGCTCGCCCCTGCGACGCTGTGGCCGCCGGAGCGGATCGCGACCTCGAGGTCGTTGGCGCGCGCGTGTGCGAGCGCGGCCTTGACATCGGCGACCGATTCGCACTGAGCGATCAGAGCCGGCCGGCGCTCGATCATCGAATTGAAGATCGAGCGGGCCTCCTCGTAGCCGGCCGCTCCCTCCTCGAAGATCTGGCCGTCGAATCCTGCGGCCAACCCGTTCGCGTTCATCCATGCCCCCTTCGATCACCGGAAACCTGAGCCCGGCGAGCCTACTCCCGCCCCGTCACGCAGGCAAGGCCGCGGCCTCCTCGACCGCGCGCCGGAACGCCAGCAGGGAGCGCCGCATCGACGCCCGGACCTGTCCCTTGACGAACAGCACTGCCCCGACGCGCGCGATCGGCCCACGGTCGAGCGGCCGGTAGTCCAGCCGCTGCGTGACCCGCGTCCCGTCTCCCTCGATCGCGAAGCGGGTCTCGAGCTCACCCTCCATCGTCGGATCAGCGAAGGCGATCGCGTGGCGGCGCCGCGCCTCGTGCGCAAGAACCCGCTCGGTCACCTCGCCGCGGCCCGCAGGGATCGAGCGCCAGCGCAGGGTCCCGCCCGCGTGTGGATAGCCCTCGGCGGCGACCGGCCCCTGGAAGCCGTCCACCCACGCCCCCCAGCCGCTCGGGTCGAAGTAGTGGTCCCAGGCCTCGGCCAGCGAGGCGTTGAGGTGGATCGCTTCCTCAATGGTCGCGATGGCCGAGATACCTCCCCTGCCAGGAGGGCCCAGTCGCCTTCGCGCCCTGCGGGCGCTCACCGGTATCAATCGCCATAGATCTCATGCTTGATCAACCGGACCGAGCGGATCACGGAGTCAAGGAACGGCTCGAGCTCGCCCCGCAGCCGCTTGTGCTCCTTGCGCCCCGCTGCCGTGATCGAGTAGAAGCGCCGCGTCCGGCGATCAGGATGCTCCCACTCGCCCGCGATCAGGCCGCGGGCCTCGAGGTCGCGCAGCAACGGGTAGATCGTGTTCGGGTTGACCGAGATCACGCCTTCGGTGATCGCCTCGATCTCTTCGATCAGGCGATTGCCGTAGGCGGGCTCGCGACTGATCAGGTGTAGGACCAGCAGCGGGAAGACGTCGCGCCGGCGAATCTCGCCGCCGAAGACGTCCATCGACCGCCCGCCCCGCGCGGGGCGGGATTCGCTGTCGCCCTCGCCCTTGCGGCGGGCGCGCCCCACGGCCTCCGAGACCGGAGCGGAAAGCTCCTCACTCACGGCCGCTGACTATAGGCGGCGTCGCCGAGCCGGCTTGTATGACGCTCGTAACACAACGCACGTGATCAGCCTCACAGACCACAGCGCCGCCGGCGCATAGCGTCGGGATCGACGGCAAGGAGATCACAGATGGCAACCAAGGACATCGCCCCGCTGAAGCTTTACGACTCGCCCCGGAGGGGCGACTCGCAACCGAGGGGAGAGCTTCATCGGGAGGGCGTCGTGGCGGTCACGGCGGTCATGCTGGGACTGATCGTCGCCCTGATCTACGCGTCCGTCACCGGGATTTCGAGCTGGTCGCAACTCGTCGTGCTGGGGGGAATCGTCCTCGCGACGATCGGCGTGATGATCGCGATCGATCCGCTCCGTAGGGGCTGAGTACAGGGAGCGGATCTCAGGGAGACCGGGGGAACGAGAGAGGGGCCCGACCGGGCCCCTCTCTCATATATGCGCCCGGCGGCGCCCGTCGGCTGCTCCGCTGCCGACGGGGTGGGCGAGCTCAGACGGCGGCGGCCGCCGTCTCCGATTGCTTGGCGGCGGCGTCGGTCTGGGTCTTGACCGACTCCGGGATCGGCTCGTTCACGTTGCGGCCCATCAGGACCTCCTTGGCGATCACGAGCCGCTGGATCTGCGAGGTGCCCTCGTACAGCTGCATGATCTTCGCGTCGCGCATCAGCTTCTCGACTGGGTACTCCTTGATGAACCCATAGCCGCCGTACACCTGGACGGCGTCGACGGTGATCTCCATTGCGGAGTCGGCAGCGAAGCGCTTCGCGTGCGAGCAGGCGAGCGTGTTGCGGATGCCGTTGTCGAGTAGCGCGGCCGACTGCCAGGTCAAGAGGCGCCCGGCTTCGACCTTCGTCGCCATGTCGGCGATCATGAACGAGACCGCCTGGTGCATCGCGATCGGCACGCCGAACTGAACGCGCTCCTTCGAGTACTCGCAGGCGAACTCGAACGCCGCGCGGCCGATGCCGACCGCCATCGCGGCGACGCCGGGACGGGTGCGGTCGAGGGTCATCATCGCGAGCTTGAACCCGTGGTTCTCCTCGCCGAGCAGATGGCTCGCGGGGATCTCGGTCTCGTTGAAAACGACCGTGGCCGTGTCCGACGCCCGCTGGCCCATCTTGTCTTCCTTCTTGTCGATCGTGATCGTGTCGTCACGGGGCACGACGAAGGCGGAGATGCCGCGGTGGCCAGCGTCCTTGTCGGTCTTCGCGTAGACCGTGTACCAGTCGGCGTGGCTGCCGTTGGTGATGAAGCACTTGGAGCCGTTGATGACGTACTTGTCGCCGACCTTGGTGGCCGTGGTCTTCATGCCCGAGACGTCCGAGCCGGCGTCGGGCTCGGTCAGGCAGAACGAGGCGAGCTTGGGCTCCTCGGCCAGCATCCCGAGGTACTGCTTCTTGATCTCCTCCGAGCCGCCGAGGCCAACGGGGGTCATCGCCAGACCGTTGGCGGCAAGGGAGGTCCCGATTCCCGAGCAGCCCCAGCCGAACTCCTCCTCGATCAGCGCGCCCGAGAGGAAGTCGAGCCCGGGCCCGCCGTACTCCTCGGGGACGTGCGTGTTCATCAAGCCGACCTCCCAGGCCTTCTCGATGATCTCCTGAGGCCAGGTGCCGGCCTTGTCGTAGTCCCAGGCGACCGGGCGGATCTCCCTCTCGGCGAAGTTGTGTGCGAGTTCGCGGAGGTCCTTCTGCTCGTCGGTAAGCGTGAAATCGACCACTGCTCGAAAGCTCCTTTGTGGTGGGTCGATTGACTGGTCAGTCAATCTCCGGGAAGGGCGAAGGATAGCGAAGCGACGGGACTCCCAAGGCGGCACGGACGGTCGCTCGGCGTACCCTTCGACCGTGGCCCGGATCGCACTCTCAAACGGTGAAGCGATCCTCCTGATCGTGCTGATCGCGATCCCCGTCGCGGCGCTCAGCTTCATCGGCGCGGGCAACGCCTTCCGGCAGATCGGCAAGGGCCCGCTCGCGATCGAGCAGGAGCTGCCGCAGAAGGGCGCGCGGGGCCCCACGCCGGTCTCGGCAGAGATGCGTGAGGTCGAGATCCGCCAGTTCCTCGAGGCGAAGGCCTACCGCCAGGGGCGCCGCGGCGAGAGTCCCCTCGACGTCGAAGCCGAGCTCGAGCGGCTCCTGGCCCAAGACGGGCGCCGCCCGAGTCTGCGCGCCGACGCCCAGCTCGTGGCGGAGGTCCGCCAGCTGATCGAGGCTTCGAACGCGCGCCGCGTCCGCATGGGCCGCGAGCCACTCAACGTCGACGCGGAGGTCGAGCGCCAGCTCGACGAGCTCGAGTCCCTGGGCCAGTAGCTCCGGCGCGCGCCAGGGGCTAATGTCCGCGATATGAGTCCCGAGCAGCGCGAGGAGATCGTCGAGCTGGAGGAGCTGGTCGTCCGGCCCGGGACGTACTTCAACCCCCAGACCGAGGTCGTCGTGATCGTCGACGACTCGTCCTCGATCGACCAGGAGGTCTTCAACATGGAGGCCTACGAGGGCGCCGACTGGGTGCGGATCTCCGAGGATGTCCCGGTCGACGAGGACGCGCTCGACAAGACGCTCGAAGAATTCCAGACCCACTACCACCCCGGCTCCGGTGGCTCGGTCTCGGTGACGGCGCTCGAACAGGGCGACGACGAGCTGGACGAGGGCGAGGACGGGCAGGATCCGGGGCGGGAGGACTAGGTATTGATGAGCGACGTAAGGCGCGAAACCAGGTTGGCCCCCCTGGCAAGGGCGTCTTGATGGCCGGCTACACGCTCGCAACCAGGGAGCAGGCCACCGATTGGATGGCGGAGTGGCCGGGCTTCGGGGAGATGCGCTGGTACTCGGACGCGCTGGGGACGGAGCAGGTCTCGTTCTCATGGCGCGCGATGCCGGCCGGGACCGGCGGCCGGGGCAGCTACGGACACCGGCACCCGGGGCAGGAGGAGATCTACTTCGTGATCTCGGGCACCGCGACGTTCAAGGTCGGCGACGACGTTTTCGAGGCCGGGCCGAAGTCCGCCGTGCGGATGACCGGCGAGGAGTTCTACTCGGTGCACAACGACACCGGCGAGGAGATCGAGCTCCTGCTGTTCTCGACCCGGCTCGCGGAACCGCCGAGCGAGAGGCAGGAGGACTTCTGGCCGGAGTAGCCTCCCGCTACCTGGCGGTGTCGATCAACCGCGCGGCCGCGAGGAACAGCGCGCGACCGGACTCGCTCTCCGGCGCGTGCATCGCGCCCTCGCCGCCCTCGGCGTAGACGCGCGCGAACGGCTTGCGGGTGA
>Ga0299914_10003793_pt1 | contig 10752 bp, 13 predicted proteins | sample RVTome_10_FD_201361 | JGI IMG/M metagenome (GOLD analysis project Ga0299914, IMG submission 201361) | Soil microbial communities from uranium-contaminated site in the Upper Colorado River Basin, Wyoming, United States - RVT153D57 (version 2) ... | reverse complement strand
CGGGAGGAGGCAGAGGCTGCTGCTCGTCGTCGTCCCGCTGCTCGCCGTTGGCCTGATCGCGGCCGGCTGCGGCGACGATGGGGAGCCGGAGGCGAGCGATGACGTGGCTCCGATTGCGAGCAAATGAACGCCTGTCCGAAGTGCGGGGCCGCCGAGATCCTCGAAGGTGTTCGCATCTTGCCCGTCGGCGGTGGGGCGCAGGAGATCCGCGCGATCGTCGCGCCCACCAGCGGGATGATGCGCAAGACGACGGGATCCGAGCTTCGCGCTTGGATATGCGCGGAGTGCGGGTTTGCCGAAATCCACGTCGAAGACCCCGGTGCGCTGGCGGAAAGGTGGCGTGCCGGTGACCGGTAGCCCCACCGCGCACCACCTCCCTGATCTCGACGAAAGTCGGTGTCGATGTCAGCGCGTTTTCCCGATGCTGAGCGCGGCTTCGGCTGACAGCCTCGCCGCTTGCCGCTCTCGACAATGTCAGTGTCGATGTCAGGGGGCTTCCCCGATGCTAGGCGCGACCTGGGCTGAGACCCTCCTCGCCCGATGAACTCAGACTCATGGTCCGCCGCGCCGGGACGTGGGCTACGAGCGCTCCGCAGCGTCCTGGTGGCGGCGATCACCGCACTGGGGATGCTGGTCGCAGCCGGCGGCGCGAGCGCGACGACGTTCTGCGTGCCCGACTTCCACGCCCAGTGCTCCGACGACGGCGAGTCCGTCGCCGAGCCCTCCTTCCAGGACGCTCTGCTGACCGACCGCAGCGACGGCGAGCCGGACCGGATCGTGCTCGATGCGGCGGCCATCGACCAGGCCGGAGACGGTACGGGTGACGGCTACGCGCTCGGATCGGGCGGCGATCCGCTGGAGATCGTCGGGGCGGGGCCTAATCAGACGACGCTCACGAACGAAACGACCGGGAACAACTTCGCCTTCAACCTCAACCCCGCGACCAGGCCGAGCAGCCTCGAGCTCCGCGACCTCACCTTCGAAGTCCCGGACACCCTCGATGCCGGCGCCGGAAGTGCGATGCAGGTCGCGCCCGGGACGTTGCTCGAGCGGGTCGACATCCGGAACACCCACGACGGCACCGCCTTCGGGATCTCGTTCAACGGCGTCTCGGGGACGTTTCGCGAGGGGCGCATCTACAGCAACGCCGGCGTGGAGGTGAACAGCGGGATCCGGGTCAACAACGCCTTGGGTGCGGGCACCGTCGTCATCGAGGGTGCGACGATCGCCGCCAGGATTCCGGTCGACGCTTCGCCCTCGGGCACGACGCTGAACCTCGACGGCACGGTGGACGTGAAGCGCTCGCATCTGATCGGCAGGACCGGGGCGATCGTCGCCATGGGAGGGACGGCATCGGCCACCAACTCAATCCTCGAGCTCATCCCTCGCGCCGCAGGCAGTGGGGTCACCGCCGCGGTCAGTGTCCGCTCGTCCTCGGTCAACAGCGAGCCGCCCGGAGCGGTGACCCTCGACCACGTGACGATCGTCGCTCCCCCGATCCCGGAGGCGGGCAGCTTCTACGACGGGGTGAACGCCACCGTTCCGGGGAACGCCGACGACGACGCCACGGCCGAGATCACCAACTCGATCATCAGCGTTCCCACCGACGCTCTGGTCGCGGTCGCCCCCGATGCCTCCCCGGACGGCGACGCCCTGATCGAGGTCTCCCATACGAGCTATCCCGACTCGACGCACGAGGCCGGCGATGGCGAGATCGTCGAGGGATCGGGGAACCTCCTCGACCAAGACCCGATGTTCACGGCGCCGGACGACTTCCATCTGCTGCCCGGCTCGCCCGCGATCGACGCCGGCGACCCTGGCGCCACGGGGCCGCAGGTCGACTTCGACGGCCTGCCGCGGCCGCGCGACGGCGATGGAGACGGCACCCCGGTCCGCGACATGGGCGCGTTCGAGCTCCAGACCGACGACGTCACGCCGCCGGAACTGGCAATTCTCGGCGCGAGGCTTCGCCTGAATCGAAACCGACGAACCGTGATCCGGCTACGCTGCCCCGCCACCGAGGAGTCGCCGCCGTGCGCCGGCAGGATCCGCCTCCAGACCCGACGGAAGGTGAGGGTCGGTGCCAGGTCGCGCAAGGTCCGGCTGGTCGCGAGAACCTACCAGGTCGATGCCGGCCAGACGAAGACGCTGCAGCTGAGGCTGTCGACGAGGAGGGCGCGGCTGGTGCGCACGCAGCGCCGGGCTCGCAAGGTGCGCGCGATCACGCGGGTCCGCGACCAGGAAGGCAACTCACGCCTGGTAGCCAAGCCGATGAAGCTCGTCCCCCGCCCGTAGACTCCCGGCTCGGCTCGCCGCATGGGTTACCTGATCAGGGCTGCACTCGGGTTCGGGCTGTTCGCCGGCGGGGTCGCGCTGTTCGACGTCAAGCTCGTCGAGGTGCTGGAGATCGGGACCTGCGGCCGGGGGCCGCTGCCGTTCGAAGTCTCCCGGGAGTGTCCTGAGGATGCGGGCGCAACGGTCGCAGCGTTTGATCGCGGCGTTCGTTGGAGCGATCGGGGCCGGGCTCCTCGCCCTCCGCGGCACCCCCCCGTGGTCGCGCAGCGGGGCATCCGCGTCGGCGGGGCGGACTGCGATCTTCGCCTGGGGTGTGTTCTTCACCGCGACCGGCGCCTCGTCCGGGGCCGCGGCCCGTACCAGCGGGGCGATCGGTTCAGACGCGGAGCTCGCGGGGACCGTCGTCGGCGCCACCTTCCTGGTTATGGGCGTGCCGGCCCTCGTGATCTGGCTCTGGCTCCTCGTCTCGGAGCTCCGCTCGGACGAGGAGCCTCCCGAGCAGTGGCGGATCACCGACGCCGGCTGAGTGCCGCGAGCCCGGCCCGACGCAGCCGAGGTCGCGGCTCGTCGAATGTCAGTGTCGATGTCAGGGGGCTTCCCCGATGCTAGGCGCGGCATCGGCTGACAGGCTCGCAGCATGGAGACGAACCGCCTGGCCAGGGTGCTCGGCTGCGCAATCGGTTGCGGCGCCGTGCTCGCCGCCGCATCGCCCGCCCTTGCGGCAAACACGAAGACGAAGTGGATCAGCGTGCGCTCGAACGGCGCCGAGGCCAACGACGGCAGCTTCATGTCCTCGACGTCCGCCAACGGACGCTTCGTCGCCTTCGACTCCGACGCCTCCAACCTGGTCGGCGGCGACGCGAACGACGCCCGCGACGTGTTCGTCCGCGACCTGAGGGCCGGCAAGATTCGTCGGGTCAGCGTGCGCTCGAACGGCGCCGAGGGCAACGCCGCCAGCCGCGACCCCTCGATCTCCGCCAGCGGCCGCTTTGTCGCCTTCCGCTCGGCCGCATCGAACCTGGTCGGCGGCGACGCCAACGGCGCCACCGATGTCTTCGTCCACGACCGAAAGACGAAGCGGACGCGGCGGGTGAGCGTGCGCTCGATCGGCGCCGAGGGCAACGGCTCGAGCTTCGAACCCTCGATCTCCGCCAACGGGCGCCTCGTCGCCTTCTACTCCACGTCCTCGAACCTGGTCGGCGGCGACGCGAACGGGGTCCTCGACGTCTTCGTCCACGACCGAAGGACGAAGCGGACGCGGCGGGTGAGCGTGCGCGCGAACGGCGCCGAGGGGAATGCCGAGAGCGTCATCCCCTCGATCTCGGGCAACGGCCGATTCGTCGCCTTCCACTCGTCCGCGTCGAACCTGGTCGACGGCGATACCAACGGCGCTCGCGACGTCTTCGTCCACGATCGAAGGACGGGCAAGACCCGTCGGGTTAGCGTGCGCTCGAACGGCACCGAGGGGAACGACGACAGCCGCGGCCCCTCGATCTCCGCCGATGGTCGCTTCGTCGCCTTCCACTCGGCCGCCTCGAACCTGATCGGCGGCGACGCCAACGGCGTCAGCGACGTCTTCGTCCGCAACCGCAGGACGGGCAAGACCCGGCGAGTCAGCGTGCACTCGAACGGGACCGAGGGCGACGGCGGCAGCTTCGAGCCCGCGATCTCAGCCGACGGCCGGCTCGTCGCCTTCGACTCGACCGCCTCGAACCTCATCGGAGGCGACGCGAACGGCGCCCGCGACATCTTCGTCCACAACCGCAGAGCGGGCAAGACCCGGCGCGTGAGCGTGCGCTCGAACGGCGCCGAGGCGGACAGCGGCAGCTTCGCCGCCTCGATCTCCGCCGACGGCCGCTTCATCGCCTTCGGCTCCTTCGCCTCGAACCTGGTCGGAGGCGACGCGAACGGCTCCGACGACGTCTTCCGCCGCGGCCCGTTGCGATGAGCATCCCGGCGGCCACCCTCGCTGCACGCCCACCAACCGGGGGATTCGATCCGGACGGCGTCTACGCCGCCTGCATCGAGGTGATCGAGGGCATTCCGGCCGGGGATGCCGCGAAGCCGGTATGCGAAGCCGCCCGGGAAGCCTTCCAGGAGTGCCTCGACTCGCCATCGCCCCCGGAGAACTGCGACGAGGCCGCGAGGAGGACGATCGATGGTCTGGAGTCGGGCGGCGACGTGCCCGACCAGCCGTAGGCGCGGAGACCCGGACACCGGACGTTCAAGAGCTATGGAAACGACGCGCTTGGTAATCGAGATCGAGCAAGGCTCCGAGCCGCCGGCTGGACGGATCCAACGAGCCGGCGCCGAGCGCGAGCGGTTTGCCGGCTACCTGGAGCTGATCACGGCACTGGAGGCCGTTCGCCGGGAGCCTCGCCGGGAGATCGAGCGGGTCGATGAGAAGGGGGACGATGCGCGATGAAGGAATGCAGAGGCGAGCGCGCGAGCAATGAGCTGGTCAAGCTCGTCCGCGCGACGGCGGTCGTGCTCGCGTGCGGTGCCCTCATGGTCGCAGCGCCGCCCGCCCTCGGCGCGAAGGCGAAGTCGGTCAGCGCGGGAGGTGCCCACACCTGTGCGCTGAAGGCGAACGACAAGCTGCGTTGCTGGGGTTACGACTTCTACGGCCAGGCCTCCCCGCCCAGCGCCAGGTTCAGGTCGGTGAGCGCCGGTGGCAACCACACCTGCGGGGTGAGGCTGAGTGGCAAGCTTCACTGCTGGGGATTCGACGGCGCCGGCCAAGCATCGCCGCCGCAGGGGCCGCGCTTCAAGTCGGCGAGCTCCGGCCTCGACCACACCTGCGGCGTGCGGTTGAACCGCAAGGCTGGCTGCTGGGGCCTTGACTTCTTCGGCCAGGCCTCCCCGCCCGGCGCCAGCTTCAGCTCGGTCAGCGTCGGCAGCGCCCACAGCTGCGGCGTGAGGCGGAACCGCAGGGCTCGCTGCTGGGGCCTCGACAGCGATGGTCAGGCCTCTCCCCCCGGAGCCAGGTTCCGGTCGGTGAGTGCTGGCAGCTACCACACCTGCGGCGTGCGGTCGAACCGCAAGGCTCGCTGCTGGGGCCTCGACAACGTCGACCAGGCGTCGGCGCCGTCAGGGCCGAACTTCAGGTCGGTAAGCGCCGGTGGCAGCCACACCTGCGGCGTGCGGTCGAACCGCAAGGCTCGCTGCTGGGGCCTCGACATCTTCGACCAGGCTTCCGCGCCGTCAGGGCCGAACTTCAGGTCGGTTAGCGCCGGCGGCCTCCACACCTGCGGCGTGAGGTCCACCGGCAAGGTGCGCTGCTGGGGTGCGAACGGCAACAGTCAGACCGACGTGCCGCCTGGGCTATAGGGAGACTCGACCTCGCGTTGGGGCCGGCTCGCGGTTTGCACGATGCGCGACTCAACCAGTTACTCGCGCAGCAGATTCTCAAGCGGATGGTGCCGGCGAAGGTCGTCCGCGCACCCTCGGCACCGCAAACGCCACACCGGTCGGACGTTCACCGGGACATAGGGTCTATGGCCTGACCCCCTGAAATCGGTCCGACCTTTGTGAGAGTCATTCCCGCCCACGACAATGGGCAAGGAGGATCGATCAAGGTGAAGAGGCGACGCCACACCCCCGAGCAGATCATCCGCAAGCTCCGCGAGGCCGAGTGGCGCCGAGGTCGGCGTCACCTTCCCGCCTTCGGGGCCATCGCCGAACGCTGCTCATCGCCGGTTTCCAATTCGGGCGACATTCTCGCCGCCGTGGCGCCATGCCCCGCTCGGGCGAGACACTCAGTGGCGAGCTCGCAACTGATCGCGAACTCGCCACCGGTGGATCTGCTGGCTACTTCGGAGGCAGACCGCCGTGCCAGTGCTTGCCCTTGGGCTCGTTCTTGCTCGAGCCGCCCTGTGAGGTGTTGCCACCGTTGTTCTCGCAGTACCAGCTCTTACCCTCGGCCGTGTGCACCGCCCTCTGCCCATTGGGGCACGTGATCGGCGCCGCCGATGCTGGTAGGGCCGGCAGGGACATGGCACCCGCGACCACGGTCGCCAGCACGATCGTGCGGAGCTTGCGGATCTGAATCACCTCCTTCCCTTACGCGGATTGATTCGCTCGCAAATGAGAAGCGTCTGTCGCGGGCCGCCAAACGGTTACGTCTGCTCGGGAAATCGCGGAGATGGCCGAGCTTGGCGATCCGCAGCCAGCGCCGCTCGCTGCCATCGGCACGATCCAAGCAGCCTGCACGAGTCCACTCCGGGTCTGGCGCTGCGCATGCGCCCCCCAGCCCGCGCCTCCTATGCGCGACGACGGGGCGCCCGCCGGCCCCACGCGAAGGGGGCGCGCAGTCAGCCCGCGGCGAAGCGGTGAACCTCCTCGTCCACCTCGCAAGTGTTGACGGCGCCGAGCGCTCCCTCTGAGACACCCGCGCTCGCGACGGACCGGGGCTCCCTCGCCGGTAGCGCGGTGAAACGACGGCTACTGATCTTCGCCGGGACCACGAGCCTCTCACTCGAGGACATCGAGCCTCGCCATGGCGGTTGGGAGCGGATGCGCAACGTCGCCGAGCCGGTCGGCTCTCTACCCCGCGTTGCAGGAGGGCGGGGACGACCCCGGCCGATCGATCCCGGGTATGCGGGATGGCGGTTGACCCGGGGCAGGCTGCGGGCACCCTGGCTTACAGGGGCCGCCAGCTCCACCTCTGGTACCTCGACTGCGGCCGCGCCTTCAGCGTGGCCCCGGAGCGCTACCCGCCCGGCGCGTAGCTCAGCAGTTCCTCACGGTCGCTGCACCCCGAAACCGCGACCGTGAGTACCGGGCCGACGTCGCGAGCGTAGAATTTGAACTCGTTGACCTTCGGCTCCAGCGGGTTGGTGTCCTTGGTCATCAGCGCGTCGGTGAAGTTACCGGCCGGGACCTCGGCCTGCTCGTCGAGGCTGACGATCTCGCCCTGGTCCTCGGCCTCGCCGGCGTAGTACTCCTGCCGGTAGGTCAGCCCCACCTCGGGGTCGGCGGGCAGGATGATCCCCGGCTGGGCGCCGTCGACACCCGCTTCGAACGAGCCCGCGGTCGTCTTCGGCTTGCCGTTCTCGTACTCGATGGTGTCTTCGCCCAGGTACCAGATGTTGCCGCCGGAGTCCTGCGCGTACCAGTCGTCGGTGACCTCGACCGGGACGCCCTCCTCGGTGACCACGTCGTGGACGACCCTGGCCTCGATCCCGTTCGCGATCTGCTTCGCCTTGTTGGTCACGGTGACAACGACGCGCTGCACCGTGCCCTCGGTGTCAGTCTCGGAGTAGACCCAGCGGCTGTCCGGGGTCATCGGCCAGTAGGGGTTGTCAATCTCGGTCGTGAACTCGGCCGGGTCGAGCTCCACGGGCTCGCTCCCCTGCGGCAATCCCTGGTTGTCGTTGCCCTCATCGCCGCCGCTCTCGTCCCCGCCGCAGGCGGCGATGGCAAGCGCCGCCAGCGGCACGGCGAGCGCGCCGGCGATCGCCTTCGGTTTACCGATCCCGATGGAGTGCATGATCAGCTCCGTTCGTCGCTGGACGAGCCGTTTATCCCCGGCGCAGATGAAAGTCCGGTGAAAGCCCTGCGACCGTGCCTGACCAGCCCCACACAGCGGGGATCGCGGCGTTCATCTTCTCTTCATACAGCCGGTCCAACCTGATCTGCGAGCGTTGTGCGCGTCCTGATCGTTGAAGACGAAGCGAAGCTCGCCGGCCTGCTGCGGCGCGGGCTCGCGCGGGAGGGGATGGCGGTCGACGTGGTCAGCAACGGCGAGGACGCGCTGTGGAGGGCCGAGGCGACCGACTACGACGCGGTCGTCCTCGACCTGATGCTCCCCGGGATCGACGGACTCGACGTCTGCCAGCGGCTCCGTGCCGCGGGGGTCTGGTCGCCGATCCTGATGCTGACCGCCCGCGACGCGGTCCGCGACCGTGTCGCGGGACTCGATCGTGGGGCCGACGACTACCTGACGAAGCCGTTCTCCTATGCCGAGCTGCTTGCCCGGCTGCGAGCGCTCTCGCGTCGCGGTCGGCCCGAGCGCCCAGCGGAACTCCGGGTCGGCGACCTGCGGCTCGATCCAGCCACTAGGCGGGCCGCGCGTGGAGAGGTCGAGATCGAGCTCTCCCCGAAGGAGTTCGCGGTGCTCGAGACCTTCATGCGGCGTCCCGGAGAGGTCCTGTCCCGCTTCCAGCTCCTCGAGCACGCCTGGGACTACGAGTACGAGAACCGCTCCAACGTCGTCGACGCCTACGTGCGACTGCTGCGCCGCAAGATCGACAAGCCATTCGGGCTCTCCTCGATCGAGACCGTGCGCGGGAGGGGCTATCGCCTGAGTGAGGACGGGGGACGCTGAGCCGGCTCCCGATCAGGATTCGCGTCACTCTGGCCTTCGCCGGGGCGATGGCGGTACTGGTCGCCGGGCTGGGCCTCTTCCTCTACCTCCAGCTCGCCAACCGTCTCGACGAGTCGATCGACAATGGGCTGCGCTCACGGGCTGGCGAGGTCTCGGCGCTGGTCCGCGCCTCGGAGACCGGGCTCAGCGGCTCGGAAGAGGTCTCGCTGATCGAGTCCGAGGAGAGCTTCGCTCAGGTCCTCACCCCCGGCGGCAAGGTCGTCGACTCGACGCCGCAGCTCCAGGGTCAGGCGGTGCTCGGCGCGGCCGACCTGCGCGAGCTGCCCCCGGGCCCGGCATTCTTCGAGCGAGACGGGCTCCCGGGGGTCGAGGGTCAGGCGCGATTGCTGGCGGCGCCGGTCGATGCCCATGGCCGCCGGCTGATCGCGGTCGTGGGCTCCTCCCTCGACGACCGCCAGGAAGCCCTCACCGGCCTTGCGGCCCTGCTCGCGATCGGAGGGCCGGTCGCCCTCCTGCTCGCTTCGCTGGCCGGCTACGGCGCGGCCACGGGGGCGCTGCGGCCGGTGGAGGCGATGCGGCGCCGGGCCGCGAAGATCTCCGCCCGCGAGCCCGATGAGCGCCTGCCGGTGCCCGCGGCGCGGGATGAGCTCTCGCGTCTCGGCAAGACGCTGAACCAAATGCTGCGCCGGCTTGAGGCCGCGATCGAGCGCGAGCGCCGATTCGTCGACGACGCGAGCCATGAGCTCCGCACCCCGCTCACCTTGCACAAGACCGAGCTCGAGCTGGCGCTCAGGCACGCGGCCGACGAGCGGGAGCTGCGGGCCGCGATCGCCTCGGCGATCGAGGAGATCGACCGCCTGATCCAGCTCGCGGAGGACCTGCTGGTCGTCGCCCGCTCGGAGAAGGGCGAGCTCGCCCTCATCCTGGGGCGGCTTCCGGCCGCCGAGCTCTTGTCGACCGTCGGCGAGCGCTTCCGCGCCCGCGCCGGGCAGGCGAACCGGCGGCTTCGGATCGAGGTCGGCGAGGGCGTGGTCGTAGAGGGGGACCGGCTGCGGTTAGAACAGGCGCTGACCAGCATGGTCGACAACGCGTTCCGCTACGGGGAGGGCGAGGTGCGGCTGTGGGCGAGCCGGGGGCCGGAGCGTGTCGCGCTGCACGTGAGCGATCGCGGGCCCGGGTTCCCTGACGAGTTCATCGCCCGCGCCTTCGAGCGCTTCAGCCGCGCCGACGGCGCGCGCACCCGCGGCGGCAACGGACTCGGGCTGGCGATCGTGGAGACGATCGCCGAGGCCCACGGGGGCCGCGCGGCGGCGAAGAATCGACGCGAGGGTGGGGCCGACGTCTGGATTGAGGTCCCGGCGGCCCAGCGATGAGCGACTGGGCCCCTTTCATCGTCGTTTCACCGACGACCCGTACAACGGTCGGGAAACGCGACCAATGGAGGTCCGATACCGATGACGATCAATCGCAAGACGGTGGCGATCGCGGCCACGGTGGCGGCGCTGGGGGCCGCCAGCGCCGGGGCCGTATACGGGCTCGGCGGCGACTCCGAGGAGCGGGTGTCAGGCCCCGACGCCGACAAGGCGGCGGGCGCCGCGCTCAACGCGACGGGGGGCGGATCGGTGACCGAGGTCGAGTACCAGGACAGCGGCGGCGCTGGCCTCTACGAGGTCGAGATCATGCGCGACGACGGTTCTCAGGTGGAGGTACACCTCGACGGCAAGTTCCAGCCCGTCGGCACGGCCGCCGACGACGACGCCGGCGGCGATAACGAGGACGGTCCGGGCGACGACGATTAGCCCGTCGGTGCGGCGCCTCGGGCTCGCGCGGTCATGGGCTGGGGCGCGATGCGCGGGTGCGGTCTCCCGGCGGCGGCGCTCTCGCCGCCGCTGGAGACCGACCCGCGCGCCTTCTTCGCGCGCGGAGAACGGGCGCACGTAACGGAGGTCCGCCCGCCCACGCGAAAGGCGGCTCGCCGGCTTACCGCCGACCCAAACGGCATTTCCCGCCCCGCTCCGGCACCCGGCGCTACGGGACCCCTTCGCGGTTCATCGATCGCAAGCTCGCGTCATGTCTGAGCCGGGCGGATCGGGAGTCCCGCGGGAGTACGCTGGCGGGTTATGGGGCGA
>Ga0299914_10003792_pt1 | contig 10754 bp, 8 predicted proteins | sample RVTome_10_FD_201361 | JGI IMG/M metagenome (GOLD analysis project Ga0299914, IMG submission 201361) | Soil microbial communities from uranium-contaminated site in the Upper Colorado River Basin, Wyoming, United States - RVT153D57 (version 2) ... | reverse complement strand
CCGAAGCGTGCCGCGTAGTCGTCGGGCAGCTGCTCCTCGAACAGGGCCCGGCCGACCGTCGTCTCGAACGGCTCCACCGGGCCGTCCGCGGCGGCGGGCGGGCGCATCGTGATCTTGGTGTGCAGCGTCAGCGTGCCCTCGTCGTAGGCGCGCACCGCCTCCCACACGTGGCGGAAGACGCGGCCCTCCCCCTTGGCGCCGTCGACCTGCTCGGTGAGGTAGAAGCCGCCGATGACGAGGTCCTGCGTCGGCGTGACGATCGGGCGACCGCTGGCCGGCGACAGGATGTTGTTCGCCGACAGCATCAGCACGCGGGCCTCGGCCTGCGCCTCGGCCGACAGCGGGACGTGGATGGCCATCTGGTCGCCGTCGAAGTCGGCGTTGAACGCCGTGCACACGAGCGGGTGGATCTGCAGCGCCTTGCCCTCGACGAGGATCGGCTCGAACGCCTGGATGCCGAGGCGGTGCAGCGTCGGCGCCCGGTTGAGCAGCACGGGGTGCTCCTTGATCACGTCCTCGAGGACGTCCCACACCTGCGGGCGGCTGCGCTCGACCATCCGCTTGGCGGTCTTGATGTTCTGCGCCAGCTCCAAGTCGACGAGGCGCTTCATCACGAACGGCTTGAACAGCTCGAGCGCCATCAGCTTGGGCAAGCCGCACTGGTGCAGCTTGAGCGTCGGGCCGGCGACGATGACCGAGCGGCCCGAGTAGTCGACGCGCTTGCCGAGCAGGTTCTGGCGGAAGCGGCCCTGCTTGCCCTTGAGCATGTCGGACAGCGACTTCAGTGGGCGGCTGCCCGGACCCGTGACGGGGCGGCCACGGCGGCCGTTGTCGAACAGCGCGTCGACGGCCTCCTGCAGCATCCGCTTCTCGTTGTTGACGATGATCTCCGGCGCACCGAGCGACAGCAGGCGCCCGAGGCGGTTGTTGCGGTTGATCACGCGGCGGTACAGGTCGTTGAGGTCGGATGTGGCGAAGCGGCCACCGTCGAGCTGCACCATCGGGCGCAGCTCGGGCGGGATCACCGGCACGACGTCGAGGATCATCGCCTTGGGGTCGTTGAGGCGGCGGCCGTGGTCGTCGCGGCGGTTGAAGCTGGCGACGATCTTGAGCCGCTTGATCGCCTTCTGGCGGCGCTGCGCGCTGAGCGGCTTGCGGCCGGAGTCGCCGGGGTCGATCGCCTCGCGAAGCTTCGTCTCCTCCTCGTCGAAGTCGATGCGGTCGATCAGGCTCTTGATCGCGTCGGCACCGGTGCCACCCTCGAAGTAGTCGCCGTACTTGTCGCGCAGCTCCCGCCAGAGGATCTCGTCGTCGATGATCTTGCGCGAGTGGACGTCCTTGAACTCGTCCCACGTGCGGGCGACGAGGTCGAGCTCGACCGTGTAGCGCTCGCGGATCGCCTCGATGTCCTTGTCGGCGTCGCGGCGCAGCTTCTTCGTGTCGCCGCCGTCGGACTCGGCGGTCTCCGCCTCGGCCTCCAGCTCCTCGTAGCGCTTGGCGATCTCGAGCTCGAGCTCCTTCTCGATCGCCGCACGCTCCTCGAGATACTCGTTCTCGAGGTTCGACAGGTCTTCGTGACGCTTGTCGACGTCGACCCACGTCACCAGGTTGGCGGCGAAGTAGATCACCTTCTCGAGCTGCTTCGCCTTGAGCTCCTCCTTCGGCTCGATGCCCGCCAGCAGGTAGGCGAGCCACGAGCGCGTGCCGCGCAGGTACCAGATGTGCACCACCGGCGCCTCGAGCTGGATGTGACCCATCCGCTCGCGGCGCACCTTCGAGCGCGTCACCTCGACGCCGCAGCGCTCGCAGATGATGCCCTTGAAGCGCACCCGCTTGTACTTGCCGCAGTAGCACTCCCAGTCGCGGGTCGGTCCGAAGATCTTCTCGCAGAACAGGCCGTCCTTCTCGGGGCGCAGCGTGCGGTAGTTGATCGTCTCCGGCTTCTTCACCTCGCCGTGCGACCAGTCGCGGATCTGATCGGCGGTCGCCAGCCCGATCTTGAGCTGGTCGAACATGTTCACGTCAAGCATGGGAGTCTCGTCTCGCTCGTCTCGTGGTTCTTCGGGGGTTCACGAGGGCGGAGCCCCCGTGGGTGTCGTCGTTCGTCGTTGTTCGGGGTCGCGGGACGACCCCCGGGTCGGTTCGTTCAGAACGTGCGGCTCGCCCTGCGGGCCTCGCGCTCGGCGTCGTCCTCGTCGGTGCCGCGCTCCGGGCGGGAGATGTCGATGCCGAGCTCCTCGGCCGCACGGAACACGTCCTCGTCGAGGTCGCGCATCTCGATCTCGCTGCCGTCGTCGGCGAGCACCTCGACGTTGATGCACAGTGCCTGCATCTCCTTCATCAGCACCTTGAAGCTCTCGGGCACGCCGGGCTCGGGGATGTTGTCGCCCTTGACGATCGCCTCGTACACCTTGACGCGGCCGAGCACGTCGTCGGACTTGATCGTCAGCAGCTCCTGCAGGCAGTAGGCCGAGCCGTACGCCTCGAGCGCCCACACCTCCATCTCGCCGAAGCGCTGGCCACCGAACTGCGCCTTGCCGCCGAGCGGCTGCTGCGTGATCATCGAGTACGGGCCGGTGGAGCGGGCGTGGATCTTGTCGTCGACGAGGTGCGCCAGCTTGAGGATGTACATGAACCCGACGGTGATCGGGTTGTCGTACGCCTCACCGGTGCGCCCGTTGTACAGCGTCGTCTTGCCGTCGGTGCCGATCAGGCGGGCGCCGTCGGCAGCCTCGGGGTTGAGGTTGGCGAGGATCTGCTGAATCGTCGGGTGGGCACCGGCGTCGGCCTCCTCGTCCCAGTGGGCGCCGTCGAACACCGGCGTGGCGACGAACGTCGACGGCGGGGTGTTCGGGCGGGTCTTCGACTCGGTGCCGCGCACCGGGTCGTCACCGACCACGTTGCCGTTGTTCGGGTCGCTCCACCCCCACCGGGCGCAGTAGCCGAGGTGGGCTTCGAGCACCTGGCCGACGTTCATCCGGCTCGGCACGCCGAGCGGGTTCAAGATGATGTCGACGGGCGTGCCGTCGGCGAGGAACGGCATGTCCTCGACCGGCAGGATCTTGGAGATCACACCCTTGTTGCCGTGGCGGCCGGCGAGCTTGTCGCCGACGCTGATCTTGCGCTTCTGGGCGACGTAGACCCGCACCAGCTGGTTGACGCCGGGCGGAAGCTCGTCGCCGTCGTCACGGTTGAACACCTTGACGTCGATGACCTTGCCGTTCTCACCGTGCGGCACCTTGAGCGACGTGTCGCGCACCTCGCGGGCCTTCTCGCCGAAGATCGCGCGGAGCAGCCGCTCCTCGGGGGTGAGCTCGGTCTCGCCCTTGGGCGTGACCTTGCCGACGAGCACGTCGCCGGGACCGACCTCGGCGCCGACGCGGATGATGCCCCTGTCGTCGAGGTCGGCGAGGATGTCGTCGCTGAGGTTCGGGATGTCCCGGCTGATCTCCTCGGGGCCGAGCTTCGTGTCGCGGGCGTCGACCTCGTGCTCGTGGATGTGGATCGACGTGAGCACGTCATCGCGCACGAGGCGCTGGGACAGGATGATCGCGTCCTCGAAGTTGTAGCCCTCCCACGGCATCAGGGCGACGAGGAGGTTCTTGCCCAGCGCCAGCTCGCCGTGGTCGGTCGAGGGACCATCGGCGACGATCGTGCCCGCCGAGACCTTGTCGCCCTCCGACACGCGGGGGCGCTGGTTGATGCAGGTGTCCTGGTTCGACCGGCGGAACTTCGCCAGGCGGTAGACCGTCTTGCCCAGGGTCTTGTACTGCACCGTGATCGTGTCGCCGCTGACCTCGAGGACCTCGCCGGCTTCGGGCGCCTGGATCAGGTCGCCGGCGTCGCGGGCGGCGCGGTCTTCGATGCCGGTGCCGATGTACGGCGCCTCGGCGCGCACCAGCGGGACAGCCTGCTTCTGCATGTTGGCGCCCATCAGCGCGCGGTTGGCGTCGTCGTGCTCGAGGAACGGAATCAGCGCCGTGCCGACCGAGACGATCTGCTTCGGCGAGACGTCCATGTAGTCGACTTCGGCCGGCGGCACGTAGGCGATGTCGGTCGTGGCACCGAAGAAGCTCTCGGCCTCGAGCATCCGCTTGAGGTCCTCGAGGTTCGCCGCCTGCGGCGACCGTCGCACGAGCACCCGTTCGCCGGCGAAGCTGCCGTCGGAGTTGAGCGGCGTGTTGGCCTGGGCGACGACGTAGTTCTCCTCCTCGTCGGCGGCCATGTAGACGATCTCGCCGCTGACCTTGCCGTTGACGACCTTGCGATACGGCGACTCGATGAAGCCGAACTCGTTGACCCGGGCGAAGGTGGAGAGGCCGCCGATGAGGCCGATGTTCGGACCCTCCGGCGTCTCGATCGGGCACATCCGGCCGTAGTGGCTGAAGTGCACGTCGCGGACCTCGAAGCCGGCCCGCTCACGCGAGAGCCCGCCAGGGCCGAGGGCGGAGAGCCGGCGGCGGTGGGTCAGGCCCGACAGCGGGTTGACCTGGTCCATGAACTGGGAGAGCTGGCTGGTGCCGAAGAACTCCTTGATCGCGGCGACGACGGGACGGATGTTGATCAGCGTCTGCGGCGTGATCGCCTCGACGTCCTGGGTGGTCATCCGCTCGCGGACGACGCGCTCCATGCGGGACAGGCCGATGCGCACCTGGTTCTGGATCAACTCGCCCACCGAGCGGATCCGCCGGTTGGCGAAGTGGTCCTGGTCGTCGAGGCGGTAGCCCGGCTCCTGCTTGACGAGGTGGAGCATGTACGTGACCGCGGCGAGGACCTCGCACCGGCTGAGCACGTTCTGGTTCTCGTCGGGGTAGTCGAGCTGCTCGGCGGAGAGCCCGAACAGCTCGCCGAGCTTGGCGACCTCGGCGCCGAGCTTGCGGTTGAGCTTGTACCGCCCGACGCGAGAGAGGTCGTAGCGGCGGCTCTCGAAGAAGGCGTTGCGGAAGTAGGCGCGCGCCGACTCGACGGTGGGCGGCTCGCCGGGACGGGCCCGCTTGTAGATCTCGATCAGCGCCTCGTCCTGGGTGGGGGCGACGTCGCGCTCCTTGTCCCACTGACCCTGGAGGAAGTCGAAGTGGCTGACGAAGCGCTCGAGGAAGCCGGGGGCGCTCTCCTCGTCGTAGCCGAGGGCGCGCAGCAGGGTGAAGATGCCGAGGCGGCGCTTGCGGGCGACGCGCGTGCCGGCCGTGACGTCGCGGCCGGGCTTCTGCTCGACGTCGAACTCCATCCACTCGCCGCGGTAGGGGTGGATCGTCCCCTTGACCAGCTGGTGCTTGGTGAGGTTGCGCAGGCGGTAGCGCTCGCCGGGCTCGAAGATCACGCCGGGGCTGCGCACGAGCTGCGACACGACGACGCGCTCGGTGCCGTTGACGATGAACGTGCCCTTCTCCGTCATGATCGGGAAGTCGCCCATGAACACCGTCTGCTCTTTGATCTCACCGGTGTTGCGGTTCATGAACCGTGCGCGCACGAACACGGGCGCCGAGTAGGTCATGTCCTTCTCTTTGCACTCCTCGACGGAGAACTTCGGCGGCGGGCGCAGGTCCTCGTCGAAGGGGTCGAACTCCAGCTCGAGTTGGAGGTTCTCGGAGAAGTCCTTGATCGGGCTGATGTCGCGGAACGTGTTGGCGAGGCCCTCGTTGAGGAACCACTCGAAGCTCGACCGCTGGATGGCGATCAGGTCGGGCAGCTCGAGGGGCTCGACGAGGTTGGCGAACGAGTAACGCTCACGGGACGTGGGGGCAGTGGCCACGGATCACACTCCCTTTACGGTGGTGCTGAAGTGTCGGAGGACAGCGACGATGCCGGCCTTGGGGGCGCGCAGAAGCAGCACTCGGGACGAGCAGGGGCAACAGCGACGCACGGCAACTCACGAGCTTAGCGCCGCTGAGCGCACGACATCAACCCGCCTCCGGGAGAGACCCGGGCGGGGAACACGCGTTGCAGAGGCTAAAGAAACACCCCACGCCTGTCAAGGACTGGCACGGCTCGCTGCGCTCGCTGGGTGAAGGCGTGGAGCCGCCGGCGGCGGCACCCACGTCTTCTTCCGTCCGACCGAGCTCGCTGCGCTCGACGGTCGGACGGTTACTTCAGCTCGACGGAGGCGCCGGCCTCCTCGAGCTTGGCCTTGGCGGCCTCGGCGGCCTCCTTCGCGGCCTTCTCGAGGATCGGCTGGGGGGCGCCGTCGACGAGGTCCTTGGCCTCCTTGAGGCCGAGGCTGGTGAGCTCGCGGACGGCCTTGATCACCTGGATCTTCTGTCCGCCGGCTTCGGTGAGGACGACGTCGAACTCGTCCTGCTCCTCCGCAGCAGCGGCCTCGCCACCGCCGGCAGCAGCCGGAGCGGCGGCGGCGACGGCAACGGGGGCGGCAGCGGTGACGCCGAACCGCTCCTCGAAGGCGTCGAGCAGTTCCTTCAGTTCGAGCACGGTGAGCTCGGAGATCGAATCGAGGATCTCAACGGTGGTAGCCATGACGTGGTTTCTCCTGTGTGCGATTTGTCTGTAGGCGAGATGGGGGTGTGGGAGTCGAGTGGTGGCGCGGCGCTCAGGCCGCCTGCTGGTCGATCAGCGCCGACAGGCCGTAGGCGAAGTTGCGCGGCAGGGCCTGCAGCAGACCGGCGGTCTTGACGAGCGGGGCCTGCAGCGCGCCGGCGAGGTGAGCGAGCAGCTCCTCGCGCGACGGTAGGTCGGCGAGGGCCCTGACGTCGTCGGCCGACAGCGCGTTGGTGCCGAGCGTGCCGCCCTTGAGGACGAGCAGGGGGTTGGTCCTGGCGGCCGTGCTCAGCGCCTTCGCGGCGGCGACGGAGTCGGTTCCGGCGAAGGTCAGCGACGTCGGCCCGACGAGCAGTTCGTCGAGCGTGTCGAGACCGACCTCGCGTGCGGCGCGGCGGGCCAGGGTGTTCTTGTACACCTTGAGCTCGGCGCCCGACTCGCGCAGGGCGCCGCGCAGCGTGGCGAGGCCGGACACGGTCATCCCGCGATACTCGGACACGAACACCGCCGGGGCCACGCGGAGCCTGCCGGCGATCTCGGTGACGACGGCGACCTTGTCGCTGCGGGCGCCTGCGCGGCGCCCCGTCGCTGTGCGCGGGTTGGCAATCGTGGTGGTCATGATGTGGTGCACACCTCCTTTCGTTCGTGTCGAGGCGGCTCGCAGCAGGCGAGCGCCGACACGAAACGACCGCATCGCACGAGCGTGCGACTCGGGGTTCGGTGGGGCGTGCACCTCGGCTGGCGGATCGACTCCATTACCCGCCACACCGTGGTGGTGGGGCGGACCAGCGGTCTTCGGCGAGCGACCGTTGATCAGTTGCAGTCTGGGAGGCTACCGGCTCGGACCGGCCTCCACGCCCGCGACGATCGCGCACGGGCAGCGAACGACGTTCTCGGCGGTTGCCCTCAGGCGCTGGTCACCGCGGCGGCGTCGGGCCGCAGGCGGTTGAGGTCGACGCGGACCCCGGGCCCCATCGTGGCGCTGACCGTGATCTTCTTCATGTACCTGCCCTTGGCGGACGCCGGCTTGGCCCGGTTGAGCTCGTCGAGCACGGCGCGGAAGTTCGCCTCCAGGGCGGCCGGCTCGAAGCTCGCCTTGCCGAGCGGAACGTGCACGTTGCCGTAGCGGTCGGTGCGGTACTCCACCTTGCCGCCCTTGAACTCGGCCACGGCCCGCGCCACGTCGGCGGTGACCGTGCCGGTCTTCGGGTTGGGCATCAGGCCGCGAGGGCCGAGGGCGCGGCCGAGGCGGCCGACGAGCGGCATCATGTCGGGCGTGGCGATGGCCACGTCGAAGTCGAACTTGCCGGCCTCGATCTGGGCGGCGAGGTCGTCGGCGCCGACCAGATCGGCACCGGCGTCGCGGGCCTCCTGGGCGGCGGGACCGGCGGCGAAGACGGCGACGCGGACGTCCTTGCCCGTACCCGACGGCAGGGCGACGGTGCCACGCACCATCTGGTCGGCCTTGCGGGGGTCGACGCCGAGGCCGACGGACACGTCGATGCTCTCGTCGAAGCCTGCCTTGGCGGTGCTCTTGGCGAGCTCGAGCGCCTCGGTGGGCGTGTAGAAGTGATCGCGGTCGAACCGCTTCAGCGAGTCAGCAAGCTTCTTGCCGGACATAACACTCTCGACTTTCTGTCTTCCTCAACTCGTGTAAGCCGTCGGGCGAGGTCATCCCGATCCGGCGAGGTGCATTTGGGTGGGGGGCCGCCTGAGGGCAGATGGCGGAGCTTGCGGAGCCCTCACCCCTCCACGGAGATGCCCATCGAACGGGCGGTGCCGCGGATCTGCTGCTTGGCGGCCTCGAGATCGTAGGCGTTGAGGTCGGGCATCTTGATCTCGGCGATCTCGGCCACCTGCGCCTCGGTCACCGAGCCGGCGGTGTCCGCGCCGGGAGTCGCCGAGGCCTTCTCCAGCCCCGCCTTCTCGCGCAGCAGCACCGGCGTCGGCGGGGTCTTGAGCACGAACGAGAACGTCCGGTCCTCGAACACGGTGATGTCGACCGGCACGATCGTGCCGACCTGCGCCTCGGTCGCGGCGTTGTACGCCTTGACGAAGTCCATGATCGCCACGCCGTGCGGGCCGAGCGCGGTGCCGACCGGCGGCGCCGGGCTCGCCTTGCCGGCGGGGATCTGGATCTTGACGATCGCCGCGACTTTCTTCTTGGCCATGACTTGAGTGTCTTTCGTTCTGATGGCGGCCTGTCGGCCGACGGTTCTCTAGAGCTTGGCGACCTGGCTGAAGTCCATCTCGACGAGCGTCTCGCGGCCGAAGATGTTGACCAGCACCTTGAGCTTCATGTGGTCGGCGTTGATCTCGGCGATCTCGCCGGAGAAGTCGGCGAACGGGCCTTCCTTGACCCGCACGCTCTCGCCCACCTCGTACTCGAGGCGGGGCCTGGCCCGCGACGGCGCCTCGGCGCCCTCGGTCTTGGGGGCGAGGAACGTCTGCACCTCGCGACGTGTCAGCGGCGTCGGCTTCTGGCCCTGGCGGCTCTGGCCGACGAACCCGGTGACGCCGGGCGTGTTGCGGATGCAGTACCAGGATTCGTCGTCCATGTCGCAGCGCACGAGCAGGTAGCCGGGGAAGACCTTGCGCTGCACCATCTGCTTGCGGCCACCCTTGAACTCGACGACGTCCTCCATCGGGATGACGACCTCGAAGATCTTGTCCTCCATGTTCATGCTCTGGATGCGAGCATGCAGGTTGGCGGTGACCTTCTTCTCGTAGCCGGACTGCGTGTGGACGACGTACCACGAGCCGGGGCGCTTGGTCGGGTCGTCGGCGGGCTCGACCGGCTCGGTGGCCTCGATGGCCTCCGGCTCGGCGTCGGGGTCGACGGCGTCGGCGATGTCGGCGGCAGGCGGCGTGGTGGCGTCGAGGACGAGCGGGTCGGTGGTCTCGTCGTCAGCGGCCGGCTCGGCCGGCTCGGCCGGGTCGGCCGGAACGGCCGGCTCGTCGAAGTGCTCGTTGTCGTCGGTCACGATCTCGTCCAGGTCGTTCAGCGTCTCGTCCGTCATCCGTACAACCACTCCGACAGGAATCCGAAGCCGAAGTCGAGGCCGCTGACGATCGCCGTGTAGATGACCACGGTGATGATCACGACGATCGAGTAGCGGATGACCTCGTCACGCGTCGGCCAGGCGACCTTGCGCAGCTCGTCGCGGACCTCACGCAGGTACTGCGACGGTGAGACGCGAGCGGTCTTCGGCGCGGTCGGACGCGGGGCGCGCGCGACCTTGCCCTGCTCATCGAGGGTGCCCATGCGGCGCAAGGTGCGCTTCTGCTCGCGGTTGAGGTCGTCGAGTGACATGTCGTTCGGCTTTGATCGCTTCGGTTGTGTGGGTGGGAGGGGCAGGGCAGGAGGGACTCGAACCCCCGACCGTCGGTTTTGGAGACCGATGCTCTACCAGCTGAGCTACTGCCCTCGGCGGGGGACCACGCTACCGGGGTTCTCGGCCGGCGGGTCCCCTGGCGACGGGCGGCGCGCTACCGGGTCTCCTTGTGCACCGTGTGCTTGCGCTCGTGGGCGCAGTACTTGCGCATCTCGAGGCGCTCACGGTCGTTGATCTTCGACTTCATCGTGATGTAGTTGCGCCGCTTGCACTCGGTGCACTCGAGGGTGATCTTCACCCGCTTGTCGCTCTTGGCCATCTGTGAACCTTCTTCGGGGGTACACGGGGGCGGAGCCCCCGTGGGCTACTTGAGGATTTTGGTGACGCGGCCGGCGCCGACGGTGCGGCCACCCTCGCGGATGGCGAAACGGAGGCCCTCGTCCATCGCGATCGGCTTGCCCAGCTCGACGGTCATCGCCACGTTGTCGCCCGGCATCACCATCTCGGTGCCCTCGGGCAGCTCGATCGTGCCCGTCACATCCGTCGTCCGGAAGAAGAACTGCGGCCGGTAGTTGTTGAAGAACGGCTTGTGACGACCACCCTCGGACTGCGTCAACACGTACACCTGACCCTCGAAGTTGGTGTGCGGCGTGATGCTCCCCGGCTTGCACAACACCTGACCACGCTCCACATCCTCCTTCTTCGTGCCCCGCAACAACGCCCCGATGTTGTCGCCGGCCCGACCCTCGTCCAACAACTTGCGGAACATCTCCACACCCGTGCACGTCGTGCGCTGCGTGTCACGCAACCCGACGATCTCGATCTCGTCACCGGTGTGCACCACCCCCTGCTCCACCTTCCCGGTGACCACCGTGCCCCGACCCGTGATCGTGAACACATCCTCGATCGGCATCAAGAACGGCTTGT
>Ga0299914_10003791_pt1 | contig 10754 bp, 8 predicted proteins | sample RVTome_10_FD_201361 | JGI IMG/M metagenome (GOLD analysis project Ga0299914, IMG submission 201361) | Soil microbial communities from uranium-contaminated site in the Upper Colorado River Basin, Wyoming, United States - RVT153D57 (version 2) ... | reverse complement strand
ACGGATAAAGGGTTCGTGTTTGTTCATAGGTTTGTCTAGCGCCTGATAAAGGGTAAAAAAACTTGCCCCTCCGCAAAACTTTGTTCAACCACTATCACCTGCAGCGGATTATCATACCACTCTTTGACCAGAGTGCCCTGGCTGCCTGCACCGGGTGAAGTGATATAAAATGCCTGGGTTACCGTAAAAACGCCTCCCGGATTGGCGATGTGCACTCCGGCGTCGGCGAAGGATAAGCCATCGCCGGTATCATTGGGATTGGTTGTGTTTTCATCTGCATAGTAATTTGTAAGTGTGCCAGTTTCTGCACTGGCATTGGCTATGGCTACAAATCCACCTGATAGACCAGATATCTCGTACCAACTTATTAGAGGTGTAGAAGAAATAGTATCCATATGGCCGTCAACAGGAACGCCAGCAGGGGTGTTGCTATCATAGTAGAGGGTGGGGGTCATGCCAGTTGTAGAGGGGTTGTTGAGATCAAAAGAAGTACGTAATTCTTCAAATGTCGCGCCGGGAATAGGCAATTGTATGCTATCCAGATCAAAAGTGGCGTGAAGGTCGCTGCGACGGCCGTAAAAGGCGAAACTATTGTTACCATCGCCACCAACAGCCCGCACTTGCCCAACAACAGGTAAGGTGACGGTCACGGGAGTTCCCAATAAGCCTGGTATATCTTCTTCAGTAAGTGTAACCGGAGGGAATATTGGGGGGTCAATCACAACGCGAATTTTTTGCCGGTCAAGAATGTCGGCCGGATTGCCGTTGATGTGGAGATCGGCCACACCGGCAAAATTATTGGGATCAAAGCTCAAAGTATAAGAAAGGCCGGTTAAGGTTTGGGTGGCGTGATCCCAGGCCACGTAACTGGTTATACTATCAGTTAAGGTAGCGGCGTGATAGAGATAAGTGTACCCACCTTCACCGGGCTGTAGGGGATCTGTTGCGGCCAGGGCATAACGGGGATGGGCACGGGCTTCGGCGTTGTTGACCCAATTGGTGACCGAGACCATTATGCCGGTATCGTGACCCATGAAAACCAGTTCATCGTTGGCATCTAGCAGCCCATCTTCAAAGGTGGTGTAGACGGCCGTATTGGACACCACTACCCGCTCATCAATCTGCATAGGAATGGGCTGCCAATCCAGGCCATCATAGCTATACAAACGCAATTCATTGATCGGCACCTGGTCTAAAGCAGACAAATTCGCACCGGAAACAATGACCGGATCATGGGGGCGTTGGCTGGGGTTGGCGACGGCCGTTGCTGTCTGCACATCTGTTAAGCCTGCCACGACCAATATGAGCAAAAATAGGGCTAACCCCATAGCCCCAGCGCAATAAAAAAACTTAGTACCATCCATCAAATGGCTCCTCGGAAAATAAGTGTCGGGTGTTTCAGTATCAGGTGTTCCAGTGTCAAGTGTCAGGTGTCATGTATCATGTGATACTTAAACACCTGGCACCTGGCGCTTTGGTTCATTAGGCCGCATCTGCCCCTTTTACTAATAACACCAACTCCTCCCACTCTTCTGAAGCTAGATGGAGCGTCACGCCGCCCAGCTCTATGTGATAGAGCGTGCCTTCATCCTCTTCACTACGCCAAACAATATAACTTTCTGTTTCATACAGGGTATCATCATCTTCGTAATTGTTGTTCATCTTTTGCTCCTTAAAAATAACCTCCCAGAGGCTAAACCTCCGGGAGGTTGGCTTTGTATAAATTTATCTCGTCTGCTTAACATGTGCCACATCTGGAAATGGTGGCTGATCCGTCAGTTTCCGGTAGATGTAAAGAAGAATCAAGCGGGCTGTCGCCAGTACCGGTGCAGCCAAAATAATGCCTAGAATTCCGGCCACACTCGCCCCGGCCAGCACCCCTAAAATGACTACTAAGGGGTGCAGTTTTAAATGGTGACCAATAATACGGGGCACAAGATAGTAATTTTCCAGTTGGTAGATAACTGTATATAGGACTGCTATGAGTACAAAGAACCAGAACGGTGTCATCAAATTGCCGAGCCAACTGGAGTGACTTTGAAACAAGCCGATAAGCACGGCCGGGATAGCCGCCAAAATGGGGCCGAAGGTCGGAACGAGTTCCATTAGTCCGGCAATCAGACCTAAAATAAGGGCGTTGGGCAGCCCAATCACCAGGGCCATCACAAAAACGATGATGCCTACCACCCCACAAAGAATAAGCTGCCCCCGCAAAAAGGCATTCCAGATGAGGCTAAATTCATCACTTAACCGCAAAAAATCCATTTGGTAAGCTTTGGGGACATTTTCCAGAGCAAACTGGAAGAATTGCTCATGATCCTTCACCAGGTAAAAGGAGAGAAATAAGACTAAAATTGTCCAGCCTACCGTTGAAATAGTAGCACTGGCGACACTGCCAAAGAGGGAGATGGATCGTGAGCCAATGGTTTGTAGAATATCTACGAAATTGCTAGTTAGTGTTGCATAGACCTGGTCAATGGGCAGTTCATCAATTGGAATTTCGAAACCAGCGATAAGAATGGGCTTTTGTAAAAATTCACCTAATTGCTGTAAATAACTGGGGGTATTGTTGATCAGGTTGTTGGCCTGAACGACGATGGGGGTGATAGCCCCTACTGGTATCGAGACAAGAATAGCAATGAGAAGTAGGTAGATGATGGCGATAGATATGATACGGGGTACACCTGTACGCCGCGTGAGTAGCTGGACCAATGGCTCGAGCAGGTAAGCGAGCACAAGAGCCATTATTACAGGCAGCAACAGGCCGCGAATGCGATAGGTAGCCAGAGCTGCCAGGACAAATAATGTCAGCCAGACGAACCGCTTGCTATTGGGGGTCCAAAGTGGAGACTGGTGGGTAGCAGGGAATTCGGCCGTTTCTTCCGGTTTTTCTTCTGAATCGGTTGCTATGATGCTGGACATGACAGGCTGTGATGCGTGATACGTGACGTATGACTCAACGACCATACACAACGCATCACGTATCACGCACCTGAATCATTCAAATAATTTTAAGGCTTAGCGACGGTCACCACGTCCTCCGCGATTGCCACCGCGCCCGCGATCACCACCACGCCCGCGATCACCACCACGCCCGCCGCGACTGCTGCTACTGCCACCACCCGGCCGATCATTGGCCAGGGCTTCCTCCAATGACCACTCCTCGATGACAGCACGCCGCGACAGGCGAACCTTGCCCTCGCTGCTGACATCCGTGACCATGGTAAGGACTTCATCGCCCATTTGCAAGGCATCTTCAACGCGCTTGATGTGATCGGAAGATATCTGCGAGATATGAACCATGCCATCTACACCGGGTAATATCTCGATAAAAGCACCAAAGTCCGTAATGCGGACAACTTTGCCTAGATAGGTTTTGCCAAGCTGGGGGCCTGTGGCTAAGGTTTCAATGGTGGCCACGGCCGCTTCTGCTTTAGCGCCGTCCACACCGGCCACAAACACGGTGCCGTCTTCTTGAATATCAATAGAAACCTCGTAATCTTTCTCCAGACTACGAATCGTCTCGCCGCCTTTGCCAATGATAGCTCCGATTTTCTCAGGATCAATGCTGACCGTTAACATGCGTGGGGCGAACTGGCTCAGTTGGCCCCGAGGTTCAGGAATGGTTGTTAGCATACTATCCAGGATTTCCAGACGGGCCGCTCGAGCTTGTTCCAGGGCTTGGGCCATGATTTCTTGCGATAATCCGGAGAGTTTAATGTCCATTTGCAAAGCGGTAACGCCATCTTTTGTACCGGCCACTTTGAAATCCATATCACCTAAATGATCTTCCAGGCCCTGAATATCTGTTAGAACGGCATACTTTTGCCCATCGCTGATAAGCCCCATCGCAATGCCGGCGACCGGTTTTTTGAGCGGCACGCCACAATCCATGAGGGCCAGGGTGGAAGCACAGACGCTGGCCATGCTGGTGCTGCCATTGGACGACAGGACCTCAGAGACGACGCGAATGGTGTAAGGAAATTCTTCTTCTGCAGGGATCATGGGACGAAGGGCTGCTTCAGACAGGGCACCGTGCCCGATCTCGCGGCGTCGAGGGCCACGCATGGGCCAGGTTTCGCCGGTGGAGAAGGGGGGGAAGTTATAATGATGCATGTAGCGACGGCTCTCGCCAGGTGATAAACCATCCAGCTTTTGGGCTTCGCGGGGCGTACCCAGAGCCACAAGGGACAACACCTGGGTCTCACCACGCTGGAAAAGGCCGGAGCCATGGGCACGGGGGCTGATACCAACGTCGCTGTAAAGGGAGCGAAGGGTAGTATGACCACGGCCGTCTGGCCTTACGCCTTCATACAATATCCGCTGCCGGATGGTTTTCTTCAGCTCATCGCTGATTACGCCGCGAATGGCTTTGGCATCTGCGGCTTCATCCTCCGCCAAAAAACTATCTACTACCTCTTCACGCAATTCGCTAACAGCTTCATTGCGCTCGTTGCGGTCCGTATAATCTACCACAACTTCGGACAGACGATTGTTTAATCTGGCGTGAACTGCTTCAATGAGAGAGGCATCGGTTTGTTCAATTTCGATGTCCCATTTCGGTTTGCCTACTGCCTGGCGCATTTCTTCTTGCAGGGTGATGATGGGCTGCAAAGCCTCATGAGCAAAGGCCAGCGCTTCGATGAGGATTGCTTCGCTAATCTCATCGGCACCAGCTTCTACCATGATGATAGCGTCTTTGGTGCCTGCCAGACGCAAGTCCATCGAGCTATTTTCCATGGTCTCAATGGTGGGATTGGCTACCAACTGGCCGTCAACATAACCAACCCGTACGGCACCAATGGGGCCATTCCAGGGAGTATCGGAAATCGTTAAAGCGGCACTGGCGGCATTGACAGCCATAATGTCTAAAAGATGCACACCGTCGGATGAAAGAGTCGTGATGATGACCTGGACTTCATTTCTCATGCCTTCGGGGAAGAGCGGGCGTAAGGGCCGATCTGTCAAGCGGGCTGTTAAGATAGCCTCGGTGGACGGCCGTCCTTCCCGCCGGAAAAAACTGCCAGGGATACGGCCGGCTGCATACATCTTCTCTTCAAACTCCACGCTGAGCGGGAAAAAATCCAGCCCTTCCCTGATGATTTTGGACATGGTGGCTGTGGCCAGCACCATGCTGTCTCCCACTTGTAGGGTTACTGCCCCGCCAGCCTGTCCGGCCAGGGCCCCGGTGGCCAGGGTGATTTCTGTCTGTCCGACCACTGTTGAAAAAGTTGATTGATTTAACATTGGATATCCTCCATCAAATTTAGGATCGCCCAACAACTATCGGTTATCCGTGATCCGTAATCCGTACTCCGTTATCCGAAATAGCGATAACCGATAACCGAATACCGATTACCGTTCACTGGTAACTAACCAACGTTATTGGACACACTTTGTGGGGATAGGAAGGTTAGGGACTGGGGATTGGCGCATACATAGTTGTATGTGACAATGCCCAATTCCTAAACCGCGTCTCACTATCCCGACAGATAAATTAATAAAAACGAGTAGGCTCAATGTGCCTACTCGCCCAAGGATTAACGGCGTAAGCCTAACCGCTTGATAATGGCCAGGTATCTCTCCGGATCTTTTTTGCGGAGATAAGCCAGGAAACGACGGCGCTTACCTACCAGTTTAAGCAAGCCGCGCCGTGAACTTTCATCTCTTTTATGAAGGTTCAGGTGGTCTTGCAACTGTTTAATTCGCCGATCAAAAATTGCAATTTGCACCTCTGGTGAACCAGTGTCCCCAGGATGCTGAGCAAACTCTTCAATAATTTCGGTCTTTTCTGCCAATGTTAAAGGCATGTCATTAATCCTCCAAAAAGATGTGCTTTAGCCGAAAGATCGTCGCACCGAAAACGTCGCATCTGCCAGCCAACTAGAAATTATAGCGTGAGAGACTTACTTTGCCAAAATTACTCATTATAGTCCCAGCCAAAATCTACTTGCAGACGTTCTTCGCCATCGGCCAGGATGATGCCGAGACGGCCGGTGCCGCGGGCGGGCCAGCTCCAATCGCCAGGAATGAGGAGGTTTACGTTGTCTTCGTCGAAGGCATCAATGAAGATGCAGTAGGTGCCAGCCTCTAATCCCTCAAAGAGATAAATGCCATCGGCATCGGTAAGAGCAGTGGTGATGATGTTGTCCCCGGTGGGATAGCCTTCCAGAGGGCAAGCCCCGTCACCCAGGCCAACTTTGACGCCCACCAGGCCCGATTCGTTGCCGTTCAGGGTGCCGTCGCTGATGTAGAAGCCGCTGCCTTCGGCCGTTTCTATACAGTTGGCGGTAGGGGTGCCATCGGCCTGGATAGTGCAGAAGTCATCCCAAATGACGCCACCGATGGCCCCAGCACCAGAATCGGTATCGGGAGCTGCGGGTGTCGCCGTCTCTGACACCACGAATTGCACCCAAAAGGCATCCTCCAGGAAGCCATCTACACCAAATAGATCGCCATCGGCATCATTCATTTGCCAGTTGCTGCGGTAGGTGCCTGGTTCTTCGGGGGCAATGAGCGTCACGGAAACTTCGGTGGTTTGGCCGGGAGCCACAGGTGCTTCTATCGGCACCTCCGTATCCCCCTCTAATGGTTCATCATCCACCGCTACAATCTGGTAGCCTTCTATCCAGGGGCAGGTGCCATTGTTAAGAAGCTCCCAGGATTTGACGAATTCCTCGCCAGGAGCGAGAACCGTATCGTCAGGGAGGGAAATGTCGCCCACAAATCGGACACTATTGAGGCAGGTGGCCGGGTCTACTTCTGGTAGGGGCAGGAATTGATAGTCCCAGCCGAAGTTAACGCCAGCTATCACCTCGCCCTCTGTCACCTCTACAGCAGCCTGATTCACGTCTGTATCGGGGAAAGTGAAGCCGCCGGGCAGGAGAATTTCACTGTTGGTTTCTTCGAGCGCATCAATGGATACGCAGTAGGTGCCAGCCGGTAAATCAGTAAAGGTGAAATCGCCATTGGCATCCGTTGTTGCTGTCTCTAAACCATCGGCCGGACAGTCTCCTGTACCCAGGCTGACCCGGATACCTTCTAAACCCGGCTCACCTGTATCCAGCAGGCCATTGGCCTGGAAGCCGCCATCAGGTAAGGCAATGCAGCCTTCGGAAGGTTCAGCCTCTTCATCTTCTTCACCACCAGTGACGGTGCACAGGTCATGCCAAACAGTCCCGGTTATGGCTGCAGCATCGGCCGGCGGGGTAGGCGTTTCTGTCGGTTCCGAAGTTGGCGTGGCTTCTTCTTCGAGCTGATTATTTACATCTAAGGTAAACGAGCCGCTAATGCCGTTGACGGTCACGGTGTAGGTTCCGGCCGCCAAACCCAATACATCCAGGGCAATCACTTCTTCGAAAGGAACGACTTCGGCCGTGCAAACCGCATCGCCGGGTCGAATTGTGCCCACGACTGACAAAAAATTGTTGTCCGTGCGTTGGGTGATCACTTCATCAACCATTGTGCAGCCATCGGCCAATTCACCGCGCACACGCACATTGACCTGCACTGGAAATGATTCTTCGAGCATCAGAATTTGAATACTATCTACCCGGGCCTGCCCACGCACTGTTTCTCCGGTCGGCGTTGAGAGAGCAGGTGTGGCTGGCTCGTTGGTTGGCGAGGGCGTGTTTGTCCCTACCCCTTCCTCACCGCCCCGGCAGGCTGCCAAAGCAGCCACCATCATTAATAAAATCAAAAGGCGTTTCTTTATCATTCTTCTCACTCCTGTAAAGGGATCTGCGCTCCAATGCAGATAATCCCACACTAGATGCAACTGATCAGGGCAGCATTGTACCAGGATGGCTGTTATTGGGACAAATCAGGCGGCGAAATTTTAGAGCAATCTTGGCTGGGCCGGGGGGGTTTCAGGTGGGGTATGGTTGAGATGTCTGTAGGCATGGGGAGTGGCAGCACGGCCACGTGGGGTGCGTTCCAGGAAACCCAGTTGCAGCAAATAGGGTTCGACGACATCCATGATGGTGTCAGCTTCTTCGCTGATGGAGGCGGCAATAGTCTCCAGTCCAACTGGCCCGCCGCCAAACTTTTCGATGATGGCTGACAAAACGCGCCGATCTAGATCGTCAAGTCCGAGTTCGTCTATTTCCAGGAGGTCGAGGGCTTCAATGGCCGTTTCCAGCGTAATCTCCCCATCAGCCCGTACCTGGGCATAATCCCGCACTCGACGCAAAAGCCGCAAAGCCACACGGGGAGTTCCCCGGGCCCGTAAGGCAATCTCTGTGGCTCCTGTGGCCTCAATAGGCACCTTAAAAATCTTGGCCCCACGTCTCACAATTGTCTCAATTGCCTCTTGCTCATAAAAATCCATGCGATAGGAGGCCCCAAAGCGTGCCCGCAAGGGAGCAGTGATCAGAGCCAATCGCGTGGTTGCCCCAATAACTGTGAATCTAGGCAGCTTCAGCCGCACATTTTTAGCTCCTGGTCCTTTGCCTACGACAATATCCAGCACGAAATCCTCCATTGCCGGATATAAAATCTCCTCTACTGCTCGCCCCAGCCGGTGTACTTCGTCAATGAACAAAATATCGCCTGCCCGCAAATTGGTCAGAATGGCGGCTAAATCCCCGGCTCGTTCAATGGCCGGCCCGGCGGTAATGCGGATATTGACGTTCATCTCGTTGGCTACGACATGGGCCAGGGTGGTTTTGCCCAATCCGGGCGGCCCGTGAAACAGTACATGATCAAGGGGTTCATTCCGGGCTTTGGCGGCTTCAATCAGGATAGAGAGATTGGTTTTTAGCTTTTCCTGGCCAGTGAATTCCGCCAGATATTGGGGACGAATGAGACCGTCTAGCCCTTTATCGGCCGTTTGTCGCTGCGGTGAGATATGTCTTGTGGGTTCTTCACTCATAAATCATTCGTTGCCTGTAATGTCGTTATACGGGATTATACGATAAGTGGGGCGTGATGCGTAATGCGTGAGGCGTGATTGATTAATATTATGTACAAGGAATTTCTTTTCCCTTTATTGAGCCGGCTGGATGCGGAGACGGCACATGAGCATACCCTGTCCCTTTTGTCTTGGGCTCAGTCTTCGCCAGCGGGCCGGGCAGGTTTACGGCTGGTGGCCGGGCCACTGCCGCAGCAATCTGTAACTGTCTTTGGCTTGCGCTTTCCCAATGTGCTGGGAATGGCGGCAGGGTTTGATAAGGATGTGCGGGTGACGGCGGGGTTAGCGCTGTTAGGTTTCGGGCATGTGGAAGTGGGGACATTGACTCCCCGACCGCAAGGGGGCAATCCGCGCCCACGCATTTTTCGCTTACCAGCCGATGAGGCATTGATCAATCGGATGGGCTTTCCTAATGGGGGGGCCGAGGCGGCCGTTTCCCGCCTGGCCCGGCTCAAAGAGCGCTCCTATATCCTGGGTGTGAGCCTGGGTAAACAAAAGGAGACACCGCTGGTAGAGGCCGCCACCGATTACCTCACAGCGATGCGAATGGTTTATTTGTATGCTGATTATCTGGCCGTCAACATCAGTTCGCCCAATACGCCGGGCTTGCGCGACTTGCAAGGGGGCAATTATTTGGGGCATTTGTTGGCAGCGTTGCAGCAGGAAAACGGGCAGTTGGCGCAGAAATATGGGGTGGGGCCACGGCCGTTACTCGTCAAAATCGCTCCCGATCTGACCTGGCCGGAACTGGATGAGATACTCATCGCTATTCAAGACAATGACATTAGCGGCATCATTGCCACCAACACAGCCATTAGCCGGGAGGGGTTGATTGATGCCAGGTGGGATGAACAAGGTGGGCTGAGCGGACGGCCGTTGGCCCAACGCAGCAACGAAGTCATCGCTTATATTCGGCGGCAGACCAATGGCAACCTGCCTATTGTGGGTGTGGGTGGGGTGCGAACGGCGGCCGATGTGCGGGCTAAAGTGGAAGCTGGGGCAGACCTGATCCAACTTTACACGGGCCTTATCTACGAAGGCCCCCGGTTGGCCGGACGTATTTTACGGGGACTAAACGGATACGGCCGTTAAAACTAGAGATTGGAGATTAACAATTGATGGGTATAATTTAACATTATGTTTTGTAGTGGAGGTACCTTATGAGTACTCTTGTCGGTCACACTATCAATAACCGCTATCGGCTTGAGTCTTTGTTGGGTGATGGCGGTATGGGCACCGTCTATCGTGCGCATGATCTCAATTTGGACCGGCCTGTGGCTATCAAGTTGATGCATGCTCACTTTGCTCGCCAACCAGAGTTTCAGCAGCGACTCATACAAGAAGCAAAAACGGTCGCTCAACTCGATCATCCCTCAGTCGTCAAAATCTATGACTTTGGCAACTCTGAATTGGGGTTGTTCATTGCCATGGAGTATGTGGATGGGGGCAGCTTGCGTGAGCATTTGCGCCGCTTGCAAAAAATGCAAAAATTCCTGCCTCTTGGCCAAAGTTTGCAAATTGCGGCCCAAATTGCCGAAGCCCTCCACTACGCCCATCAGCGCGGCATCATCCATCGTGATATCAAGCCTGGCAACATTATCCTCAAGCGGCTCAGCTCGCCCGCCCAAAGCAATGAAGCGCCTTTCCGTGCTTTGCTGACAGATTTTGGCTTGGTGAAGTTGCAAGAGGGTACGCAAATGACCCGCAGTGGTACCACGTTGGGTACGCCCACTTATATGTCGCCAGAGCAGTGTGAAGGCCGGGAAATTGACGGCCGCTCCGATCTCTATGCTCTCGGTGTTGTACTGTACGAACTTGTCACCAATCAACTGCCCTTCACCTT
>Ga0299914_10003790_pt1 | contig 10755 bp, 8 predicted proteins | sample RVTome_10_FD_201361 | JGI IMG/M metagenome (GOLD analysis project Ga0299914, IMG submission 201361) | Soil microbial communities from uranium-contaminated site in the Upper Colorado River Basin, Wyoming, United States - RVT153D57 (version 2) ... | reverse complement strand
AACCATTCCCCCGCCGCCGCCCAACCCCGCTGGGTGGCATAGAGAGCGACGCAACGCAGACCGTTCCCACACATCTCGGCCACACTGCCGTCGGCATTCCAGTAGCGCATTGTCGGCGTGTCATCGACCGCCAGCACGCCGTCGGCTCCTATCCCCCGCCGTCGGTCGCACCAGCGGCGAACGTCAGTCGGCGAGACGTCGACACATTCGACGACGACGAAGTCGTTGCCCAGGCCCTCCATTTTCGTGAATTTCACAGGCCCGCCTCTTTCATGATCGTGTCGGCCAGGTCGGGTTGACCGGCGTCGAGCCAACGAAGGCGGGGGTCGCGGCGGAAGAAGGTTCGTTGGCGTTTCACCAGCGCCATGGTGGCACGTTCGGCAGCCTCGAAAGCCTCCTCGGCCCCGGCTCGGCCCTCTACAACCTCCAACAACTGGCGGTATCCGACCGCCTGAGCAGCGGTGCGACCCAGACGAGGTGCCAGGCGCTCCACCTCAGCCAGAAACCCCGCATCTCGCATCTCGGCCAGCCGCGAGGAGATGGCCGGGGCCGGGTCCTGGCTGTCGAGGGCGAACGCGACGAATTCGAGGTCGGGCTCGTACGCTTGGTATCGCCTCCGTTCGTCGGTGGAGGCCCACCCGCTCGGCGTTGTCCCGGCGAGTCGCAATGCCTCGATGCCGCGCAGGACACGGCGGCGATTGGACAGGTCGACGTGGTCGCCGGCCGCCGGGTCGGCCGCCAGTAGCTCGGCCACGAGTGTCTCAACCGGCGTCGTCTCGAGGTCGGCGCGGAGGACAGGGTCGGTGGGACGAAAGGACATCGGATCGACCACCGAGCGAAAGTGGAGCCCCGACCCCCCGACGATCAGCACGACGGGGGCGGCTTTCCGCTCCAGGGCGCCTCGGGCCGCCTGGCGGAACTCGGCCACGGTGAACTCCGTCTCGGGCTCGGCGACGTCGATCATCTCGTGAGGTACCCGATGCTGTTCCTCGGCGGTCGGTTTGGCCGTGCCGATGTCCATCCCCCGGTATACCTGCATGGAATCAACCGACAAGATGGTGGCTCCGACCCGTTCTGCTACCTCCAGCGCCACCCGTGACTTGCCTGTCGCGGTCGGGCCGAGGATGGCGGCGAGCCGGGTCAGACGGCTCTCCCGATCAGGTGATGCTGGCGGGCTCGGACGATCTCGACATCGAGGAATGTCCCCACCGGGATCTGGCCCGGGAGATGGACGACCTTGCCTCCCCGGGTCCGGGTTGTCGCCATCTCGGGATCCTTTTTCGATGGACCCTCGGCAAGGACCTCGACGGTGCGCCCGACGAGCTCTTGGTTGCGTTCTCCCGAGATGCGGTTCTGGGTCTCGGCCAGTCGATCGAAGCGGCGCTGGATCACGTCTGGTTGGACGAAGTCGGCCTCCATCTCGGCGGCGGAGGTGCCGGGACGGGGCGAGAAGATGAACATGAAGGCGGCGTCGAAGCGCGCCGCTTCTACGACATCCATGGTGGCGTCGAAATCTTCGTCGCTCTCCCCAGGGAAGCCGACGATGATGTCGGTGGTAACGGCCAAGTCGGGAATGACGCGGCGAGCCAAGTCGAGACGGTCCATGTAGCGACTGCGGTTGTAGCCGCGGTGCATGCGAGCGAGGATGCGGTCGGAGCCGCTTTGGAGCGGCAGATGGAGCTGCTCGCACACGGCCTCGGTCTCGGCCATCGCCGTGGCGACATCCTGGCGGAAGTCGGCTGGATGCGGGCTCGTGAAACGGATTCGACGGATTCCCCCGATCGCCCCCACCCGGCGCAGCAGCTCTCCGAATATGGGGCGGCGGCGGCCGTCGATGGCCAGATCTCGCCCGTAAGTGTCGACGTTCTGCCCCAGCAGCGTCACCTCGACCACACCCGCCTCGACCAGCCGTTCAACCTCGGCAACGATGTCTCCGGGACGCCGCGAGACCTCTGGGCCGCGAACAGACGGAACGATGCAGAAGGTGCATGTGTTGTTGCAACCGATCTGGATGGTCACCCAGGCCGAGTGCGACATCTCCCGCCTCAGCGGGAGCAGCGCCGGCATCGCCTCGAGCTCCTCGATGATCTCGGTGATACCGCCCCACTCTTCGGCATGATCCATGAGGTCGAGCACCCGATCGAGGTTGTGGGTGCCCATCACGACGTCGACCCAGGGGGCCCGCTCGCGTACCAACTCTCGGTCCTTCTGGGCGGCGCAGCCGCCCACGACCAGCAGGGCATCGGGCCGGGCGTCCTTGAGTTGCTTGAGATGGCCGAGAGTGCCGTACATGCGATTGTCGGCGTTCTCGCGGATCGTGCAGGTGTTGACGAAGACCACGTCGGCTTGGTCGAGATCGGTGGTGGCAGCCATACCGTCGGCCTCGAGCAGACCGGCTACTCGCTCGGAGTCGTGCTCGTTCATCTGGCACCCGAAGGTGCGAATCAGGTACTTCTTACCGGCCCGGCTGGGGTTGCGGGTTGCCACCGGACGGCGGCGCGGCGTCGGCACGAGGACTGTGGTCATGGTTTTCTAACGGGCGTAGTCGGTGGCGCGGAACTCGCGGATCACCGTCACCTGGATGGTGCCGGGATACTGCAGGTCTTCTTCCAGCTTACGGGCGATGCGGCGGGCCAGGTCATTGGCCTCGAGATCGGTCACGGAGCCCGGATCTACGACCACCCGCACCTCGCGGCCGGCCTGGAGCGCGAACACCCGCTCGACCCCGTCGAACTCGAGGGCCAGGGTCTCCAGGCGTTCGAGACGGCGCACGTAGGACTCGAGTGTCTCCCGGCGGGCACCGGGCCGGGCCGCCGAGACAGCGTCGGCCGCCTGCACGATCACGGCCAGGACGGTGCGCGGCTCGACCTCGTTGTGATGGGCTTCGATCCCGTGGACGACGGCGGCGTCCTCTCCGAACCGGCGGGCGATCTCGGCGCCGATCAGGGCGTGAGATCCCTCCACCTCGTGGGTGACGGCCTTGCCGATGTCATGCAGCAGCGCCGAGCGGCGGACCGGTGCGGGGTCGATCCCCAGTTCGGTGGCGAGCATCGATGCGATGTGGGCCGATTCGACCAGGTGGTTGAGCACGTTCTGGCCATAGGACGTCCGGAACTTGAGGCGGCCGAGGAGAGTGACCAACTCGGGGTTCATCCGGGTCAGGCCGACTTCGAGCAGCGCCCATTCACCTGCGTCCCGCACGCTCTGTTCTACCTCGTCACGCGCCTTCTCGTAGGCCTCTTCGATCGAAGCCGGATGGATGCGGCCGTCGGCGACCAGACGCTCCAGCGTGATGCGGGCGACCTCGCGCCGGATCGGGTCGAACGAACTGACCGAGACGGCCTCAGGGGTGTCGTCGACGATGAGGTTGACGCCGGTCACCGCCTCCAGGTGGCGGATGTTCCGTCCCTCTCGACCGATGATGCGCCCCTTCATGTCGTCGCCGGGAAGCGCCACCGTCGACAGAGTCGACTCCGTGACGACCTCGGCGGCCAGGCGTTGGATCGCCGTGGCGAGGATGCGCCGCCCTCGCTTGTCGGCCTCTTCCCGCGCCTTGATCTCGAGGTCACGGACCAGGAGCATGGCATCACGGCGAGCCTCGTCCTCGACCTGGGTGAGCAGTTCCTCCTTCGCAGCCTTGGCGTCGATACCGGCGACACGTTCCAGATCGGATCGAGCATGCTCCTTCAGCTTCTCGGCCGACTGGCGAGCTTCCGTGAGTTCGGTCTCGCGGTCGATCAGCATGCGCTCACGGGTGCCGAGGTTTGAGACCCGCTGTTCGAGTGTTTCCTCGCGCTGGGCGAGCCGGTTCTCGAGATTCGTCACCTCCAGGCGACGGTGTTCGAGGCCGGCCTCCTCGCGCTCCCGGTATCCCTCGGCCTTGGCCCGCCCCTCCTCCTCGGCCTTGACCAGGATGCGTTGGGCCTCGATCCGGGCCCGGCTGAGTGTGTCCTCGGCGTTGGTTCCGTCTCGCAGCCGGCGGCGGCTGGCGAGCACGGTCGCCAGGGCGTAACCGAGTATGACCGCCACGGCGGCCACTACCACCAGGATGACAACTTGGCTACCAGTCATGGTTGGCTCCTTCGCCACCCCCAGCGAATCACGGAACTCCCCAGATACGCGTGTGCCGAGCCCTGTGGGGCTCGGCACACGAACTATTCATCGACCAACCATGGGATGGGGTGCCGACACGCGTCGCCACCTGTCTCATGTTTCAGCCCGTATCCGGACTCACTCCTGACACTCGGAGGTGGCCTTTCTGTCTTAAGCGATTGGGCTCGTGTACTTCTCACAGCCTAGCCCGACGCCGGGCGAGGCGGAATGACTAGTCCTCGGTTTCGGCGCCTGACGGCTCCACGGGCTCTCCCGCCTCGGCCGCCTCGGGGTCCGCTGGGGGAATCGATTGCCCGACGGGGGTGAAGCCCACCGCTTCATAGACCTTGGCCTGGAGTTGCATGGCCAACTCGGGGTTCTCTCGCAGGAAGCGCTTGCTGTTCTCCCGGCCCTGGCCGAGTTGGTCGTCGTCGTAGGTGTACCAAGCGCCACTCTTGCGGACGACGCCCTCGTCGACGGCGATGTCGAGCAGGCTGCCCTCCCGGGAAATGCCCTCACCGAACATGATGTCGAACTCGGCGGTGCGGAAGGGGGGAGCCATCTTGTTCTTTGCCACCTTGACCCGCACCCGGTTACCGACCTGGTCGGCCCCGTCCTTGATCGACTCGATCCGGCGTACATCGAGTCTCACGCTCGAGTAGAACTTGAGCGCCCGCCCACCGGGAGTCGTTTCAGGGGAGTTGTGCACCATCACCCCGTCGACGAAGTAGTTGTGGTTTCCTTCCACTTCGATGTCAAAACGGTGGGTTGCCCGACCATTCGGGGGCCTGCGTTCGATACTGATGATCGGCATCGGAGCCAGGACCATACGCCTCTTGCCGAGTACGGCCTCAACCGAGAACTTCCCACGGAAGCGGGGCAGGAGCTTGTACTCCATTGAGGGATGCACGTAGGGGGCGATAAGCGCCTGCAACTTTGTCGTCTCGGCTGTGGGGAACTGGACGACTGCCTTTCCGCCCTTTTCGATCAGTTTGCTGCGTATGCCCCAGGCGCCGGCGAGGTGATCGACCAGACGCTGCCTGCTTGTAGCCTCCATCGCTTCCACGCAGATCTCGGCTCGGCCGGTCCCGCCCACAGTGCGTTGCTGAAGGCCCTTGGAGCGGACAGTGAACGAGGCGTCGTCCATGTACCAGAGCGCCAGGGAGAGGGGGGTCAGCTCCTTGAGGAAATCCCAGCTCAAGACCTTCTTCCGGCCCACGTAGACGGCATGTCGTAGTTCAGCGAGTTCGGGCAGAGCCTGGGCGTCCCAGAACACGGCGCCGGCGGCATTGCTGCTTCGACCGACCGAGATATTGGCGAAGAGCGAAGCCTTCCAGTCTCCGTATTCGACCTGACGGACTCCATGTCCCCACCGCAACCGGGCGCCATGGCCGCTTCGGGTCGGTGAGAGGGCGCCGTCACCCATGAGGGTGCCCAGAAGCGCCTGGCGCTGGAAGTCGGAGAGATATTGCGGCGCCGCCTGGAGAACGCGGTCGCCAACTTCCAAGTCCCCGGCCTGCCTCCAGCCACCCGGTGTGCGAATGAGATGGTTCTCGGTCGTTGAGAACTGGGAGCGACCGTTGCCACCGCCCTTCGCCACAACGAACTTGAGGAACTCGTCGGTCGGACCGTTGTCGAACCAGTTGACAATCTTGCGAGGAACGATCTCGTTTGTCTTCGGGTCGTAGGACATGACCTCGACCGGAAGCCGCTGATTGACGATTTTTCCGATCTTTTCCTGACTCCCGTCGGCCAAGGTGACCCTGGTCTGGAAAGACATGCATCCGAACATGACCCCGATTTTTTCGCGGAGCTGGTTGATGAAGACGGCAGTGGTGCGGGACTTGTTGAGGGTGCCGGCCAACTTCCGCAGCGCCTGCGACATGAGGCGAGCCTGGAGGCCGACGTGGCTGTCGCCCATCTCGCCTTCGATCTCGGCCCGGGGGACGAGGGCGGCCACCGAGTCGATCACCAGTACGTCAAGCGCCCCGGAGCGGATGAGCATGTCGGCGATCTCCAACGCCTGCTCGCCGGTGTCGGGTTGGGAGATGAGCAGCTCATCGACGTCCACGCCGATTGCCCGGGCATAGATCGGGTCGAGGGCGTGCTCGGCGTCGATGAAGGCGGCGATGCCGCCATTGCGCTGAGCCTCGGCGACTACATGGAGGGCGAGGCTGGTCTTGCCCGAGGCTTCGGGGCCGTAGATCTCGACGATCCGACCCCGGGGGACACCACCAATGCCCAAGGCGAGATCGAGGGACAACGCCCCAGTCGAGATGACCTCGACGGCACGTATGGCTCCCTCGCCCATCTTCATGACGGCCCCCTTGCCGTACTGACGCTCGATCTGGGAGACAGCCATGTCGAGTGACTTCTGTCGTTCCACCTTGTTCTCCTTCTCACTCATCGCGCGTTCTCCCGTCTCATGTTGCCGTGACATCTGGTCTTGCTGTGGAACCTATTGGCTACCAGTGACAGAATCTAGAGCGAACAAGCGTTCGATCCAAGGATTTAGCCGAGATTGAATGACTCGTGGACCACATACCGGCTGCCGACCGCCGACATCACGCGGAAGGTATCGGCCATCCAGGACAGAGTGGGCATCCGACGGCCCCGTTCGAGCAGTGCCCGGACGTCCTCGGGAGGTCGAATTCGAGCCAGGGTCAGATGGGGACGAAAGGGCCTCTCCTCGGCGGGCGACCCGGCGGTCCGTGTCGCCTCCTCGATGGTGACGGCCAAGTCCTCGAGGCCGGGAGAGTCGACTCCGGCCCACAGAACCGTGGCCCGGGGCGGATTGGGGAAGGCTCCCAGTCCGTTGAGCCCGATCCGCACCGGTCTCGACTTCACCTGATCGAGCGCTCCCAGCCAGCGGTCATAGGTGACATCGTCAACTCGACCGACGAAGCGCAGGGTCACATGCCAATTCGGGGGCGGGACCGGCTTTCGCGGAATCTCCAGTGATGACAGACCGTCGGAGAGGGCCAGTACCACCTCGGCCGGCGGGACCACGGCGGCGAACACCCGGCCGGAGGGTGTCACCCCTTTGGCCACCAATCTCCACTGATGGCGAGACGGGTCAGCTGGAGGGCGGCGGTAGCGGCGTATGTGCGGACCCGCTCGCGATCGCCCGGGAGGATGAGCGTCCGGGAGGCAACCCCCTCAGGGGTGGCGACACCGACGACGATGGTGCCGGGCGGTTTTTCCTGGGGATCGGGCCCGGCCGATCCGGTGAGACCGATGGCCACGTCGACCCCCAGCAGCTGACGGGCGCCTTCCGCCATGGCCTCGGCGGCCGGTTCGCTCACGACCTTTCCCTCGAGGTCGTGGAGGCCGAGAAGCGACATCTTCAGGTCGGTGGCATAGGGAACGACCGAACCGCGATAGTGTGCCGATGCCCCGGGCACCGAGGTGAGTCGGGCCGCCACTCCCCCGCCGGTGACCGACTCGGCAGTGCCGATCGTCCATTGTCGGGTGCGCAAGAGCCCAAAGAGCACGGTCTCGATGGTGTCGCCGTCCCGGGCAAAGATCGAGGCACCGAGACGCTCACGCACCTGGGCCTCCAGGGGGTCGATTAGCTCCTCGGCGGCGGCGAGGGTGGACGCCTTGGCGGTGAGCCGAACCTTGATCTCGCCCGCCGACGCCAGGAAGGCCACCGACGGGTTCGTGTAGTTGCCGTAGAGATCATCGAGGATCTCGGCCACCTGTGACTCGGAGCGACCCCAGGTACGCAGGACCCGACTCACCAGCACTTCGTCGATGCCGGCGATCTTGCGCAAACGGGGCATGACCTGGTCCGACAGCAGCAGGACCATCTCCTCGGGTACGCCGGGCAGAACGAAGAGCCAGACACCGGCGTGTTCGAGCGCCAGACCCGGCGCAGAACCGCGGGGGTTGGGTAGGAGCTCCGCCCCCCGGGGATGGTCGGCCTGGCGGAGATTGGAGCCGGGCATGATCCGGCCGCCACGCTCGAAGCGTTCTCTCAGTTCAGACTCGTATGTCTCGGAGTGGTCCATCTCGAGGCCGGTGGCGAGGCAGATCGCCTCCCTGGTGATGTCGTCCTGGGTGGGGCCGATTCCACCCGTGACGATGACAGCGTCTGAGCGGGCCATTGCCGCCGAGAGGACGTCGGCGATGCGTCCCAGGTTGTCTCCGACCACTTGCTGGTGGTTGGCGTCCAACCCATTCTCGGCGAGGGCGGCACCGATCACCGCCGCATTCCCGTTGACGATCTGGCCGAGCAGCAACTCGGTGCCCACCGCCACCACCTCGACGATCACGAGACCACCACTCGGGCGTCGATGTCGGCCCCGAAGGCTCCCGTCACCTCGGCCGTCACCCACTGACCCGGCACGCCTCGATCCAGGGTGATCATTCCGTCGATCTCCGGCGCCTGGCGGTAGGAACGGCCCACCGGCACTCCGTCTTCAACCTGGTCGACGAGCACGTCGAGGCGTTCACCCACCCTCTCCAGGTTGGCGGCTGCGGTGATCTCCTCCTGGATTCCCTGGAGGTAGCGCAGCCGGTCGCCCACCTCCTGGGGATCAATCCGTCCGCTCAAATCGGCGGCGGGAGTTCCCTGCTCAGCCGAGTAGGGGAAAAAGCCGGCCCAGTCCAGCGTCACGTCGTCGAGGAATTCCGCCAGTTCTTCGACATCCTCGTCGCGCTCCCCGGGGAAGCCCACGATGAAGCTCGACCGGAGGGCGGCTTCGGGCGCCGCCGAGCGGATCTGGCCGATCAGCTCTCGATAACGCTCCCCTCCCCCGGGCCGTTTCATAGCCCGCAGTAGCCGCTGGGTGGCATGCTGCAGCGACAGGTCGAAGTAGGAGGCGACCTTGGAGTTGGAGGCGATCATCGTGATCAGTTCGGAGCTGATCTCGCGTGGATACAGATAAAGGAGGCGCATGGTGCGGAGGTCTTCCACCTCGGAGAGCGACTCCAGCAGGTCGGTGATGCTTGGACGGCGCGGTGCCGCATCCAGATCCCGTCCAAAGGCGGCGAGATCCTGAGCGACCAGGACGATCTCACTCACCCCACCGGCGACCAACCGCTCGACCTCCTGGCGTATCTCCATCGGTCGCCGGGAACGTTGGGAGCCCCGGATGAGGGGAATGGCGCAGAACGTGCACGGCTTGTCGCAGCCCTCGGCCACTTTGACGTATGCGTAAGGCGTTGTAGGCAGCGGGCGGTCGACCTGGTGGAGGATGTCCATGACGGGACGACGTCGGCGGATCTCAACGGGACTCCAACCGGTCAGCCGGTCCATGGTCGGCACGAGTTCGGAGTAACGGTCGAGACCCAACACGGCGTCGACCTCGGGCAGGGCCGCGGCCACGTCGACGCCGAAGCGCTGCGCCATGCATCCCAGCACGATGGTCCGTGCACCGGGGCGGCGAACATCCTGTACATCGAGGATCGTCTCCACCGACTCTCGACGAGCGTCCTCGATGAAGGCACAGGTGTTGACCATCACGACATCGGCCTCGGCGGCCGTGGTGGCCGCCTGATATCCCGCCGCCGCCAGCATGCCCTCGAGCTTGTCGGAATCGACCTGATTCTTGGCGCAGCCCAAGGTGGTGAGGTGATACGTCCGGCTCACGGGGCCAACCGGCGATAGGCGCCGCGGAAGTGCACCAGCGGACTGGGCAGTTCGGAAACCGAGAGATCCTCGACGACACCGACGATCATGAACTGGTCTCCCAGGGGCTTCACCTCTTCCAGGCGGCAACCCGCCCAGTTGCCCACCTCTCGCAGACGTGGGCCCCAGGTGGTGTCATCGATCTCCACGGCCTTGAACATCCCCCCTGGGGCGGGTCGCAAGCCGGCAAAGACCTCGGCGGTGACTCGATCCTTGTCCGTGAGCACGTGAGCCACGAAGGTACCCGAGGCCTCGGCCGCGGTGAGGAAGTCGGAGCCTTGCCCGACCAACGCCGCCGCGCGGGGAATGTCGCCTTCGACGACGAGGAAGGATGAGACAGTGAGCCCGGCGGGGCGCTCGCCCTGAGAAGTGAGGATGGTCACCGGCGCCACCAGACGTCCCCGCAGCCGACGCACCGGATCGCGCTGGTCGGCGGGCACCTCGAAGGGGTTCTCTGAATGTATGGTCACAGGAGGTGATGGTAGGGGGCGACCTACGCCTTGCCGTCAAAGCCAGGGCTCGCACCGGGGCCGCGCAGAAATTGAACTGTGGGCCACAGACAGCGGCTTATCGCACACGCAACTCCGGGTTCCCAGCGCGAACCCGGCCGTCGACGAAGCGGCTGCCTTCGCCGACCTCGCCGGAACCGCAACCCGATCGCGCCGTTCTCAGGGCGCCACACCTCTCTAAGCGTCGCCGGCAACGCTGGGTTCCCACCGTGACCCGGCCCGGCCGAGCCGCGGGCTACCGAGAGCGGTTTCCGCTGTGTATAGCCCAAGATTCCCTGCGTTAGGTCAACCGGCAACGAGGCGGAGCCTTCGCGATTCGCTGAGCCGTGGCCCGACCCCACCGTTCTAAGGGTCACCGACCTCGGCTGTTTGGAGCCCCGGACTCGCCACCGGGGTCGACGGTGTCACAGCGGGACCGCAGTGCCGAGGCGGCGACGGAACTGGAGACGGTGGGCGTATCCGGCTGCCTGCGCTGCCTGGCGCACCCGGTCGAAATCCCTTCCGACGCCCTCGGGCCGA
>Ga0299914_10003789_pt1 | contig 10758 bp, 11 predicted proteins | sample RVTome_10_FD_201361 | JGI IMG/M metagenome (GOLD analysis project Ga0299914, IMG submission 201361) | Soil microbial communities from uranium-contaminated site in the Upper Colorado River Basin, Wyoming, United States - RVT153D57 (version 2) ... | reverse complement strand
TCGGCATCTCGGTACCGCGCCACGGCGCTTCGATAGCCGGGGCTGTCGACCGGAACCGCGACGAGCGAGGGCGACACCCGCGGGTCGGGTACGGCGGGCGGAGCGACTCCGGCCGGGCTCGGTGGCGGGGGAGGCGCGTCCTGCGCGGCGGCCGGCGCCACCTCGATCGCGCCCGACCCCGCCGTCACGGCCAAGGCCGCACCCAACAGCGCCACCGCGACGATGCGTCGGGATCGGGAGCGGGCGACCACTGGCACAGCGGACAAGTCTCCCGCACGCCGTGCGTGCCCGGGTGGCAAGCGACCTGGACCTATACTCGGCCGGTTCCGAGGACGACCTGCCCCACCACCGGAGGTCCCGTGTCGCCCGTCGCCGACCAGCACTCGCCTTCCTCGCCGCGCCCGTTCGACGCGGTGTTCCGCGACGTCGCCGACGTGCAGGGCTGGATGACCCGCGACCAGGCTCGACGCCTCTGGGACCGCGCCGGCGCGCTGCGCGGCGGCGACCGTGTCGTCGAGATCGGGAGCTTCCACGGCCGGTCGATGATCGTGCTGGCGAGCGCGGCGCCCGCGGGCGTCGAGCTCGTCGCCATCGACCCGCACGGTGGTAACGACCGCGGCCCACAGGAGATCCAGGGTTACGCGGCCGAGGCGCAGGCCGACTTCGAGCAGTTCCACGCCAACCTGCGTCGCGCGGGTGTCGACGGGCGGGTCACCCACCTGCGGTCGTTCTCGTCGGCCGCGCTGGCGGACGTACCGGGCCCGGTCCAGCTGCTGTACATCGACGGTGCCCATCGCTACCGGCCCGCCCTCGAGGACATACGCCAGTGGGGCGCGAAGGTCCCCGACGGTGGGACGATGCTGATCCACGACTCGTTCAGCTCCATCGGAGTCACGCTGGCCTTGCTGTCGAGCACCTTCTTCGGCGCCTCGTTCCGATACATCGGCCGGTCCCAGTCGATGACCGAGTACCAACGCGTCCGGTTGTCGGGGCGCGAGCGGGTGCGCAATGCCCTCCGCCAGGCCGCCCAACTGCCCTGGTTCGCCAGGAACGTGCTGGTCAAGCTGGCCATAAGCGTCAAGCTCCGGCCGCTCTACCGCCTCTTGGGCAGCGACGGCACCTGGCCCTACTGAGCTCAGTAGCCCAGCGCCGCCCCCGCGCCGGCGCGAGGGTCCGCCGATCCCGCCCACGTCGAACCGTCGGTCTCGATCACGTGGGCATGTCCGAACCCGTGGTCGAGCGGCCTTCGCTCCCGGACCGCGTGCCCGCGCGCCCGCAGCCCGTCGAGCCAGCCGCGTGGCGCATCGCCCTCGACATCGACGCCGAGCGAATCCAGTTCGTTCCACGTCGAGAACCCGATGGCCGAGCCGTGATTGGCCAGCACCCAGCGCGGCGCGCGCACCGCCTCGCCAGGGCGCTGCCCGGCGTGGAGCAGGCGCACCATCAGCTGCAGGATCACCTGTGGCTGGGAGTCGCCGCCCATGGTGCCCACCAGGGTTCGCAGCGAACCGTCAGGCCGCGTGATCAATGCCGGCGACAGCGTCGACGGCGGGCGACGTCCCGGCCCGTACTCCGCAGGGTCGCCCGGTTTCAATGAGAAGCCGATCCCACGGTTGTGCAAGAAGGTGCCCGTGCGGCTTTCCACGAGATGGACCCCGAAGTCGGCCGCGTTGGACTGGATCAACGACACACCCATCCCGTGCGCGTCGGCGGCGCAGAGATAGATGGTGTCGCCGCCACCGGTCTGCATCACGAGGGGCGACACGCGCGAGCGATCGATGGCGTCGCGCCGCGGCGACAGGCGTTCTGGTGAGAGCAACGCCTCGCCGTCGGCCTTCTCGTGGAGCACCGTCGAGCGATCGTGCCCGGCTTGGCGCGCCGCTTCGACCAGCAGGTGCGGCCAGACGGCGTCGGCGGGATCCCGCGGCAGATCGAGCGCGTCCGCGATCCACGCGCTCGACAGCGTGAGGTAGCCCTGCGAGTTCGGTGGGACGGTCCACAGGTCGTGGCCGAACGCCGACACACAGATCGGTTCCGCCCAGTCGGCGAGTGGTCGCCGCAGATCTGCCTCCGTGTACTCGCCCGAGCCCATCGCGATCAGGCCCTCGCCGAACTCGCCTTCGTAGAAGCCGGCGCGGCCCTGCTTCGCGATGGACTCCAGACTGCGCGCCACACCAGGTCGCCGACGCCGCTCACCGGGCGTCGCTGCGTGGCCGTCGAAGAGGTCGTCCGTGCCCGCCACCTCGGCGACGAGCGGCAACATGGCGGACAGCATCGCCGACACGGCGAAGCCGTCCGCCGCCAAGCTCCGCGCCGGCTCGAGCACGTCGGCCAGCGCGAGGCGTCCGTATCGGTCGTGGAGCGTGACCCATCCGTCGACGCAGCCGGGAACCGGAACACTGCGGATGTCGCGGCGGAACGGCATCTCGGTCGCGCCCTCGGAGCGGAGCTGCTCCGGATCGGCACCGGAACCGGCGCGACCGGAGGCATTGAGCACGGCCGGACGGCGGGAACCGTCGTGGACGAGCGCGAACAGGTCGCCACCCATCCCGCACATGTGCGGGGTGGTGACCGCCAGCACGGCACTGGTCGCGATGGCTGCATCGGCGGCCGATCCACCCGCCTGCAGCACCGACAGTCCCGCACCGGAGGCGACGTGGTCGACCGAGCACACCATCCCATTGGCCGCATAGTGCGTCGCGTGCGGACCGGTCTCGGGCATCGGCTCGGACGCTACCGGCCGCGACGCCGATGAGCCCAGGCGTCAGAATGGTCGACGTGATCTCCGAGGTGGACTCTGGAACGCTCGAACGGTTGCGCGACGTGGTCGGTGACGTACACCTCCTCACCGAACCGTCGGTGACACGGTCGTACTCGACGGACTGGACGGGACGGTTCGGTGGCCCCACACCGGCGGTCGTGCGACCCGGTGACCATGACGAGGTCGCCGAGCTCGTCCGCCTGTGCAACTCGTCGGGCGTGGCCATCGTGCCCCAAGGCGGGAACACCGGCCTGGTGGGGGGCAGCGTGCCGCTCGCAGGCGAGATCGTGATGAACCTGCGCCGGCTCGACCAGCGAGAGGCGGTTGACAGCGACGCGCTGCAGGTGACCGCCGGAGCCGGCGTCACGATCGGCGATCTCCAGCGTCACGCGGCCGCGGTTGGTCTCGCCTACGGCGTCGACCTGGCGTCTCGCGACAGTGCAACGGTCGGTGGCACGATCGCGACCAATGCCGGCGGTGTGCACCTCGTGCGGTACGGAGGGACGCGTCGTCAGCTCCTCGGTGTGCGAGCGGTGCTGGCCGACGGGTCCACCATCTCGCACCTCGACGGCCTGCCCAAGGACAACACGGGTTACGACGTGGCCGACCTGCTCTGCGGGAGCGAAGGGACCTTGGCCGTGATCACCTGCGCCCGGCTCCGGCTGGTGCCCAGGTACGAGGAGGTCGTCGTGGCCCTGTTGGCGTTCGACTCGATGCGCGATGCAGTGTCGGCAGTCGCGACGGCGAGACGGTCGCTCGACTGCCTGAACGCCGCCGAAGTCTTCTTCGCCGACGGACTGGAGCTGGTGTGCGCGAGCGAGTCGCTTCCGTTCCCGTTCGCGGGACGGTACGACGTCTATGTCCTCGTCGAGGCAGCGGACCATTCCGACCCGACCGATCGTCTCGCACAGTGCGTCGAACACATGCAGGGAGTTCGCGATGTCGCGGTGGCGACGGACGAGGTCCGTCGCCGCGACCTCTGGGCCTACCGAGAGCAGCACACGGCCGCGATCAACGCGATCGGCCCACCTCACAAGCTCGACGTCACGGTTGCCGTCTCGCGATTGGCAACGTTCGTGGATGACGTGCGCGAGTCGATCTCAGAGATCGAGCCGTCCGCACGGGCGTGGCTCTTCGGTCACGTGGCGGACGGCAACATCCATGTCAACGTCACCGGGATCGACGAGGAGAGCACCGCAGTGGACGACGCGGTGCTGCGTCTGGTCGCGCGCTATCGGGGTTCGATCAGCGCCGAGCACGGCATCGGCACCGCGAAGAAGCCGTGGCTCCACCTCAATCGTTCCGAGACCGAGATCGCCACCTTCCGGGCGATCAAGGCGGCGTTCGATCCCAACGGCATCCTGAACCCCAACGTCCTCTTGCCGTGAACGTGCGACAGGTACAGGTCGGCGATCACCACGCGCCGCGAACGCGCAGCACATCTCGTAGCACGTCGGCCCGATCCGTCATGATCCCGTCGACGCCGAGCTCGAACAGGTTCTCCATGTCCGCGGGGTCGTCGACCGTCCAGACGTGAACCTGGAGACCGCGTCGGTGTGCCTCGGCGACGAATCGGTGGTCGACGATGGTGATCCGACCCTGACGGGTCGGCACCTGTGCGCAATCGCCCTGGATGCGACCGACCGGGGCACGGAAGCTCGCGGCGCGGAGTCGAGCGATCCCACGCGGACCCATGCCCGTGCACAGCTGTTCCCCGAGGGAACCACGCAGTCGAGCGATACGTCGATCCGAGAACGAGCCGACGCACACTCGGTCGACCGCGTCGGTGCGCCGCAGGACCTCGATGAGCGGCTCGGTCACGCTGTCGTGCTTCGGATCGATGTTCACGCGCAACGTGGGCCACGAGCCCAAGATGTCCTCGAGCAACGGCACGCGCTCGGTTGTACCCACGCGAGCTCGGCGCACTTCGGCCCAAGGCAGATCTCGGATCAGGCCTTGGCGATCGGTCACGCGATCGAGTCCCTCGTCGTGGAAGGCCACCACTCGCCCGTCGGCGGTGGCGTGTACGTCGGTCTCGACATAGCTGTAGCCGAGCTCCACCGCTGCCTCGAACGCCGCCATCGTGTTCTCGACGATGTCGACGCCGTCGTGCGCGCCTCGGTGCGCGAAGGCGAGCGGCGGGGTCGCGTCGAGAAAGGGCTTGGTCGTCATGGCAGCCCGGTGGTTGCCGGGACACTCACCCTATGCGGGTACGGTGGCGCGGCGATGAGCGAGCGGCTCTGGACGATCGAAGAAGCGAATCTCGCGCTGGCCCGTGTGACCGAAGCCATCGGTCGCGCCCGCGACGCGGTACGGCGAGCCAGCGAGCATGCCGAAGCGCGCGCCGAGCGGGTTTCGTCGAACGGTCACGGCGATGAAGACGACGCCACGGCCACCCTCAACGAGGTGATACGCGACTTGGACGACGACGGCATCGTCGTGCGCGACCTCGACCGCGGCCTGGTCGATTTCCCGGCTCGCTCACCGAGCGGGCGGCCGTACTGGCTCTGTTGGGTCGTCGGTGAGTCGGCTGTCGAATGGTGGCACTGGCCGGAGGACGGGTTCGCAGGCCGAACGTCCATCACCGAACCGCCCGCGTGAACTCACCGACGTCGCCCGACCGGCCGTCGCTGGCACGCGTCCTGAGCTCCACGGCATTCGCGACGACCGCGGGCGTTTTGCCGGCGTTCCTCGTCGGCTCGCAGGCAGTGCAGGTGCAGCGGGACCTCGACTTCGGACCCGCCCTCCTCGGTGCGGCTGTGGCGGTGTCGTGGGGGGCCGCCGCGCTCCTGTCACCGACGATGGGCCGATTGGCCGAGAGGGCGGGAGGCAGCCGCTCGCTGCGAGCGGCGGCTGTGCTCAACGGCGCCGTGATGATCGCCGTCGCACTCCTCGCTCGGAACTGGTGGCAACTCACCATGCTCATCGGCGTCGCCGGCGTGGGAAACGCATTGACGCAACCGGCGGCCAACGTGCTCATGGCGCGCACCGTCGCTCCGGCGCGGTACGGGATCGCGTTTGCCGTCAAGCAATCAGCCATGCCGTTCGGAACGCTGATCGGCGGGTTGGCGGTGCCGCTCGTGACACTGACGCTGGGATGGAGATGGGCCTTCGCGTTCGGCGGTGCGTACGCGCTGGTCGCCGCGGCAACGGTGCCCCGCACGACGACAGCCGATGCGACCCTGCCCGACCGCCGTCACGAACGCACACCTCCGACGCTCGACACGCCGTTGGTGCTCCTCGCAGTGTTCGCGCTGGGTGTGGGATTGGGAGCGGCGGTGGCCAGCGCGCAGACGACCTTCTTGGTGAGCGGTGCCGTGGAGAGCGGCCTTCGCGAGGGAGTGGCCGGCCTGCTCCTCATGGTCGGTTCGGCGTTGGGGATCGTCTCGCGGCTGGCCAACGGACTGCGCGCCGACGTACGGGGCGGCGGACATCTGCGCGTCGTCGCCCTGATGCTGCTGGGAGGCGCAGCCGCCTGCGCAACCTTCGCGATCTCCGAACCCTGGTCGTACGTCGTCGCGACGCCGTTGGCCTTCGCGGCCGGCTGGGCATGGCCGGGCCTGTTCAACCTGGCCATCGTGCGCGCCAATCCGATGTCGCCTGGCTTCGCCACCTCGGTGACCCAGACGGGTACGTACATCGGAGCCGGGATCGGCCCGGTTGCCTTCGGGCTCCTGGTCGGTCGAGGGGGATACGGCTGGGCGTGGCTGGCGACGGCAGTTGCAGCCGTCCTCGCAGCGGTGGCGGTGACGACCGGTCGCGGTCGGCTCCGAGCGCTGGGCCTGGCCACCGGACGACCGCGCTGAACGAATCAGCTGGTTGGTGTCAGTAACACGAGCGGAATCTCGCGCTCGGTCTTGGTTTGATAGCCGGCATAATTCTTGTGGGCCGACGTGATCTCGGGCCAGAGCCGGGCGCGTTCCTCTGCGGTGGCCACACGAGCGTGCATTCGCCGCGGCGGTTCGGCCTTGAGGCGGACTTCGACGTCAGGGTCGTCGCGCAGGTTCAAGAACCATGCGGGATGGTGGTCGTCTCCTCCTCGGGAGGCGACGACGACCAACGTGTCGCCCTCCTGGAGGGGTGAGGTCAGCATGACCGAGCGAGCCCGCCCGCTCTTTCGGCCCTTGGTGGTCAGCTCGAGCACGGGCATGTTCAGCGCGTCCCAGCCCAGGCGCCCGAAGCTCGCCTTCTGTACCGCACGGTGAAGGGTGTTCATGGTCTTGAGCATGAGATCCGACGGCATGAGGAGCGAACCTACCCTGATGGACGCGGCCGACGTCGGCGAGCCCGCGCCGCACCGAGCACCCCGATGCCGATTCCGAGGGCCGCCCCTCCGATCCCGACGGACCGCGATCGCTCGGGGAGCCGGTCGTGGTTCGCGATGCCACCCACGAGATCAGCCAGGTCAGCCCCGGCGCTGGCGAGGAACCAGCCGGGCGTCGTCGGGGAGTTGCGAAGACCCGCGCCCAAGAGCAACGCGCCGATGAGAGCGTCGCGGTAGCCCATCGAGCGCAACAGGAGTGACGCGGTCGGGTTGTCGTCGGGGTCCGCTCCCCAGAGCTCGCTCGCACGACTCGGGGCGACCAGGAACGAGACACCCGACGCCAGGCGGATCGCCCCGGCCGTCACGGCGACCAGATCACGGGAGGGTGCTGGCTGCGCTCGATCGGCCATCAGATGATCCGGCTGCCGTGCCCTTCCCAGTACTGGTCCCGCAGCAGTCGCTTGTAGAGCTTGCCGGTCGGGTGGCGAGGCAGCTCCTCACTGAAGTCGACACTCCGAGGACACTTCACATCGGCCAAATGCTCCCTGCAGTACGCGATCAGCTCGCGTTCGAGGTCGGGGCCGGCGTCGCTCATGTCGATCGGTTGTACGACCGCCTTCACCTCCTCGCCGAAGTCCTCGTTCGGGACGCCGATCACTGCCACGTCGAGCACTTTCGGGTGCATGGCGAGGATGTTCTCGGTCTCCTGCGGGTACACGTTCACGCCGCCCGTGATGATCATGTAGCTCTTGCGATCGGTCAGGTAGAGGTAGCCGTCCCCGTCGAGACGCCCCACATCTCCCAGCGTCGACCATCCTCGCTCGTTGCGCGACTGGGCGGTCTTCTCAGGATCGTTGTGGTACTCGAACTCGGTCCCACCACTGAAGTAGATCGTTCCCTCCTCGCCGACCGGGACCTCGCGGCCCTCCTCGTCGACGATGTGGATCTCGCCGAGGATTGCCTTGCCGACAGTGCCTTTGTGGGCAAGCCATTCCTCTGAGGTGCAGTACACGAAGCCGTTGCCCTCGGTGCCGGCGTAGTACTCGTGGATGATCGGACCCCACCAGTCGATCATCTGCTCCTTCAAGGCGATGGGACAGGGCGCGGCGGCGTGCACCGCCATCGTCAGGCTCGAGACGTCGTACTTGGCGCGAACGTCGTCGGACAGCTTGCGCATGCGAACGAACATGGTCGGCACCACCTGGATGTGCGTCACCCGATTTCGCTGAATCAGAGCCAGCGCCTCTTCGGCGTCGAAGTGCTCCATCACGATGACCGTCCCGCCGACCTGGTGCACGGCGAGGCAGAAGCGCAGTGGCGCTGCATGGTAGAGCGGCGCGGGGGACAGGTACACCATCGACTCGTCATATCCGAGAAGCAGTTGTCCGAGCACCGTGACAGGGGTCGGTGTGTCGAGCGGGTCCGACGGCGGCGCCGGCTTCACGCCTTTCGGACGACCCGTCGTACCCGACGAGTAGAGCATGTCCTTTCCTGCGATTCGATCTTGCAAGGGTTCGGCGGGTTGGCTGCCGATCACGTCCTCGTAGCGTTCGTACCCCTCGAGATCACCGTCGAGGACCAGCCGCGAGCGGACGTTCGGAATCTTGTCGACCACCTCGGCGGCCACGTCGGCCTTGTAGCGCGACGTTATGAAGACCTGCGCGCCACAGTCGTTGACGATGTACTCGGTCTCCTCGGCCGTGAGTCGGGAGCTGATCGCTGTGTAGTACAGGCCGGCGTAGTGCGCGCCCCATGTGATCTGGAGGAACCGTGGGTGGTTCTCCAGGCAGAACGCCACATGGTCGCCCGGTCCGAGCCCGAGGGAGCGAAAGAACTGCGACAACCGGTTCGCCTCGTCATCGAGCTCGCGATAGGTCACCGATTGGCCGCTGGTTGCCATCACGTAGGCGGGCTTGTCGGGTGTGGTCGCTGCGAACGTGCCGGGAAACATAGCGAGCGAACATACTCGGGTCCCTCGTCGATCGCCGATCGTCGCAACGGCCGCTGCTACCGTCGTGTCGTTCGCACCTGAGGAGGACCCCATGTCGCTCGCAACACGCACCGCGCTGCTCACCGCCGCATTGGCAGTGTTCTCACTCGTCGCGGTCGTCGCCCCCGCCGACGCAGGCACGCCGCCGACCACGGGGACCCCCGAGATAGCCGTGCTCACGGTGACCAAGGTGGTTCAAGGTGAAGCTCCCGACGATGCCGAGTTCGTCATCGAGGTGGACTGCGAGAACAGCGGCACGACCGAGTTGAGCTTCGGTTCCGAGGGCGGGTCCGAAGACGTCATCTTCTTCGACGTGGACTTCTGCACCATCTCCGAGACCCAGACGGGCGGCGCGGTCGACGTCACGCCACCGTCCGACGTCGCGATCGCAGCGCCAATCCAGTACGCGGCCACCGTCACGAACGTGTTCGACATGGCACCCGCGTCCGACACGTCCGACACAGGGGCCGACACCGCCGTCCGACCCACGTTCACCGGGTGATGGCTTCATACTGACCGCCTCTCCGGATCAGGCGAACGGTCGGTACGATCGAGTTCATGGATGCCACCGGACGGTTTCGTGACCTGGTGGCGCAGCCGGAACCCGCTGCGAATCTGGACGAGTTGGCTCTGCTCATCGCCGCCCACGCGTATCCGGACCTCGACGTCGATCGGGAGCTCGAATCGCTCGAGGCCCTGGCTGCAGCGTGCGACGGGCCGACTCTCGACGCGCTGGTTCGGCATCTGTTCGTCGATCTCGGCTTCGAGGGGAACCGTCGCCAGTACTACGACCCTCGCAACTCGTACCTCAACGATGTGCTCTCGCGACGGACCGGCATCCCGATCACGCTCTCGGTCCTCATGATCGCGGTCGGCCGTCGTCTCGGTATACCGCTCGACGGCGTGGGTTTGCCCGGCCACTTCCTCGTCCGCGATCGCGTCGACGTCGACGTCTTCGTCGATCCGTTCGATCGCGGGACGCTCCTCGATCGGGCTGGGTGCGAACGGGCGTTCCATCGTGTCCACGGCGCCGACGCCACCTTCGATCCGGCGTTCCTCGAGCCGGTCGGCACGTTCTCCATCGTCAACCGGATGCTGGCCAACCTGCGAGCGGTGTTCGCGGCGCTCGGTGATCATCGATCGTTGCTGTGGGTGATTCGGCTACGTACGGCGCTGCCCGACGCGTCGGCCGAGGAACGCAGTGAGCTCGCCGCCGCCCTGGCGGCCACCGGCGAGTTCCGGGCTGCCGCCGACGAACTGGACCACCTCGCCGAGAGCCTCGGTGGAGGACCGGGCGATGCGTACGCCCAGCGGGCGGTTGGCCTGCGAGCCAGGCTCAACTGAGCCGCTCTACGCTTCAGCGGGGTGAGCTTCGTGTTGATCACCATCGCCCTCGCGCTCATCGTGTTCCTGGCGGTCATGCGCAATCAGAGCCAGCGCGCCGCATTGCGATCCGAAACCGTCGAACTGCGGATCGACGAGTTCGGCGCCGGGCGAGCCATGGCCGACGGCCGCGAGGAGGGCGTCGACTGGAGCGAGTTGACCGAGGTCGAGGTGCTCACCGCCGCCAGCGGCCCCTACAAGTCGAATGGCGGTGTCGTGATACTCGCCGGCGACGCCGAACGCGGCTGTCTCGTCCCGATCGACCGCGTCGGATCGAGCGGACTGGTCGAACGACTGGCAACCCTTCCCGGATTCGACGTCAACCTGTTCGCCGAGGCGCTCCTCGAGAAGCCACCCACT
>Ga0299914_10003788_pt1 | contig 10758 bp, 10 predicted proteins | sample RVTome_10_FD_201361 | JGI IMG/M metagenome (GOLD analysis project Ga0299914, IMG submission 201361) | Soil microbial communities from uranium-contaminated site in the Upper Colorado River Basin, Wyoming, United States - RVT153D57 (version 2) ... | reverse complement strand
CTGGGGCCCCCGTGCGATCGCGGCTCGCGTGGTGATGCTCATCGGTTCTGGTCCTCTCTTGCCCGGGCGGTGGTCACTGTGGCCGTCACTGGGTCCCACGCAGAGAGACGGTCTTGACCTGTGTGTACTCGAGGACCGCGTCCGCGCCCATCGTCCGGCCGAAGCCGCTGCGCTTGTACCCGCCGAAGGGACCGCCGATGACCCCGGCGCCGATGGCGTTGTTCACGCCCACCTGCCCGGCGAGCAGCCGACGACTCATCCGGACCGCCTTGCCGACGTCACTCGTCCACACGGACGCGACCAGGCCGTAGTCCGTCCCGTTGGCGACCTCGACGGCCTCATCCTCGTCGTCGACGGGGATGACCGAGAGCACGGGCCCGAAGATCTCCTCGCGGGCGATGCGCATCTGGGGAGTCACCTCGTCGAACAGCGTCGGCTCGACGAAGAAGCCGCGGTCGAACTCCGCACCGGAGGGGGTTCCCCCGCCGGTGACGAGCTCGGCGCCCTCCTCGCGACCGAGGCTCAGGTAGCCCATGACGCGCGCATGCTGCTTCGCGCTGATAAGTGGGCCCATCTGCACCTTCTCGTGCCAGGCGCCGATGCGTATCTTGGCCATGTGCTCCGCGATGCGGCTGACCACCTCGCGATGCACGCTTCGCTCCACCACGACCCGTGAACCGGCCGCGCAGATCTGCCCGGTGTTCAGCGTGATGCCCGCGACCATCGCAGGGACGGCGGCGTCGAGGTCGGCGTCGGCGAAGACCACCTGCGGGGACTTGCCGCCGAGCTCGAGGTGCAACGGGGTGAGGTTCTTCGCGCAGGCGGCCATGATGCTCTCACCGGTCTCCGGCGAGCCGGTGAAGCTCATCCGCCGGATCCGCGGATGCGCCGGGATCGCCGCGCCCGCCTCCAGTCCGTAGCCCGTGACCACGTTGACGACCCCGGGCGGGATGCCGGCCTCGAGCGCGAGCCGGGCCAGCGCGAGAGGGGTCAGCGGCGCGTCCTCGGCGGGCTTGACCACGATCGTGTTGCCGGCGGCGATGGCGGCGCCGACGTCGTTGGAGAACATGGCGCCGGGAGCGTTCCACGGGATCACGCTGCCGACCACGCCGTACGGCTCGCGCAGGGTCAGGCCGAGGACGTCCGGCGTGTGCGTCGGCAGCGAGAGCCCGCTCACCTTGTCCGCCTGCCCCGCGATGAACCGCAGGATCCGAGCCATCGGCGGCGGGCCCCAGTGAGGTCTGCCGACCTCTCGGGACTCCAGCTCGTCGATCTCGGTGGTGTGCTCGTCTATGAGCGCCGCCCAGCGGTGGATGAGCTCACCGCGCGTCGTGGACTTCGTGTCCCGCCATGCCGGAAACGCCTCCTCGGCTGCGCGCACGGCCTGTTCGACGTCGTACGCCGTGCCGCGGGGGACGGCGGCCAGGACCTCCCCGGAGGCCGGGTCGATCACGTCGATGGTCTCCCCCGTCGATGCGGGGACCCATGCGCCGCCGATGAGCTGGACACCGTCGACGACGAGTGAGGTACCGCTCGGCGCTGCAGAGATCGTGGTCATTCGCCGCTCCTCAGTGCTCGTGGATGATCACGCCGCGGATGTTCCGGCCGTCCAACATGTCCTGGTAGCCCTGGTTGACGTCCTCCAGGCGGTACCGGCGGGTGATGAGCTCGTCCAGCTTGAGATCACCGCTGCGGTACAGGCCCAGCAGCCGGGGGACGTCGACGAGCGGGTTGCAGCCACCGAAGATCGCGCCCTGCACCGTCCGCTGGTAGCCGATGAACATGCCGGGGTGCTCCTCGATAGACCCGTTGCCGACAGCGGTGATGGTCACCGTGCCGCGCTTGCCGACGACCGTGATCGCGTCGTGGATCACCTCGTCGTGCAGGACGCCGACGGTGATGATCGCGTGGTCGGCCAGCTCGCCCCAGGTCGTCTCGACGACGAAGTCGTGGGCCTCCTTCGCGGAGGCGAACGTGTGCGTCGCCCCGAACTCCAGCGCCTTCTCGCGCTTGAACTCGACAGGGTCCACGACGACGACGTTCTTGGCGCCGGCCAGCCGGGCACCCTGCACCGCGTTGCTGCCGACGCCGCCCGACCCGTAGATCACCACGGTCTGGCCGGCCCGGACTCCCGCGGCGTGGACCGCCGATCCCCAGCCCGTGGGCACGCCACACGCGACCAGGGCTGCCGAGTCGAACGGGATGTCGCGGGGGATGGGGATGCAGGAGAACTCGGACACGACGGAGTACGGGGCGAACGTGCCGAGCACGCACAGGCCCCCGAAGTCCTCGCCGTTCTGGTGGAACCTGAAGGTCCCATCGGGGAACTGCCCGGTCGACGCGTTCTTACCCGCGTCGCAGAGGTTCTGCCGCCCGGTCGAGCAGTAGCGGCAGGAGCCGCACGCGGGGATGAACGAGCACACCACGTGGTCCCCGACGGACACACGCGTCACGCCGGCACCCACCGCGTCCACCACGCCGGCACCCTCGTGCCCGCCCACGACCGGGAAGCGCATCCGCGCGTCACCCTTCTGGATGTGGTCGTCGGAGTGGCACAGGCCCGCCGCATGGAACCTGATGCGGACCTCGTTGGCCTTCGGCTCGTCGAGCTCGAGCTCGGTGATCTCCCAGGGCCGACCCGGCTCGCGGCACACCGCGGCGACGGTCGTCATGCTCATGTGGACGCCCTTCCCGATCGTGACGACGGCCCGCAGCCCGCCCACCGGCACCGAGCGACTGCCCTCCGGGCGAGGCGCCCGGGGCCTCCCTCACGATGACGTCGCGACCGCGCGCCGCACCACGGGCCTTTCACTTCACGGAAGACAACCTGCTGCCGATCCTCGACGCCCTCCCCGTCCAAGGCGCAAGGGCGTGTTGGTAAGCGGTCGGCCGTCGCGAGCGTCGCATCCACGGGATGCCTCGCAAGGCGCAGGCGCGCAGGCATACCGGTGTTGTACGTCGAGCGGCTGCAACGCAGCGAGGCGCCCGTGGGGCGGCGCGCAGCAGGCCATGCCGTCTACCAGCACGCCCTACGGCTTCTGTGACGCGGAAGAGACGGTTCCGCCCGGGTCGGCGGCGCTGTTAACTTCCCCGCGTCCGGCGGGATCGTCGAAGCTCGGAAGGATGCGCCGTGGTCGACAAGGTTCGTGGGGACGTGATGGCCACGCTCGAGGTGGTCCCATCGGGTGCGTCGATCGCCGTCGGCGGCTTCGGGAGCTCGGGACGGCCAGACACGCTGATCGACGCGCTGTGCGACATGGACCGCCGCGACCTGCACCTGATCGTCAACAACGTCGGCAACGACTTCACCGGGATCGGTCGCATGGTCGCCGAGGGCCGGGTGCGCCGGCTCACCGCCTCGTTCCCCGTCCTGCCCGAGTTCTACGACGTGTACTTCGCCGGCGACGTCGAGTTCGAGCTGATCCCGCAGGGAACCCTCGCCGAGCGGCTGCGGGCCGGTGGATCCGGGATCCCCGCGTTCTTCACCCCCTCCGGGGCAGGCACGATGCTGGCCGACGGCACCTTCCCGCTGCGGTACTCCGAGGGAAGCCCGGTCGAGCACGTCACCGCCAAGGAGAGCCGGCAGTTCGACGGACGCGAGCACGTGCTCGAGTACGGCATCGTCGCCGACTTCGGACTGGTCAAGGCCAACAAGGGTGACCCCAAGGGCAACCTGCGTTTCCGGCTCTCGGCACGCAACTTCAACCCGCTGGTGGCGATGTCGGCCCGGCACACGTTCGTGGAGGTCGACCATCTCGTCGACGTCGGCGAGCTCCATCCGGACGACATCCACCTTCCCGGCGTGTTCGTCGACGACGTGATGCTCGCGAGCAAGACGTCGCCGAAGCAACCAGCGATGGCGGAGGCGATGACGTGACCGAGACCATGAGCCCGCAGAGCCCGCAGAGCCCGCAGAGCCCGGACACGACGCTCGGGCGTACCCGAGAAGGCATCGCCGAACGGCTTGCCCAGGATCTCGAGGACGGCTTCGTCGTCAACCTGGGAGTGGGCATACCCCTCTCGGTTCCGAAGTTCGTCCCCGACGGGGTCGAGGTCTTCCTGCACGCGGAGAACGGCGTCCTCGGCATGGGTCCGGAGGCCGCGCCCGGGCATGAGGACCTGGACCTGACCAACGCGGGCAAGCAGCCGGTGACGCTGATCAGCGGTGCGTCGATCGTCGACTCCGCGACGTCGTTCGCGATCGTGCGCGGCGGGCACCTCGACGTGACCGTCCTTGGTGCGCTGCAGGTGTCGGCCGATGGTGACCTGTCGAACTGGTACGTCCCCGGCAGGAACCCTGCGGTCGGCGGAGCGATGGACCTCGTCGCCGGGACCCCGGAGGTCTGGGTGGTGATGGAGCACGTCGACCGCTTGGGCCGGCCGAAGATCGTGAAGGCCTGCGAGTTCCCGCTGACGGGCAAGGCGGTCGTCACCCGGGTCTACACCGATCTAGCGGTCTTCCACCTGGTCGACGGCGAGCTGGTGCTGAAGGAGTGCGCCCCCGGCGTGTCTCCCGGCGACGTACGCGAACGGACCTCGGCGGCGTACCGGGAGGACCTCGGCGCATGAGCGAGTAGCGTCGGCGTACCGCCGGTGAACCAGCGACGACAAGGGAGCCACGTGGCAGACATCGATGTCGACCGGATCGACGCGATCGACGTGCACACGCACGTGCACCGCTCGGTCCGCACGCCGGCCACGCCGGGCGACGGCAACGAGCAGATGGGTGAGTACTTCGGCATCGGCACGATGCAGCGCTACACCGTCCCGGAGCTGGCCGCCTACTACCGCGAACGCAACATGGCCTGCGTGACGTTCACCGTCGACGACCTCAAGCCGGACGGCGAGGATCCCGGGCCGGACAGCTTCGAGATCGCCGAGCTCGCCGCGGAGCACTCCGACGTCGTCATCCCGTTCGCGAGCGTGCATCCCGCGCGCGGTCAGGCGGGGGCGCGGCTCGCCCGCCGGCTGGTCACGGAGTACGGCGTCCGGGGGTTCAAGTTCCACCCGAACACGCAGGGCTTCTACCCCAACGACCACATGGCGTACCCGATCTACGAGGTGATCGCCGAGCACGGCCTGGTCGCGTTGTTCCACACCGGTCAGACGGGAGTCGGTGCGGGTTCGCGCGGGGGCGGCGGGATACGGCTGAAGTACTCCAACCCCCTGCACGTCGACGACGTCGCCGTCGACTTCCCCGACATGGACATCATCCTGGCCCATCCGTCCTTCCCGTGGCAGGACGAGGCTCTCTCCATCGCCACGCACAAGCCGCGCGTCTACATCGACCTGTCCGGCTGGTCGCCGAAGTACTTCCCGCCGCAGCTCGTGCAGTACGCCAACTCCCTGCTGCGCAACAAGGTTCTCTTCGGTTCCGACTTCCCCGTCATCACCCCCGAGCGCTGGATCAGGGACTTCGAGCGGCTGGAGATCAAGCCGGAGGTGCGTCCGTTGATCATGAAGGACAACGCCGCGCGGCTGTTCGGACTCGACGATCGCAAGAGCAAGCGGCCGGACGAGGGGCACTGAGGAGATGCAGGACGTCAAGGGCAAGGTCGCCTTCGTCACCGGCGGCTCGAGCGGGATCGGCCGAGGCATCGCGCTCGCGTTCGCACGCGCGGGGATGTCCGTCGTCATCAGCGGGCGGCGACAGGAGCACCTCGACGAGTCCGCCCGGCTGTTCGAGGCCGAGGGCCTCGACGTGCACGCCGTGCGGCTCGACGTCACCGACCCGCAGGCGGTCGAGCAGGCGGCCGCGGAGACCGAGGAGAGGTTCGGCGCCGTCCACGTGCTGGTCAACAACGCCGGCATCGGGCTGGGCGGCCATTCGATCGCAGAGGCGAGGCAGGGAGACTGGGACTGGGTCATCGACGTCAACATCAAGGGCGTGGCCCATGGCCTGCAGGCGTTCCTCCCGCGGATCCGTGCCCACGGCGAGGGCGGGCACATCGTCAACACGTCGTCCATGGGCGGTCTGCTGCCGGTGGTCGCCGGCCTCTACAGCATGACGAAGGCGGCGGTCATCGCGCTGTCGGAGACGCTGCACATCGAGCTTGCCGACGAGAACATCGGCGTCTCCGCCTACTGCCCCGGACCTGTCCGCAGCAACATCGGGTCCGGGACCGCGGACCGCCCGGCGCAGTACGCCGACACCGGGTACGGCCCGCCGGATCCCGAGCGGGCGAAGCGGATGCACACCATGCCGTACATGAGCGCCGAGGAGGCCGGCGAGCGAGTGCTCAACGGCGTGCGCCGCAACGACCTGTTCATCCTCACCCACCCGGAGTTCCGCGAGGGCGTGCGCGAACGTTCCGAGACCCTGCTCGCGGCGTTCCCCGATGAGCCGCTGAACGAGGAACGCGCCTCCACGATCACGTTCCTGACCTCGCACCCGGTCTACGCGCCGGAGTCGCGACTCGAGCCTCCCCGCGGTCCGTTCACGGAACGAACTCCGGCGTCGCATCGAGGGTGACCAGCGGCAGCGGGCCCGCCAGATCCTCCGAGCCCGCGGGCGTGTAGGCGAAGTTCTTCGCGCGGGCGCCGCCGTCCACGACGAGATCGGTGCCGGTGATCAGCCGTGCGTAGTCGGAGCACAGCCAGGCCACGGCGTGACCGATGTCGGTCGGTGTCCCGGTCGAGCCCATGGGAACCATCGGCGCGCGCTCCCCGCTCCACCGGCTCGGCCGGCGCCAGGCCTCGTCGCCCGTCGGCCCGCCGAGACCTCCCCGGCGACGCCCGAGGATGCTGCCCGTGTCCTGACCCGCTCTCGCCCGCTCGGCGAGCAGCTCCGGGTTGTCCGGCGTCGGCGCGGTGGGCGTGAAGCCGTTGACGCGGATCCCGTAGGGAGCCAGATCCATCGCCGCCGCGCGGACGAAGTTGTTCACTCCGCCCTTGTTGAACGCGTACGCGATGATCCCTGCTGAGCCCGCCCAGCCGTTGGACGACGACATGCACACGATCGAGCCCTTGATGCCGCGCTCGGCCATCAGCCGCCCGGCGTGCTTGGTGTTGAGGAAGTATCCCAGCGAGGAGACGCGCACCGCGCGCTCGAAGAACTCGGCGCTCTCGTCGAGCACTCCCCTGCCGCCGAGCAGGGCCGCGTTGTTGACGAGGATGTCGATGCGACCCCAGCGGTCGACGACCGCGTCGAGGTAGCGGCGTACCGCGTTCTCGTCCGTGACGTCGCCGGGCGCCGGCATGGCTTCCCCGCCGTTGCGTTCGATGCGGCGGACGCACGCGTCGATCGCCGAGTCGTCGACGTCGTTGCAGGCGACCTTGGCGCCGTACCTGGAGAGGGCCAGCGCGACACCGCTGCCGATGTTTGGACCTACGCCGGTGACGAGGGCGACCTTGCCCTCGAGTGAGACCTCCACGAAGTGGCCTTTCTGTCAGATGGCCGGAGCGTCGGCCGGGTAGGACAGCTCGATGCTGTCCGGGGCGACCCCCAGCATCGGCGCGAGCATCGCCGCCATCAGGTGCTTGGGCACGAGACACTCCTCGCACGCCTCGGGCCCGGCCGTGATCGTGACCTCGGCGCGGTCCGGCTGTGGTGTCACGACCATGTCGTAGTCGTCGGCGCGCAGCGACTCGCGGAACGCCTCCAGCTGCTGCTCGTCGATGCTCATGCGTGCGTCCTCTCCGCCTGTTGCGCCTGTTGCGCCTGTTCCACGGCCACGGACCGGCCGGACCACGGCGTCCACCCGAACGGGCGGAACACCATCGACATCGCGGCGTTGGCTGCGCCGGCCACGAGAACAGTGATCGCCTCGGCCGACGGCATCATCGGGAACGGGCGACCCTCGTCCGCGGGCACGTGCTCGCCCTTGCCCGCGGCGACAAGGTCGTCACGGCTGCGCACCGAGAGCTCGTACAGCCTCGCCTGCACGTCCGCCCGCCGGTAGCCGGCGCGGCCGAGCAGCTGCGCGTGCTCGGGACCGAGGACCACGGCGCCGCTGGAGTGCTGCCCGCCCACATAGGCCCCCGACCTGGCCAGCGTGTCCGCCAGGTCACGCAGCACCTTCTCGGGGTCCTCCGTGTGCCGGTTGTCCACGAACTCGCTGGTCCTGATCAGCATCGACGAGACGGCGTCGACGTCTCGTTCGACACCGCCCACGACGCTCAACGGCTCCCAGGGCGACATCTCCTCGTTCTCCCCGATGCACTGGGTCCAGCGACCGGGGATCCCCTGCGTCGTCTGGTCGAGCTGCTGCGGGCGGATGCCGAACGCGTTGCGCACGATCAGCCCGATGGCGCGGGCGATCGTGGCGTTCGCCCGGAACCCCGGTCCGAACACACCGCCTGTGCTGTTGATTCCGAGCCGGTGCCGGACGGGGCCGTTGACGACGATGAGTGGCGCCGGACCGCTCGTGGACTGCCAGGCACCACCGCGGGTGGCCCGCTCCAGGTTCAGCGCCTGCCAGGCGGCGAGGACGACCGGGAAGTACTCTGCCCGACACCCGGCCATCACCGCGTTCGCGGCCGCCTGCGCCACGGTCACGCGACGGCGCAGGTGCTCCTGCGCACCGATGACCTCGGCCGGGTCGCGCGCAGTCGTGGCGAGGAACTCCTCGACGTCGGCGTCGGTCGCGGGTACGACCGGCAGCCCGTCGGTCCAACCCTGTTCGAAGCAGTACTCCACAGCCGCCCTGGCATCCCTGACCGGGTCGCCCAGCACTGGGTTGCCCAGCGAAGGGGTCATGAGCGCCCCGCCATCACGGGATCGGTCAGCAGCGCCACGACCGGCGGAACGAGGGTGGCCGCGCGGGCCCGCACGCCGTCGCGGTCCAGGCTGGCCACCGGGTGCGCGGTGGTGGCGTAGCGGTAGCCGGGTGCACCCTGCAGGTCGGCCATCGCGTCGGCGCTGACCTGGAACGCGTCGCTGCAGATGACGGCGGCGGGCACGCCGGCCTGCTCGAGGAGGAGACCGTCGGCCACCGCCGACGCGCTGCACGACCCGCAGTCGCCGACCCCGGCCACGACGATGTCGCACGCCGCGCAGAGCTCCTCGAGGATGTCCTGCGGGACCGGGTCGGTGATGCTCATCTTCTTCCGCGCGAGCACGACCTTGACGCCGTACTCATCCTCGAGCTGCGAAGCCAGTGCGTCGAGGAGGTCCTCCGCGTTGCGCTTGGTGTTGGCCAGCAGCCCGAGAGCGAGCCCGTCCAGCCGATCCGGGCGTGGCGCCAGAACCGCCGGCGAGCGGTCCGGGGCGGAGTCGGGACCCACCGTGGGGTCGATGATGCCGTCGAACACAGGAACCCTCCTGGGATCGTGGACCGAGGAAGCGACGGGGCCCTCGCCATGCCAGACGCTACGACAGCGGCGGGATCGACCGGTAGCAGACTTTCATGTCACGGAACCCCGTCCCTGCCGCTCTTGGCGGGCCAGTCAGCGTGCGGTCACTTGCCGATGTTGACCCAGACGCCCTTGGTCTCGGTGTAGGCGTTCAGCGCCTCACCGGTCATCTCCCGGCCCCAGCCGCTGGACTTGAAACCGCCCCAGGGCGCCGCCGGATCGAGCATCGGCAAGGTGTTGACGAAGACCTCCCCGGCACGGATGTGGTGGGCCATCCGGTGCCCGCGTGCCAGGTCGGAGGTCCAGACACACGCGACCAGGCCGAACTCCGTGTCGTTCGCCCACTCGACCAGCTCGTCAGGCTCGTCGTAGGCGATGACGGGGAGCACCGGCCCGAAGATCTCCTCCCGGGCGACCAGCATGTCGTGGTCGACGCCGGTGAGCAGCGTCGGCTCGAAGAAGAACCCACCGGCGAGGTCGCCCTCCCCGCGCCCGCCTCCCACGGCCACCTCCGCGCCCTGCTCGACGCCGGAGGCGACGTAGCCCTCGACCCGTTCGCGGTGCTCCGCGGAGACCAGCGGACCGAGCTGGGTGTCGGCCGCCAGGCCGGGTCCCATCCTGATGCCCGATATCGCGGCGGACAGCTTGTCGGTGAACTCGTCGACGCGGCTGCGGTCGACGTAGAAACGGCTGTACGCCGCGCACGCCTGCCCGCTGTTGACCAGCCCGCCGAGCAGGTTGCCGCTGACCGCGGCGTCGATGTCGGCGTCGGCCATCACGATGCTCGGCGCCTTGCCACCGAGCTCGAGGCTCACCCGCTTGAGGTTGCCCGCCGATGCGGAGACGATCGAGCGGCCGACCTCGGTGGACCCGGTGAACGACACCTTGTCGACGCCGGAGTGCTCCACCAGCTGCTGGCCGACCTTCGGGCCACCGCTGACGAGGTTGACCACGCCGTCGGGGACGCCGGCCTCGACGCAGAGCTGGGCCAGCCGAGCCGTGCTCAACGGCGTCTGCTCGGCGGGCTTGAGCACCACGGTGTTGCCCGCGGCGAGAGCCGGCGCGAGCTTCCACACCGCGATCGTGAGCGGGAAGTTCCACGGCGTGATGAGCGCGCACACACCGACGGGCTCGCGCCTGGTGTAGTGCAGCATGCCCGGTATGGAGACCGGGCTGGTCGCCCCGGTGATCTTGGTGCACCAACCGGCGAAGTACCGCAGCATCTCCGCCGCCCCGGCCATGCTGCCCTTGGCGAACGCGACGGACTGGCCCTGGTCCCTGCTTTCCAGCTCCCCCAGCTCAGCGGCGTTCTGCTCGATCAGGTCGGCGATTCTCCACAGCAGCCGCGCTCGCGCCGCCGGGGTCATGCCCGACCAGGCAGGGTCCCTGAAGGCGCGGCCCGCCGCCTGCACGGCCGCGTCGACGTCGGCCGCGGTCGCCTCCACCGCGGTTCCCAGCACCTCA
>Ga0299914_10003787_pt1 | contig 10758 bp, 9 predicted proteins | sample RVTome_10_FD_201361 | JGI IMG/M metagenome (GOLD analysis project Ga0299914, IMG submission 201361) | Soil microbial communities from uranium-contaminated site in the Upper Colorado River Basin, Wyoming, United States - RVT153D57 (version 2) ... | reverse complement strand
ACCTCGAGGCCCAGAACCCGATCTCGATGCGCCACATCATGGAGCTGAAGTCGGACCGCGATTCGATCGCGGCCACCGGCGTCGACGCCGGGATCGGTCATCACGACTACCCGCTGGTGATCTCGTCAATGAGCTTCGGCTCGCAGTCGGAGCCGGCGTTCCGCGCCTACGCCGAGGCGGCGAAGGCGATCAACATCCTCTGCATCAACGGCGAGGGCGGCGAGATCCAGGACATGTACGGCAACTACCGCAAGTGGCGCGGTCAGCAGGTCGCCTCGGGCCGGTTCGGCGTCTCGGCGGAGATGCTCAACGCCTCGTACGTCGCCGAGATCAAGATCGGCCAGGGGGCGAAGCCCGGCGAGGGCGGTCACCTGCCGGGCAAGAAGGTCTCGGAGAAGGTCGCCGCGGCGCGGAACGCGTCGCCGGGCACCGACCTGATCTCGCCCTCCAACAACCACGACCTGTACTCGATCGAGGACCTCGCCGAGCTGGTCGACGAGCTCAAGACCGTGAACCCCGACGTCCGCGTCTCGGTCAAGGTTCCGGTGGTGCCGAACATCGGCACGATCGGGCTCGGGATCGCCAAGGCCGGCGCCGACATCATCACCCTCTCCGGCTTCGAGGGCGGGACCGGCGCCGCCCGTCAGCACGCGCTCCGGCACGTCGGCCTGCCCTCGGACATCGGCACGCGGCTCGTCCACCGGGCGCTGATGGAGGCCGGGATCCGCAACCGGGTCGAGATCTGGGCCGACGGCGGCTACCGCCACGCCCACGACGTCCTCAAGCTGATCTGCATGGGTGCGAACCGGATCGGGTTCGGCACCCTGGCGATGGTCTCGCTCGGCTGCACGATCTGCCGCGGCTGCCAGCTCGACACCTGCCACGTCGGGATCGCGACCCAGATCGAGACCACCGAGCAGGCGCAGGAGCACGGGCTGAAGAAGTTCACTCCGCAGGCCGTCGACTCGGCCTCGGAGAGCTGCGCGCGGTTCTTCCAGTCGATGGGCGAGGAGGTCAAGGAGCTAACCGCCCGGCTCGGCTACGAGCGCACCCAGGACCTCGTCGGCCGCTACGACCTGCTCGAGCAGATCGCCTACGAGCAGCGGATCGACCTCGCGGAGCTGATCACGCCGCTCGAGGAGTACCTCGACCTCGAGCCCGCCGACCTGCCGGCGCCCGTCGCCGAGGAGGAGCTCGTCGCGGCCGAGGCGCGCGCCGAGGCCGGCCTGGTGCGGGCGCGTCCGATCCGGATGGAGGCCAAGCAGGCGTCGGCGCAGATCGCGACGCTGGCCGAGCGGATCAGCTCGAGCGTCGCGCCCGACTCCAAGCTGCGCTTCGAGTTCCCGCGCCCGACAGACGCCAACGATCGCGTCCTCGGCGCCGAGCTCGCCGGGGCGATCTCGCGGGCCCGGATCTACGACGGCGCCCCGGAGGGCTCCGAGGACGTCCTCGCCGAGCTCAGCTTCAACGGCGGCTCGATCGCCGGTCAGGGCTTCGGCGCGTTCAACGCCTGGGGCCTCCACATCCGGGTCGAGGGCGGCGCTCAGGACGGCGTCGGCAAGACGATGCTCGGCGGAACGGTGGCGATCCTCAAGGGCCGGAACCGGGATGGGAGGCGAGTCAACGGCTCGGTCGGGAAGTCGTTCGCCTACGGCGCCCAGCGCGGCCGGCTCTTCGTCCAGGGCTCGGCCGACTCGCGCTTCTGCATCCGGCTCTCAGGCGCCGACGTCGTCCTCGGCGGCGAGCCCGCCGAGCCGCTCGACGACTCTCGCGGCTGCATCGCCGACCGCGCCAACGCGAAGGGGTTCGCGTTCGAGTACATGACCTCGGGGCGCGCCGTCGTCCTCGGCGACATCGGCCCGTGGGCGTGCGCGGGGATGACCGGCGGTCGGGTCTACATCCGCGTCAACCCGGAGTGGAACCTCGACCGCGAGGCGATCCGGCGCCGGCTCGGCGAGGGCGCGAAGGTCGATCTCGCCGAGCTCGACCCCGAGGGGACGCTCGACATCGAGGACCTGCTCGGCCACTACGCCGAGGAGCTGCGGGCGACCGGTCAGGACGGGGAGGCGGACCGCATCCAGAGGCTCGCGGCGAATGCCGCCGAGAGCTTCCTGATGATCGTCCCGCACTCGGTCCAGGCCGACCCGAACATCTCGACCGAGTAGCGGGCTACTCGACGACGACGAGCCGGTAGCGGCCGATCTCGAGCTCGTCGCCGTCGCCGAGGCGGGACCAGTCGACGTGGCGGCCGTTGACGAACAGCCCGTTGAGGCTGCGGTCGTCGAGGGCTCGCAGCTCGCCCTCGGGCGTCCGGACGATCAGGGCGTGACGTCGGGAGACGGTGGCGTCGTCGAGCTTGATGTCGGCGGCGTCGCTGCGACCGATCCTCGTCCAACCCTTGCGGAGGGCGACCGTCACCGCCTCGCCCTGGTCCTCGAACGCGATGTGGGGCCCGGGCTCGGAGATCGCCTCGCGCGCGGCGGCGAGCCACGCCGGAGCGCGCTCACCGAGCTCGACCGAGTCGATGTCGACCGTCGGCTGGTCGAACAGCGACCCGCGGCGGAAGCGCGAGCCGCCGCATGCGGGACAGCTCGGCAGCGCGTCGAGGGCCTCGATCGCGATCGCGTAACCGCAGCCGACGCAGATCAGTGATCCCGGGCCGCTCAGCCCGATGACGCGATCCCCGGCCTCGTGGAGCTTCTGTGGTCCTCGCTCCTTGGTCAGAGTGGACAATCCTCTACCCGACCTCTCTCCGTTTCCTACACCAGCTTGTAGCAATCGATCCTATCGCTTCGACGGCGCCGACGCATCTCCGATTACCCGGTTCGATCGCAAATAGCGGCCTTTCTCGACGCGCGACGGCGGCACGGCGGGCGGTCCGGCGCAAAGACATAGAATCGCCGCCGCCAGGATGAACCTGATCTCGGTCACAGCCACGATCGACGTCCCCCGCGAGCGGGTCTACGAGCTCCTCTGCGACCTCTCGGTGCGGCCGGCGTTCTGCGACCACTTCGTCGACGACTACCGCCTCGAGCGGCTCGATCCCGTCGGGGTCGGCGCCGCGGCGCGCTTCCGTCTCGACCGAGCCGGGGGCTGGATGGAGACGGTGATCGAGGAGGTGGTCCCGCCGCACATGGTTCGCGAGCGCGGGCGGGGCGGCCGCCTCAACCGGGTCCCCGCGAGCACGGTCTGGGAGCTTGCGCCCGGTTCGTCGCCCGCGAGCTGCGAGCTGACGCTGACCTTCTGGACCGAGCCGTCGAGCCCCGTCGACAGGGTGAAGGAGGCGTTTCGGCGCTCGCGCCCGCTGCGGCGCGACTGGGCTCGGGCCCTCGATCGCCTCCGCGAGCTGTGCGAGTCCGAGCGCCGGCCGGAGCGCGTCGCCGTGGCCGGCATCGGCTGAGCGCGCGGATTATGCTTCCCGCCTCAATGCGCGGCGTCCACCGCCCTCTAGCGACGATCCTCGCCCTCCTCGCCCTCGCCGCACCCGCCGCGGGTCTCGGCGCCTGCGGCTCGAGCGACGAGCACGAGGTGGTCGAGGGCGAGCCCGCCGAGCTCGGCGAGCTCACGTACAACATCCAGCTGACCCGGTTCCTCAACCCCGACGACATCGAGGACGCCGAGTACCTCCAGGGACAGCCGGCGGCCCCTCCGGGCGAGAGCTATTTCGGGGTGTTCGTGCGGATCGACAACGAGAGCGACGACGAGGACCTGCGCTCGACGAGCGAGTACTCGATCGTCGACATCCGCGGCAGCCGCTACGAGCCGGTCGCTTCGGAGAGCCCGTTCGCGCTCGAGGTCGGCGGGATCGTCCCCGCCGCCGACCAGCTTCCGGTGAGCGATTCGCCCGCCGCCGCCGGCGCCGCCGCCGGCGGGGTGCTGATCTTCCTCGTCGAGGACTCGGTCGTCAACGCTCGCCCGCTCCAGCTCGAGATCGAGGGCGAGGACGAGAGCGCCTCGGTGCAGCTGGACATGTAGTCCCGGCGGCGGCCCTACAGCGACGCGTCGAGGACCTGACCGGCGATCGGGGCGGCGACGGCGCCGCCGTCGCCTTCGGAGTTGACGATCATCACCGCGACCGCGAGCTCGGGGTCCTGGACGGGGGCGAAGGCGATGAACCAGGCGTCGAGCTCCTGCTCGGGCTCGGCCTCGGGATCGTCGCCGCTGGTCGCCGGCGCGGGGCCGAGCTCCGCCGTCCCGGTCTTTCCCGCGACCTGGACGTCGGGCAGCGCGGCCGCCGTTCCGGTGCCGCCGCGGACGACCTCGACCATCATCTCCTTGACCAGTCGCGCGGTCGCCGGCGACGTCACCTCGACCGGGTCGGCCTCGCCGGCGAGGCCGCGGACCATCGGCGTCGGCATCCGGACCCCGTCGTTGGCGATCGTCTGCGCCACCGAGGCCATCTGAAGCGGGGTCGCGAGCACCTCGCCCTGGCCGATCGCCGTGACGCCGACCTCGACGCCTCCCGAGAGGTCGCTCGGCACGGTGCTCGCCGGCGGATCGATCGCGGCGGTGGCCTCGGCGTCGTGGAGGGTGGGCTCGGAGTTGAACCCGAACCGCTCCGCCGTGTCGACGAGAGCCCGCGCCCCGACGCGCGCGCCGACCGGGGCGAAGACGGTGTTGCACGAGTTGGCGAAGCTCTCGCGGAAGGTCCCGCCGCAGGCCGAGTCGTCCGAGTTCGCGATCTCGCGCCCGATCTCGCTATTGGTGACCTCGACCGGGAACTCGTCCTCGGGCTTCACCTCGCCCTGGTCCAGCGCCGCCACGGCGGTGATCACCTTGAAGACCGAGCCGGGTGGCTGCGGCGCCGTGAACGCGACGCCCGCCATCCCCCGCACCGCCCCGCGCCGTGCGTCGAGGACCGCGATTCCGCCGTACAGGCCGCCGAGCGCGTTCACCGCCGCCTCCTGCACGGTGGCGTCGATGGTCGTCCGCAACGGGCGCCCGTCGCGTGGCTCGCTCGAGGCGAGGACCCGCCCCTCGCCGGGTCCCGCGTCCGGGTCGGGCAGGGCGAGCAGGCGCCCGCCGGGGACCCCGGCCAGGCGCGCGTCGTAGGCGAGCTCGAGGCCCGAGATCCCGGTCGAGGTTCCGGGCGGGAAGCCGCGAGCCTCGAGCTCGCGCTCGACCGCCGGTGGGGCGGCGCCGACGTCGCCGACGATCGCCGCCGCCGCGGTCCCCAGGGGCAGCGACCGGCTCGTCGCCGGGCCCGCGGCGAGCGGCCTCCCGTCGACCGCGAGGATCGGCCCGCGTCGGGGGGCGCGGGTGCGCCTGCTGAGCACCTCGCCGGGCTCGAGCGCCGGGAACGCTAGGTGTGGCTCCCAGGCGATTCCGCCCTCGCTCACCGGCAGCGCCACCTCGCCGCTGACTTCGCCGAAGGCGCTGGTGGCGACGCTCGCGTCGACGACCTCCACCGTCGTCCCGCCGGCGTCGCGCTCGCCGGCGCCGGCGGCGCTGACGGACTCGGCGGTCGCCGTTCGCGCTGCGACCCGGTAGGCGCGTTCGAACGCCTCGAGCGAGTGCTCGCGCCGCGACGGCGGGCTGAGCTCGGCGTACATCGCCTCGACGTCGCCCGCCGTCCAGGCCTCGGCGAAGCGTTCGCCGGTCGACGCGGCGCCGTTACCGGTGCCGGCAACGACTCCGGCGACGAACGATGCCAGCGCGACGACGACGATCGGCGCCGCCCGGGTGAGCAGCCGGCGACGACGTCGGCTCAAGGGCCCCGCCGGACTCAACCCGCTCCCTCCCTCTTCACCCGTATCCGACTCAGCTCGCCTCCACGTTCTCCACCTCCCGGGCAGCGATGCGCCCCGTTCCGGAAAGGTAATGGCTCGGTCACCTGTACCGTCCACGCCGCGATGCGATCCGGGCCGCCGGCGCGAGCCGAGACTTGAACCTCGTCGACGTCCTCGTCGTCGCTTTTGTCGTCGGCCTGGCGGCGATCGGCTTCCAGCGCGGCCTGATCGCGAGTGCGCTGCCGCTGGTCGGCTTCGTCGGCGGGGCGGCGGCCGGCGCCCGAGTCGGTCAGGCGCTGCTCGCCGGCGGATCGGAGTCCGCCTACGCGGCGCTGGTGGGCGTGGTCGGCGGCCTGCTGGTCGGGGCCTTCCTCGCCGTCGCCCTCGGTGGCGTCGGCAGGGTCGTCCGGGCGCGGTTGCACCGCGTCGGCGTGCTCGCGGCCATCGACGGAATCGGCGGCGCCTCGCTGTTCGCGGTCCTCGCCCTGCTCGTCGCCTGGGCGCTCGGGGCCGTTGCGCTCAACACCCCTGGGCCCGAGGCCCGGCAGATCCGCGAGGGCGCCCAGCGCTCGACGATCCTCGCCGCGCTCAACGACGTGATGCCGCCGTCGGGCCCGTTGCTCAACGTCCTGCGGCGGATCGATCCGCGGCCGGCGCTGCCGGGGCCGGACCCCGGGGTCGGGCCGCCGGACCCGGCGATCGTCGGCGATCCCGACGTCGAGCGCGCCGCCGCGAGCACGGTCAGGGTCCAGGGCACGGCCTGCGGGCTCGGAATCGCCGGGTCCGGCTGGGTCGCCGGGCCCGACCTCGTGGTCACGAACGCCCACGTCGTCGCCGGTCAGGACGACACCACGGTCGTCGCCCCCGGCGACGGCGTCACCCGCGACGCCGACGTCGTCCACTACGAGCCGCGAAACGACCTCGCGATCCTTCGCGTCGCCGGCCTCGGGCTGCCGGCGCTGCCGCTCCCCCGGTCGCCCGAGCCGGGAACCCCGGGGGCGACGATCGGCTATCCGGAGAACGGGCCGCTGACGTCGACCGCAGCGCGGCTCGGCGTGACCGCGAGGAGCGTCAGCGAGGACTCCTACGGCCGCGGGCCGGTGAGCAGGGCGATGACTTCCTTCCGCGGCCGGGTGCGGAGCGGCAACTCGGGTGGGCCCGTCGTCGACGACGACGGCCGGGTGCTGACGACCGTGTTCGCCGCCTCCCTCGGCCGCCGGCCCGTGGGCGGCCTCGGAGTGCCGAACGGGATCGTCAGGCGGGCCCTGTCCGGAAGCCTCTCCGCCGCCGACACCGGCCCCTGCGCGGTGTGACGCCGATTCCCCGAGCCCGGGGGCGCGGAACTGTAATCTCAATCGCGGTGGAGGCGCGGTCTGACGTCGAGCCCTCGGCGAAGCGCGCACGGAAGCGCGCGGAGTCCGTCCCTCCCGACTTCCACGCGACGATCGAGCTCATCGGCCGGCGCTGGGCGGGGGCGATCCTCTGGGTGCTCGCCGAGCGCCCCCACTTCTTCGCCGACCTCGTCCAGTCGGTTCCGGGTCTCTCCGACCGGCTGCTCTCGCGCCGCCTGCGCGAGCTCGAGGCCGAGGGCCTGATCGAGCGCTCGGTGCACCCCGGAACGCCCGCCCGCGTCTCCTACGGGCTGACCGACAAGGGGCGCTCCCTGACGCCGGTGCTCCGCGACCTGCGGACGTGGGCCCGGCGCTGGAACGACGCCTGAGCGCACCCCGGTTCACGGCCCGGGCGCGGGATCCCTAGCGACGATCGACCGGCGCGAGCTCGTAGCGCTGATAGGTCATCCGCTCCATGCCCCAGCGGGGCTCGGTGCGCGACCACCTGAGCACGAACCCGAGCTCGGTGTAGAGCCGGGCCGCGTCTCGGAGCTCGCTGAAGGTCTCGAGCACGAGGCGCGCGTAGCCGGCCTCGCGAGTGCGATCGAGGAGCTCGCCGAGCAGGCGCTTGCCGAGGCCGCGCCCGCGCAGCGCCGGGTCGAGGAGGAAGGCTCGCACCCGGCCGGTGCCGCCGCCCTCGTCGGTGAGCACGAGGCTGCCCGACATCTCTCCCGAGCGCTCGACGATCCAGATCCCCTCGCGCTCGGTCGGCCAGCCGCGCGCGGCGGCCTCGTACAGCGCCCGCGCCAGGTCGGCCTCGAAGCTCACGTCGAGGCCGAACTCGCGCGCGTAGAGTCGCCCGTGCTGCTCGGCGATCGCGCCGACGTCCCCGGGGCCGAGGGTGCGGCGAATCCGGGGCTCGCCGCCGGTCCGCGCCGCGATGCCGCGGCTCGCGCGGTGCGCGCCGATCGACGAAGTCGGTGCCTGGGAGCTCATTGCCGGCAGTCTGATCGACATCGGCAATCTGCGCAACATATCTTTGTCACCAGATCGATCGCGTATTAAGATTGATCGATGGAGCTGAGACAGCTTCGGTACGCCGAAGCCGTGGCCCGCCACCGTCACTTCACTCGCGCCGCGGAGGAGCTCCACGTCGCGCAGTCGGCGCTGTCGCACCAGATCCGCAGGCTCGAGGCGGAGCTCGGAACCGAGCTTTTCCGGCGGACGAGCCGCCGGGTCGAGCCGACCGAGGCTGGGGAGGCGCTCGCCATCCGGGCGCGCCGGATTCTCGGCGAGGTCGACGGGGTGCGGGACGACGTCGACGAGCTCGAGGGTCTCGTTCGCGGCCACCTGTGGGTCGGAGCGCTGCTGCCCGCGGGAAGCCTCGACGTGCCGGTGCTGCTCGCCCGTTTCCGCGAGGCGTTCCCGGAGATCGAGGTCGGCCTGCGCGAGGGGACCGCCGGCGACATGCTCGGCTACCTGTCGCGAGGCGAGGTCGACGCCGCGTTCTCGCTCGTCGCGGCCGCGCCGCCCGGCGGGCTCGCGGTCGAGCATCTCAGCGAGGAGGAACTGGTCGCCGCGTTCCCGCCCGGGGCTGCTCCGGCCGCCGACCGGGTGACCGCTGCCGAGCTCGCGCGCCACGTGCTCGTGACCCCGCGGTCGGGATCGGCGGTCAAGCACGCCGCCGACGGGTTCTTCGCCCGCGCCGGCAGGACCCTGCGGATCTCGCTCGAGAGCGGCGATCCCTTCCTGCTCCGCTGCCTGGTCTCTGCGGGCTTCGGCGCTGCGGTGCTCCCCCGGTCGCTCACCGAGCGCGAGGGCCCGTCGATCGAGGTCCGCAGGCTGCGCCCCGCGGTGCGCCTTCCCGTCGCCCTGCTGTGGTGGGAGGACCGCCACCAGTCGCCCGCCGCGCGGGCGTTCATCGACTTCGCTCGCGGATCGGGCTAGATGGGTGGGAGGCGCTACCAGTGCGTCGGGTTGCCCGGCGGTGCGGCCTCCTCGACCAGGACGCCCTCGACGACGTCGACCGGGCGCCGATCGGTGGTCGCGCGGTAGAGCTCGAGCGCGCCGGCGCCGAGGCCCTCGAACGCGGACTCGACGGCGCGGACGTACGCGGCGAGGATCACCGATCCGGGCGGCGGCTCGGGGGCGTGGTGGCCGGGCTTCGCCACGTAGGCGACCACCTCCCCGTCGACGTCGACGCCCGCGCCGGCGTCGACCATTCCCGTGACCTCGGCGCGCCGGTAGCGGAGCTCGCGGAGGTCGAGCCGCGCGAGCTGTGACTCGGTGACGCGCAGGAGGGCGCCGTTCGGCCCCGCCGCTCCAGGGTCGGCTTCGAGGTTCAGGCCGAGGCAGTAGCGGAAGGGCTCGCCCCCGTCCGCCGGGGCGAATGTCTTCTCGGCGACGAGGTTGTCGCGGGCCGTCGACCACCGCCGACGCCATCCGCGCAGGCGCGCCGGGGCGGCGATCTCGACCCGGGCGCCGAGCGTGCGCTGCGCGCTCGCCCGGCTGACGAGCGAGCCGTACGCGAACACCAGCGCCATCGTCACTCCGTCGCGGCGGCGCGCGGTCGCGGGGGCCGCCACGCCGGATGCGGGCACAGGCGCGCGGCCGCCGGGCAGCCGTTGCAGACCTGCCAGCTCGGCTCCGCCGTGGGCTCGAAGTCGCCGCCGCGGATGTCGCCGATCAGCCGCTCGAGTCGGCTCCGGGCGGCTTCGAGCCCGTCGCGGTCGAAGCGCGTCTCGACCGCCTCGTCCGGCGCCTCGAGGAAGCAGTGGACGGCCCGGACCTCGCCGGCGCCCTCCCCGTCCGCGCCCGCGGCCGCGGCGAGCGCGTAGAGCTCGCGCTGCGCGGCGTAGCGCCCGGCGAGCTCCGCGGGCCCGCCGTCGCCGAGGGCGTCGGTCTTGTAGTCGACCACCACCGGCACCTCCGTCGCCGCCAGCAGGTCGATCTGCCCGCGGACCACGGTCCCGCTGAGCTCGATCGCGAACGGGACCTCGGCCCGGACCTCGGCGCCGCCGAGCTGCTTGCGCAGCGGCGAGTCGACCCACCCGTCGACGAGCGCTCGTGCGCGCTCGACCGCCGCCCGGTCCCCCTCGATCCCGTGCTCTGCGGCGAGCTCGGCGAGCGAGCCGTCGTCCGGCCGCTCCCAGCGGTGGCGGGCGCTCCACTCGAGCGCGGCGTGGACGACGTTTCCGAGCGCGAGCCGGCGGGCACGCGCCGGGGCGGCGCCCGCTTCGGCCGCCTCGGGCGCGTCCCCCCGGCCGGCATCGGGGTGAAGCGGCGTCGGCGGCGCCTCGAGGCCGAGCAGCCGCTCGATGTAGAACCGATACCCGCAGCGCTCGTAGTCGGCGAGCGCCGAGTAGGAGAGATGGCCGACGGGCACAACGCGGGGCGGTCGCTCGAGCGGCGGATTCCCGGCGATCGCGTCGTCGCCGTGCGTCGGGGGCGAGGCCGGCCCCAGCCGCCGGGCGAGCTCGGCGGCCCGCTCGGCGCTCGGCGTGTCGACCCGGACCGCCAGTCTCGGGGCCGCGGCCGGCGCGACTCCCGCCACGGCGACGGGGCGGGCAAGGTCGACCTCGGCGTCGCCCGCCTCGAGGCTCCAGCCGAGCTCGCCGAGCGCCGGGAGCAGGCGGCGGATCGGGGTGTCGCCCGGCTCGGGATCCTTCGGCTCGCAGTCGCGCTCGCTGAAGGTGCCG
>Ga0299914_10003785_pt1 | contig 10760 bp, 8 predicted proteins | sample RVTome_10_FD_201361 | JGI IMG/M metagenome (GOLD analysis project Ga0299914, IMG submission 201361) | Soil microbial communities from uranium-contaminated site in the Upper Colorado River Basin, Wyoming, United States - RVT153D57 (version 2) ... | reverse complement strand
AACACCTGTCCGTCGCCGTCGCCGAACACGAGGATCCGCGTGCCGCCGATGTAGAAGGCGTTGTTGATGAACTGGCCCACCTCGGCGGGGTGGAGAACGGGAGCGAGCGCCCGCCCCAGCGGATGGGGGACCGCGGTGACGGCCCCGTTCGCGTCGTCCATGCCGCGCCGGCCGAAGCGCTTGTAGTAGTAGTCGTACGCGAGTCCCTGATGGACGTGAGCGTCCACCACCACGCCGTCGTCCCAGACGTTGTCGGTGTCCTGCGCGAGATCGGCGTCGCTCAGGATCCCCGAGCCCCAGAAAATCCCGGAATCGCGCGAGACTGCCTCGCATGTCGAACGTCTCGATCACCCCGGGCCGCAGGGCATCATGCAGCTGGAAGCCATTCCCGCCGCGACGCGCCGCGACTTTCTTGAGGTCTCCCAGCACCCCGTGCCCGATGCCAATGTCGCCGAGCTGAGCGCGGATGCGCGACGCCCGGCGCAGGATGACGCCGGTGCCGGCGTCGACGTACACGTCTTCGACGTTCCACCGGCCGCGCACCGGCACGCGCCACGCGAGCGCGTAGGTCCCGTCGATGGGCAGGACGCCGAGCTGCGCGGCCTCGAAGGCCGCGGCCCCATCGCCCGCGATCCCGGCCGCGAGGCGCAGCGCCTCCGGTGCGGGCACGGCCGGCGAGGGCTCGATCGCGATTCCCTCGAAAACCCGCCCGGAGATCGTCCGCACCGTCCCGCCGTCGATCTGGCGGACGAGCTCGGCGCCGAACACCGGCACGCCCGCGTGGTGCTGCGCGAGCCGCTCGTGCACGCGCCCCGGCGCCATCGTGTCGTCCTGCAGCCGCGCGGTCCGGAGTTGCCCTTCGGCGACCATCGCCTGCACGTGCTGGTTGGCGGCGCCGGCCGCGGGCCCCGCGGCGGTCAGGGATCGGGTCTGAAACTCGGTGGACTGGCGCGCCGGCGGCGAGGCCGGCGCAGAGCGCCAGCGCCGTCCCCAGCAGCAGTGGACGTGCGGTGCGCATCGGGGTCTCCTGGGATGCCGAAAAGCATACCAGAGCGCACGGCGCGCCGACCCCGATCGTCACCGGCCTTCAGAGCATCGCGAGAGGTTCGAACTCCACGGAGGCCGGATCGACGGGCGCGGCCACCGAGCTCGGCCAGCCGCTGTCGGGCGCGGTGTCCCACAGGCTGACGTCGTACGGTTTGGGCATGGCGCGGCCGTCGCGATCGAGGAGGATTCGCACGTGCGGCCGGTGCGGATCCGCCGGGTTGACGCGGACGACGACCGCGGTCTCACCCGTGTCGAGCCGCACCACGTTGCCGACGGGATACACGCCGAGGATCTGCACGAAGCGCCGGACCAGGCGCTGGTCGAACTGGCGGCCGTCGTTGCTGTGCAGGACTTCGAGCACGCGCTCGGTCGGCAGCGCGCGCTGGTAGCGCCGGTTCGAGCGCATTGCATCGTACACGTCGGCGATGCCGCAGAGCTGCGTGGCGAGATTCAGCCCCGTGCGCGCCACCGCCGGATAGCCGGTCCCGTCGAGGCGCAGGTGATGCTCGAAGGCGACGACGGGGACGATGATCGGGATGTCGGGCGTGCTGCGCAGGATCTCCGCGCCGTCCACCACGTGGCGCTTGATCACGTCGTACTCGGCAGCCGTCAGCGCCGCGGCCTTGTTGAGGATCTCGTTCGGGGTGCGCACCTTGCCGATGTCGTGCATCAGCGCGGCCAGCCCGAACTCCCGCAGGACGGTCCCTTCGATCCCGAGCGCGCGCGCCTGGGCCATCGTCAGGATCGAGACGTTCACCATGTGGGTGAACGTGTAGTTGTCGTAGTCCTTGAGGGCCGTGAGCGCGAGCAGGGCGGAGCGGTTCTGGGCGGCGGCCTGTGCCAGCGAGTCCACCACGGTGCGGGCCTGCTTCGGATCGGGCCGTCCCTCGGCAAGGGTCATCTCCCAGAGCTCGCCGGCCAGCTTCGTCGAGTCGTTGTAGAGCTGCCGGACGGCGGCCGGATCGATCGGCCCGGCGTCCACCTGTCGTTCCACGCGGATGCGCCCCACCTCGATGTGCGGCATCGGCGGCAGGGGAGGCCCGTCTTCGTTCCCGATCGCTCCCGACGCGTCCAGCGCCGCCAGCCCGTGCACGAGCGCTGCGATCTCGTCGTTCGTGACGGCGCGATCCACGGTAATGCGCTCGACCCCGGCGCGCTGAAGCCGCGCGAGCAGCTCCGACAGCATCGCGCTCGAGCGGATCAGCGGGACGTCGCCGACGACGAACTCGCCGCCGACCACGCCCAACGCGATGCTCTGCTGCTGCCCGAACACGAGCCGCAGCGCGTCGGCGAACGCCGTCACGCTGCGCGTGACCAGCGGATGCTGCGGCGTGTAGAACTGCGTCGCCCGCAGCGCCGCCGCAAGACGGCGGAGCACGTCGTCGGCGAGCTGAATCCGGCGGCTCAGCATCAGGCCGCTCCTGCTTCCCGTGCCGGAGGAACGAGTGCCAGCTGCTCCCGCGCGATCGCGCGAACGCCCCGCGACCCCTCGTCCGCCGCGCGCCGCAGGGCCCCGAGCGCCTCCGCCGAGCCGATGCGCCGCAGGGCCGCGCCCGCCGCGCGCCGCAGCGCGGCCGTCCGGAGCGGCCGGTACCATTCCCCCCGCCGGAGCGCTTCGGCCAGCGCGGCGACGGCCTCCGGCCCTCCCACCGCCCCGAGTCCTTCGAGCGCCGTCACGTAGGCGCGCTGCATCGTCCGGCGGTACTCGTCGGAGCGCACCATGTGGCAGAACAGCGGGATCGCGCGCGCATCGCGCATCGATCCGAGCGCGTTCACGATCGCCTCGCGCTGTCCGGCGCCGCCGGAGGCCAGCGCCTCGTGCAGGATGGCGTATGCCTTGGCCGAGCCGATCAGCGCGATCGCGCGCACAGCCTCGCGCTGGATGTTCGGATCGGTGTCGTCGAGCAGCGAGGCGAGCTCCGGGAGCGCTTCGTGGCCGCCGAACTCGCGGAGCAGATAGATGGCGGTCCGGCGCACGGCGGGATTGGGCGAGCTCTTGAGCTGCTCGGCCGCCTCGCGCCCGGCGGGACCGAAGGCGGTCAGCAGATCGGTGAGGCGGCGGAAGGCGCGGCCGCGCTCCTCGAGCGCGAGCGCCTCGGCCATTGGGCGGATGAGGACCGTACCGAGCGACAGGCAGATGCGGCGGACGCGCTCGAACCCCGCATCGTCGATCGTTTTCAGGTGGCCCGTGAGGTGGGGCATCAGCTGGCCGCGGCGGGTGCGGTCCAGCGCGCTCTCCGCCGCGGCACGATGCGTGGGCCGGCCGCTCACGTCCGCCTCGGCCGCCAGGGCCTCGACGAGGGGGTCGGCCGACTCGAAGTCGCCGAGCAGGAACAGGTCGTCCAGGTGCGCCGTCACGAACGTCGCCACGACGTCCCACTGGCCCGCATCGTCCTCGATGCGGAGCAGGTCCAGCAGCATCTGCAGATCGATCGCGCGCACGCGCGCGTCGGCGATCGTCGAGAGCCACTCGGCGATCTGCTCGGGGGAATCGTCCGCGATGCGCTCGAGATCGGTCGCATTGGCGCGCGCGGTCGACAGCTCGCGCGCATAGGCGTCCGAGACGTACGGCTCGTCGCGGTAGGAGAGCAGCATCTCGGTCGCCTGCTGCCACAGCCGCGGGAAGTCGTCCTCCTGGGCGAGGGCGCTCTTCGTGAGCTGCTCCTGTGCGAGCGTCAGCACGGACGTGCGGCGCCCCTCCTCCGGGACGAGCGCCTGAAACGCCTCCGCCAGCCGCTCCGTGGCGCCCCGCTCGCTGGCGATCGACTGCGCGACGAAGTCGCCGATGGTGTCGTCGGTCATGTGCGCGATCACCTGGCTGACGACGTCGGGTCCGGCGCCGGTCCCGGCGTGGGCACGGCGGGCGAGGAGGCCGAGAAGGGTGTCGGGCGGGAGCGTGCCGGCCACCCGCGCCATCGTGCCGAGCACCTGGTCGAGTCGCTCGGGCCGGCGCTCGGAGACGGCGTCGGCGATGTACTGGAGCAGCCGCGCGAGCGCCTCGGCCTGGGCGAACGGGCCTCCCTCGGCCGCATCGCGCTCCACGTGTTCCACGAGCTCCTTCAGGCCCTCCGCCCGCTCGGCCACTTCGAGCAGGGCCCGGATGCTCGGTTCGTCCAACGTGACGCGGTCGTCGTCCAGGCAGTGGCGGATGATGGTCTGCCAGTCGGCGCGTACCCCCGTGCCGCGCTCGCGAAGCACTTCCGCGTAGTCGACCTCCCGGATGCGCACGTGATCGCCGCCGCCGGCGGCCCACAGCCGGGCGACACCGCCCTGCGCCTGGAGGTCGGCGGGCGCCTGGGCGAAGAGCGCGAGCAGGTTCCGCCAGGCATCGGCGTTCGCCGCCGAGACCACGTCGAGCTCGCCGACCAGATGGTCGTGGAGCAGGACTGCGAGCTCGCCGATGCTGGCGTCGGGCCGTTCCGGCGCCGCCCCGCCCAGCAGCAGCGTGTCGGGCAGAACGGCCAGGGTGAACGGACCCGATTCCACGGCGGCTGCGGCCGCGGTCACGAGCCGGTCGAGCGAGGCCCCGACTGCCGGGTGAGCCTCGGGGTAGAGCGCCACCGCGCGCGCCGCCGCCTTGCAGGCGCGCGCAAACTCGGTCAGCCGGGCGGCTGCCAGTCGGTCGAGCGAGGGCCGCGAGGGATCGGGCGGCGTGCGCGGCGAGGTCGCGGGAGGCGCGTTCATCGTGATGCGCGGGACAGTCCGCCGGCGGGACGCTTCGTCACGGCCCGCCGTCTGCTCTCGGCTTCCCGTAATCTCCTATACTTGGCCGTCCATGCGGGCCGTCGATGTCATAGTGCGCAAACGGGACGGGCAGGCCCTGACCCCCGCGGAGCTCGCGTTCATCGTCGACGGTGTTATCGGCGGGACGATCCCGGATTATCAGGTTTCCGCGCTGCTGATGGCCATGTTCCTGCGCGGCCTGACACCCGCGGAGACCGTCTCGCTGACCGAGGCCATGGCCGCTTCCGGCCGGCGCATCGACCTCTCGTTCCTGCCCGGAACCAAGGTCGGCAAGCACAGCACCGGCGGCGTCGGCGACAAGACCTCCATCATCGTCGTGCCCGCCGTGGCGGCCTGCGGCGTCGCGGTGATGAAGAGCTCGGGCCGGGCGCTGGGACACACGGGCGGGACGCTCGACAAGCTCGAATCGATTCCCGGATTCCGCACCTCGCTCGATGCCGCCACGCTCGGCGCGGTCCTGCGGGATCTGCACTGCGCTTTCGTCGGCCAGACCGCCGACATCGCGCCCGTCGACAAGAAGCTGTACGCCCTCCGCGACGTGACAGGCACGGTCGAGAGCCTCCCTCTCATCGCCTCGTCGATCATGAGCAAGAAGATCTGCGAGGGCAGCGATGCGCTGGTGCTCGACGTGAAGGTCGGGTCGGGCGCCTTCATGAAGACGATGGACGAGGCGCGTCCGCTCGCCCGCACCATGGTGTCGATCGGCCGGCATGTGGGGCTGCGCACCGAGGCGCTGCTGACCGACATGGACGCCCCGCTCGGCCGCGCCGTGGGCAACGCGCTCGAGATTCGAGAGTGCATCGAGACACTCAAGGGGGAGGGGCCAGGCGACGTGGAGGCGATCTGCGTCGCGCTCGCCGCCCGGATGCTGCGCCTCGGCGGCGTCGTGCCCTCGCTGGACGACGCCGCCGCACGCGTCCGGCGTGCGCTGACCTCCGGCGCGGCGCTGGAACGGTTTCGCGCGCTGGTCGAGCGTCAGGGCGGCGACCCGGGGGTCGTCGACGATCCGGGCCGGCTTCCGCGCGCGAGCCGGGTGGAGGTCGTCACCGCTGAAAGGGCCGGCTTCGTGCAGGAGCTCCGCGCCGATCTCGTGGGGCATGCGTCGATGATCCTGGGCGCCGGCCGGGAGCGTGCGGACGCCGCGGTCGATCCCGCCGCTGGCGTGTTCCTGCGCGCGGCGCGCGGGGATCGCGTCGAGGCCGGCGACGCGATTGCCGAGCTGCACGCCTCCGAGGGAGGACGGATCGACCGCGCGCGCCGTCTGATGGCCTCGGCGCTGGTCGTCGGCGACCAGCGTCCGGCGGCGCGCGAACCGGTGCTGGCGGTGGAGACCTGAGGCGCATGCCGACTCCCGGGGCCCTGCGGATGGCCTGTATCGGCGGGGCGCTGGCGCTGGCCGTGCTGGCGCAGTGGACGCAGGGCCTGGTGGACCTCCGCGTCCAGGGCGGCCTCGGCGCGCTCTGCCTGGTGCTCGTCGTGGCCTCCTGCTCGTCCAACCTGGCGGCGGTGAGCTGGCGGACGGTGGCGTGGGGACTCGCGCTGCAGGTCGGCCTGGCGCTCTTCATCCTCAGGTTCGAGGTCGGTGGGGTCAGGCCCGGCTATGCGTTCTTCAGCTGGATCGCGCAGGTCGTGCGCCAGTTCCTCGAGTTCACCAACGCCGGCGCGCAGTTCGTGTTCGGGGACCTCGCGAACCAGGCGGCGCTGTCGAAAGTGCTGCCCTCGGGATTCGTGTTCGCATTCACCGCGCTCCCCACGGTCATCTTCGTCTCGGCGTTCTTCACGCTGCTCTACTACATCGGCGTGCTGCAGCTGATCGTCGCGGTGATGGCGCGCGTGATGATGTTCTTCATGCGCACGAGCGGAGCCGAGACGCTGTCGGCGACCGCCAACGTCTTCATGGGGCAGACCGAGGCGCCGATCATCGTCAAGCCGTACGTGCCGCATATGACGCAGTCGGAGCTGCTCGCCCTGATGATCGGCGGGCTCGCCACGATCTCGGGCGGCGTGATGGCCGTTTACATCGGTTTGGGCGCCGATCCGATCGCGATCCTGACGACGAGCGTGATGGCGGCGCCGTGCGGGCTGTATCTGTCGAAGATCCTCATGCCGGAGACCGAGGAGCCGCAGACCCTGGGCGAGGTCAAGGTGACCGTCGAGCGGACCCACGCCAACGCCCTCGACGCGATCGCGGCGGGGACGTCGGACGGCCTGGTGCTGGCGCTGAACATCGCGGCGATGCTGATCGTGTTTCTGGCGTTCCTGGCGATGATCGATCACGTGCTGGGGCTCGTCCACGACGGTCTGACGCTCGCCGCCGTGTTCGCCTTCGTGTTCTCGCCTTTGGCCGTGCTGCTCGGTGTGCCGAGCCAGGACGTGCCGGCGATGGCCGATCTGCTCGGCACCAAGCTCGTCGCGACCGAGTTCGTCGCGTTCATCAAGCTGACCACGACCTACAGCGGCGTGATCAGCGAGCGCACGCACGTGCTGGCGACGTATGCGCTCACGGGATTCGCGAACTTCGCCTCCATCGGGATCCTGCTCGGCGGCATCGGCGGGATGGCGCCCACGCGCCGGGGAGACCTGGCGCGGCTCGGCATGCGCGCGCTGCTCGGCGGCTTCGTCGCGACGATGGTGAACGCGGCCATTGCGGCCATGATGATGTGAAGTTGCCCACGTGGAGCCAGGCAGGATGGCAGAGTTCGACGCAATCGCCGAAGCCGCCGAATGGATTCGAGTCCGCACGCCCGTCCGGCCCGAGGTGGCCGTGGTGCTCGGATCGGGTCTCGGCGACTTCGCCGGGCGGGTGGAGGACGAGGACGTCGTCGCTTACGCCGACATCCCGCACTGGCCGATCCCGCGCGCGGAAGGCCATGCCGGACGCCTCGTCCTCGGCACGGTTCGGGGGCGGCCGGTCGCCGTGCTGGCCGGACGGGTGCACTACTACGAGGGCTATGATCTCCGGGCGGTGACCTTCGGCATCCGCGTGCTGGCGGCGCTCGGCGTGCGCACGCTCGTCCTGACCAACGCGGCCGGCGGCATCAACCTCTCGTTCGGCGAGGGCGGGCTGATGGTGATCGACGATCACCTCAACTTCATCGGGAGCAACCCGCTCGTCGGCCCCAACGACGAGCGTCTGGGTCCGCGCTTCCCCGACATGACCGACGTGTACTCGCCGCGCCTGCGCGAGCTGGCGGCTCGTGCGGCCGACGCCGTCCGTGTGCCGCTGCTGCACGGCGTCTACGCGGCCGTGCACGGGCCCAGCTACGAGACGCCCGCCGAGATCCGCTGGCTCAGGACCGCCGGCGCCGACGCCGTCGGCATGTCGACGGTTCCGGAAGCGATTGCCGCCCGCCACATGGGGGTGGAAGTGCTGGGGCTGTCGTGCATCGCGAACATGGCGGCGGGCATTCATCCCGGACCGCTGGATCACCAGGACGTGCTCGCGGCGGCACGCCGCGTGGCCGATCAGCTGACGAAGCTGCTGGAGGAGATCGTTGGGCGGCTCTGACAGTTCGCGGCGCGTGGCCGGAGGTGCCGGAGTCGATCGGCTGATGGCCGCCGCGCGGAGCGCCCGCGAGCACGCCGCCGCCGATTACTCCGGCTTCGCGGTCGGATCGGCTCTCGAGACCGAGGGCGGCGTGATCATCACGGGCTGCAATATCGAGAACGCCAGCTACGGCCTGACGATGTGCGCCGAACGGGTTGCGTTGTTCAAGGCGCTCTCGGAGGGGCACCGCGGGTTTCGTCGCATCGCGATCCTCACCGGCGCCGACGAGCCGACGGCGCCGTGCGGCGCGTGCCGGCAGCTGCTCTGGGAGTTCGCGGGCGACATCGAGGTCGTGGCCGCCACATTGAACGGCCGAGTCGCGCGCTGGCGGACGGGAGCGCTGTTCCCCGCGCCGTTCGACGCACGCTCGATCGGGCGGGCGCCGGGCAGGCAGAGATCGCGGAAAATGAATCAACACACAGAGCACAGAGGATCACAGAGGAAGACATAGGTCGTGCTGGCCGTCTGCGGCTCGGGCGCGTCGGCGTCGAGTTTCACTGTGCCCTGTTCCCCCTCCGTATCTCTAGTAGAATCTACCCATGCTCCCGACCATTGACTGGGCCGACGATGCCATCGTGATGATCGACCAGCGGAAGCTGCCGGTCGAAGAGCTGTACGTCCGGTGCCGGACGATCCAGGAGGTCGCCAAGGCCATCAAGACGATGGTCATCCGCGGCGCGCCGGCGATCGGCGTGGCGGCCGCGATGGGGCTTGCGCTGGCGGTGCGGACCAGCCGCGCGTCCGGCACCCAGCGGCTCGCCGTCGAGTTCTACCGCGCCTGCGACCTCATGGCGGCGACGCGCCCCACGGCCGTGAACCTGTTCTGGGCCATCGACCGGATGAAGCGGAGCTTCGCCGCGGGTCTCGAGGCGGGTGAGTCGGTGGAGGAGCTGCAGGTCCGCCTGGAGCGCGAGGCCCGGCGCATCCACGACGAGGACGTCGAGAGCTGCCGGCAGCTCGGCGCGTTCGGCGCGTCCGTCGTCCCCCAGAGCGCCAGGGTGCTGACGCACTGCAACGCCGGCGCGCTCGCGACCGCCGGCTACGGCAGCGCGCTCGGCGTCATCCGAGCCGCCGTGGAGCAGGGCAAGCGCGTCCGCGTGCTGGCCGACGAGACGCGGCCGTTCCTCCAGGGCTCTCGCCTGACGGCCTGGGAGCTCGTCCGCGACGGCATCGAGACGACGGTCATCGCCGACAGCATGGCGGGACCGCTCATGCGCGAGGGCGAGGTGGACCTCGTGATCGTCGGCGCCGATCGCATTGCCGCCAACGGGGACGTCGCCAACAAGATCGGCACCTACACCGTCGCGGTGCTCGCGAAGGAGCATCGCATCCCGTTCTACGTCGCGGCGCCGATCTCGACGATCGACCTGTCGACGCCGACCGGGCGCGAGATCCCGATCGAGGAGCGCGACCAGCGCGAGATCACGCACCTGAAGTCCCTCCGGCTCACCCCCGAAGGGGCTCTCGTGCGGAATCCGGCGTTCGACGTCACGCCGCACCGTCTCATCGCCGGCATCATCACCGAGCGCGGCATCTTCCGCGCGCCGTACGAGGAGTCGCTTCGCGCGGCGGAGCCCCCGGCGCCGCGGGCGGCGGCCGAAGCGCTGCAGGCCGCAATCCCGGATCCTGACCGCTAGCCCTGGCGCGAACCGCTGCCCCGTGATCGTCCTCGGCATCGAGACCTCCTGCGACGAGACGGCGGCCGCGCTGGTGGCCGAGACGGACAATCCCGCCCGTCCCTGGGCGATCCGCTCCAGCGTCGTCGCATCCCAGGCCGCGATCCATCGCGAATGGGGCGGCGTCGTGCCGGAGCTGGCGTCGCGACAGCACCTGCGCGACATCTGCGGCGTTGTCGAGCGGGCCCTCGAAGACGGCGGCGCGCCGCTGACGGCGGTCGACGCCATTGCCGTCACCCAGGGCCCGGGGCTGGTCGGGTCGCTGCTCGTCGGTGTCGCCTTCGCGAAGGCGCTCGCGGCATCGCTCGACGTACCGCTCGTTCCCGTGAACCACCTGGCGGGCCACATCGAGTCGCTGTTCCTCGAGCACGGACCGCTGCCGCTGCCCTCTGCGGTGCTCGTGGTCTCGGGCGGGCACACGAGCCTGTACCTCGTGCCCGAGCCCGGGACGTACCGCCTGCTCGGTCGAACGCGGGACGATGCGGCCGGCGAGGCGTACGACAAGGTGGCGAAGCTGCTCGGGCTCGGATATCCGGGCGGTCCCGTGATCGACCAGCGCGCGAAGCACGGTGACGACCGCGCCTTCGACCTGCCCGTCATGCGCATCACGCACGCGGATCGGCGTACGCCGCACGATCCCGGGCGTCAGGACTTCAGCTTCAGCGGCCTCAAGACGGCGGTGCTGCGGCTCGTACGCGCGCGAGCCGATGCCGGAGCGCCGCTGAGCGACGCCGAGATCTCGGACC
>Ga0299914_10003784_pt1 | contig 10761 bp, 9 predicted proteins | sample RVTome_10_FD_201361 | JGI IMG/M metagenome (GOLD analysis project Ga0299914, IMG submission 201361) | Soil microbial communities from uranium-contaminated site in the Upper Colorado River Basin, Wyoming, United States - RVT153D57 (version 2) ... | reverse complement strand
TCGCGCCTCCATGAGCTTCAAGGACAGGATCCCCTCGGCGACCGCTCGCTGGGCCGTATAGTACAGGCCGGCCCGCCCGTCGAGAACCAGACCCCTGGCGAAGAGGCAATACAGCGTCACCGCCGGAGGCCCCAGGACCAGCGTCGCGCGCAGCCTGTCCATCCAGCCCAGCTCGCCGAACCGCGCCGCCGACAGCTTCTCGGCCTCCTTCTCCGCGTACTCCACCTGGTTCCGCAGCCAGCGCCCGAGATCCTTGCGGTCGTCGTGCACGATCGCCGCGCGCAGCCTCCCGCTGGGGCCCGCGATGCGAACGCGGTGCGCATGGCCGTCCTGGACGAAGGCGGCGGCCCGCCGCCGGAACAGCACCGCGCGTGGCGGATAGAGCGATCCGCGGAGCGTCCTGCCGAGGACCCGGTACGCGAACGGCACGAGGTACCCGCTCTCGGGGGCTTCGTCCGGGAGCAACGCCATCTCCTGCACCAGCGCATCCGGGACGACGTAGTCGGCGTCGAGAGCCAGGACCCATTCGGTCCCGATGGCCTCGAGGGCGTAGTTGCTCTGCCCCGCAAACGAATCGAACGGCCGCCGCCGCACCTCGACATTGGCGAACGACTCGGCGATCTCGAGCGTGCGGTCCGTGCTGCCGCTGTCGACGACCAGCACCCGGGACGCCCAGGCCAGGCTGTCCAGGGCGCGGCCGATGTTCGGCTCCTCGTCGAGCGTCAGGACGAACGGGGTGATGTTGGCGAGGTCCATCTCAGCTCTCACGCACCCATTCCGGCACGTCCCCGCCGCCGGCCAACCAGCGGTAGACGGCCAGCATCTGCCAGGCGATCGCCGGCCAGCCGAACCGTTCCTCGACCAGCCGTCGGCCCCGCGCGCCCATGGCGCTACGCTCCTCGTCGCCGATCTGCACGGCTTCGCGCAGCGCCGCCGCCAGCGCCTCGGCACCGAGCTCGGTCCACCACCCGCAGCCTCGCTCCGCGAGCGCGGACCAGGGGGCCGCGCGCGTGGTGATGACCGGAACCCCGCTGGCGAGCGCTTCGGCCACCACCACGCCGAAGTTCTCGCTCGCGGTCGGCAGCACGAACACGTCGGCGGAGCGATACAGCTGCCACTTGTCCGTATCGGAGACGGGGCCGCGAAAGCGGATCGCCGCATCCGGACCCAGGGCCTTCGCGCGCTTCTCGATCGTGGCGCGATGGCCCCGCTCGTCCGGCCCCGCGATCACGAGCTCCCAGCCAGCGGGCCGGACGCGCGCCCAGGCCTCGATCAAGGATTCGAGCCCCTTCTTGGGATGGATGCGCGAGAGGAACAGGAAGCGGCGGGCGCGATCCCGTTCCATCCCCCGACGCTCGGCCAGCGGGGGAAGGTCGACTCCGTTGGGCACGATCGCGATCGGACCTCGCAAACCCGCCGACCGGATTTCCTCCGCCTCGAGCTCGGACGTGGCGTGGAGCACGGCAGCCGACTCTAGGTCGCGGCGCTGGTATGCCCGCCAGGCGATCCGCTTCTTCCATCGCCGCTGGGCGAGCGACCACTCGGACAGCATGCCCCGGGGGCTGACGATGCGGGGCACGCGCGCCCTGGTGCTCACGGCCGCAGCCGCGTGGTTGCTGGCGAGCCAGAGTCCGTGATCGTGGACGACCGCGGCCCCGGTGGCCCTCAGGCGATCGCGAAGCAGCTCGACGAAGCGCTCCGAGCGCGGCTGGAAGCGTCCCCATCGCCGGACCCCGCCGGAGACGTGCGCGGGAACGCCGATCTCGATCCCCTCGACCGCGCCGGTTATGAGCTCGACCCGGGCGCCTTGCGCGGCCAGCGCGCGGCAGAGCGCGGCGACTGTGCGTGCGGGTCCGCCATCGGCGAGGGCGATCCGGGCGATCGTATGCAACACGGCCGGCTCGCCGCTCACGCCCGCTCGCGGAGACCGTGCGAATCGAGGATCGCCTCGAGCCGCCGGCGGAAGCTGGCCGGCCCGAACCGTTCCACTACCTGCCGGCGCAGCTCGCCGGAGTCGTAGACCACGCGGTTGGGGTGGCGCCCGCTCAGGACCTCGACGGCCGCGGCCCCGAAGGCGGACGCATCGTCGGGATCCACCAGCACGCCCAGCTCGCCGTCCGCGAGGGCGTCCCGGGCGCCGTCCCGGTTTCCCGCGATGGACGGTTTGCCGCACGCCATCGCCTCGAGATAGACGATCCCGAATCCTTCGCGCTTGCTCGGCATCGCGAACAGGCTGCACAGGTTGTAGTAATCGGCCAGCTCGTCGTCGGGGACGAACCCGGCGAGCGTCACGTGCCGCTCGATGCCGAGCTCGCGGACCCTGCGCTCGATGCGCGCCCGGTCGTCGCCCTCGCCGACCAGGACGTAGTGCACGTCGGGGATCTCGGCGAGGATCCCGGGCAGCGCCGAGAACACGAGATCGTAGCCCTTGTATCGATCGCGCCCCGCCAGTCTGGCCACCGTGAGCAGGATCGGCTGCTCCGGGAGCAGCCCGAGACTGGCGAGGAGCCGAGGCGATCGTTCGCGAGGTTGAAAGAGATCTGGATCGAACGTACAAGGGAGGATTGCGAGCCGCTCAGGATCGAGCCCCTGCTCCAGGATCAGCCGCTGCGCAGTGTAGCGGCTGATCGAGACGACGCACGAGGCGCGAGCCAACGCGCGCCGCAGAGCCGGTCTCTCTACCCCCCACGCCTCGATGCCGTAGGTCACGATCCAGGACGGAACCCCGAAGTAGCGGTCGAGCCAGTCGGAAACCACGGCGAAGTTCAGGTGCCCCACGATGACCAGCCGCGGCCGATCGACGAGTGCGCGCGAAGCGATCTGAGCGGCGAACCCGGGGGAACGTAGCCTGCGCGGCAGTCGCCCGGTGGCGTGGAGCCGGACCCCACCCAGCCCTGTTGGGTGCCTTTGATCGTTCTTGAGAAAGACCTCGTATCGCTGTTCCGGCCAAACGTCGAGTAGCGCCTCGAGCAGGAATCGCGAGTACCGTTGGATGCCGCCCGCGGTCGCAGTGATGTCCGGTAACCACACGTGACATGAGTCGCTCATGTCATGGCTCCAGCCCGCCGTCCAGTAACGAACTCCAGCGCCCGGACTGTCCCTTCAACTGCCTGTTCCAAGGAGAATCGCCGAACGTGCCGGGCCGCCTCTCGACCCATCCGTTGACGGGCTGCGGGGTCGCGAGCGAGCCGGACGAGGATGTCCCCCAGGGCGACCGTATCCGCGAACGGGAAGACGTGGCCCGTCAACCCCTCGCGCACCAAATCGGGGCCACATCCGACCCGATCACTCACCACGACGGGGACCCCGTGGACCATCGCCTCATTCACGACGAGCCCCCACGTCTCGCCGTAGTCCGAAGGCAGGACGAGGCAGTCGGCAGCGATATAGGCGCGGCTGATCTCCGACTGATTGAGGAAGCCGGTAAAAACCGCCTCCAGGCCGCGATTACGCGCGAAACGCTCCGCCTCGTCCGCCATCTTCCCCGTGCCAACCAGAAGCGGCTTCACCGCCGCCCCCGCCTCACCGGCCAATTCGCAGGCCCGGAGCAGATCGAGAACCCGCTTCTTGGGGACCAGCTTGCCGGCGAAGAGGATACAGACATCGTCCGATGCGATCCCCCACTCGCGACGGATCGCATCCCTTTTCGGCGCCCAGTATTTGGCCTGCGTGCGGAAGCGACCCTCGTCGATCGCATAGGGTACCATGAAGATCCGCGCCTCCGGAACGCCATTACTCCGATAGAAGTGGCGGTTCGCTTCGCCGACGGCGAGGCAAGCGGAAAACCGGGACAACAGCCAGCGATGAACAGCTCGCGCCCACGGAGGCCGCGACCGTAGCGCGTTGGAGTCACCACGGACGAGTAACGGGATCCCAAGACGACCCCCCGCCCACACGGCTTGAAGCAGCGGCAGGGCGTGCCACCCACTTACGATCACCGCGTCCGGCTTGTCCACCTCGAGCACGTCGCCTACCGCCGGCGTGCGGCTGGCGAGGAACCCGTCCAGGGAGGGTTCCCGGGCGGAGTTGGGGAGCGCTCGCCAGCGATATCCGTCCAGCAGCGGCACGTCCCACGCGAACTGCTCGCCGAACCCGACCCCCTGCTGGGCAGCAGTCGGCAGCAGGGCGTAGTAGACGGTCAGATCGATTCCCTCGCGCGCGGCCAGCGCGCGATACCATGGCACCTGGTACTGGACCGGGTGCGAGGCCACGATCCCGAGCCTCATGAAGCCGGCTCGTTCGACGCTTCCATCGCGGGCGGCAGCTCGCGGCTCGGCCGCCGCGTTCCTCCCCCCATCTCGGGAATGGCGAACGCCATGCCGAGCACGAGCCCGATCAGGTACAGGACGTGCGGGTCTCCGAAGATCTGGTGCGCCACCCCGAACATCACCGCATTGGCGAACAGGAATGCGATCAGCCCGTAGGCGTAGTGCGCCCGGCGGCCCCCGCCGCGGCCCGCCTGCCGCGCGATCTTCCACAGGTACAGACCGGCGACGGCCACCAGTAGGGGCAGCAGCAGGAGACCCGGGATCCCGAGCTCGGCCACCACCTTTCCCAGGCCGCCCTCGGCGGAATATCCCACCAGCTGGGATCCGCCGCCGAAGTATTGCGCGCCCTGGCTTCCGGTTCCCGCCCCCGCTCCCAGCCAGCCATTGCGCTGGATCGTGAACCACAGCGCCTGCGTGGTGAACCGCCAGTACCGATCGGCGTCTTTCATCCCGACGCTCGCACCGCGCTCGTAGTAGGGGGCTATGCCCAGCGCGTTGCCAAGATCGGTGACGGTGACGAGTACGATCGCGGTGACGGTCAACGCGCCGAGGACGAGGACCGTCTTCAAGGCTCGTTTGCGGAAGCGCACCAGGAAAAACACGTAGGCGAGAACGAACAGGCCGATCTCCACCAGCCCCTTTCTCCTCCCGGTGAACACCAGAGCCACCAGGAGGTAGAGTCCGAGCGCCGCCGTCGGCCATATGTGCGCGATGATCTTCCGCCTCGAGAGAAACAGCACCAGCAGGAAACAGGTGGCCATCGCCGTATGCCATGCCGCCACCTCCGGCGCGCGGAAGAAGCCGCTGGGGAGATCGAGCGCCTGCCCGGTCGAAGAGTACGCGACGAGCCCCGAGCCGACGGCGTCCAGCACTGTCCAGTCGTAGCCGGCGCGCGCCAGGTAGATACCCGCGGCCATGACCGCCACACCGCCCACGTACCAGCGCATCAGCCGGCGAACGTCGCCTGTCCGGCGCGCGTACGCGTACCCCAGGAACACGCCGGGGAGCGGAGCGAGATAGGCGACGAGCCCGATCAGCGCGATGACAGGGCTTCCGGTGCGGGCGAATCCCGCCACGCTCTGGATCGCGATGAGGAGCAGGAAGAGGATCAGCGGAACGCGCAGGACCGAGCCGCGGGCGAAGATCGGCCGTAGTGACAGCCTGACCCCCCGCCGGCGCGCGCCGAGCAGCGTCGCGGCTACAAGGACGAAGACCAGCACGTTGAGGTAGAGCGGCTCTCCCGGCACCAGCTTCCGCATCGTGTCGAGGCCGAAACCGAACAGCAGGGTGACGAGGATGCCGATCCGCCACCGGGCGAGGCAGAGCAGCGCCAGCGCGCCGGTGATGACGAAGACGTCCGCCGCGATCATCGTTTTTCCTCGGCGCGGTCGCGGACCGCCGGGGATGCCCATACGTCCCGGTCTAGTAGGCGCGGACCCCGGAGCGAGAGACCGATCGCCCAGCCCAGACCCAACGTCTCGGCGAACAGGGTCACCGGGATCCACCACGGTCGCGACAGGTGATGCCGCGTCCGGATCGATCGCGCCAGCCGACCTGCAACCATGACCGGGATGGCTGCGCGAGGGCTCGTGCGCAGGATCCGATAGAAAGCGCCCACGGAGTGGCCCGGCTTGGCCGTCCGCAGGTGGCTGCCGTAGGACCGCGTCCCACCCGCCGGCGCCCGGAGATGCCGCACCGTGGCCCGGGGCTCGAACAGGATCCGCGCCCCGGCCGCCGTCGCGCGCGCGCAGAGCTCCGCCTCGAAACCGTAGGCGGCGCGCACGAAGTTCTCGTCCATGCCCCCGATCGCAAGCGCCAGGTCACGCCGGATCGAGAAGTTCGCACCGATCACCTCGCTCACCCAGCCGCGCTCGCTCGAGCGGAACCGAAACGAGGCGTGCGGTCCCGGCACGGGCTCTTCACCCGGCTGCAGGACCTGCCCGGCGACCACGCCTACTCCCGAGCGCCCGTGCGCGGCTCGGTGGGCGGCCACGAGACCCGGCGCCGGGATCACGTCGTCGTCGAGAAACAGGACGATGTCGGAATCCGCCCGCAGGAGGCCCACGTTCATGGCACCGGGGATTGACGGCGCGTCGAGCCGGATCCACTCGACGGCGCCGGCCGCCGCCAGTTCCTCGAGCTCCCGCTCCACCGGCGGGGAATGCGCGCGTGTCTGGTCGACGACCAGCACCTCGGACGCCGGCGGATCCAGCGCGAGCACCCGGCGGATCGTGTCCACGAGGACGTCTTCGCGGCCGTAGGTCGGAATGACGACCGAGATGTCCGCTTGCACCCGGGCGTTTCCCTGCGTCATTCGGACCGGGCGCGGGGACGGGGGTGACCTAGCGCCGAGGCTGCGCCGGCCTGCAGCAGCCGTACCCAGCTGGGAGCGTGGAGCGGACGCAACCGCACCGCGCGTCCGAGATAGCCCAGGCATCGCGGGTCTCCGTTGCGCCTCAGCGCTTCGCCGATGAAATAGTTGGCTGCCGCCCGCCGTCGCGCACCCTGCCCCGATCCCTCGGGGCGGAGGGTGGCGGCGAGCTCCAGGATCTCCGTTTCCGAGCGCCCAGCTCGACGCAGCTCGAACGCCGTGCGCGCCAGCCGCCCGAGCCGATGCTGCACATCGCGGAACGAGGAGCTGCGGCCGGAGGGCACCACGAGTGCGACATAGAGCGCCTCGGGAAGCACCTGGAAGCGGCCCGCTTCCGCGAGACGGAACCACAGGTCCCAGTCCTGGGCCAGGAAGAATTCCCTCCGATAGCCTCCCACCTGCTCGTAAACGAGCTTCCGGAACATGACGCTACCGTGGTGCGTCGGCCCGTTCACCAGGGTGGCACCATCTCCCAGGTCGACCATTGCATGCATGGGCTCAGGGGGCTTCCCGGTGTCCCGTATCGTGTACAGATACTCCATCTCGGGACCCCGGTACTCGGTCCAGCATGAAACGAACGCGAGGTCCGGGTCGGCGTCCAGCGCGCGCGCCTGGCCCGCGAAACGGCCGGGCAGCGAGAGGTCACCCGCGTCCTGCCGCGCGATGTAGCGGCCGCGAGCCTCCGAGCACCCACGGATCAGGGCCTCGGTCAGCCCCAATCGTGGCTGGCGGATCACTCGGACGCGCGGATCGCGTGCCGCGTACTCCTCCAGGAGGTCGCCGGAGCCGTCGGCGGACCCATCGTCGATGACGACCACCTCGAACTCGATGCCGTCCTGAGATAGAACGCTTTCCATGGTGGCATTCAGGAACGCGCCTGCGTCATGAACTCCCATGACGATACTGACGGGAGGGCCCAAGCTACGATATCCTTCGAGTTCCTGCGCGTCTTTTCCGCCAGCGATCCATCGCGCACGTCAAGCTCCCCATTCCTTTCCAGCCCACGATACGGGCTGCAGCCCCGTATACCCGCAGGTCGAGAGCTCGATCGTTCTTGGAAACCAGGCTGGCGAGATGGTGGAGATCGCGCGCTTCCGACTCCAGGCCTGCCGCCCCACACTGCCGCGACAGGAGGAACAGCTCGCGCACGAAGTGTCGCATCTCCGCCTGCCTCGCGTCGATTCCCGCGCGACGCGCGTGGCCGAGGATCAGGGCGTGAGCCCGGGCTCGATCGCGGAGTTTTGCGGGGTCCCGGGACCCATCTCGACTCAGCCGATCACCCCCGTGACCACGAGCTTCTGCGATAATCTGTGGCACGTAGGCGAGCGGCAACCCGAGGGCGGCAACCCGACAATCGTACTCCCAGTCCTCTTCGTTCCGGAGATTCGTCCAGGGACCGACCGCGTCGGTGACCGTCCGCCGATAGAGTGGCGTCAACGTGCCCCACCAGCGATCAACCAGAAACGACGGGAACATCTGTTCGATCCGCTCACCGGTGCGCCGCAGGCCGAAGTTCGTGGGATCCTTGGCGAGGTCGACGAAACGAGTGATTCCATAACAGACGCCGGAGTCGGGAGCCGTCCGCAGCGCATCGACCTGGAGCTTCAACTTCGCCGGGAGCAGGATGTCGTCGCTGTCCAGGTATTGGAGGAATTCCCCGCGCGCTGCTCTCCGACCGGCTTCTCTCGCCACGCCCGGACCGCCATTGGGGATATGGAGCACCCGAACCTCGGGATGCTTCGCTGCCAACTGATTCGCCAGCTCGGATGTGTCGTCGGTTGACCCGTCGTCGACGACGACGATCTCAAGTGGCCTGTAGGTTTGGGCGAGAACGCTCCGAACGGCCTCCGAGAGCAGGGCCGCCCGGTTGTATACGGGAATTATCGTGGTGACGAGCGAGTGCACTGCAGATTGGAAGGCTATCCTTCCCCACCATTCAAGTCGAGATTCGACGCAGAGGTGGCCGGCCGAGGACCACAGAGGAATCGGAGGACACTGCCCCAAAAGAAACGGCTTCTTAGTGCATACCGTCGCGACAGAGCGATGTGACACAGCCATGCGAAACATGTCGCACGCGGGGCACCTCCCCTGAACAAGCGCCAGGTCGCCGAGATATCATCATCGACCCTGAATCGAGAAATCTCCCGCTGCTCCTCTCTCGGCAAGGCACCTACGAACGCGTCCGCGATCTTCATTCGCTCCCGAAAAAACGCAACGTGGACTCCCTTGAGATACTGTCCAGTCTTCGAATCGTCGTGCACGCGAAATCTCGCGATCGGCGGGCCATCATGCGTGACTAGGGGATAGCCTGCCGAGATGAGCTTCATGAAGAAGTGACGGTCGAACGCGTAGTGGTATCGAGTATCCAGCCCAGCTACTTCATCCCATTGTTCCCGTCTCCAGAACACCCCCGGCTGATGCAGCGCGGTCCTGCCCGCGACCCACGACATCAGCTCGTTGGCGATCCGGTTCCGCTCCTCCAACGTTGCGTTTGCGGGGCTGTCGCCGCCTCCCGCCGGCAGGCGAAGATCCAGCAAGCCGTCCGCGCTGAAGTTTTGTACTGGATAGGCGTGCCAGCCACGTCCATCTCCATGACCGAAGTCTGCGGCCACCCTCTCCAGTGCTCCGGGTTCGTAGACGTCATCGCTGTTCAGAAAGGCGCAGATCTCTCCCGTGCCGGCTGTGAAGCCCTTGTTGATCGCATCCGCCTGCCCACTGTCGCTTTCGCTGACCCAATATGTAATTCGCGATTCGTAGCGCCGTATGATATCCACCGTCCCGTCGGTACTTCCTCCGTCGATCACGATGTACTCGAGATTGGGATATTGTTGGTCGAGAACCGATCGCAGAGTCTCCTCGATGAATGCGGCTTGATTCAGGCTTGGCGTCACCACGGTGATCCGCGGGAGATTCATCGCGATACGAAGCTCGAGGCCGAAATCAGGAGGTTCTTCCAGAACTGGATCCGCGTAGCGACCACCGGATCCGATTTCCCAGCCTCGAAGAGCACCCGCATGGCCGGGACCGTTTGGCCTTGAGCCCTCAAGCGGTCGCAAACGAAGAGCATCTTGCCCCAGAGCGCCTCTCGCAGAAGCATGCTCGCCGCCTCATCAAGTGCACGGCTCCTACCCCATTGGAGCGCTTCCAGGTAGGCGCCCAGAGAGTTGTCTAAGATGAACGCCGAGTTGCTCTCATGTCGGCGATACACAGACACCGCCTGCGAGGAACCGGACACAATCCGTGCTGAGAGTCCCAGCTTCAACCACAGAACGAGGTCCTCGCAGGTCCGCAATCGCTCGCTGAACCCCTCCACTTCAAGAAAACAGGACTTTCTCAGCAGGATTGAGTTGGTGTTCCAGCGGAGGCCTGGACCGAGAAGTCGGCTGAGGAGGGGTGACCGCCGTTCGACCGAGGCCCGTGGCGCTTCATTTCCGTCCTGGATGCTGAAGGGCTCTGCCACCCCGTCTATGGTCGAATCTTCGTCGAGCAAAGAGACCGCGACCTCGAATCGATGTGGCAGCACCACGTCATCCGAATCCAGGAAGCACACGTAAGCACCACTGGATTGTCGAACACCCAGGTTGCGGGATGCACCCGGACCATGATTGAGACCATCGGGATGGCGCAATACCCGGATTGTGACTGGAGCCTTCGCCGCGAGGTCTTTCGCGACCCTCAGAGACTGGTCCGTCGAACCGTCATCGACGATCACGATCTCCAGGTCTGAATAGCCGGTTTGGTCTAACGAATCCACCGCTGTCCGAAGACAGTGCGCCCGATTGTAGACGGGAACGATCACGGAAACCTGGCTCGTCATCTCGCCGTTTCGTGGTTCTGAGCTAATGGCGAGCGAGAACCCGAAGCCAGGCCCGGGCGTAGAATTTCGTTAGGATTGCCTTGGGTGAGATTGCAACAACCGTCAGGAGGTGACGGATGCGTTTCCACGAACTCTCCGTGTCGACGAGAGCGGCGCGTATACGAGCATGTGCACGCTCGGCAGTCTGTCTCCTCTCGACCTCCTCTACATCAAAGATATCTCCGTAGAACATACGCTGGCTGCCGCCTTGCGTTATTTTGTTCATCAACAGGTCGAACCGTTCTCCCAAAATCCTGTACAGCTCA
>Ga0299914_10003783_pt1 | contig 10762 bp, 13 predicted proteins | sample RVTome_10_FD_201361 | JGI IMG/M metagenome (GOLD analysis project Ga0299914, IMG submission 201361) | Soil microbial communities from uranium-contaminated site in the Upper Colorado River Basin, Wyoming, United States - RVT153D57 (version 2) ... | reverse complement strand
ACGCCGAGGACGACGTCTGCGGATGCTCCACGACGGTCGCGGTGAGGAACACCTGCCCGACCGAGTCCCCGCGGACCGTGGCGCCGCTGTCTCCTGACGCCACGATGGTCGCGACTCCCTCTCGATGTAGGGACCAGGAGAGAGCCTCGCCATCGGGGTCCTGTGGGCAGCCCTCCTCCACCGCGTTCGCAAGCCGAGGAACCACCACCTCCTCACCCACACCGACCTCCACAAGGCTCGGTAACACGAATGGCGTGCTGGACGTACAAGGAACTGACACCACTCCATCCGTGCACGCTACGGTCACCATCACCGCACATATCGCTGCTCTCCAAAACATACCCCGCCCTCCTCATAGCCCCGCTTATGTCGGGCACGGGGGCTGTCCACACGGCACGTCGACGTCGATCTCGATCTCATGCTCCGTGTCGTCCCCAAACTCGTTCGTGACCGTCAGCCGCATGTACAGGGTGAACTCATCATTCCAATTGAACGACCGCGAGTACTCATCTCCCGTACCAACCGTGGTCCAGTTCGTTCCGTTCGTGCTCGTCTCCCACAAGTACGCGTACTCGTCCTTGTCTCCCCCATACGCACGCGAAATCCACGTCTTCGATCCTGGGGTCGTCACGACTCGCAACCCGATAATCTGCGCGTACGACCGTGGGGCGTAGAGCAGCAAGTTCGGAGACCCTGATCCGATCCCGCTCAGCGCCCCCGAAATCGCGCTCGGTGCGGCCCCTGCGAGAGGGTAGCCCACGAAGATCTCTGCCATGCTGCTGGGCGCCAAGCTGTCGCCCTCCGTCGTAATCGCGTATGCGATACCGGAAACAAGCCCGCTCGACAGCGACGTTCCATCCTCACCATCCGAAAAGTCCGAGTCCGAATCCTTGTCGGCAGTTCTGATATCGTTACCCGGCGCAAACAAGTCCAGGCACGTTCCGTAGTTGCTATCAAACCGCCGGGCGTCGGACGACGTCGAGGCACCAACCGTGATGACCCCGGACACCCTGCCCGGTGAGTCCTCACATGCGTCATCGTCATCATTCCCGGCTCCAGCAACGACAACGTACTTGTCGTCGAGGAGTGCGTTGATCCAGAGATCAATCGACCAGCTCCCACCATTCGCACTCCAACTGGTGTTCACGATCGCGTATGGGTCCTCTTGATCCAGTACCCACTCCAGCCCGTCGATGACATCGCCTGTAGAGAAATTGCGATCGCAGTCGCCGTCGTCCACCTTCACGGGTACGATCGTCGCGCCCTTCGCCGTTCCATACGTCGTGCCGGCCGCCATCGAGGCCACCTTGGTCCCATGACCGTGGCAGTCGTCGGTGCTCGACGATCCGGATACGTAGTACCCAGTGGCAACACGCCCCGTGAACTCATCGTGCGTGCGGCGGATGCCGGTGTCAACGATGTATATGTTGCGGCCTGTCGCTTCTGGCTCGCTCCAATGGTAGTCACCGTCGGTTCCGCTCGCCTGATCGATACGATCGAGCTGCCAGCCTGCCGGATCCTGCACCGTTGGCGTTAGCATGCCATCGGCCTTGCGGTCGTTCGATGTCAGGATGCTCACAGTGGCATGCTCTTCCACGAGCTGGACGTTCGGATTGCGGCGTATGCCATCCAAGGCCGCCTCGTTGGGTACCCTGATCACGAACGCGGAGATGTACTTGCTGAAGAAGTGTGTGATTTCGCCACCGGCGTCACTCGCCATCTGCGCGGCGGCAGCGGCAGAAAGGCCTCGGTTCTTGAAGATCACAACGTACTCACCTGGAATTCGGATCTCGGGGTCGACCTCGCGAACGGGTACCAGTTGCTGCGGAGTCGTGGCTGTCCTTGGGGCCAGGGGTGCTTCCTTCTCGTGGGCGCAGGCCCGCGACGACGGCCATCATGAGGAGAGAGGTGATTGTTCGGGAAAGACGACGCGAGCTCATCATGCCTCCCCTCGGGCGATGGCCATGTGACGCCAATGGTGGATTGAAGCGCGGACGTTCTGGAGGATGAGGACGGGGTTCCGGCGGTACAACCCCCCTCTTCAGGGGGTGGGGAAGCCGCGTGCGTGCGCTGGCGCATTCTCGCGATGCTCACGGAGCGAGCGGTCGAAGCGACGAGGCGTGGGCCAAGTACTGCCGGGCTCGGGGTGGCCGGCGAGTCAGTGATACGGAACACCGGACTAGGAGGCGGCTGACAAGAGGCAGATGAAGAACTCGGCCCTGCTGTGGACCTCAAGACGGCGGCAGAGGTTGCGGATGTACGTGTGAACCGTGTGTTGCGATAGGGCGAGCCGTCGGGCGATTGCCTTCTCGCTTAGCCCGGCCGCTAGCAGTTTTGCGACCCGAAGTTCACGAGGCGGTATGCCGACTTCACGAGCCAGAGCGGCCCACTGCTGCGACGTGAGCATGCTCACACCTCCGGAGATACAAGGATGCAAACGAACAGATACGCCATCACACGACAATTGGGGCGCCGGGGGACGACGGGTGTGGATGGGCGACGGGCGATGGCGACGTCCTCCCTCAATCCTCGCGCAGCGTGAGGGTGACGCTCGGCGCCGTCGACTCGGGGTCGAACACGTCGAGGACGTAGGTGAAGCGTCCCTCCCCCAGCGGCTCTTCGCCGACATAGTCGATCACCTGAAGCGCGAAGGGCTCGCCGTCGAAGAGTCCGGTGACGGTCGCGACGCGGTAGGCGGTCGACACCAGCCGGTACGCCGTCCGCTGGCCCGGCACGAGCATGTCGGCCGTGAGCGTCTCGTCCTCCGGGAGGTGGACGACGACATTGGACAGGATCGACCGGCTCGCGTTCTCCACCCGGACGTAGCTCGGGTCGTGACCCGTGGGCGGGAACCCCGATACGGCCCCCTCATCGCACGAGGCGAGCCCGACCGCCGCCAGGACGATGAGGGCTGCCATCGGCGATCGTCGTGGATGGGGAGGGCTCGAGCGATTCATGTTCACCTGCCTCCCGCTTCAGAAGGGCTCACGCATCGTCCCGCGGTACCCGTCCTCCATGGTACCCGTCCTCCCATGTCAAGAACGTGTGCGCGAAAACTAGCGTGACGGCAGTCGTCATCGGGCGTGACGGCAGTCGGTCCTTCGATCCTCGGCCGACCACTGCTGCTGCGAACAAACGTCTTCCGCCTTTGCTCTCGCTACCATCAAGAATTTGTTTTGACAAAACAAACCAGTGTCCCCATTCTGGAGTGATGGAAGCAACGCTTGCCCCGGTCGCCGAGGTCATGGCGCTCTATCCGCGGATCTACTTCGCGTGCCACACCCGGCACGTGCGCGACGAGATCTCGGACACGCGGCTCACGGCCCACCAGGCCAGCATCCTCGACCACCTTGACGAGGAGCACCCCATCGCCCTCGGAGAGCTGGCCGACCACATGGGCGTGACGTCGAGCACGATGTCGCTCCACATCGACCGGCTGGCCGGATTCGGGTACGTGACCCGCGTCCGCGATCCGGAGGATGGACGTCGGGTCGCGCTACGGCTCACACCGGACGGGTCGCGCGTGCGCGAGCAGAAGACGGTGCTGGACGCGGACCGGGTGGAGCGGCTGCTCGGCCGGCTGGATGACCGGGAGCGAGCGGACGCCGTGCGGGGCCTCCGGCTGCTGGCGGATGCGGCCACCGAGATGATGAAGGAGGAGACATGAAATGGGTCCTGTGGTCGCTCGCCGCGGTGCTCGCGCTGGCCGTCGTCGCGCTCGTCATCGGGTGGCTCCGGCCCGCCGGGCACGTGGCGCGCACCCAGACCGAATACGCGGCACCGCCCGTCGAGATGTGGACCGTGCTGACGGACTTCGCGGCTTGGGGCGAGTGGAACCCGGAGATCACCTCGATGGAACGGCTCGAAGACCGCGACGGCAGGGCCGTGTGGCTCGCGAAGGGCGGCTGGGGCGATCTCCCGACCGAGATCGTGCGCTCCGAGCCTCCGGGAGAAGGGTCGCCATCCGGTGCGCTCGAGACGTTCGTCGACGGGGGCGCCTTCCAGGGCACCTGGGTCTACGAGCTGGCCCCGTCCGGAACCGGCACGCGTATGAGGATCACCGAGCGCGGGGACGTGTCGAACCCGGTGTTCCGCGCCATGATGATCTTCCACGACGACTACGCCTCGATGCGCGCGTTCCACGAGGCGCTCGCCACGCGGCTCGGCGAGCAGGTGACGGTGGAGGAGCTGCCGGAGGGAGACGGCGGATGAGCGCGTTCCGGACGACCTTCCAGGTGCGCTTCGGGCACGTCGACCCGGCCGGGATCGCGTACTTCCCCCGCATCTTCGACTACCTGCACGACGTGTTCGAGGAGCTGTGGGAGCACCACGTGGGGGTGCGGTACTACCATCTGCTGCTCGAGAACCAGATGGGCTTCCCGCTCGTGCGCTCCGAGGTGGACTTCGACCACCCGCTGCGCTTCGGCGATCGCCCGGACGCGGAGGTCACCTGCTTCCACCTCGGGAAGAGCTCGCTCGGGCTCCGGTACGTGATCTCGAAGGAGGGGAAGACGTGCGTGGACGCGCGCATGACCACGGTGTGCGTGGACACGGAGCGCATGGAGCCCGTCCCGATGCCGGACGAGTTCCGGACCCGGTTCGAGGAAATCTACGAGGAGCCTTCGACGTAGGGAGCCCGCGCCCCGGGGCCCCGCGAGCTGGAGCCCCGAAGGCGCGACCTCCGGACCGGATCTCAGCTGTTCGGGCTGAACATGTCGACGGCGACCTTCCACTCGCCGTTCTCCTTCACCCACACGACCACGTACTTGAACGGCGTCGCCTGGCCATCCGGCGTCGTGATCGTCCCGGTGCCGAGATCGTAGGCCATGTCGCCCGCGTCGGAGACGTGAACCTCGCTCGACTCCCAGGTCGCCGAGAAGCCCTCGGTGGTCGCCATGCCCTCCCAGGTCGCCCGCAGGGCCTCGGCTCCCACGACGGCCTCGGCGTTGGGCGGGAGCTGCCGTGCGTTCGCGGCGTGCAGGTCGACGATCCAGTCGACGTCATCCGCGGCGAACCGGGCGCTCCACTCGCGCTCGAGCGCCATGATCGCCTGTGCCTCGGCCTGCGTATCGACGGTCGACGCAGGCACCGTGTACTCGGCCGCCGGCTCGGTGGCGGTGTCTTCTGCCGCCCCGGTGGCGACGTCGTCGGCCGGCTCGCAGCCCGCGAACGCGACGGCGATGGCGACAAGAAGAAGGGACCGTGACTGCGCGCCCATATACTTCTCCTGTGACAAGGAGCCCGACGCCGTGCTCCGGGATGGGGCCCTCGGCCGGGCCATGACAATGGCTACGTGCGCCTATCCCGTTCCGTCAAGCTCCCCCTCGCTCGCCCGGTCGGCGAGCCGATTCCAACCCCCGGCCTCCGACCACCGTCCTAAGGGCCCGAGATCGACGGGAGGGGCGCCCGAAGGTCGGGCGGCGCGACCCACGACGGAACGAGCCGGAGACCGACATGCACACGATCCGAACCCTCACCGTGGCCGCCGTGGCGGTCGCGTTGGCCCGACCCGCGGCCGCCCAGGACCGTCTCGAGGAGGTCATGTTCGACCGCGAATTCCCGGTCGACGCCGGCGCGGATCTCGTCGCACTCGTGAGCGACATGGACCTCGACATCCGCACGGCCGACATCTCCTCGGCGCGCGTGCGGGTGATCGCCCGGGCCCGGGACCTGTCGTTCGTGGACGAGGAGTTCGAGCGCCAGCGATTCCGCGCCGAGGCGCGGGACGGAGGCCTGCGCATCGAGTCGCGCGAGGAGGAAAGGGACTGGAGCGCGCGCCAGTGGCGCGAGCGCGGCGGCGTGTCGTTCGTCGCCGAGATCACCATCCCCCGGCGGTTCGATCTCGATGTCGAGACCGGGGATGGAGACATCCGGGTCGGCGAGGTCGAGGGGAACGTGCAGCTCGACACCGGCGACGGCGACGTGTGGATCGAGGGCGCGACCGGCGCCCGCATGTCGTTCCACACCGGCGACGGAGACATGATCGTGCGACGGCTCGACGCCGACGAGATCGAGCTCCGCACCGGGGACGGCGACCTCCTGCTGGAGCGCATCAGCGGGGCGCTGACCGCCACGACGGGCGACGGCGACGTGGATCTGGACATCGAGCGCTTCGCGGGCGTCACGATCCGGACCGGCGACGGGGACGTGAGCGTCCGGGCCGACCCGTCGATCCGCGCCGAGGTCGAGCTCGAGGGCGAGGACCTCGAGGTGTCGCGCCCGTTCCAGGTGAGCGGTCGGCTGAGCCGCCGGCACCTGTCCGGGACGCTGAACGGCGGCGGGCCCCGGCTGTCGATCCGGACGGGCGATGGGCAGGTGAGCCTCCGGGCCCGCTGAGCCTACGTGTTGCCCGGAGCCCCGGATTTCCTGAGGTTTCGGGCATGCCACGCCATGCCTTCTCCGTCGAGGAAGCCAACGCGCTGATCCCGCACGTGCGCGCGACGTTCCGTCGCATCCGGGCGGGGATGGAGGCGCTCCGACGTCGCGCCGACAAGATCGCCGTGCTCGACGTGCTGTGGGGGAAGGAGATCCGCGAGCCCGACAACCCCGATCACGACGAGCTCGTGGCGCATCGCCGCTCGATGGCCCGCATCCAGCGGGCGATCGAGCGTCTGGTCCAGGACCGGCTCACGGAACGCGGCATCCGCTTCCCCGCGGGCGGGCTCGAGCACGGGCTGGTCGACTTCCCCACCACGCTGGACGGGCGCTGGGTCTACCTGTGCTGGCACGCGGGGGAGAACCGGGTGGAGTACTGGCACGAGGTGACCGCGGGCTTCGCCGGGCGCAGGCCGGTCACGCCGGAGATCGCCGAGCGCATGGGGCTCGAAACCGACCCGGCGCTCGAGGACGACTCCTCGCTCGACTTCTGACTCGACTCGTCCGAGTTCCAGGCCGCACCGGGTGAGGCCTCCTCCCGCCATCCACTCCAGCCGGGCCGGGCGGCGATGCGCTCGGCAGTCCGGGCTCTGCCGAGGCAGAATCGGCGGCCCCCGGAATCTCCCAGGCACCCTCGCATCCTCCAATACAGCCGTCGCGCGGCGTCCTAGCATCCGGGGAGCGACGGGCGCGGAAGCATGCCCGTCGGGATGTCTTCCAAACGAGGAGGTCACATGCGACTGCGACGTTCGATTCCACTGTTCCTGGCCGTCGGGTTCCTGGGTTGCGGCGGCGACTTTCCTACCGCGCCGGACGCCGACGCGACCGGCCAGATCGCCGCGTCCGTCGGCGGCGGCGCCGTCGTCGCCACGGCCGGCGGAGGCGGCAGCTGGGCCCTCGGCGGCTTCGATCTCGATGGCGACGGCGTCGAGGATCCGATCGAGCAGGTGCTCGGTTTCAACGCGAAGAAGCTCGCCGACGGGTCGGTCCAGGGTCACATCAACTACCACCAGCGCGTCCTCGGCCTGTTCTTCCGGTTCAGCGCGCGGATCACGTGCATGGAGATCTACGACGGGAATCGGGTGAAGTTCGGTGGCGTGATCACCGGCACGAACGACCCGACCCTGCCACCCGGGAACTTCATATGGATCCACTCGATCGACAACGGCGAGGGAGCGGGCGCCGAACCCGATCTCACCACGGGCGCCGGCTTCGGGGATGAGGCCGCGAACGAGGCGTTCTGCGCCAGCCCGGCGCCGCCGAATCCGGCGGTCCTCTCCGAGCTCGACGGGAACATCCAGGTGAAGGACTGAGCCGGGCTCAGGACCGGCGGGCCGCCCGGTAGGCGGCGGGCGTCCAGCCCGTCCAGCGCTTGAACTCGCGCGTGAAGTGCGACTGGTCGGCGTAGCCCGCCGCGTACGCGATCTCCGACAGCGAGCGGTCGGGCCCGGCCAGTCGCCCCGCGCACCATTCGGCGCGCAGACGCCGCACGTACTCGCCGAGCGGGACGCCGTACGCATCCCGGAACACCGATGCGAGGTGCGAGGGGTGGACGCCCGCCACTTCGGCCACGTCCGCGATCCGCGGCGCGTCGCGGAAGGTCTCGTGCACGTACTCGTCGACCCGCTCGAGCCACCCCGGTCGTCCCCGGTCGCGCCCGGCGGCGGGCCGGCGTCCCGCCTCGACCAGCATCCGGAGCGCGAGCGCCTCGATCGAGAGCGGTGTGAGCTCGTCGGGCCGCCGGACCTCCGTGGCGAGCCGACGCGCATCGAGCGCGACGGGGCCGTGGCGGAAATGCTGGATGCACCCGAGCACCTCGGCGAAGGGCCCCCACAGCTCCTCATTCCCCGGGTCCGGCTGCACGACGACCACCGACGCTCCCGACCCCACGATCGCGTTCGCGTGCCGCTCCCCGGCGGGCTCCACGAACACCGTCCCCGGGGTGCAGGGCAGCCGCTTCCGGCGGATGCCGGGGCTCGTGAATTCGAGGTCGAACCCTCCCTCGAGGATCACCGCGAAGGTCGGCCGCTCGTGGACGTGCGGGGGCAGGTACGCCCCGGCCGGAAACCGGGCCAGCGTGCACGACAGGCGGTCACCCTCGACCACCCGGAACGACGGGCTTCCCATGCTGACGGGGACGGGCGTCTCGCTCATCGTCTCGCAGCCTTCGCGCGTGGGCGAACGAGGGTTCGGCGGATGACGTGCAGGCCCCGGTGAATACCGCCGGGAGAGAGCATGGGTCCGGCGCCTCGCGGGACCCAGGTGGTGCGGACGCTCAGTCGAGCCAGGGCGCTCCCGGCAGGGACTCCCCCGGGGTGCTCCCCACCAGGACGAGCACGGCGTCGAACGCCCAGATCATCTGCTCGAAGGCCGGGTCGAGGTCGCCGAGCCGGTCGCGATCGGCGAGCGGCCGCAGGGGCCTCAGGTCGAACAACGTCCAGCCTTCCGCGAGCTCGGCGGCGAGCGGGGCGAGCCCCGCAGACCGGATGCTCGACACCGGAACGTGCATCCAGCCGAACGTGCGCGGATCGAACTGCTGCCGGAGTGTGCCCGGCCCGCCCACCATGAGCAGGTGGAACGACTCCAGCCCGTTCAGTTCGGCGATCGAGGCGGCGAGCTGGCCGATGTCGTACACGTTCGTTCCCGTCCGGCCGCGCATCATGTGATAGCTGCCGAAGCGGAACACCGCCCGCGGGGGCGCCTCCTCCGCGGCGGCGGCCTCCCGGTAACGATCCGCCAGCCGCTTCTTGTTGAGCCGCGCCCGCCGTTCGTTCGATTCCCACCCCTCGCCCGCCACGAAGTGACCGTTGATGCGCACCGTCTCGGTGAGCGTGTGGAGGATGCGCGCGGCCTCCGGGTCCGGATCCGGTCCGAACGCCTCGACCAGCGCGTCGAACACCGTGTCGGGCCCCGAGAACATCACCGACCCCATCGGATTCGACTCCTCGACCGCTCGTGCGAGCCCGCGGTCGGCGCGCTCGATCGCCGACTCTACGGCGCGTCGCGCCTCGTCGTTCGGCGCCAGGTCGCGCAGCCGCCGGAGCGGGTAGCGGTCGGCGAGGATGTCGTAGTCGAGCCCCCAGATCGTTCCCTCGGCGCCGCCCGTGGTCCGGACCGCGTCGATCAGCATCTCCGCGTCCTCGCGGGCCGTGAAGAACGCCGTGCCCGGCGCGTGCGCCGCGAAGAACTCCACGAACGCGTCGATCGGTTCGGGCGAGCGGGCGAGCCCCTCGAGCGTGTCGGCCGTGGTCGCCCCGATCTCGACCGCGAGGTGCCGGTAGCCGGCGGGCCGGAGCGCCCGGAACAGGGCCGCCGTGACCTCGGGGACTTCGGCGATCCCGTGCTCCTCGCCCACGAGAAAGAACTGCGACCGCTCGCCTTCCGCGAGCAGGAGGTCGGCGCCCGGGCCGGTGAGCCCTCCGTCGGCGGTCAGCGAGAGCGTGCTCCGGTTGGTCCGGAGCGCCTCGCCGAGCGGATCCGCGTCCTGTGCGATCACGGTCGCCGGGGCGAACCCCGCCACCGTGACCACAAGCGAGAACACGAAGCTCAGGGGCTGCGGCCGCGGTTCATGACGGGAGCCAGCGGGAGCGGTGGGGGGCGTCACGGTTGCTCCACCAGATCTCGGTATCCCGGATTCCGCTCGATGACGCCGGGAACGAACGGACACGTCGGGATCACCCGGTAGCCGTGCGCGCGGGCGTGGTCGAGCGCCGCGACCACTACGCGCTGGCCGATGCCCCGGTTTCGGTGCGGCGGCGGGACAAAGGTGCTTCTCAGGTCCATGACGCCGTTCTCCAGCTCGTAGTCCACGAACGCCGTGCCGGCTTCGAGGTCGATCTCGAACCGGCCGGCCTCGGGGTCGTGCGTTACCGGGGGTGTCTCCTGGCTCATCGGTCTGTCATCGCCATTGGCTGGGGGAAGCTCGGGTCAGGGAACCGTCGCGAATCCTGCGGTCGAGAAATACCGGTCGAGGGCGAGCGCCGACCTGATGTCCCGCTCCGCCATCACCGCGAAGCTCAAGGCGTCGGTGAGCGAGAAGGTCTGGTCCTCGAAGCGTGCCAGCCAGTCCCGCTCGGCGATCGACTCCAGCTCCGACGTGCTGAACACGACCAGGTTCGGTGGCTGCCGCGCGGCCTCCAGGAACTCGAGCGCCGCACGACGGTGGAGCCGGCGCAGGATCAGCGCGTGGGACTCCGCCAGCACGAGATTGGTCGTGACGATACGGGCACCGGCATCGATCCGCTCGCGAAACGTCCGAGCCGTGCGGTCATGGTCGGGGTGGGCCCGGTCGGCGAGGGGGTACCACCCGCTCGTGTCGACGAAGAGCTCAGCCACCCGACCCGGGCTCGCCCTCGCGCCAGGACGCCTCTTCGGAGTCGGCCAGCAC
>Ga0299914_10003782_pt1 | contig 10766 bp, 8 predicted proteins | sample RVTome_10_FD_201361 | JGI IMG/M metagenome (GOLD analysis project Ga0299914, IMG submission 201361) | Soil microbial communities from uranium-contaminated site in the Upper Colorado River Basin, Wyoming, United States - RVT153D57 (version 2) ... | reverse complement strand
CCACCGCGTCGTACTCCCCCGACGCCACCTTGTCGAGACGGGTGTCCACGTTGCCCCTGATGTCGTCGATCGCCACATCGGGACGGAGCGCCCGCAACTGCGCGGTGCGCCGGGGACTGCCGGTTCCCACTCTCGCTCCCGTGGGCAGAGAGACGAGGTCGTGCCCGCATAAGACGTCCCATGGCTGGGCGCGCTCGGGGTATGTGGCTGTCAGACCGGGAGGGCCTTCGACCGGCAGGTCCTTGCACGAATGGACCGCCAGGTCGGCGGTCCCGTCGAGGACCGCTGTCTGCACAGCGCGAACGAAGGCCCCGACCTCTGTCAGCGTGGCAACCGATGTCACCCTGTCACGGTCCCCGGACGTAGCGACTTCGACGAGGTCGATCTCCAAGCCGGGGTGGGCGGAAACGAGCTTGGCGGACACCTCGTTCGCCTGGGCCAGCGCCAATGCCGACTCACGGGTGGCGATCAGGATGTCAGCCATCGTCAACACCGAAGGCGTCGGCGATGACATCGATCGCCTCAGGCGCCCTCTCCCCCGCTTTGAGATACGAGACGGGACCGGCGAGCAGGGTCCTGGCGACGGTGTGGGCAGACTGCCGGAGCACGGCTTCGTCGGACGGGTCGGTGAGACGACCGGCGAAGCGGCGCACGGCGCCCTCGACGATCGCGTCGGCGTTGCTGATGAGCCCTCCGATGAGTGGCGCCACTTCGTGATGATCCCGGTACTGCCGGTAGGCATCGGCGGCAGCCGTGGCCACCATGGCGTCGGCCCGGTCGGAGCGGGGCCGACGATCGGCCATCCGAGCCAGATCATCGATCGAAAGGTATGTGCTGGCATCGCCGACCGTGGGGCGGAAGTCGGGAGGCATCGCCATGTCCACGAGCATGAGTGGCGCGGACCGTCTTGCAAGGGAAGTCGACAGCGATGGGTCGTCAACGAGACGATGCTTGGCCGACGTCGCCGAGATCACAACCGGAAACTCTTCGAGGACCGACCTCGCATGCTCGAAGCCGAGCACATCGACACCGGGCCGCTCGGCGACCTTTTCGGGGCTACGCGCAACGACGGTCACTCGCGGGGGCGCGGGTAGGAGCAACAACCCGTCCACCACGGCTGTTGCCATGATGCCCGAGCCGAGCACGGCGACACGTTCGGCGCTCCCGATCGCCTGGGCCGCCACCGCGGCCATCGAGTTGTGCGGGGATCCGGGGAGGAGCTCCCTGGCCTGACGGCCCACGGCCACCGCAGACTCGAGAAGACGCGAGAAGAGACCATCGACCAGCCCGGCCTCCTCCGCCTGGATGAGAGTTCGGCGGAACTGGGTGAGGATCTCTTGCTCCCCGAGTATCGGCGACTCCAGACCGGCGGCGATCCGGTAGAGGTGGGTTACCGCATCCTCTCCCAGCCTGATCTGCGGTGAAACGGCGGACTCACCGAAGAGCCCGGTGAGGACGTCTCTCAGCCGGCTCGCCGGGCCGGGTACGGCGACCTCGACCCGCAGACAGGTGGAGAGGACGAACCCTTCTTCGGGACCAGCGCCTTCCAGAAGCCTATGGGCTATCCCGGCCCGAAGCCGGCCGTCATGAGTTGGATAGGAGAAGCTGGCTGCGGAAAGCTCCAATAGCGTGGTTCCCTCGAGCTGACCACGCCGACCGTAACCAGGGTGTGGACCGACACTGAGTCGACAAAAGGCCACCCCGGGGGTGGTCTCAGGCCCAGGCTCGAGGGCTACCCCGGACAAGGTCGAGAAGGTGGGACTCGGGACTTCCCGGCACCGGCTGGTGCCCGTAGGCCCAGCGGGCCCGAGGGGGCAGCGAGGCGAGGATCGACTCGGTGCGGCCGGAGGTCTCCAGACCGAACTTCGTTCCCCTGTCCCAGACCAGATTGAACTCCACGTACCGGCCGCGACGTAACTCCTGCCACTCCCGCTCGGAGTCGCCATGAGGGGTTCCGACCCGCCGGGCGAGGATGGGGATGTAGAGGTCGATCAACCTTCGGCCGAGCTCCGCCTGGAAAAGCCAAACCTCCTCCGGCCGTTCGCTGAGATGATCGAAGAAGATGCCTCCGACTCCCCGTGCCTCGCCTCGGTGCGGGAGGTAGAAGTACTCGTCACACGTCCGCTTCCACGTCTGATAATCGGCCACATCGTGTGCGTCGCAGATCTCCTTCAGCACGCCGTGGAAATGGGCGGCATCCTCGTCGTACAGATAGTGCGGAGTGAGATCCGCGCCGCCCCCGAACCACGCCTCCCCCGCATCGGTCTCGAAGTACCGGATGTTGGCGTGAAAGGTCGGGGCGTGGGGGTTGAACGGGTGGACGATAACCGAAACGCCGGTGGCGAAGAACCGAGAGCTCCCGGCAGCCAGTCGGTCTGAGAGGAGCTCCGGGGTTTCCCCTTCCACCGCCGAGAAGTTGACGGCGGCCTTTTCGACGTGGCCCTGCCCGGCGAGGACCCTGGTCAGGCCGCCGCCACCGCCCGGTCTGTGCCATTCGTCCCCGGCGAACACCGACCGGCCGTCGATGCTCTCCAACGCCTCACAGATGGTGTGCTGGATCTGTCGATACGTGTCCTCGACGCGCTGTCTGTCTGGCAAGGGGGTGGACACTAGGCAGGACACGAACGACCCGGCCCCTGGGCCACCCGGGGCGCTGGGGAATGATGTACTCCTCGACGGGATCTCCGGCCAGGCGCGCCCGGACCGCCTGAAAGCCGGCGACGAGACCCGCTGATAGGAGACGAACGCGAGGCCTCGTCGAGGCTCTCCTGGTCGGCTACGTGTCGGACAGCTCGCCGATGTCCTCCGGCGAGATCTCGAGCGCCTCCCAGGCAGGGAGGAGTGCGGTTCGGACCTCAGCGGCGCCACCATTGGCACCGGGATCGTTGGCGGGGTCGAAGATGGCGTTGATCGCCTCGACGTCGGCCCCGGCCGCGGCGGCCCACGCCTCGATCACCCTCCAGAAGGCGTAACCCTCGACCTGATGCTCGGAAGCCGCTCCCGCGTCGCCGGCGGCGACATCCTGGGGCACCAAAGTGGCGTAACGAATCACTGCCTGCGAGTAAGTGACGAAGACTGCCCGGCGGATGTCCTCCGCAGCGGTCCGGGCACCGGCCTCGTCACCGGCGAGCAGAGCGTCTCGGCCAGCCGCGAACGCGGCGAAGATTTGCTCGTTGGCTAAGGCGGTTTCGCCGTCGGCGCCGGTTGTCCCGAAGTTCCCCGCCCGGCTGTCAGCCGTGGCGTAAGGGGCGCACCCGGGCTCGGCACCGTGATAGAAGGCCCAGGCCTCATCCCAGTTGTGCACCGCTCCCTCAGGCGGGTCGAAATCGCCTTCAGCGGCTTTTGCGAGAGCCGAGCTCAGCTCGTGATCGGCCCACGCCACCATGATCTGGTTCTGCGCCCCCTTCTCGATCGCCTGGGACCGCACTCCATCGGAGGCCTCGACGAAGATGCCCTCTCCGGCGATCGCCGAAGAGACGAAGTCGTCTAGCGGAGTGGCCGTCCCGTAATACGCATCCAGACCGTGCAGACGATCCTCCGCCTTGGCGAAGCCGGCCAGGGATCTCACCGATCCGTCGGCATTCACCGAATTGACTCCATCGGTGTAGATCGTCCCGATGGCGACGTAGTCCACAGTCTCCCCTTCGAGGAGATCCTTGATCTCGCACACGTCCTCGACGACGAGCCGGTGAGCCGACACATCCGTCGCATACTCATATCCACCATCGCCAGGTGTCGCCATTGTCGGCCCCGAGGCGGAGCCGGAGGCCGAGGCGGACCCCGACCCCGATCCGGTGGACGTGCCGTCGGACCCGAGGTCGCGGACGTTGCCTCCGTCGTCTCCGCATGCGGCCAGGATCATTGCCAGCACCGCGACCATTGCGAGCAGCCTGCTCCGCTCGATCATGTCATTACCCTTTCTTGGCTTGCCTTGTCGTCGTTGTCCGATGACCGGGGCTCGTGTCGCCGGTCTGACCCACTCCGCCAACCCAGCCACCACAGTGCGAGGACCACAACCAACCACAGCCCGTGAAGGGCCCAGGTGATAGGTGATGGCGCCATGTAGTCGGGAAGGACCATGGAGAAGCTGCGATAGATCGGGTTGGAGGTGGCTCCGAAGTCCACGACCCAGGTGAGCTGTTCCCGGAGACCCTCGACCAGCAGAAACACGAGAGCGACAACGCCGAGGGATCCGAGTCCGATCAGAGTGCGGCGGCGTCTCGCCTCGTCGGCCCAAGCGGAGACCACCAGCACGGCCAGAGGCAGAATCACGACGAGCTGGCGCCCAGGGAACCACCAGCCGTGCATGGTGAGGGCGACGAAGGTCGCCATCAGCCAACCCGCGCCGACGAGCCAGCCTGCGAACACGAAGTCTCGGCGTCGTCGTGCGAGGGCCCATCCCGTCACCGGCGGCAAAAGGAGATAGGCAGGCTGCCACGCCGCGATCCCGAAACCACGGTCGACGAGAAGGCCGATGAGCCTCGTGGCGCGGCCCGGGAGACTCACGTCGCTGCCGACGGCGGTGAACTCACCGCCGACGAAGTGGTCCCCGGCGGCGTAGGCGGTGAGGCCGCCGTACAGCAATTGGTGACCGACCACATAGACAGCTCCCCCGACCACAAATGTCAGGAGCAGGCCGAGACGTCTCCCCCTCCCGGCTCTGACGAGACCGAAGACGGCGAGCACCGCAGCCAAGGGCACATATTTGACCGCCAGCCACGGAAGGGCGATCACGGCCACCGCGAAGACGATGCGGCCCCGCTTTTCGAACGGGCCGAGCACGGCGGCGAACCCTCCGAGAAGGGCCAGCGCCGCCGGGATCTCGGGGTAGACCTGAGAGGAGTAGATGGCAAGCGGCGGTGCCAGTGCGAAGAGGGCCGCAGTGAGGTAGGCGACTCGACTGGAGACACCGAGACGATTCCGGGCAGTCCACACGATGAGGGCGGCCAGTAACCCACCCACCGCGGCAAGTGTCGCCTTCGCCCCGACCCAACCCCAGAGACCCATTGGGACCGCGAGCAGAACAGGGAGCAAGGGGTCATGGGGACTGATCCGTCGCCCGTCTTCGTCGAGGAGTGTCTGTTCGGGGAGCTCGACCTCGTGGAAATCGCGGTAGCGCTCATCCGACAGCTCGTCGGAGATGTCGAGGTCGCCGTCCTCCCACAGACTCAGGGCAGACAGGAGGTATTGGGGCTCGTCCGCCGTGGTCTGGGCGCCGTGCGTGGCGCGCACGCCGATCCCGGTCGCGGCGATTGCTGCGATCATGAGCCCGAATAGGCACAGGGTGAGGAGCTCGCGCCGTGAGCTCATGTCGCCGCCATCGCCGGAAGGGGGACGGAGGCCTCGATCTGACGCTCCAGCAAGGCGGTCAGATCGGTTCTGGGGGTGAACCCGAGGAGTCTCTGGCATCGGGTCGTGTCAGCGAGAGTCGCGTCCACCTCGCCTGAGTCAACCTGCTGAACCGAGATGTCCCCATCGAGCCCCGACACATCCATCAAGGCCCGGGCCATGTCGACGAGACGATGCCCGACCCCGGTGCCGAGATTGACGGTCTCGTTGACACGGCGCTCCCCCGCACGCACGATCCCCTCCACCACGTCACGGATATCCGTGATGTCGCGCGACCGCGTCGCTGAGCCGAAGATCTCGAGGGGCCTGCCCCGTCTCAGCGCGTCGAGCCAAATGGAGAACGCCATGTCGGCACGCTGACCCTCCCCTGCAACTGTGAACGGGCGCACCACCGCCACCACTCCGCCGCGAGCCCGGTGGCTCTCGCAGATCCTCTCCATTGCCAGCTTCGACCGGGCGTAGCCACCTCGGGGAAACAGAGGGTCGTTCTCTTTCGAGGCCACGAAGCCATCGTGTCGGGCGAGGGATCCTCCGTACACAGAGGACGATGACGTTGCGACAACGGGAGTGCCCACAGGGACCACGGTGAGGAGGTTTCGTGACGCGACGACGTTATCCCTCCATCGGAGCCGCTCGACCAAAGGACCACTTCCGCGCACGCCGGGCCTGGCGGCCAGGTGGAAGACCAGATCGGCGTCGGCGACGAGGTCGGCCAGCCCGGTCTCCTTCGGGTCGTCTGCGAGGTCGAGGGCCCGATGGGCGTCTCCGGCGCCGGGGACTCTCGATTGCCGATCGATCCCTATCACCCGATAACCTCTGTCGACCAGCGCATCCACCAGCTGGCTGCCGATGAACCCCGCCGCGCCAGACACCACTGCCTTCATGACGGGCGACCGTAATAACACTATGGCCGTAGTGTAAAATCGCCCTGACGCATGTCGTACGGGATACCTGACAAGATTCGCGGGAAGAAGTCGAAACTTCGCTCCTGGGTGGTGATGGGGGCGCTGCTACTCACAGTTCCGGTCGTCTGGCTCTTGGCCGTCACGGTCGACGGCAACGCCCTCTCCTCGGTGTGGGCAGGCGTACGCGCCAACCCGACTGCGCTCCTGGTCCCGACCGCCGCCTTCGCGGTGGCCTTCTCTCTGCGCGCCTTCGCGTGGACCCGGGTGCTCCCGGACCTCGAGTTCGGTCAGAGCTGGGCAGCCCTGCACGTCGCGCTTGGTGGGAACCACATCCTCCCTCTCCGTCTCGGGGAGCCGTTGCGCGTAGCCAGCGTGGTCCGGCGCGCCGGCATCGATTGGCAGCGGGCGACTGCCTCGACCGTCACTCTGCGGTCGGCCGACATCGTGGCGATAGGGGTCATCGGCTCGATCGCGGGATTGGGAGCGTTCGCGGCCGGATGGGTCATCGTCGCGGTGTTGGCGTTGGGCGCAGCGTTCATCGCAGGCGGGTTGGTCTGGCTGCGCCGCCTGGGGACGACCAAGGACGTGGTGATGCCGGGCCCGGTGGCGGTGACTGCCACGATGCTCGCGTGGATCTTCGAAGCCGTGGTGGTGTATCAGACCGCCGGATGGGCGGGCGTCGAACTCTCATTCGCCGGTGCGATCCTCGTCACCTCGGCCGCCGTGGTGGCACAGATCGCCGCCATCGCCCCAGGTGGCCTCGGCACTTACGAGGCCGGAGGAGTCGCGGCGATGGTCTTCCTCGGAGTCGACCCCGCCGTCGGACTCGCAGTCGTCGTCTTCGCCCATGCGATCAAGACCGCCTACTCGCTGGCCGTCGGGATGGCGGCCGTGTTCGTGCCGTCGCCAGGGATGTTCGGCCGTCTCAGACTCAGAGCCGGACGGCAAGTCCCGGACGCCAGCTCAGCAGTCCCGCCCGACCGCCCGGTCGTGCTGTTCATGCCGGCCTACAACGAGGCGGCTTCGGTCGAGTCTGTGGTGAGACGAGTCCCCGGCACCGTGAGGGGCCATCCCGTGGTCTGCCTAGTCATCGATGACGGGTCCACCGACGACACGGCCGCGAGGGCCGCCGGTGCAGGTGCAGCCGTCATCCACCTCGAGCAGAACCGGGGACTGGGAGCAGCTGTGCGCACGGGTCTCGCCGAATCCCTTCGACACGAGCCGATCGCGGTCGCCTTCTGCGACGCCGACGGCGAATACGCCCCTGAGGAGTTGGAGACACTGGTCCTCCCGATCCTCGAAGACCGGGCCGACTACGTGGTGGGATCGAGGTTCGACGGGGACATCAAGAGAATGCTCCCCCACCGGCGCTTGGGCAACGTCGTGCTAACCCGAGTCCTGTCCTGGGTGGCGAGACGGCGGATCAGCGACGGTCAGAGCGGATATCGGGCGTTCTCGCCGCGGGCGGCCCGAACCGCCGAGGTCATCCATGACTTCAACTACGCCCAGGTCATCACACTCGACCTCCTCGGCAAAGGCATGAGATATGTCGAGGTCCCGATCAGCTACAGCTTTCGCACAACCGGCCAGTCGTTCGTCAAGCTCGGCCGCTATCTGCGCGCCGTGATCCCCGCCGTCTACCGCGAGGTGAACGCGAGCTGATCAGTCCTCGACGACGTGGGTGGCGAAACGCTCCCGGGCTTGATCCCACGACTCATGATCGAATTCGAGGTTGGACGAGACGCAGGCCACGGCGTCCCGAGCCATCAATAAGGCGTGGTGGGTGTTGTCGTGAGCGAAGAGGCCCTGTCTCCCATAGCTGACCAGACCTGGCTCCCCGTCCAGCCATGCCGCCACCTCGAACAACGCCTGTTCCGACCCGAGCCGGTAGACCGGGTAGACGTTGCGAAGGCGGCGCAACTCACCGTCGCCGCCGGGGTCTGGAAGCCCCATGGCGACGATGTCGTCTCGCACCCTGCTGAGCAGGTTGGCGTCATCATCAGACCAGACGGAGTCTTCCGGGTCACACGGGATCTCGACGCAGAGCACTGTGCGATCCGCGGGGTCGGGTCCGTCGCGATAGTTCTTGGGCTCGGACACCCGGGTGAAGAGGACGTCGGCGCCCGGGAAGTAGTGGGCGTCGAATGAGGTCCACTGCGCAACCGGGACGACGAGGTAGACCAGGGCCATCGCCCGGTAGCTCAACGAGTCGAGGGAGGCCCGGATCGTCGCGGGTGGGCTGAGAAAGCGGGCCAAGACCGTGACGGGCACCGTCGATAGGACCAGGTCGGCGTGGAGAGGACCGTGAGATGTGCCCACCTCGAAGCCGGGTCGTTTCCCCGAGATCGACGTGACAGTGGTGCCCAACCTGATGTCGGCGCCAGCCTGCACGGCAGCTTCGGCCAGACCGGAAGCGATCTGGCCGAAGCCACGCTTCGGGTAGAAGAACTCCCTGCTGGTCCCACTGCGGGAGAAGGTCTTTCGTGCCAACTTCAACACTGAGTCGGCCGATATGCGACGTCTCGCCTGTTCGCCGGACAACTCCCGGGGATCGATCCCCCAGATCTTGCGTGCGTACGGGAAGTAGAACACCTCACCCATCCCCTTCCCGAGGCCGGTGGCCACGACATCGGCGAAGGTCTCAGAGCGGTTCGGCGTCACCAGGGCACGTATGGCGCCGAGACCGAGACGGGCAACGGTGCCCGGTCGGAGCCGGGTGAGCATCTCCCCGGGAGCGATGGGGAAGGAGATCCAGGAGTCCTCGATGCGAATCCGGCCGTTGCGCCTCCGCGGCTGGAGATCGTCGCCGAGGATCGCCGTGAGGTCTGACAGGATTCCGGGATCCACGGAAGGATGTAGTCGATGGCTTCCGAAGTCGACGTCGACGCCGGCTACCACCGTGCCGGCGGTGAGCCCACCCGGGACTTGCTCACGCTCCAGGACCGTTACGGGGATCTGGCGTCGAGCGAGCAATAGCGCGGTATAGAGACCAGCCGGACCGCCGCCAAGGACGACGACCTGGCTCAAGAGGTCTTTTCGTCCACCTCTGGGCTGGGGTAGGCGATGGCGTCGGGTCCCTGATAGGAGAGGGCCACGTGGTCGCCTCGAGCGAAGGTGGGCGCCGCGATGGACCGAACGATGATCTCGGTGCCGCCCACGTCGACGCGATAGGAGCAGTCGTGACCGTAGAACTCCACGCTCTTGACCTCGCCCGAGGAACCGGGCGCGAGATAGATCTGCTCCGGGCGAAGCAGGACCGTGTGCCGACCAAACGCCTGGCTCGCCAGCGGAATCGAGCCGAGGATGGTGGTGGCCGTCTGCCCGTCCGCATCAGCGAGCAGGAGGTTGGCCTCCCCGACGAACGCCGCCACCCAGGGGTCGGTCGGCGCAGAGTAGAGCCGGTCGGGGGCGGCTTGTTGGCGGATGACGCCATCTTTCATCACCGCGACCTCGTCACCCAGGACGAACGCCTCGCCCTGGTCGTGGGTGACGAACAGGGTCGTCATCTCCAGCTCACGCAAGAGGGCCCGGGTGTCGGAGCGGACGACTGCGCGCAGTCCTGCATCGAGATTGGAGAATGGCTCGTCGAGCAGGAGGGCATCGGGGCGGGGGGCGATGGCGCGGGCGATAGCCACTCTCTGCTGCTCGCCGCCGGAGAGGGTGGACGGCATCCTCCGCCCGAACCCGGAGAGACCCACCATCTCGAGGGTCTCGTCGACCATGGCCAACCGGTTGTCAGAGTCTTTGGCCAAGCCGTAGGCCACGTTGGCGGCGACATCGAGATGAGGGAACAGGGCCCAGTCCTGGAAGACCATTCCGATCCTCCTCCGCTCCGGGGCCACGAACGTGTCGCCCCCGGTCAGTGTCCGTCCGCCGAGTGAGATGGTCCCGGCGTCAATGCGCTCGAGACCGGCGACAGCGCGCAGCAACGTGGTCTTGCCGCAGCCGCTCGGGCCCAGCAGGGTCACCGAAGAGCCCTTGTCCACGGTCAGGTCCACTCCCCGGAGGACGCTGGCGCCGTCGAAACGCTTGGTGACCCCCCGCACTACCAGTTGTCGTGACGAGGAGGTTTTCACTATCCCCATAGTATCAATAGGCCCACCACACCCAAACCGTACGGCACCCCTGACATACGCGTTCCTAATGCTGTAGCTCCCATATATGGGAGTTGGAGCGTCTCATTCGACACCGGCCTCCACCCGGGTGACCACCCGGGCACCCAGTGCCACCGCCGAGGCCGGTCTCCGGTGTTCCCGTCCCAGGTAGACGGCGATCGGGATCATCGCGGTCAAGACGATGAGCAAAGCGGGTACGGCCGCCGCCGCCCACCGCGACTCCGAGGCCAACTCCCACACCCAGACCGAAGCAGTCGTGAATCCGAACGGTCTTATCAACAGGACGATCGGAAGCTCCTTGAGGACGTCGATGGCAACCAGCACCGCACCGGCCGCCGCACCGGCACCGGCCATCGGAAAGTAGATCTGTTTCATCACCCGGGGCGGGCCGGCGCCG
>Ga0299914_10003781_pt1 | contig 10766 bp, 8 predicted proteins | sample RVTome_10_FD_201361 | JGI IMG/M metagenome (GOLD analysis project Ga0299914, IMG submission 201361) | Soil microbial communities from uranium-contaminated site in the Upper Colorado River Basin, Wyoming, United States - RVT153D57 (version 2) ... | reverse complement strand
CCTCATCGCCGAGGGGAGGGTGGCGGCCGCCGCCGAACTCCTCGGCCGACCGCATCGGATCAGCGGCCCGGTCATCCACGGCGAAGGGAGGGGGCGGACCTTGGAGTATCCCACCGCCAATCTGGCCCCCCCCGCCGGGATCGTCATGCCCGCCGACGGCGTTTACGCCGTTCGCGCCAATGACCGCGACGGAGTTGCCAGCCTCGGGGTCCGTCCGACCTTCGGCCACGGCGGCAGCCGTCTCCTGGAGGTGCACCTCTTCGACTTCGACAAGGACCTCTATGGGACGATGCTCGACGTCGACTTCGTGGAGCGACTGCGGGGCGAGGAGAGATTTGAATCCGTCGACGACCTGGTAGCCCAGATGCACCGCGACACTGTCGCCGCCCGCCTTATCTTGAGCGGGCGATAGCGAGATGGGTTTGGTTTCGCCATGCGACCGGTGCTGCGTTATCATCACTCCAGTTCCCCGAACCAGATCCAGGTTTCACGCGTCATGAAGACGACCCAAGAGATCGTGTCCGAGTATGGGCACCACGACAGCGACACCGGCTCACCGGAGGTCCAAGTGGCCCTTCTCTCGGAGCGCATCGCCCATCTGACAGAGCATCTCCGCGACCACAAGCACGACCATCACAGTCGGCGCGGGTTGCTGATGCTCGTCGGTAAGCGCCGCCGCCTGCTCGACTACCTCCGCCGTGAGGACGTCGAGCGCTACCGCACGCTCATCGCTCGGCTCGGCCTCCGACGCTGAAAACTCGAGAGAGCGGTCATGCCGCCCTCTCGTCTGAGCTCCGTTCATAGAACGGGATCTATCAATCCGACGCATCCTGCGTCGACAAAGAAGCAGGAGCCGGTCGGTTGCCAGTGGCGATCCCTCTTCCCACCAGAGGGATGACCACTGTCAACGGACCGCTCCATGACAAAAGGAGCACATCAAGTGCCCGAAATCACCGTATCCGGCGAGATTGGTGGCAAGCAGCTCACCTTCTCCACCGGCAAACTGGCCAGCCAGGCCGACGGTGCTGTCGTCTCGACTCTGGGCGGAACCCAGATCCTGGTGGCGGCCACCGCATCGAAGAAGATCCGGGAAGGGATCGACTTCTTCCCCCTCACCGTCGATTTCGAAGAGCGCATGTACGCCGTGGGACGCATCCCCGGCTCGTTCTTCCGTCGTGAGGGCCGTCCCTCCGAGGACGCCATCCTCACTTGCCGTTTGATCGATCGCCCCTTACGGCCGGCCTTCGCCGACGACTACCGGTGCGAGACCCACATCGTAGCCACCTCGCTCGCCGTCGACGGGGAGAACCCTTTCGACATCGTGGCCCTCAACGGCGCGTCGGCGGCCCTGTCGGTGTCCTCGATCCCGTTCGACGGTCCCCTCGCCGGGGTGCGCCTCGCCCTCAAGAGAGGCGAGTGGATCCCCTTCCCCACCGAGGACGAACTCGACGAGTCCGTCTTCGAGTTGGTGGTGGCCGGGCGCCGCAACGAATCCGGCGAGATCGACATCACGATGGTCGAGGCAGGCTCTACCCCCGAAGGTCTGCGTCTCATCGCCGCCGGTGATGCTCCCTCCGACGAGGCCGCCGTGGCCCAGGGTCTCGAAGAGTCCAAGGGCTATATCGCCGCCGTCATCGACCTCATCTCACAACTCGCCGGCCAGGTCGAGAAGAAGCATGTCGAATGGCCCAAGGCCATCGACTACACCGACGAAATGGCCACCCGGGTAGCCGAGATTGCCCGACCCAAGCTCGGATCTGTCATCACGGTCGCCGACAAGGCCGACCGCAAGTCGGCCGAGGACACCGCCCTGGAGTCGACTCTGGCCGATTTGGGCCTGGCCGAAGACGACACCGAGGGACGCAGCCAGGCCGCCAAGGCTTTCAAGTCCACCCTGAAGTCGATGATGCGCGATCGTGTCCTCGACGAGGGCGTGCGTCTCGATGGCCGCGGTCCCACCGACATCCGGCCCCTCTCGGCCGAGGTCGGCGTGATCGAGCGTGCCCATGGCTCGGGTCTCTTCCAGCGGGGCGAGACCCAGGTTCTCAACATCACGACACTGGGCATGTTGAAGATGGAGCAGATGCTCGACACCCTCGCCCCCGAGGAGTCGAAGCGGTACATGCACCACTACAACTTCCCGCCTTTCTCGACCGGTGAGGTGGGCTTCATGCGCGGCCCCAAGCGGCGAGAGATCGGGCACGGCGCCCTCGCCGAGAAGGCTCTCCTTCCCGTCATCCCCGACGCCGACGATTTCCCCTATGCCCTCCGGCTGGTGTCCGAGGTCCTGTCCTCCAATGGCTCGACCTCGATGGCATCCGTGTGCTCCTCGACACTGTCGCTGATGGACGCCGGGGTGCCGATCCTCGAGCCGGTCGCCGGCATCGCCATGGGTCTGATCAACCGGGGCGACCAGTTCGTCGCCCTGACCGACATCCTCGGCGCCGAGGATGCTCTCGGCGACATGGACTTCAAGGTCGCCGGCACGGCCGATGTCATCACTGCCCTCCAACTCGATACCAAGATCCAGGGCTTGCCTTCGGAGGTCTTGGCCGGGGCACTCGACCAGGCCAAAGAGGCCCGGCTCAAGATCCTCGAGGTCATGCGGGCCGCCATCGCCGAGCCCCGGGCCGAGATGAACAAGTACGCCCCCCGTATCGAGTCGGTCGAGATCCCCAAGGACAAGATCGGCGAGGTCATCGGCCCCAAGGGTGCCGTGGTCCGCGAACTCGAGGCGGAGACCGGCGCCACCATCGAAATCGACGAGGCCGACGGCAAGGGCATCGTGCGAATCGCCTCCAACGACGGCGCGGTTCTCGCCGCCGCCAAGGAGCGGATCATGCTCATCGCCTTCCCGCCGGAGCCCGAAATCGGCGAGGTCTACGAGGGCGAGGTTGTGAACATCACCAAGTTCGGCGCCTTCATCAACATCCTCCCCGGACGCGACGGCCTGCTCCACATCTCCAAGCTCGACGGCTCCAAGCGGGTCGAAGCGGTGGAGGATTATCTTGCCCTGGGGGACAAGGTCAAGGTGAAGGTGGGTGGCCTGGACCGAGGCAAGCTCAGCCTCGATCTGGTCGAAGCCCTACCCGGTGCCACGCTGCCCGAGCCCCGCGAAGACGGAGGAAACGGCGGAGGCGGGCGTGATCGTGACGACCGTGGCGGTCGTGACCGCGACAGCCGAGGCGACCGTGGACGCGACGACCGTGGACGAGGCGGCGATCGCGGGGGCCGTGACCGGGACAACCGGGGCGGCCGCGATCGGCGTGACAACCGAGATCGAGGCGACCGTGGCGGTCAGGGCAACCGGGCCGACTCGGGTGACCGGGCCGACTCGGGTAACCGGGCCGACTCGGGTAACCGGGCCGATCAGGGTAACCGGGCCGATCAGGGTAACCGGGCCGATCAGGGTGGCGGGGACCGTCGCAAGGTGGCCCGCTCCTTCGAGGAGACCTTCGAAGACCGCGGCTGATCGCACCAGCCAAACGACACACGGAGAGGCCGTACCTTGTAGGTGCGGCCTCTCACCTTTTGGACCGTTCTTTGGTTGTGGGGGAACGGTCCCCAACTTCTTTGGACGGTGGCTTTTGCTATGCGTTCGTGAGCGTCGAAAGAACGGTGGGGGCGTTCCTAGGCGTCCAAAGAACCGTGCTTCTCGTGCCACTCCTCGTATTCCGACCAGTTGCCCGGGAACCAGTTGACCTTGCCATCGCCTTCGAAGGTCATGAGATGGGTGCAGATGCGGTCGAGGAACCAGCGATCATGGGAGATGACGAGGGCGCAGCCGGGGAAGTCGGTGAGGGCTTCTTCGAGGGAGCGCAGCGTATCGACATCGAGGTCGTTGGATGGCTCGTCGAGCAGGATGACATTGCCCCCACGGCGCAACATCACCCCTAAATGCACCCGGTTGCGTTCTCCTCCGGACAGTTCCCCGACCTTCTTCTGTTGATCGGAACCCCGAAAGTTCAGGGAGGCGACGTAGGCCCGGGCGTTGATCTCGTGACGACCGATCTTCAGCACGTCGGCCCCGCCCGAGATCTCCTGGAAGATGGTCTTGTCCGGGTCCAGGGCGTCTCGGTGCTGGTCGACATAGGCGAGATCGACGGAGGACCCGATTTCGATTGAACCGGCGTCCGGCTTCTCGGCACCGGTGAGCATCCGGAACAGAGTGGTCTTCCCGGCACCGTTTGGCCCGATGATGCCGACGATGCCGGCGGGAGGCAGCTCGAAGTCGAGGCTGTCGATCAAGACCCGATCGCCGTATCCCTTGGTGAGTCCGGAGACGCCAATCACCCTGTCGCCCAGTCGCTGGGTGAACGGAATCGACAAGGCCAGGGCCGAAGTGCCCCGGTCGATCTGCTCGGCCTCGGCGACCAGCTCTTCGTAGCGGGTGAGACGAGCCCTTCCCTTGGCCTGGCGTGCTCGGGGCGACATTCGGACCCACTCCAGCTCCCGCTCGATCGTGCGCCGCAGGCTCGAGGCCTCTTTCTCTTCCTGGGCGAGACGGGCTTGTTTCTGCTCTAGCCAGGCCGAGTAGTTGCCTTCGAACGGACGGCCCCGGCCCCGGTCGAGTTCGAGGATCCAGCCGGCGACGTTGTCCAGGAAGTACCGGTCGTGGGTGACGGCCACCACCGAACCGCTGTAGTCCTTGAGGAACTGCTCGAGCCAGGCCACCGACTCGGCGTCGAGGTGGTTGGTGGGCTCGTCGAGGAGAAGCAAGTCGGGATGTGACAACAACAGTCGGCACAGGGCGACGCGGCGACGCTCACCACCCGACAGGGTGGTCACATCCCGGTCGCCGGGAGGGACGCGCAACGCCTGCATGGCCATCTCGACGGTGCGGTCCAGGTTCCAGGCGTCGGCCGCGGCGATCCTGTCCTCCAGGCGCTGCTGGCGAATGCCGAGGGCGTCGAAGTCGGCGTCGGCTTCCGCCCATCCGGCCAGGACTTCGTTGTACTGGTCGAGCAGGGCCCGCACACCTGCAACGCCGTCCATGACGTTTTCCTGGACCGTCTTCGCCGTGTCGAGGTGCGGCTCCTGTTCGAGGAGGCCGACGGTGAAGCCCTCATGGAGGCGCGCCTCGCCCTCGTAACCGTCGTCGAGGCCGGCCATGATGCGCAGCAGGCTCGACTTGCCGGCTCCGTTCGGCCCCAGGACGCCAATCTTCGCCCCGTAGTAGAAGGAGATCGAGATGTCGGCCAGGACGGTGCGGTCGGGCGGATAGCGACGACTCAGTTTGTAGGTCGAATAGATGAAGTCAGGCACGCGGTGAGGGTACCGTCGGCACCGGGGCTCTCCGGAACCCTGTGGAAAAGTCGTTGCCTGTCGGGCAGTTCGGCGTATCCTTAGAGACCGCGGAGCGAAGAAATCTTCGGAGGCGGGGGCAAAGGTCGGACGACACGGTAGGCCTCATGAAGACGAAAGCCCGATGAAGACCGACATGTCAGGTTCTGTGAGGATGGCCGGCGATGTCGGTCGGGGAGTCGAGGTGCACATCCATCTCGAGGAGGAGACTCTCACTTTGGCGGCCGCCGGAGGCGGCGACTTGGGGACCTGGCCACTCGACGCGGTCGGGATCGCCTGTAAGCCCGACGGCTTCCATCTGCGTCTGGAAGGCGAAGAGATCGTTCTCCGGACAGAGGACGACGCCCACTTTGCTCTTGCTCTGGGGATATCCGCCCCTACCACGCGTTTGGCCCGCCAGATGGCGATTCTGCGGGATGAGGCCAGCGCCGAGATGGTGGTCGACGTCACTGACGGTATGACCTCGCCGTTCCCCGAGAGCGTGCTCGACGACCCGCCGGCCACTCCCCGCCGGGTGGACCGACTCGCCGACGGGCTCCCTTACCTGGGGACGTTGGTGGTCGTGGCGGCCACCCTCGCAGTCGTGGCATCGATTGTGGCCTTCGCCAGCGGTTCGGCTATCAGCTTCCCAGGTGATATCCCGGCGTGGCCGGCGATGGCGGCAGCTTCGCTGGTGATGGCGGCGGGAGGCTTCGCCGCCTTTCAGGACGCGACGCAGGGCCGCCTGAGCATCGCCGGCGGCGTCGCCCTGGGACTGATCACCATCCTGTTCACGGCGAGTCGCCTCCAGGAGGAAGGTCTGGCCGCGGAGGCAATGATGGGGTTCACCCTGGCGATCGTGGCTGCCGGAGTCCTTCTGGCTATCGACACCGCCGGACGCAACACTTTCGCCGACTGACTCGGGATCGAGAGTCGGGGGGTGGTGGCGATCGGTACGCTTCTCGCACATGCCGGAACTTCCCGACATCGTGGTGTACCTCGAAGCGCTGCAGAAGCGTGTGAGCGGCGAAGCTCTCCGAGGCGTGCGGATCGCCTCCCCTTCGGTCCTTCGCACCTTCGATCCGCCCTACGACGCCGCGGTGGGTTCGACGCTTGTCGGGCTGCGTCGGATCGGCAAGCGCATCGTCTTCGAGTTCCCCGATGGCCTCTTCATGGTCATCCATCTCATGGTGGCCGGCCGGCTGCGCTGGCTGGCCACGGGGGCGGCGGTTCCCAAGAAGGTCGGCCTGGCTGCTCTCGACTTCGACGCCGGGAGTCTCGTCCTCACCGAACAGGGGACCAAGAAACGGGCCGGGCTGTGGGTCATCCGGGGTGAGGAGACGTTGACCGAGGAGGATCGTGGCGGAATCGAGCCGCTGGAGATGGACGTTGCCGCCATGACGACGGCCCTGCAGGCCGAGAATCGCACATTGAAACGGGCACTGACGGATCCACGGGTGTTCTCGGGGATCGGCAATGCCTACTCGGACGAGATTCTGTGGGAAGCCCAACTCGCCCCCACCCTGCGCACCAAGAGCATGACCGACGAACAGATGGAGCGACTCCATGCCGCCATCCAGACCTCGCTTCAGACTTGGACCGAGCGACTTCGAGAAGAGGTAGGGGAGGACTGGCCGGCGAAGGTGACCGCATTCCGTCCCGACATGGCCGTCCACGGCAAGTTCGGCGAGCCGTGTCTCCGATGTGGGTCGCCGGTCCAGCGGATCGTCTATGCCAGCAACGAGACGAACTATTGCGCCACCTGTCAGACGGGGGGCAGGTTGCTGGCCGACCGCTCCCTGTCCCGCCTGCTCAAGGACGACTGGCCCCACCACATCGACGAGTTGGAGTGAGGCTCGGCTTCGCTTGCCGTGTAGGTGGTAGGTAATAGGGTTCAGTCCTTTTCCGGTCTTGCCTATCGAACATGTGTTCGATAGGATGCGCATCCCAATCGCCGACGGAGCAAGCAAGTGGCCCTCATCGCCCCCTGGTCTTCAGACGGGGAAGATCAGTCGATTCTGACATTGCATCCCGGCCGGATCACCGAATTGGCCGGATCGACCGGTCTGGGACTGACCCGCCTGGGCCTGCGGCTGTTGGCGGTGCCCTCTGCCCGTTGGCCGGTGGTGGCACTGGATGTGAAGGGTTGGCTGTCGCCCTTGGCTGCATGGGAAGTGGGGGTGAATTCGTCCCGTTTGGTAGTGGTACGTTGCCCTGACCCCGGTCGTTGGACCCAACTGGCCGCTGCCCTGTTGGAGGGGGCGCGGGCGATGTACGCCGAAGTGCCCGCCAGCGTTGGCGACCACGATTTGCGGAGATTGGCAGCACTGGCTCGAGCTAGACGGGTGGGTCTGGCCTTGCGGCCCTTGGGCGAAGGACTACCTGCCGGAGTGGCCTATTTGAGGTTGCGAGCGACCGAGATCCATTGGCGGGGGGTCGAAAACGGCGTCGGGCGTTTGCAGACCAGGCATGTGGTGGTCGAGGCCTCGGGCAAGGCAATGGCGGGGATGACACGAACGATCGAGATGGTGGACGATGGCGCTGACGTTGTGCGTTTGGTATCCGGAATGGTCACTGGGGAGGCCAGACGCGCCGCTGGATGAACCGGTGGTCGTGGTGGAAGGGACTCCCGCCCGGGTCGTGGCACTGCGGTCGACGGATGGTGAGGTCGTTCTCGGAATGCTACGGCGCCAGGCTGAAGCCCTGCTGCCGGCTGCCACGGTGCTGGAGCGGGACCGGGCCGAGGAGTCCCGACGGTTCGAGGAAGTCATCGCCGCCATCGAAGAGGTAGTTCCCCGAGTCGAAGTGGTCGAGCCAGGATTGGCGCTGCTCCCGGTGGCGGGACCGGCCCGCTACTACGGAGGTGATGAGGCTCTCGTCGGCCAGGTGATGAGGGTCATTCCGCCGGGAGGACTAGTGGGCCTGGCTGAAGGACCGTTCGCCGCCCGCCGAGCCGCCGAGCGGGCGGGTCCCGACCAGCCGCTCATCATCGACGACACCGCCGCCTTCTTGGCCGAGTTGGACGTCGAGGCCCTGGGACCGGGGGAACTGGTGGAGACCTTTCGATGGCTGGGGGTGACGACCCTGGGGGCACTGGCCGCCTTGCCTCGCCAGGCAATAGCCTCCCGGTTCGGTGAACTGGGTCTGACCGCCCATCGTCTCGCCTCCGGCGAGGATCGGCCGCCTCAGCCGCGGACGATTCCTCTCGATGCCGCCGTCGAATCGCGGCACCATGAAGAACCTCTGGTGATGGCCGATCAGGTCGCCTTCGTGACTCGGGGGTTGGCGGTGAAGATGCTCGACGGGCTGCGTCGACAGGGAATATCGCCCTATCGGGTTCTGGTCGAAGTCGAGTCAGCCGACAAGACGATCCGTACTCGGATGTGGAGATCGGCGGACCCTTTCACCGATCAGGCCCTGGCCGAGCGGGTCTGGTGGCAGGTACGGGCCTGGATGGACACCCCCGGTGGGGTTCCAGGGGGACTGGTGCGGATCAAGCTCGACCCCTCCGATCTGTCCGATGAGGGTCGGCAGCTGGCCCTGTTGGAGCAGGTCGGTAGCGGCTGGCAGGAGGTGGGGGAGGGGCGTCATGAGATGGAACGTGCCCTTGCCCGCGCTCAGGCTCTGGTGGGCCCCGATGCCGTGCTCCAGGCCGCTCCCCAAGGGGGGCGCATGCCTCATGAGCAGGTCCGTTGGTATCCCTGGGGCGAACCACCAGGTCCTCCCGCGCGCGACCCCTCGGCACCCTGGCCGGGGAAGATGCCGGCCCCCAGCCCCGCCCTGGTGTCGGCTTCGCCCCCCCTCTTGGAGGTGGAATGGGACGGTGGCATGCCGGTGCGTATCAGGCTGGGAACACGATGGGAGCCGGTCCTCGCCTGGAGTGGCCCCTGGCGGATGACGGGAAGGTGGTGGAAAGGGGAGCCGACATCGGATCGCTACCAGATCGTCACCTCCGCGGGAGCGGTCCTCTGCGTGGTCGAGAAAGGCCGCGCCTATCTGGCGGGGGTCTATGACTAACTAGCCAGGGCGGTCAGGTCGGTGAGTCGCCTGTCGATGATGCTCCGAGCCGTATCACGCAACTGGCCGGTGTCCGACTGGCTCAGCCCGCGAGTTTCGATCGGTGGATCGACCGCCACCCTGATCTTTCCGCCTCGAACCCAAGGCGAGCCCGGAGGCCAGGCCTGGTAGCTGCCCTGAATGGTGACCGGAAGTATCGGCAGTTGGGATCCAACGGCGATGGTGAAAGCCCCCTTCTTGAATGAGGCCAGCGTCCCGTCGCGCGATCGGGTCCCTTCTGGGTAGATGATCAGCGATCGGCCGGCCACCACCAGATCCCGGGCCCGGGTGTTGATCTGCTCGTGAACGGTGGTCCGGGCGGTCCGATCGACCTCGACGATCCCGATCGCCCGCATGGCGGCCGCCAGAATCGGGATACGGAAGAGTTCCTTTTTGGCGAGGAATCGAATCGGCACAGGAACGGCCAGGAAGGAAGCCATGATGTCGAGGTTGGAGACATGGTTGGCGACCACGACGTAGGAGCGTCCCGTCTGGATGTTTTCGGCGCCCGATACCTCGAGGTCGACACCGGCCGCCGTCAACCACGCCCGGCTCCACAGGTGGGCCGTTGTCTCGATCCATGGGCTCGTCGGGCGAAAATGTGAGACGGTGATGACCACCGCCGACGCCACCAGGGTCGCCAAGCCGCCTGTGAGGAGCGTGAACAGCGTGCGCGGCAGATGCCGGACTGATCGCATCGCAGCATCGTAACCGCGACCGGGTTGACCCCTCGGGGGGTCAGTGACGGAGGTCGTCCAAGATCGGGGCCAGCGTTGTCCAGCAGGTTTCCGCCCACACCAGGTGCCCGGCGGCGTTGGGATGGAAGAGGTCGGCGGACCAGACGTCGCGTCGGGTGCGGAACTGCTCGCTGGACCAGCCCCACTGTTCCGCCTTGAGAGCACCGTGGCGACGGGCGACCGCCGTATGAGCCCGGTCGGCGCGGCGGCCCAATCGGGAGGCGACCTGACGGAGCGGAGGCGCGAGGCGGGGAATCGATCCGAGATCGCCGACGCCGCTGCATACGACGAGGGCGCCGCTATCTGTCAGCGATGAGACGATGCGGTCGAGGTTCAACGAGAACCGGCGCATCGGAACACCACGGATCACGTCGTTGGCTCCCACCGACACGAGAGCGAGATGAGGGGCGAAGTCGAGGGCGGCATCGAGTTGGCCGGCGACCACCTCGCCGGCGGTGGCGCCTCCGGCCCCCAATGACCTCAGGTCGACCCGGCGGCCCAGTTCGGCGACGAGCTTTCGGGCGACGACTCGCGCCCAGATCTCGTCGGCGCTTTCGGCACCCGGACCCGTCAAAGTCGAGTCGCCCAAGGCGGCGACCCGTAACGGCCGGCCCCCTTCACCGAGGACGGCCGAGGCATCGAACGAGGCCTGGTCGGGAACCGGCCACAGCACGGCGGCCGCCAATTCGG
>Ga0299914_10003780_pt1 | contig 10766 bp, 9 predicted proteins | sample RVTome_10_FD_201361 | JGI IMG/M metagenome (GOLD analysis project Ga0299914, IMG submission 201361) | Soil microbial communities from uranium-contaminated site in the Upper Colorado River Basin, Wyoming, United States - RVT153D57 (version 2) ... | reverse complement strand
GCGGAAACTCGATGCGGGGCAGCAGGTCGACGGGCAGGTAGCTGAACCCCACGACTCCGATGGTCACGAGGATCAGGTAGAACATCGTGATCGCGACCGGCCGCCGGATCGACGTATCCGTCAACGAAGGCATGACGATTCCTCTTCCTGCGCGTGAAGCGTCACGGACGCGGCCCCGTGCCGAGGCGGTCGGCGAGGCGCTGCTGCTTCTCCATGAACTGACGGAGCAGATCGTCGCGCTGGAGGCGCTGCAGCTCCATGATCCGCTCCCACGCGATCGCCTGCGCCCGCCCGCGCGGCGGGCCCTCGCCGGTCTGCGCGGCGAGCAGGTGCTGGCCGATCACCACCACCCACGCCCCCGGGTCGAGGCCCCGGATGCCGACAGTCTCCGGTCCCTGCGCTGCGATCTCGACCCGCCGGAACTCGATCGGAATCGGCTCGGGGCGCTGCTCGCCCGACGCGGCGGCGGCGGCATCGGCCGGCGCGCGCGACGCCACGTAGATGCCGCGCTCGCCCGTCAGCGGATGCTCGTACACGGCGCTTGCGGGCGCGAGCGTCGCCTCGCCGCTCTCGCCGTAGTAGATGTCCACGGTGACGAACATGCCGGGGGAAAGGCGCCCGTCCTCGTTCGGCACGTCGATCTCGACCTCGGCGCTGTAGGATCCCGCGGCCAGGAACGGCGAGATGCGCGAGACCGCCGCGACGATGGTCGTGCCCGGCGCGCGGATCTCGGCCCGCTGTCCCTCTTTCACGCGGGCCAGGAGATCCTGGGTCACCGGCACCTCGACGCGCACGTTGTCGAGCTTGCCGATGATGAAGAGCGCCGTCTGGTCGTCGACGCGCATGCCGACCTCGGCGTTCCGCTGTCCGACGCGTCCCGAGATCGGCGCCCGCACGATCGTCTGATCCTGCACGTCGGCGCGCTCGGCGATCGTCCCCTCGGCGACCTCCACCTGCGCCCGCGTGCGCGCCTCGGCCGCGCGTGCGGCCTCCACCTGCGAGCGGAGCGTGACGACGGTGTCCTCGGAGACGAGGCCTTCGCGGCCGAGGGCCGCGTTCCGCTCGTATTGCTGCTCGAGCTGTCTCAGCGCCGCCTGCGCCTCGGCGTGTGCGGCCCTCGCGACGGAGAGTGACGACCGCGCCTGGTCGAGCTGCGCCACCGACCCGACCGCCTGGATGCGCACGAGCGGCTGTCCCTGCCTGACCGCGTCGCCGTTCTGGGCGAGCACCTCCACGATCGAGCCGCTCGTCTGCGGGTAGATGGCGACCTCACCCGAGGCCCGCACGGTTCCGGTCAGACGCTCGAAGAGCGGCAGCGATCCCGTGCGGAGCTGCACGACCTCCACGACGGGAATCACGTCGGATCCCCGGCGTCGCTCGGCGGCGCCAGCGGCGTCGTCCCCCGTCCCGCCGCACGCCGCCGCGATCATCCCCGCCAGCAGCGCGCAGCCAATCCTGATGTCGTGCCCTGATCTCGTCAACGGTTCTCCGTTTCGTCGGCGGCCGCCTGGCAGGGAGCGTACCCACCCCTGCCGTGACGGCCTTCGCACCACAACTTCCTGAATACGCCGCCCGAGCCGTAATCGCTTACGCGCCCGCAAGATCGCGTCCAGATGACCCTCGCGCGTCGTACGGCGCCGGAGGACAGCTACAATCGGCGGCGATGGCCGTGCATGGGCTCGCGGCAGCCGTCGCCGGTGCACTCGTACTTGCGGCGCTCAGTACCGCCTACGACTTCATCTGGGCCGCCTGGATCCCGCGGCACCATCCAGTGTACGGGCTCGTCCATGGCGCGACCCTGCTTTCGGCGGTCGGGCTGGTGCTCGGGTGGCGCCCGCACCGGCCGATCGCGGGCCTCGTTGGCGGCGCACTGGCCGGTCTGACGGCCGCCGCCTCGTTCTACGCGCTCGCACCCTGGCTCCGCATGGTCGCCATGTTTCCCGCCTGGGTGCTGCTGTGGCTGCTGTTCGCGGCGCTCGACGCCGTCCTGAACCGCCGCCCCGTTCTCACGGCGGAGATGGCCGTCCGGGGCGCCATCGCCGCGATCCTCTCGGGCGCGGCGTTCTGGGCGATCTCAGGGATCTGGCTGGAGCACCGGCCCGAAGGCCCGGATTACGCGTGGAACTTCGTGGCGTGGACCTTCGCGTACATTCCCGGGTTCGCCGCGCTCCTGGTGCAGCCGCGGCGCAGCCTGCCGGTGCCGTCGCAGGGGGCGTAGGCCGGCTACTTGATCGCGAGAATGCCCTCGAAGCAGATGTTCTTGTAGATCGTCATCATGTCCACGAAGCCGGCGCGTCGCAGCAGATCCATGTTCGCCTGCGTGCTGAACGGCTCGAGCACGCCCCGGAGGCTGTCGGCCTTGTTCAGGATCTCCTCGGCGCTGAACCCCTGGCGCCGCTTGAAGTCGATGTAGAGCTGCGTGAGGATGTCCTGGAACCGCGCATCGGGTCCGCGCGTCTTCTCGAACAGCACGAACGCTCCGCCCCAGTTCAGCGACCGGTAGACGCGATCGAAGACCGTCTGGCGGACCCTTGGCTCGACGAACTGGATGGTGTAGTAGGACACCATCAGATCGCACGGCTCGTAGTCCGCCTGCACGATGTCGCCGTGCCGCAGGTCGACGTTGGCCACGCCGCCGCAGTGCCGGCGGGCGCTGGCAACCATGTCCCTCTCCCGGTCGATGCCGATCCAGCGGACGCCCGGCTTGTGGGCGTGGTACTCGGCCAGCTTCCGGAGCAGCTCGCCCGTCGACGCACCCAGCTCGTAGCCGACGCTGTCGCGGTGCACGAAGAAATCGGACACCCGGCAGACGAGGTCGTGCCCCTCGTCGTAGCCGGGCACGCTCCGGCGGACGTGCGCGACGAAGGCGTCGGCAACGGCGCCGCCGAACGACCAGTCGGCGCGCGCCAGCGGGATGTCGTCGCCGACGGAGCCCTGGCCGCCGCCGCGATTCGATGCCGTCTTCATCTCAGCCCTCGGTGCAGTCGCCGGGCGCGTAGCCCGGCAGGAGGTCGATCCCCAGGTCGGCGCACATCCGGACGACCGGCGCGATGCGGTCGGCCGGCAGCGCGATGGCCGCGACGTTGCGCTGCCTGTGCTGCGGCTCGTATGCCACGTACGTCGACCCGTGATCGGGCAGCTCACGAAGCAGCGACGCGTACACCGCCAGATTGGAGCGGCGGTGGACGTCGTCGACGATCAGGATGTGCGCGGTCCGCACGGTCCGGCGCTGCCAGTCGAGCGCCCGATCGCCGGCGCGTCCGGCCGGGCCGATTTCCTCGTCCCGGCCCACGGGTCCGTCGATGAAGAGCATGTCGGGCTCGAAGTCGACGGTCCTGGCCAGACGCGCCGCGTCGTACCATCCGTCCACGCCGATGGGCACGTGGTGCACGAAGCGCGGGTCCACGAATCCCTGCGACAGCGCCCGGCGCACGCGTCTCGCATAGACGCGGCTCTGCTCAATCGACGCGAAGCGGGCGCCGGTCTTCATCGCGTATTCGGCGAGGTACGACGTGCTCCGGCCGGCGCCCAGCTCGACGATCGACCGGGGGCGCACGGCGCCGAGGACGATCATCAGCAACGTCCAGAACTCGAAGCTCTTCGTGCCCCACTGCATCGCCCCGGACTTGAGCAGCCAGCGCCTCGCCGGCGCCTTGAGGCGCGCGGCCAGGCGGCTGTCCCGCAGGGCCGGCGTCTCCGCGAGAGACTGCAGCAGCCTGCCGATGGTGGTCACGGCCTGCCCGCCCTCACCGCTTCGGCGCGTTAAACGATCGCTCGACGACGTCCTGCTCGTCGACCGAGACGGCGTGATCGCGCCAGAGCCACCGCATCATGTCCGGCAGGATCGCGCCGCCGTGCTTCGAGCTGTGGCGGCCGATGCCCCACTGGTAGTTCAGGTCGTAGCCCTTGTCGCGCAGCGCCTCCATCAAGCGGACGTTCTGCAGAAACCAGTCGCGCGTCTCGTCGTACTCGCCCTCTCCCCGCCGGCCGCGATGATCGTTGCGCCCGTCCTGCAGGTAGATCCGCAGCGGCTTTGCCTCGCTCTTCCGCACGATGTCGGCATAGGCGTGTCCGCCGCGCAGGTCGACGAAGCTGCCGATCAGGCTGAGCACCTTGCGGAACGCGTCGGGACGATGCCAGGCGACGGTGAAGGCGGCGATGGCCCCCGAGCTGGCGCCGCCGATGCCGCGATGCGCGGGATCCGGCGAGATGGCGTACTCCTTCTGCAGCCCCGGCAGCAGCTCGTTGACAATCACGCGAGCGTACTTGTCGTCGAGCGCGTTGTACTCGGTGGGGCGGTTCGTCGTGCGATCCCCCCACTCCTTCAGGTGCGGCTCCGGCTGCTCCGGCGTGCGCCCCGGATTGATGAAGACGGCGAGCATCACCGGCAGCTCGCGGCGGTAGATGAGGTTGTCGAGGACGTTGGGGACGCGGACGTCCGCCTCCATGTTCATGAACGCCTGGCCGTCGTTGAACACCATCAGGTGCGCCGGCGTCGACGGATTGTACTGCGCGGGCACGTAGACCCAGTACGTGTGCTGCGTGCCGGGATAGGCCTCGCTCGGGATCACGAACGGCCCGCGCACCTCGCCCTTCGGAACACCCTCGCGGGGAAGCGAGTCGGGGCCGAGGGTGTAGTAGCGATCGGGATCCTCGGGCAGCCCTGCCGGCGGCTGGGCGGAAGCCGCAGAGGCCCCAGTCCCGACGAAGATCACCAGCAGCAGCGCGCGCATACGAGAATCGACAAACATCCAGTCCTCCGTTGTCCTCGGGATGATATGTCGTTTCAGCGTCCCGATCCCACGCGCGGACAGCACCGTCCGGTTTCGAACGGCCGTTCGCGGCTGTCGGCAAACCACGGCGGTTCTGCCTTTGAATCCCGCTGGTTCAGACCCCACGTGCTGGCCCTCCCCTTGCTGCTGCAACCCTGTCCGGCCCGATTCCGTCCAACTCCGAAGTAACGACATGCCCAGCACCGTCATCCGCGACGCCCGCATCGGACTGCGCCTGTTGTGGAAGAACCGCGGCTTCACGCTCATCGCGGTCCTCACGCTGGCGCTCGGCATCGGCGCCACGACGGCCATCTTCAGCGTGATCCACGCTACGTTCTTCGACCCGCTGCCGTACCGGGACGCAGACCGGCTCGTGATGGTCTGGTCGCGGATCCAGGGGTTCCGCAACTCGGTCGCGGCGGGCACGTACGAGGAGTGGAAGCGCCAGGCGGGGGTCTTCGACGACCTGAACGCCTGGGGGGGCCGCCAGGTCAACATCTCGGCGGGCGAGCGCCCGGAACAGATCCAGGCCGGGCTCACGACGCCGGGCTTTCTCGGGATGCTCGGTTACGGTCATCCGCTGGCGCTCGGACGAACGTTTCTCGAGGAGGAGGGACAGCCGGGCCGGGACCAGGTGGTGATTCTGACACACCGCGTCTGGCGGGAACGCTTCGATGCCGACCCGGGCATCGTCGGGCGGCAGATCCGGCTCGACAGAAAGCCCTATACCGTCGTCGGCGTGCTCGGCGCGGGACCCGCCGACAAAAACCAGAATCAGATCTACCTTCCGCTCGCGTTCACGCCCGACCAGCTCAATCACGACTTTCACTGGCTGCTGGTCATGGGCCGTCTCAGGGCCGGCGTGACGCTCGACCAGGCCAACGCCAATCTCGAGGCGATCAGCGAACGCATCGCCCGCACGCATCCGGCATCCGCGGCCGGCTGGACCGCGAGCGTGGAACCGTTCAGGAACAACTTCCTGAGCGACGACACGAAGCGGGGATTGTGGCTGCTGCTCGGCGCCGTCGGATTCGTCCTGCTGATCGCGTGCGCCAATGTGGCGAACCTGCTCCTCGCGCGCGGATCGGCGCGAAAGCGCGAACTCGCGGTTCGCACGTCGCTTGGCGCGTCGCGGTGGCAGATTGCCGGCCAGATGCTCGTCGAGAGCGCGGTCCTGGCGGTCATCGGCGGCGCGCTCGGCGTGGTGCTGGCCGCCGCGCTGCTGCAGGTCGTCGTGGCCCTGATGCCGCCCTACATGCTGCCGACGGAGGCCAACATCCGCCTGAACGTCCCCGTGCTGCTGTTTACGCTCGCCGCCTGCGGCCTGTCGGGGATCCTGTTCGGCGCCGCACCCGCGTGGCAGGCGGCCCGCACCGACGTGAACGACACGCTGAAGGAATCGGGGCGGTCGCTGAGCGGCGGCGGCAACCGCCTGCGCCACGGCCTCGTGATTCTCGAGTTCGCCCTGGCCCTGACGCTGCTCTCGGGCGGCGGGCTCGCCATCCACAGCCTGCACACGCTCGCCAACCGTGACCTCGGGTTCCGCACCGAGGGGCTGCTGACGTTCTCGCTGCCGGTCGCCGACGACCGGTTCGCGGATCCGGCCGAGATCCCCGCCTTCTACGAGCGCATGATCGAACGCATCGAATCGCTGCCGGGCGTCGTCTCGGCGTCAGTCTCGACGGGCATGCCGGTTCGCGGGACGGACATCGGCATGCAGTTCGACCGGGTCAGCAAGCCGGAACCGGACCCGGCCCGGCGCAGAGGCGCCGGGTTCAACATGGCCGGGCCCGAATACTTCGACACGTTCGGCATCCGGATCGTCCGCGGGCGCGCCTTCACCGAACAGGATCGTGCCGGCAGCGTACCGGTCGCCATCGTCAACGAAACCTTTGTCAAGCAGTACCTGCCGGATATCGACCCGCTGGCGGAGCGCCTGTCGGTGCTTCAGCTGAATCCGGGTGTCCGCCAGCTCGGACCGGCCATTGAATGGCAGATCGTCGGCGTGTATGCCGATGTGCGAAACGCCGGACCCGGCCAGGATGGCTTCCCCGAGATCATCGTGCCGTTCAGCCAGAGCCCCTGGCCCAGCGCGGGCGTCGCGGTGCGAACGGCGGGCGATCCGATGCGGCTGCAGAAGGAGATCGCCGCGGCCATTCAGTCCATCGACGCGGAGCTGCCGATGGCCGACGTCCGGACGATGGAGCAGATCGTGTCGCAGTCGCTGGTGACGGACCGCTTCAACACGCTTCTGTTCGGCAGCTTTGCGGTGGCCGGCCTGCTGCTGGCGGCCTTCGGCATCTACGGCGTAATGTCGTTCGTCGTGGCGCAGCGCCGGCACGAGATCGGCCTGCGGATGGCGCTCGGCGCGGAGCGCCGGCACATTCTCCGGCAGGTGATGCGCGAAGGCCTCATCAGCGCGGGCGCCGGCACGGTCATCGGCTCGGCCGGCGCGTTCTTCGTGTCGCGGGCGCTGCGCGGCATCGTCGCCGGCATCGGCGAGGCCACCGCGGCGCCGTACCTGGTCGTCCTGCTCGTGCTCATCGCGACCGCGATCGCGGCCTGCGTCGCTCCCGCGGCGCGCGCGGCGTCGGTCGACCCGATGGTGGCGTTGAGGGAGGAATAGGAGGAAGGGAGAAAGGAGAAGGGGGAAGGGAAAAGCGGATAGGCAGATGGAAGGGGCAAAGGGGAGAGGAGCTCGTTGTCGTCTCCTCCCCTTCTCCCTTCTCCCTTTTCCCTTCTCCCTTTTCCCTTACCGAGTTCTCCCCATGTACTTCAGGAACTCGCTGTCGGTCGCGAGGATGAAGATCGTGGCCGGGTCCATGACCTTCTCGTAGCTCTCGAGCGATCGCGTGAACGCATAGAAGTCCGCGTCGCGCCCGTACGCTTCGGCGTAGATGCCGGTGGCCTCGGCATCCGCCTTCCCGCGCAGCTCCTCGGCCGCCCTGAATGCATCCGACTGGATGCGCTGCAGCTCGCGCTCCCGCTCCCCCTGGATGCGGGCCGCCTCGCCCTGGCCTTCCGACCGGAACAGCTCCGCGATGCGGCGGCGCTCCGCGATCATGCGGGCGAACACGTCCTTCTGCACCTCGTCGACGTAGCTGATCCGCTTGATGCGCAGGTCCAGCAGCTCGATCCCGAGGTCGGCGGTCCGGCGCGAGGCCGTCGCGAGGATCTCGCGCGAGATCCGCTCGCGCCCCTTCTCGATCTTCGCGAGGATGACCTCCTCCTCTTCCGCCTCGATCTGCACGTCCTCCGGATTCCGGTTGGTGCTGCGCACCAGCTCGATGAGATCGTTCCGCGCCACCGCGTTGCGCGTTTCGCCGTCCAGGATGTCGTCGAGCCGCGACTGCGCGCCGCGCTCGTCGCGCAGCCGCTGAAAGAACAGCAGCGGATCGACGATGCGCCAGCGGGCGTAGGTGTCGACCCAGATGAACCGCTTGTCCTTCGTCGGGACCTGGTTCGGACTGCCGTCCCACTCGAGGAACCGCTTCTCGAAGTAGTTGGCCGTCTGGATGAACGGGATCTTGAAGTGCAGCCCCGGCACCGTCACCGGGCTGCCGACCGGGTCGCCGAACTGCGTGATGATGACCTGCTGGACCTCGCTCACGCGGTACGCGGCGCTGGACAGCACGAGCAGCAGCAGGAGGGCCGCGCCGATCTGGATCGCGGAACGGAGGTTCATCGCACGCCTCCTTCCGCCGGCTGCACGGCCGGTCTCGTCGGTGTGAGCTGCCGCAGGCCGTCGAGCGGCAGGAGCGGCAGGATGCCCTTGGCGTCCTTGTCGAGGAAGAGCTTCCCGCCCGTGGCCGGCAGCACCCGCTCCATCGTCTCGAGGTACAGGCGGCGGCGTGTCACTTCAGGCGCCTGACGGTACGCCTCGTACACCGAGCGGAACCGGGCGCTCTCGCCGCGTGCGCGGTTGACGCGGTTCAGCGCGTAGCCCTCCGCCTGGAGAATGGTCTGCTGCGCTTCGCCTCTGGCCCGGGGGATGACCTTGTTGTACTCGGCGCGCGCCTCGTTGATCATCCGATCGCGCTGCTGCTGCGCCTGGTTGACCTCGTCCCAGGACGGCTTGACGGGATCGGGCGGGTTCACGTCCTGCAGTACGACCTGCTCGATGGTAATGCCCATCTCGTACTGCTGCGTGAGCTCCCGCAGCCGCGCCTCCACGCGCGTCTCGATGCCCTGCCGGCCGATGGTGAGTACCTCGGTCACGGTGCGGTCACCGACGACCTCGCGCATCACGGCCTCGTTCATGGATCGAAAGGTATCGGTGAGGTTGCGGACCTTGAACAGGTACTGGTACGGGTCCGACACCCGGTACTGGACGATCCACTCCACGACGGCGACGTTCAGGTCGCCCGTGAGCATGACGGCCTCGGCGTCGTAGTTGTCGTCCGCGTAGCGGCTGCGGCGGGAGGCCTCCAGCGTCCGGAACCCGAACTCCTCCTTCAGCTGCCGCTGCACCTGCACCTTCAGGACCTCCTCGACGAACGGGATCTTCACGCGGAGGCCCGGCTCGGTCGTGCGGACGTACTGGCCGAGACGTAGCACGACGCCGACCTCCTCGGGCTGCACCTGATAGAACGTCCGGGTCACGGCGATCAGGACGAGGACGGCCGCGGCGGCCCAGAGGATCCAGAGGCGGGACTGCGACGCGCGGGTGCGCCACGTCTCGAGATCGGAGACGTACTTGTCGTATCGGTCCATCAAGGAGCTCCTGTCGGAAGAACGCGGAACGTGCCGGCGGCCCGGCCGGCCGGCACGTGGCCGGCATGGTGCCGGCGCGAACGGCTACGAGGCCGGCTTCGGTTTCGGCGGCGGCGGCGGATCGAGCTTCGGCACGATCGTCTGCTTGATGTCGCCGTTGATGTGCGAGAACGTGAACCGGTTCCGGCTCTGCTGCGGATTCCGCTGCATGCGAAACTCGATCTGGATCACTTCCTCCGACTGGATCGGGCGCCGGTGCCGGTACACGTTGGACCCATAGGGTTCACCGGCGGCCGTATACCAGTGCTCCTCGACCTTGAGGCCGGCGATCGGCTTGGCTTCGAGGTTCTTGAGCAGGAGCGTCGTGACGACTTCCCGGCCGACGATCTTCGTGACGGGCTTGGTGATCTCCACCCTCGCCAGGCCCTTGACCGGCGAAACGAGCCTGGGCTTGTCGGTCCGGGGGGCGGAGGCCGTCATCGCATCGGTCGCCGGGCTGGTCGGCGCCGCCTGCTCGGGAGCGGCGGGTGCGGACGTCTCCGACGCCGGAGGGGTCGCTGGTTGGGGCTTGGAGTCGCACCCCGCAAGGCCGAACACAGCGACAGCCACTGCGAGAAGCTGGCTCGATCGGGTCATACGCGCCTCCTCACGCACTGGGCGTTCCGCGCCACTATAGCGCCGGCGGTCCGGCTGCGCCACCCGCCCCGCAGCCTCCGCGCCTGCCCCGTCACGCGGTGGTGAGGCGGCGCATCGTTCCCAGGCTCCGGCGCATCCCCGCCAGCCGAGCCCCCATGTCGTCGAGATCCCCCTCGTACTCGAGCACCAGCAGGCCGTCGAACCCCACCTCGCGCAGCGCCCGGAAGACGCCTGGCATGTCGATGGTCCCGTCTCCGACAGCCACGTTCTCTCCGGCGGCGTCGACATCCTTGACGTGCACGGCCACGGCGCGGCGGCCGATGGTCCGAATCGCGCGTACGGGATCCACGCGCGACCGGGCAAAGTGTCCGATGTCGATACAGGCGGTGATGTCGGAATGAGCCTCGAGTTCCGACGTCACGTCCTCCAGCGTCTCGTAGCGGGCGCCGGGACCGTGATTGTGCAGCGCGATCTGGACGCCGTACTCGCGGACGAGCCGGTTGAGCAGCGGGAGCGACTCGCGGCGGGGCCCGCCCGTAATGTAGCGGAACCGCATGGTCCTGGCGAATTCGAAGATGGGCCGGGCCACCGCTTCGCTGTCCGTGAATGCGTCGTGGATGTAGACGCCTTCCGCCGCGATGCCGG
>Ga0299914_10003779_pt1 | contig 10766 bp, 11 predicted proteins | sample RVTome_10_FD_201361 | JGI IMG/M metagenome (GOLD analysis project Ga0299914, IMG submission 201361) | Soil microbial communities from uranium-contaminated site in the Upper Colorado River Basin, Wyoming, United States - RVT153D57 (version 2) ... | reverse complement strand
CTGGACGACTCACCGGAGCCGAGGTCGACCCGGCCGCCCGATACCAGGTCGAGCATGGCGATCCGCTCGGCCGTGCGGGCCGGGTGGTTGTAGCCCGGGGCGGTGAGGACGATCCCGTGGCCGAGCCTCATCCGGGAGGTCCTCTGGCTGACGGCAGCCAGGAACACCTCGGGAGCAGACGAGTGGCTGTACTCCTCCAGGAAGTGGTGCTCCACCTCCCAGCAGTACTGGATGCCCAGCCGGTCGGCCAGCTCGCACTGTTCGAGGGCGTCAGCGATGAGCCGCTCCTCGCCGCCCTCAGCCCAGGGACGGGGGAGTTGGTGCTCGTAGAAGATGCCGAACTTCATGGGTGCTCCCCTGTCCGGGCGGAGTGTATACTCACCAGTTAACACTGTGCAAAGGGGAACGGCCGTGCCCGAGATCGCGCCGCTGGCTCCTGCCCACGAGACAGGTGCCGTCCGCCGATTGCTGCCCCGCTCCGAGCGAACGGCGTCGATCCGTAGGGCGGCGGCTACGGCGTTCGCGGCAGCCGGCTACTCGGCCACCTCGATGGAGGACGTGGCCAGCCAGGCCTGTGTGAGCAAGGTGCTCGTCTACCGCCACTTCGAGAGCAAGGAGCAGCTCTACCGCCAGGTGCTCGAGCGGGTCTTCTCCAGGCTGAGCGAGGAGTTCGACGCCGGCATGGCGGCCAACGAGGACGGCGTCGCGGCGCGGACGCACGTGACCGTGGCCCGCGAGGACCCCGACGCCTACCGGCTGCTGTGGCAGCACGCCGAGCGGGAGGAGCCGTTCGCCTCCTACGCAAGGGAGATCCGCGCCGCCGTCGTCGCCGTCGCCGACGAGCTCGTGGGCGACACCTTGGACCCGCCACACGACCCGTGGGCGCTGCGGGTCCTAGTCGATCTCCTGGTCGACTCCGTGCTGGTCTGGCTGGACGAGGGCGATCCCGCCGGCGACGTCGAGGCCGTCGAGCGCATCAGCCGCGTGCTGGGGGCGGTGGCCGACGCCTGCACCGGCCAGGAGAGCTGACAACGCGGCATCGAGACGGCCACATACGGCCCGCTCGATGCCAGGTTCGGAGTCGGGGCGGCGGTGGCGTGAGGGTCAGCGGGCGGCGCCGACGAGCATCACCACCCCGACCCCCAGCAGGACGAGTCCGAGCAGGGGCCTGACCCCCAGCGAGATCGTGTTGCGGTGGACGTCGATGGCCAGGCCGGTGGCGAGCTGGGTGGCCACGGCCAGGCCAAGGGTGGCGGCTACCCCTATCCGCGCCGACGCAAAGCCCAGAGCCCCGACGATGAGCCAGCCCATCACCCCCAGCGGCAGCCACCACCACTGCGACGCGGTCTCGGCGACGTCGCCCCACGCCCGTTGTGTGGTGGCCCACGTGGCGGCCACCATCAGGCCGGCCAGCAACAGCCCGAGGGACACGGCCAGCGTGCGCAGTTCGCTCGCCGCCCTCCCCAGGATGGCGGCCTGGACGGCAGCGGCCAGCCCGATACCCATCGACACCACGACAGAGCTTCCCATGGCGATTCCTCCAGAGATCGAGGTCGTACGGGAAGCGAGGACCGGCTCGACCCGGAGTCGATCGGCGTGGCCTGGTGGCCAGGCGTGGCCGAGGTCAGGACTCCGGACGGCCCGCTAGGACCGGCGAGCCTGAGGCTAGCGGGCCCTCGCCGCGGTCCGGTCGGTGGCTGTCACCAGGCCAGCACGTCGCCGTCGCGGTTCGGGCGGGCCGAGTTCGTGGTCTGCTCCAGCCGGCCGGCCACCACCGTGGTGGACGTGTTGTCGCAGCCACCCCGCTCCGCCGCCTGGTAGGTCAGGCGCACCCTGTCGGGCCTGAGGACCTGGCCGCGGGTGTCGACCAGCGCCGGATCGGACCACCGCACCGTCGCCGGTGGGTCATCGCAGCGGGCGAATACCTCCGACCACACGGCCAGGTCGGTGAGCCGGCTCCCTCCCGCGGTGATGGTTCGCACGACGGTTGTGTGCCCGCCGTCGTCGGTCACCGATCCCTCCCAGCCCTGCTCAGCCCTGCGCACCCGCAGCCGGTACGAGCGCCCCGGATCCCACCGGTAGTCGAACGTGTTCTGGTTGCCGGTGGAGCTGGCCAGGCCGGCCGGGACGCCTTCCAGCACCCGCCCCGAAGGGTCGTAGCCACCCCAGTTCACCGCGCCGCGCCCCGGGTGACGAGGGTTCCACATCAGACCCAGGTGGCCACCGCCGTGCCGGCCCCCCCAGCTCCCGCCGAAGCTCACCTGCATGGCCCAGAAGTAGAGGTGGTCGACCACCGGTGCGACCGTGGTCGTGAACGTCACACCGGCCTCGACGACGCCAGAGCGCTCGGGCCCCCACCAGGCATGGAACGACGAGGCTCGGTTGGAGGAGGTGGGGAAACCTGTCGTACGAGCCAAGGTCGGACTCCTGGGTCGAGGCCGAGAGTAACGAGAAGGTCGTCCTAGGCTCGGCTGTGCGGCCGCCCCAGCCGCGCCACCGACACGGGGGAGGACCGACGTGAGCTTCCGACTGGCCAACCAGGGAGGTCGTGCTGTGCTGCTGTCCGGCGGTGGCGTCTACGACCTCGAGCGACACACCGAGGGGGCCTTCTCCCCGGACTCCATGGCCGCCATCGCCCGTCATTCCGAGCTGCACGCGGTGGTCGGCCGGCTGGACGCGGTGGAGCCGGACGGGACCATCGACGAGTCTCTCTTCGCTCCGCCGGTGCCCACTCCCCAGAAGATCTACGGGATCGCCCTCAACTACAGCGCACACGCGGCGGAGGCCAACAGCGACGTCCCCGAGCACCCGTCGGTGTTCGGCGTCTTCCCCAGCGCCCTGACCGGGCCCACAGGGGACATCGTCGTCTGGGGCGACACGACGGACTGGGAGGCGGAGTTGGTCGTGGTCATGGGCACCGGTGGCCGGGACATCGCCCCCAGCGACGCCTGGAGCCACGTCGCGGGGGTCACGTGCGGTCAGGACGTATCGGAGCGGGCCGTGCAGCGAAGGGGCAACCCGGCCCAGTTCTCGATGGGCAAGAGCTTCGACACCCACGCCCCGATCGGGCCCGCCATCGTCTCGGTGGACTCGCTGCCCGACCCCGACGACCTGGAGCTCAGCTGCCACGTCAACGGCGAGCGCCGCCAGCACGCCCGCACCAGCGAGATGATCTTCGACGTCCCGACGCTTGTCGCCTACCTGTCCTCCATCACGACGATGGTGCCGGGCGACCTGATCTTCACCGGTACCCCGTCCGGCGTGGGTGCTGCCAGCCGCACCTTCCTGCAGCCCGGTGACACCGTGACCACCACCATCGAGGCGGTGGGCACGATGACCAACCGGTGCGTGGCCCGGCCGAGCTGAACGCGGGGTCAGCCCGAGAGGTCGGGCCCGGCTCGCTGGGGCGCCACGGCGATGACGACTCGCTGGTCCTCGGTCATGGCCCTGCGGTAGTCGTCCCAATCCTCGTGCTCGCCGGCGGCCAGGCGGTAGTACTCGACGAGTGCCTCCATGGCGTCGGGCAGGGAGAGGATCTCCGCGGTCCCGTCGACCTGCACCCACGGTCCGTACCACCCGTCGCTCACGATGGTGACGGTGACACTCGGGTCGCGGCGGAGGTTGCGCACCTTGAACGCCGTCTCCCGGCTGCTGATCCACAGCTGGTCACCTCTGGCCACCACCGTGGAGGGCGACGTCTGCAACGAGTCGTCCCGGCGCCGGGTGACCAGGAAGCAGCGGTGGTTCTGGCGGGCGAACTCGAGCGCTTCGTTCACGTCCACGGTTGCGAGGCTATGGCGATACCCCCCGGCGGCGACACAAGTCAGGGCACGAGCCGGGGCGCCCCGGGAGGGTCGTCGGTCGTGGCCAGATCGGCCAGGGTGCGCAGCGTCAGGACTTCGGGGAGGCGGCGCACGATCGCCGGCGTGCCCCAGAAGCTCACCCGGTCCTCCCGTTGCGCCACCGTCCACGAGTCCCGCCCGTGCCAGAGCTGGTGCAAGGTCAACAGGTCGGTGGTCACGACGGCGTCGACGCCGAAGCCGGGATCGTGCAGGCAGACCGAACAGCCCACGTCTTCGACGACGATCCAGTAGCGGCGCCGTTCGTCGCGGAAGCGGAACTCCAGGACCACCCTGCGATCGGGCAGCGAGGCGGTGTCGAGCCTGATGTGGCCCCACCACATGAGCAGGTCGGGATCGAGCTCGTCGGGTTCGGGGTCGTTCAGGATCCATCGGGCCGCCCAGTCGCCGAGGCCGAACACGAACTGCTGCAGCTCCGCCCCTGCCGGAGTCAGCGCGTAGGCACCGTCGACCCGCTCGACCATGCCGGCGGCGGTGAGCTGGCGCAGTCGCTTCGAGAGCAGGCTGCGCGATATGCCCGGCAGCCCCCTGGCGATGTCGTTGAAGTGCGTCGAGCCGATCAGCAGCTCGCGCATGACCAGCAGCGACCACCGCTCTCCCAGGACCTCGACGGCTTTGGCGATGGGGCAGTACTGGCCGTAGCTCTTCACGTCTTCCCTCGCTGGAGTCCACCAGGCCGGTGGGGCCAAAACGGTATCGGCCACGTGCCGGGCTGGTGCTCGGAGCCGCACTGCGGCCTTGCGCGCCCGGCGGCTCTGCGCCTAGGAACCCCCTCGTTCGCGTCCTGGGATGGCACACCGTCCCGATGAGCCCGCATAGTGGGCCGGCACGATGAGCACGATGAGGAGGACCAGGTGAAGGTCGACGCCATGACGGCACCGCTGCCCCTGTCCGAGATGCAGGAGCTGGCGAGCGCCGCCGAGCGCAGCGGTTTCTCGGGGCTCGTGCTCACCGAGGGCGGTCGCACGGCCTACCTCTCGATTGCTGCCGGTGCGCTGGTCACCGAGCGGCTCGAGTGGGCCACGGGCATCGCCGTCGCCTTCCCCCGCTCGCCCATGGTGACCGCCGAGATCGGCTGGGAGCTGGCCGAGGCGAGTCAGGGCCGCTTCCGCCTCGGCCTGGGGACCCAGGTGCGGGCTCACATCGTCCGGCGCTACGGCGTGGAGTTCGATCGCCCCGGACCTCGGCTGCAGGAGTACGTCGAGGCCGTGAGGGCCTGCTTCGCGGCGTTCGCGGGTGAGGCCGCCCTGGACTTCCACGGCGAGTTCTACGAGCTCACCCTCCTGAACGACCAGTGGTCGCCGGGGCCCATCGACGTCCCGCCGCCGCCCATCGACATCGCCGCCGTGAACCCGTGGATGCTGCGCATGGCCGGTCGGGTGGCAGAGGGCGTGCACGTGCACCCGCTGGGCCAGTCCGGGTACCTGCGCACCACCGTGCAGCAGGAGCTGGCCGCCGGTGCCGCTGCCGCCGGCCGCCAGGTGACCGACCTGGCCCGCATCGTCCCCTGCTTCGCCATCGTCGGGGACGGCGACTCCGAACGCGAGCCGTACCGCAGGACCACCCGCACCCAGCTCGCCTTCTACGGGTCGACCCCCAACTACGCCTTCATCTTCGAGCAGGCCGGCTTCGAAGGCACCACCGAACGCATCCGCGAGCGCCAGAAGGCGGGCGACATCGAGGGGATGGCAGCGGTCGTGGACGACGACATCGTGGCCAACTTCGCCGTCGAGTCCACCTGGGACGGGCTGGCCGACGCCCTCGTCGATCGCTACGACGGGCTGGCCGACCGGATCGTCCTGTACCTGGCCGGCATGGCCTGGGGCCGCGACCGCGAGGCGTTCGAGCGCATGGGCGCCGTAGCTGCCGAGGTGGCCGCCCGGACCACCTGAGCGGCCGAGCGGTCCGGGATGGGGATCGGACCACGGTCCGATGTACGTCCGGCGCCCACCGGCAACAGTGGGGGCGTGAACGAGACCGCCGCTGTCGACGCAGGATCACTGGAGGAGCTGGTAAGGACCGGTCGCCTCACCACCAAGGTGGGCTCGGTGCCCGTGGTGGTGTTCTGGTCCGAGGACCGGGCCTGGGCCATCGAGGACCGCTGCCCCCACCTCGGCTTCCCCCTCCGCCAAGGGACCGTGAGCGGGGGCATGGTCACATGCCACTGGCACCACGCCCGCTTCGACCTCAGCTCGGGTTGCACGTTCGACCCGTGGGCCGACGACGCCCGCTCCTTCGGTGTCGAGATCGTCGACGACAGGGTGCACGTCTCGGCGAGCGGAGACGGCACCGGCCCCGAGGTGCTGCGCCGCCGCCTGCGAGAGGGGTTGGAAGAGGACCTGACCCTGGTCGTCGCCAAGTCGACGCTCGGCCTCATGGAATCCGGCGTTGCCCCCTCCGAGATCGTGTCCATCGGGGCCGACTTCGGACTGCGCAACCGCTGCGAGGGCTGGGGGTCGGGCCTCACTGTCCTGACCGCCATGGCCAACGTCCTGGGCGACCTCGACCCCGACACGCAGCGCCTGGCCCTGGTGCAGGGCCTCCGCTTCTGCGCCACCGACACCGTCGGCCACCCGCCCCGGTTCCCGTTGGCCGCCATGGAGGGCTCCACCGCCGGCGCCCGGAAGCTGACGGACTGGTACCGCTCACTGGTCGACACCCGATCGGCGGACGCCGCCGAGCGCGCCCTGGCCACGGCGGCGGCCGGCGGGGCGACCCTGGACCAGGTCGAGGCCATGCTGTTCGCGGCGGCCACCGATCACGTCTTCATCGACGGCGGTCATACGGTCGACTTCGTCAACAAGGCCTTCGAGCTCCTCTCCCACGTCGGTGAGGACCAGGCCCCCCTCGTGCTGTCCTCGCTGGTGGCCCAGATGGCGAGCGCATCGCGCAGCGAGGAGCTGTCGAGCTGGCGGCACCCCGTCGACCTGGCCGCGATCGTGGTCGAGCACGAGACGGTGGTGGCCAAAGCGATCCACGGCAGCGGAGACGGCATCGACGTGCGGTCCGTGGCCGACGGCATCCTGGCCGAAGACGCGTCCGATGTCATGGCCGCCATCGTCGAGGCGGTCGACCGGGGCGCCAGCCCCGAGCAGCTGGGCCGCGCCGTCGCTCTGGCTGCGGCGCTGCGGATCGTCCGCTTCCACACAGCCAGCGACCACCAGGACTGGAACGTCGTCCACCATGCCTTCACCAGTGCCAACGCCGTGCACCAGGCCCTCACCCGCCAACCGACACCCGAGCTGTTGAGGGGCGTGCTGCACGGCGCCATGAAGGTCCACCTGGACCGCTTCCTCAACGTGCCCGCCGCCCGCCTGCCCCGGGCCGAGCACGGGTCGCTGGTCGAGCTCGCTGCGTGTTGGGACGGTCAGGACGCGGTGGACGAGGCCGGCGAGCAGGCGTGGGGCTTCCTGGTCGGCGGCGGCGACCCGGCCGACCTGGTGGCCGCCCTGGGTCGGGGCCTGCTGTCCGAGGACGCCGGCTTCCACTGGTTCCAGCTCTACGAGGCCGCTGTCCGCCAGTGGCGGTCCTGGCCGGCCGGCTCCGAGGAGGGGAACCTGGTGCTGGTGGCCGCTGCCCGGTTCCTGGCCGCTCACACGCCCACCCGCAGGGAGCGGGACCGGGTCGTGGACATCGCCCGCCGCCTGCGGCGTGGCGAAGCCCTGTACGAGGATGTGAACGCGGCCGAATAGCGTCGGGCCGGTGCCCCACCGCCTGCCTGTCAAGGTTCGCTTCAACGAGCTCGATCCCTACAACCACGTCAACCACGCCGTGTACGTGACCTACCTGGAGACGGCACGCACCGAGGCCCTCGCCGAGGTCGGCCTGGCCCTCGAGGACTTGCTGGCCGACGGGCACCAGATCGTGGTCATGGACCTGCAGGTCCGCTATCGGCAGCCCGCCGGGGCGTCCGAGGCGCTCACGGTGGAGTCCTGGGTTTCGGAGGTACGCGGTGCCTCGAGCATCTGGCGCCAGCGCATCGTGCGCACGGGCGCCGATGGGGCCGACGAGGAGCTGGTCACCGCGCAGGTGCGCGGGGGCTTCACCGATGTGACCGGTCGGCCCAGGCGCCTTCCCGCAGAGGTGGCGGCCAAGCTGGCCCTACTCGTCGAGCCCGCGTGACCGGCGCCGCCGGTGGTCGGTGGCGCAGGAGCTCAGCGGATGCCGTTCCAGGCCTCGCGCTCGGCGCCGTCGGGATCGTCGAGCAGCGAGCAGTCGAGGTCGTAGCCCAGCACGGCGCGGCGGTCGGGGAGATAGGCGGGCCACGAGGGGATGCCGGCGTGACCTGGATCGCCATCGCGCACGAAGCCGATCCAGCTCCGGTGCATGGCGTCGGCCACGGCCTGGGGCGGGTGGGGGCCGGCGAATGCCTCGACGCCGGGTGCCGCCAGGTTGTCGAACACGAAGGGGATCTCCAGGGCGTGGGTCGCCCCCAGGGTGGGGCTCGGCCACGTGAACAGGTACATCCACGTGGGCGCCCTCCCACCGGCTGCGGCCCTGGCCTCGGCGGATCGCACCGCAGGGATGCGGAACGTCCAGTCCGTAGTGATCGCGGTGCGCAGAGCCGACGGTGTGGCATCGGGGCGGCCTGCCCGGTAGGCGGCGATGAGGGCGTCGGGGTCGTCGGTCAGGTTGGACACCCGGCGGCGCAGGCCATCCCGATCGATGTCGGGGACGCCGATCTCGAACAGCGTGGTCTCGGTGGCGTTGGTGCCGGTGAGCAGGGCCACGTCGGCTCCCTGGCCGCGGGCCAGGAGCTCGACGGGCCGGTCGGGAAGGAGCGCGGTGCCGTGGGCGGGGTAGAACGGCCCCGTCGTCAGGCCCAACTCGTTGCGGCCACCCAGCACACCGGGACCGATGTCCGCCTCCACCTTGGCCTGGGCGGCCAACAGGTCGTCCACCGAGGCATCGGTGAGCTCCTGGGCAGACGACGCGCCCACGGCCGACACGAAGCGGCGGCCGACCTCCTGGGCCAGGGCAGGGTCGATGGTGTGGTGACCGCCACCGCTCTGAGCCACGGCCCGCGCGAACAGGCCGCGGGTCCGTGGTGCGGCCAGCAGCGAGGTGACGGCGAAGGCGCCGGCCGACTCGCCGGCCACGGTCACCCGCGCCGGGTCACCGCCGAAGGCGCCGATGTTTTCACGCACCCACTCCAGGGCGGCCACGCAGTCGTCGAGCCCGACCGTGGACGACTGCTCGTAGGTGCCGTCGAGAAACGACAGGTCGGTGAACCCGAAGGCGCCGAGGCGGTAGTTCACCGACACCACCACGATGTCGCCGTTGGTCCCGAAGGCAGCGCCGTCGTACCAGGGGACGTTGCTCTGCCCGCCGCGATAGCCGCCGCCGTGGATCCACACGAGCACGGGCCTGCGGGCGTCGTCGGGCGCCGGCGTGGAGACGTTGAGGACCAGGCAGTCCTCTGCCACGACCTTGGGCGGAACGGCGGTCATGCTGCCGGGATCGCTGAGCTGGGGGCAGGCCGGGCCGAAGTGGGTGGCGTCGCGCACCCCTGCCCACGGGTCGGGCGGCTGCGGCGCCAGGAAGCGGTTGGCACCCGCGGTCGGCGCCGCGTATGGCACACCGGCGAACAGGACGACGCCGCGCCGGGCTCGCCCCTGGACGCGACCGTGGATGGTCTCGGCGATCATGTCGGTCATGCTGTGCCCCCGTCGGAATACCCCTGCCTATGCGCCGGTCCATGCGCCGGTCCATGCCCCGGCCCGTGCCTCGGCCCGTGCCTCGGCCCGTGCATCGTAGGGAGGCAGCCGGAGCACCCCGAAACCGGCAACCTCGGGCGGCGGCGTGCCTGCTCAGGCGACGGCGTGTCCGGCTCTGGCCCGTCGCACCGGAGCTTCAGGGGCGGCGGTGCCTGCGAGGCGATCCCAGAAGGCGGTGGTGACGCCGTAGTTCAGGCGGGCACGAGCGTGGTGGGCCATGTGCCGGCGCCACAGCCATCGTTCAGGGGGATTGGCCGGATGCCGGTGATGGGCGCGCCAGTGGAGTTGCTCGTAGGCCGTGTACCCGGCCACGAACGCCAGTCCGGCAGCGCGGCCGAAGGTCGTCCCGGCGAGCCTCGACGCGGCCGCCCCCAGACCCACACCTCCCAGTGCCACCGGCAGGTACGACAGCGCCCGCAGCACCGGGTCGGTGGCCAGTGGCTCGCCGTGGTGGCGCAGGTGTTCGGCGGCCACCGGCTGGCGGCGCCAGGGACCGTGCATGCCCCAGCGGTGCATGACGTACTCGGTTCCCGACCACAGCCACCACCCCGTGGCGGCGCCCACCCCGGCGGCTCGGAGGTTCCCCATCGAGGTCAGTGTCGCGCCGCCGAGCGGCCGCTGTCCCACCGGCCCGGCGCGGGCTCCCGCACTGCCGGCACCCCTGGACGGTTCAGCGGATCCTGACGATGACGTCACCGTCGGACAGGCTGGTGCGGACATCGGCGTCGGCGTGTGCGACCACGTCAGGACAGAAGCGGGCCATGGCCCCCTCGAGCGCCTCCTTGAGCTGCCCGGCCACCGCCGACCCGGCGCTCTGGGCACACTCGACCACGACCGAGTCGTGGACCGTCTGCACCGGCCGGACCTCGTCACCGGGGCCGCCGACATCGTCACCACCGGCGGCGTCACCGCCGGCGCCGCCGGGCCCGAGGGTGTCGTGCAGGGTGGCGAAGGCTGCGAGCATGACGTCGGCCACGCCACCCTGGATGGGGGCGTTGCGGTAGGCGTTGGCGAGGGCCCGCAGCCGCTCGCTCAGAGCTCCCTCCAGCAACTCGCGCAGAACGCCGGCACCGCCGACCCGGCCGAGCTCCTCCACGTAGGCCCGCCGGACCCGGCGGTCCTCGAACAGCTTCTCCAGCGCCTCGACGGAGCGCACCTGGCCGGCCTCCAGGAACGGCATGCCGGTACG
>Ga0299914_10003778_pt1 | contig 10766 bp, 8 predicted proteins | sample RVTome_10_FD_201361 | JGI IMG/M metagenome (GOLD analysis project Ga0299914, IMG submission 201361) | Soil microbial communities from uranium-contaminated site in the Upper Colorado River Basin, Wyoming, United States - RVT153D57 (version 2) ... | reverse complement strand
GCGAGCGACGTGCTGGTCGACGTGCTGGGTGAGGCCGGGCGTCACGCCCGCGCGGCGGTGGGCATGGCGTCGCTCCCGCTCGGGGCATCGGTCGAGGTCGCGGTCACCGCCGAGCTCGCCTAATCGTTCATCGCGGGAACCGCAGGTCGCCGTCGCGGCGGCTGACGCCCACGCGGTCGAAGTGCTCGAGCAGCGGGAGGGCGTACTTCCGGCTCGTGCCGAGCCCCTCGCGGAACGAGCTCACCGTGATGCCCTCGGTGGCCGCTCTCACGAGCGCCTCTGCTCGGGACACGACCTCGGGTGTGAACACGAGGTCCTTCGAGACCCGGACGATGAGCCCGGCGGCGACCGCGGCATCGACCACGCCGCGGCTGACGCCCGCTCGCTCGAGCTCGGCGATCGTGGGCGGGGCCGCGGAATCCTCCCCGCCGATCGCCGTGAGCAACCGCTGCACGTCGACGTCGTCCGGGTCGAGCGAGACCCTGTGCCCGGCCAGCCGGAGCGTGCCCGCTTCCCGCTCGATCGTGCCGGCATCGGCCATCGCGTCGAGCGCCGCATCAACGAGCTCAGGCTCGGTCGGCGCGCCGGCGCTGCGGAGCTCCTCGGCGACGACGCTGCGGATCTCCCCTACGGGCGCGCCAGGAGCGAGCGGTGCGCGTTCGTGGAAGCCGGCGAGAGTCTCGGAGACCGCTCGCTCCCACGCAGCGCGAAGCTCCGGGTCCGCGGCCCAGGCTCCGACCATGGCGAGCCCCGGGGCCTCGGTGCCGACGAGCCGATGAACGTCGGCAGCGGCGATCGCCCCTCGCTCCTCAACGAGTAGGGCGGACAGCTCATCGCGCGGCGCGGCGAGCCGCGCCGCGAGTCTCGGCGCCGCCAGGGTCGCCTTCCCGGGGGCGATGTCGAGCACCGGCCCGCCGGCGACCGTGGCTCGCCGGCCCGCCTCCCGCAGGACGACGCGGTCGCCGACGGCGAGCACGAGCGGGCTCGTCGTGCGGAGCCGAGCGAAGACCCGGCCGCCCGGCTCCAGTCGACCGCCGTCGAGGAACCGCACCCGTGCGTCTGACTCCGCGGCGCCCGCATACACCTTGAACGCGCCACGCGCCGTGAGCGACTTCGCGAGACCGCGCACGGCGCGTAGCTCGATGTCGAACATCGAGGTGGGGGCCCACTCGCCCGGGCGTGCGATCACATCGCCGCGGCCGAGGTCGCTCCGTTCGACCCCCACCAGGTTGATCGCGACGCGGGCGACGGGGCAGGCTCGATCTTCCCGTCTGCGGTGGGACTGCAGCGAGCGGATGCGAACCCGGCGATCGCCGGGTTCGATCGACACCTCCTCACCGACCGTCAGGCATTCGCCGGTCAGCGTTCCGGTCGTCACCGTGCCCGCGCCCTTGATGGTGAACACCCGGTCGACGAACAACCGTGGCGACGACGGGCGAGGGAACGGCGCTCGGTCGATCATGTCGTCCAGGACGGCCTCGAGCTCGTCGATGCCCTCGCCGGTGACCGACGAGACCTGCACGATTGCCGTGCCCTCGAGCGTGGTGCCGCCGAGCCGATCGAGGATCTCCTGCTCCGCGAGGCCGATCGTCTCCCGGTCGACGAGATCACATTTCGTCAGGGCGATCACGCCGCTCGTGACACCGAGCACGTCGAGGATCTCGAGGTGCTCCTCCGACTGCGGCTTCCACCCCTCGTCCGCAGCCACGACGAACATGACGAGCGGGGCAGGGCCGACGCCGGCGAGCATGTTGCGGATGAACCGCTCGTGGCCCGGCACATCGACGAATCCGATCTCTCGGCCGCTCGGCAGCTCGCACCACGCGTACCCGAGATCGATCGTGAGGCCCCGACGCTTCTCCTCCGCCCATCGGTCGGGGTCGATGCCGGTCATCCGGACGATCAGCGACGACTTGCCGTGGTCGACGTGTCCGGCCGTCGCGACCACGCGGTGAGCGACCCGATCTTCGCCGGACACCTCAGTCATCATCGTCGAGATCGTCGCCTTCCATCGCGTACGAGATCGCGCGCGCGAGGTCCGGCACCTGCTCGTCGGAGACGGTCCTCAGGTCGAACAGAACATGGTCGCGCTCGACACGGCAGAAGACGCTCGGGCGTCCGACACGCAGTCGCGCGGCGAACGCCGGGGGATCGGGGACGGTGACACGAACCCCCCACGACGGCAGGTCGGCGCCCGGCATCGAGCCGCCGCCGACGACGGACCTGCATCGGTGCACGTGTGCGTGCTCGAGGTCGCCGCCGAGCATCTCGTTGAGGCATCGCGCGCGCCGCTGCACGGATCCTGAGGACTCGCGCAGCATGCGCACGACCGGGATCTCGTCGCGCGCACCGATAGCGTGCATCGCCAGCACCTGCTCGAGCGCTGCGACCTGCATCTTGTCGACCCTGACCGCTCGCGCGATGGGGTGACGCCGGAGCCGCGCGACGAGATCGCCTCGGCCGACGATCAATCCCGCTTGCGGACCGCCGAGCAGCTTGTCGCCGGAGAACGTCACAACGTCGGCCCCGTCGGCGAGCGCTCCGCCGACCGAAGGCTCGTCTTCGGGCATGCCGGGGGTGTGCCGCAGCGATCCCGAGCCCACGTCGTAGAGGAGGGGAACGTCGTGTCGGTGCGCCAGCTTCGCGAGCTCCGCCGCGGTGGCCGACGCGGTGAACCCCACCACGCGGTAGTTGCTGGGGTGCACCTTCAGCACGGCCGCCACGCGGTCGGTCATCGCCGATCGATAGTCCGCGAGTCGCGTTCGGTTCGTGGTGCCGACCTCGACGAGCTTCGTGCCCGACGCGGCCATGATGTCGGGGATCCTGAATTCCCCGCCGATCTCGATCAGCTCGCCTCGGGAGACCAACACCTGCTTGCCCTTGGCGAGCGCTGCGAGGCTCAGCAGGAGCGCCGCGGCACAGTTGTTCACGACGAGAGCGTCCTCCGCCCCGGTGAGCGCGAGCAACGTCGTCTCGGCGCGCGACGAACGCTTCCCGCGTTCTCCCGATCGCCGGTCGACCTCCAGATCGCCGTACCCCGCGGCACGAGCCGCGGCCTCGACGGCGCGGGCGGGCAGCGGGGCCCTGCCGAGGTTCGTGTGCAGCACCACCCCGGTCGCATTGATCACGGGGGTGAGCCCGCTGGCGGTATGCGACGCACGTTCGATCGCACGCGCCAGGATCACATCGTCTGCGGGCCGTTCGGCGCCTCCTGTCACCCGGGTACGAACCTCCGAGAGCACGTCCGCCACTGCGCGCTTGACGATCGGACGTCCGAGCGAGGAGGCCGCGCGTTTCCCCGGTTCGGAACGGAGCAGGGCGTCGACCGATGGGAGCGATCGACGAGTGTCGGCGGTCATGGCCAGTCAGTCTATGGCGGCGCCGGAGGTGGGGCTCGGCGCCAGCGGGATCGACGGTTGCCTTTCGTTCCGGGACGTCGGGGGCTTACCATCGCTCAGCTGCGAGGAACTCGCGAGAGGCTCGGAGGTCCGTGATGCGAGGCTTGCGAACGCCGTTGTCGATCGGCGTCTTGATCTGCTCGGTGATGTCGATCGGCGTCGGAGTGGCTGGAGCGCAGTCCGCTTCGCCCGATGCCGAGGAAACGGTGACGTTCACCGTGGGAGTGACCGGCGACCTCAACTCCGCGAACCCGTTCCGCCAGATCGACACGACCGAGAGCTTCCTCACCACCCTCATGTACGACGGGATCTTGCGCCTGGGTCAGGAGGACTACGCGACCGAGCCTGAGCTGTTGGAGAGCTGGGAGACGAGCGAAGACGGCCTGACGTGGACGTTCGTGCTCCGAGACGACATCACGTGGAGCGACGGCGAACCCATCACCGCCGACGACTTCGTGTGGACCGCCGAGTTCATCATGGACAACGACATCAGCTCGTGGAGCGACGGCTATCGGTTCACGAAGAACATCGAGGCCGTCGACGAGCGCACGATCGTCTGGACGACGACACGCACCACGCTGGTCCCGGGGCTGCCCGGGTACAGCTTGATCCTGCCCGAGCACATCTGGGGCACGATGACCCCGAAGGAGATCAGGAACTTCCGGAACTTCCCCGACACCGTGGCGAGCGGACCGTTCCATCTGGTCGAGTGGGAGCCTGGCGAGTTCTGGCGGCTGGAGGCGCGGGACGACTACTACCAGGGCCAGCCGCAGATCGACGAGATCGTGTTCCGGGTCTACAACTCGCCCGAGTCCGTCGTGCAGGCGTTGATCAAGGGCGAGATCGATCACACCGTCGTGCCCAGCGCCGGCCTCTTCGAGCGACTACAGGCCGAGGACCCCGACGAGATCGGAACGGCGGTCACGAGCGCCGAGGCCTTCCACCAGTTGTCCTTCAACGTCGTCGACGACCCGTCGAGCACGGCACACCCGGCGGTCCTGGACGCGGTCGTCCGCGAGGCGGTCTCATGGGCCCTCGACAAGCAGACGATGGTCGACCGGGTCATGCGAGGCTACGCCGTGCCCGGCACGACGCCGATCGTGCCGCTCTACGACTTCTGGCATTGGGAGCCTCCTGCCGAGGAAGCGGTCGGGTTCGACCCGGCCGAGGCCAACCGCATGCTCGACGAAGCGGGCTACCTGGACACCGACGACGACGGCGTCCGGGAGATGCCCGGCGGCGGCGAGTCGTTGGACTGGCGGCTGTTCCTCGCCACTACCGACTCCGACGGTATCAAGGCGGCCCCGTTCGTCCAGGGATGGCTCCGCGACATCGGCATCGAGACCTCGATCCGGTCGATGACCGACAGCAAGCTCTACGACCAGTGGTACGGGTTCGATTGGGACCTGATCGTCTACTCGTGGGGGGTGGGGCCCGACCCGGATTTCATCCTGTCGAGCTTCACGAGCGGGCAGTGCGGCTACTGGAGCGACACCTGCTACTCCAACCCCGAGTACGACCGGCTCTACAAGGAGCAGCAGGTCACGCTCGACCCCGACGAGCGACAAGCGATCGTGGTCGAGATGCAGCAGATGCTCTACCGCGACCTGCCGGAGATCGTGCTCTGGTACCCGAACAGCTTCGAGGCCTGGCGCGCCGACCGATGGGAGGGGTTCCTGCCCTGGCCGGAGCCCGACGGCGTGGTCTTCTGGGGGAATCCGTACTCAGTGTTGAACGCGCGTCCGATCGTCGATGCACCGACGTCGGCGGAGGCCGACAGCGGACTGCCGGCCGTGATCTGGATCGGCGGGGCGGCGCTCGTGGTGGGGGCCATCGCAGGCGTGGTGTTGATGAGGCGTCGGCGCGACGAGCACTACGCGGCCTGAGGTCCGGGGCGGCGGACGATGGGCGAGTGGCGATACGTCGGCCGAAAGCTGCTCCAAGCCGGCGTGACCCTGCTGTTCATCATCTCCGTCAACTTCTTCTTGTTCCGCATAATGCCCAGCGATCCGGTCCGTCTGTTGACGCGCCAGCGCGGGGTGCAGCTCTCACCCGAGGCGCAGGCCGCGCTCACCCACGACCTCGGTCTCGACCGGTCGCTTCCCTCGCAGTTCGTGAAGTACCTGGCTGACACGCTCCGGCTCGACTTCGGCGATTCGTTCATCTACCCGGGCCAGTCGGTCGTCTCGGTGTTCGCTCGGTTCCTCTGGCCGACCGTGCTGCTGGTGGGGACCGCGACGGTGCTCATGATCGTGATCGGCCTCTACCTGGGCATCCGTGGTGGGTGGAAGCGGGGCCGCCCGCTCGACGTGGGTTCGATGGGGTTCTCGCTGCTCTTCTACTCGATGCCCGACTTCTGGCTCGCGATGATCCTGTTGATCGTCTTCTCGACCGCGCTCGGATGGTTCCCGTCGGGGGGCTTCGAGTCGCCGAGCTCGGATCTGTCGGGGTTCTCGCGGGTGCTCGACATCGCGAACCACATGTTCCTGCCGGTGCTGACGCTGACACTCGGATACATCGGCGAGTACTTCCTGCTGATGCGCTCCTCGCTCCTCGACGTGCTCGGTGAGGACTACATCACCACGGTCCGCGCCAAGGGCGTGCGCGAGGACCGTGTGCTGTGGCGTCACGCGGTTCGCAACGCGTTGCTGCCCACCATCTCGGTGATCGCCTTGTCGTTCGGCCTCGTCCTGGGCGGGGCGATCACGATCGAGCTGGTGTTCTCGTATCCCGGACTCGGCTTGCTCTTGCTCCAGGCGGTCGACTCACAGGACTTCCTGCTGATGCAGGCGCTGTTCCTGTTCGCGAGCGTCGCGGTCCTCGCTTCCAACCTCGTCGCGGATCTCGTCTATAGCTGGATCGATCCGAGGGTACGGGAGGCCTAAGCCGTGGCGAACCACACGACCGGAGTGCCCACGGGGACCAAACGTTCCTCGCGGTCGGTCGTGTGGGAGCGCCGACGACAGGCGGCATCCCGCTTCTGGGCGACCTACCGGCGAAGCGGGATGGGACTGGCGGGGCTCGCGATCCTCGTCGCCTTCGCGCTGATGGCGCTGCTCGCTCCCCTGTTGGTCAGCCGAGAGGCGCTCGACGTGACGCGCGTCGACGGGCCGATCCTGGCCTCCCCTTCGTGGGAGTACCCGATGGGGACCGATGAATCCGGTCGTTCGGTCTTCGCCCTGGTCGTCTGGGGGGCTCGCGTGTCGTTGGCGATCGGGCTGCTCGCCGCGGTGGTGTCGATGGTGGTCGGTGCAACGGTCGGCATCGTCTCGGGCTATAGGGGCGGTCGCTGGGATGCCGCGCTCATGCGTTTCACGGACTGGTTCCTCGTGCTCCCCAGCCTGCCGCTCGCGATCACCTTGGCGGCGATCTTGGGCCAGTCGATGTTCATCATCGTGATGGTGATCGGGCTGACGTTCTGGCCGTGGACGGCGCGCATCGTACGCAGCCAGACCCTTTCCGTCCGCGAACGACCGTACGTCGAGCGCGCGCGTGGGCTCGGCGCCAGCGACAGGCAGCTCATCCCGAGGCACGTGCTCCCCAACGTCTTCCCCGTGATATTCGCGCAGACGATCCTGTCGATCGCGGCCGCGATCCTCGCGGAGTCGGCTCTGTCGTTCATCGGGCTCGGCGATCCGCTCCGCGTGTCCTGGGGAGGGACGCTGGAGCTCGCGTTCGACGCCGGGGCGCCGACGATCGGCGCGTGGTGGTGGATCGGCTTCCCGGGTGCCTGCATCGTGCTTGTCGTGCTCGCGTTCACGATGTGCGGGAACGCCTTGGAGGAGATCCTGAATCCGAGGCTCCGGCAACGATGAGCGTGTTGGAGGTCTCGGACCTGTCGGTGTCCTACGCCACGCGAGATGGCCCTGTGCCGGCGGTGCGAGGGGTGTCGTTCGATATCGATCGCGGCCAGGTGCTCGGTCTGGCCGGCGAGTCCGGCTGCGGGAAGTCGACGATCGGTCTCGGGCTGCTGCGCCTGCTGCCTCGGGGCACGGAGATGGCAGGACGGGCGGTGCTCAACGGCGCCGATGTGCTGGCGATGGCACCGAGTGCGCTGGGCGCCGTCCGTTGGACCCAAGCCTCGGTCGTCTTCCAGGGGGCTCAGCACGCGCTCGACCCGGTCATCCGCGTCGGCGACCAGATCGAGGAAGCGATCCTCGCCCATCGGTCGCTGACCCGGCGACAGACGACGGCTCGCACGGCCGAGCTCCTCGAGCTCGTCGGGCTGCCCGCCCGCCGCGCGAAGGATTTCCCCAACGAGTTCTCGGGAGGACAGAAGCAGCGCGTCATGATCGCGATGGCGCTCGCGTGCGACCCCGACCTGGTGATCGCCGATGAGCCGACCACCGCGCTCGACGTCATGGTGCAGGCTCAGGTTCTCCGCTTGCTGAAGAGCCTGCAGATGGAGCTCGGCCTCTCGATGTTGTTCATCACCCACGACCTATCCGTGCTCGCGCAGGTCGCGGACCGGCTCGCGGTGATGTACGCGGGGCGCATCGTCGAGGAGGGTCCCGCCGAGGAGGTCTTCGGCTCGCCCGCGCACCCGTACACGGCGGCGCTCGCGGGGGCCTTCCCGAGGATCGGCGACGAGGCGTTCGTGCAGGCGCCGGGCGGGCTCGACGGGGATCCGCCCGACCCGCGTGACCTGCCCACGGGCTGTAGCTTCCACCCGCGGTGCCCCCGCGTGATGGATCGGTGCAGGACGATCGAGCCCCCGTCGTTCCCGGCGGGAACCGGCCACCGCGCCGAGTGCCTGCTGCTCGAGCAGGGGGCGCCGGAGTCGATGCCGACATGAGCGCTACCCCGCCCGCCTCGGAATCGGCCGGGGCCTCCGGTGTCCCGCTGTTGCGGGTCGAGGACCTGCACGTCACCTTCGCGGGCAGGCATCGGGTGTTCGAGCGCCAGGGCAGGGCGTCGGCTCGGGCCGTCGACGGCGTGAGCCTGGAGATCGAAGAGGGTGAGATCGTCGCCTTGGCGGGCGAGTCGGGCTGCGGCAAGACGACGCTGGCGCGCGCGATCATGGGGTTCGTGCGCCCCGAGCACGGGACGATCGAGTTCCGGGGGAAGCCGCTGGGCAAGGACCTGCGCGGGTACCGGCGAGAGGTGCAGATGGTCTACCAGGACCCGACCGGTGCCCTGAACCCTCGGCAGACCGTGTACGACTCGGTCGTCGAGGGGTTGCGTATCCACAAGGTTCCGGGCGACGAGGCCGAGCTGGTCGATCGGGCCCTGGCGCGTGCCGGCCTGCGCCCTCCCGAGCGCTTCCTGCTGAGGTTCCCCCATGAACTGTCGGGGGGGCAGCGTCAGCGGGTCGTCATCGCGGGGGCGCTCGCGCTCGAGCCGCGGGTGATCGTCGCCGACGAGCCGGTCTCCAACCTCGACGCCTCGGTTCGGGGCGAGATCCTCCGCCTGCTGTTGCAGCTTCGCCGCGACTCTCGCATCAGCATCCTGATCGTCACCCACGACCTGGCGCTGGCCTGGTCGGTCGCCGACAGGGTGGCGGTGATGTACCTCGGACGGATCGTGGAGGTCGGTCCCACCCGTGACGTGTTGCTCGAGCCGCGGCATCCGTACACGCGGGCCCTGCTCGACGTCGTGCCCGACGCCCAGGATGTCGGAGCGATCGACCGTCCCCTACTCACGGGCGAGCCGCCCGACCCGACGCGCATCCCCGAGGCGTGCCGGTTCCACCCCCGATGCCCCGCGTTGGCCGATGGGCGCGCCGCGGAAGCGGGCGTCGAGGGAGCATGCCGGTCCGACGACCCCCGGCTCGATCCGATCGTGGCGGGCCACCTCGCCGCGTGCCATCTCGCGCACCGTCGGCCGTCCGGGTTCCGCGTACCATAGGCGCGATGGCCGACATCAGGGAGCGTCCCGCTTTCCAGTCCTCCGAGGTCACGAGCATGATCCGGGGCGGCGGGCTCGACGTCGAGATCGCCGACGACTCGATGGCGACCGAGGACATGATCCTCAACATCGGGCCGCAGCACCCGTCGACCCATGGCGTGCTCCGCGTGGTGTTGGAGCTCGACGGCGAAGTGATCGTGCGTGCGGAGCCGGTGATCGGTTACATGCATCGGGCCGCCGAGAAGCTCTCCGAGTTCCGGGACGCCACGCAGACGATGGTGTTGATGAACCGTCACGACTGGCTGAGCGCCTTCAACAACGAGCTCGGGTTCGTGATCGCCGTCGAGCGGCTGGCCGGCATCGAGGTGCCCGAGCGGGCGCAGTGGATCCGCACGATGTTCGCCGAGTGGAACCGCATCCTGAACCATCTGATGTTCTCGGGTTCCTATCCGTTGGAGCTCGGAGCGATGACTCCGATCTTCTACGCCTTCCGCGAGCGCGAGATGATCCAGGATCTGATGGAAAGCGCCACCGGCGCGCGCATGCATCACTCGTACTGCCGCGTCGGCGGGCTCAAGGACGATCTGCCTGCCGGGTTCCTCGAGCGTTCGGTCGACGTGCTCGCCGCGGTACGCCGCGCGATCCGCGAGTTCGAGTCTTTGATCATGGGCAACGAGATCATCTTCGCCCGGACCCGCAACATCGGGGTGCTGCCCGCGGAGACGGCGGTCGCCTACGGCACGAGCGGACCCGTGCTGCACGCGAGCGGTGTGCCGATGGATCCCCGGAAGGACGAGCCGTACGAGAAGTACGCCGAGGTCGAGTTCGAGGTGCCCGTGGGGCAGACCGGAGACAGCTACGACCGCTTGATGGTGCTCGTCGAACGCATGAAGCAGAGCTGCAACATCATCGAGCAGTGCATGGACAAGCTGCCGCCCGGGGAGTTCCGGGCACCGAAGCTGCCGAAGACGCTGAAGCTCGACGGCGAGGTGTACGTGCGCACCGAGAACCCACTGGGCATGATGGGTTACTACGTCGTCGGCGACGGCGAGAAGCAGCCGTACCGATTGAAGATGCGCACGCCGTCGTTCTCCAACGTGAGCGTGATACCGGCGCTGCTGCCCGGCACCCAGCTTCCCGACCTGATCTCGATCCTCGGCTCGATCTTCTTCGTGGTCGGCGACGTCGACCGCTAGTCCACACCGGACTAGTGGCTCCGATCCCGACCCCATCGCTCACGGAGGCCCTGGAGCGGGCGAGCGCCGTGGCCGACGACGTGCTGTTCCCACGAGCTCAGGAGACCGACCGGGCACCCTCGGTGCCCTCCGAGAACCTCCGGGCGCTCCGAGACGCGGGCCTGCTCGGTCTGCACGGCCCGCCCGACGTGCCGGGCGGGCTCGGGGCCGATCACGCTGCCGGCCGGCCCGTGCTCGAGGCGGTCGCCGGTGGGTGCGGTGCGACCTCGTTCGTGTGGGCGCAGCACCATGGAGCGGTCAGGCGCGTTCGCGCGGGCGACGGCCC
>Ga0299914_10003777_pt1 | contig 10767 bp, 9 predicted proteins | sample RVTome_10_FD_201361 | JGI IMG/M metagenome (GOLD analysis project Ga0299914, IMG submission 201361) | Soil microbial communities from uranium-contaminated site in the Upper Colorado River Basin, Wyoming, United States - RVT153D57 (version 2) ... | reverse complement strand
CGACCAGCCACAAGAAGCCTCGGCGGCGCGCGATGCCCCACGCGGCCACCAGGCAGAGCACCGTGACCACCATCTGGAGCCGGATCACCCACAGCCACCACTCACCGTGCGGCAGATCGAACGACCCACGTGCCTGGAGGAAGTTCGCCACCAGCCAGAACGAGTCGAAGAACCACGGCACGAGCAGGAGGAGGGGCGCGGTGATCCGACGAACGAACGTTCGTCCGCGCCAGACGAGCACCGCTGCGTACGTCAGGTAGACCAGCGTGAACAGCACACCCTGGAACGCGTAGATCTCGGGATAGCCGAACTCCCACTGGAACCGGCTCAGGAGCACCAGCCGCAGGGCCTCTGCCACCCCGACGACCACCGCCGCCACCACCGAAAGTCCGACCCGATTCGTCCGCTCTGCGGTTGTCGTCATGTCGGGCAGTATTGCGGGTCCGCCGACGTACGCATGGGTAAAGAACCGACGTGTCGTCAATCTCCAGTAAGTGCCCGCACCCGCGGCGGCGGCGTACAGAAAGTAGTCCCGAAGCTTGCAGGAGTAGAGGGATCCGATGGTGAGAGCCCACCATGATGTGCTCGATGTCGTTCGGCGCCTTGGCGGGAGCTTCAGTCCTCGGCCGGGTCCCCGATGACAACCGGGCGGCCGGCGACGTACCCGGCGAAGATCTGGACGAGCGCGAGCACCAGCAGGAGCGCGATCGGGACCGACCACGAGCCGGTGGACTCGCGCAGCAGCCCGACGACGAACGGGCCGCCGGCAGCGAGCAGATAGCCGATGCTCTGTGCCATCGAGGACAGCGCGGTGGTGCCGGCGGTCGTTGCGGTGCGGATGCTGAACAGGGTCAGGGCCACCGGGAAGACCGCGCCACCGATGCCGACCAACACCGCCCAGACCCAGGCGCCGGCGACGGGAGCGAGCCATAGCCCGGCGAACCCGATCGCCAGCAGCGCGGTCAGGACGGCGATCAGGTGGCCCTGCGAGGATCCCCGGATCGCGATGGTCGGCGCCAGGAAGAAGACGGGTACGCCGACCAGGATGCTCACCGCGAGCAGCAGCCCTGCGGTCGCGTGACTGAAGCCGGCGTCGGCGTACATGCTCGGCAGCCAGCTCATCACGACGTACGCGAACAGCGACTGCGTGCCGAAGACGACCGTCACGGCCCAAGCCACCGGCTCACGCCACAGCGAGACCCGGACCGCGCCGTCTCGGCGCCGGCCGCGGTCGCGCAGGTGCGGCACCCACGCCAGCAGGGCCAGGGCGGCGAGCAGGGCCCAGACGCCCAGACCGATCCGCCAGCTTCCGGCCGCATGGGCGATCGGCACCGTGACCCCAGCCGCGATCGCCGCGCCGAGCGACATCACGGCACTGTAGGCACCGGTGACCGCGCCGACCCGGTTCGGGAAACCCTCCTTGACCACGGCGGGAAGCAGCACGTTGGCGAGCGCGATCCCGGCGCACGCGACGAACGTGCCGGCGAGCAGCAGCCAGGGGTCGCCGATCACCCGGACCAGCAGCCCGGCGACCAAGAGGCCGAGCGCGACGCCGATGCCACGGTGCACGCCGAGCCGGCGCGCGAGCGTCATCCCCGTCGCGCCGACGACCGCGAAGCACAGCACCGGCAGCGAGGTAAGGAACGCCCGGGTGCCGGCCGAGAGCCCGTCGAGCCCGTCGAGCAGGGCACCGAGGGACGTGACGCCCCCGCGCAGATTCGCGGCGACCAGCAGGACCGCGACCAGCAGCCACACCGTCGACCGAACGGCTGCGTTCGACGGCGGAGAATCGGGGCGAGACTGGATGCGGGAGTTCACGCCCTCTAGGATGCCAGACATCGGATGATTGGATGAAAGGACGGCACGTGCCGCTCTCCACCACCACGCCTCGCTCCCTGGTCGACCAGGCGATCGACGGCATGCGCGCTCTGCTCGCCGACGGCGAGTGGGCCGTCGGCGCCCGCATCCCGCCCGAGCCCGAGCTCGCCGCGGCGCTCGGCGTCAGCCGCAACACGGTCCGCGAGGCCGTACGGGCGCTGGCCCACACCGGCGTGCTGGAGGTGCGACGCGGGGACGGGACGTACGTCGCCGCCTCGAACGAGGTGGCCGCGATGATGCGTCGTCAGGTCGGCCAGGTCGACCTGACGCACGTCCTCGAGGTCCGCCACGCGATCGAGACCCGCGCCGCAGCACTGGCCGCCGAGCGTCGTTCCGAGGACGACCTGCGAGCCCTGACCGCCATCATGGAACGGCGCGCAGCCGCCGCCGCGGCCGGGGACGCCGACGCCTTCACCGAAGCCGACGCGGAGTTCCACCTCGGCGTGGTCACCGCGACCCACAACCCGCTCCTCATCGAGCTCTACGCGGGCTTCGAAGACACCCTGCGCGCGACCATCCACCTCGACGACGAGACGGCTGAGATCGCCGACGAGCACGTCGCCGTCTTCGACGCCATCCGCGCCCAGGACGCCGATGCCGCCGCGGCCGCCGTCACAGGTCTCCTCCACACGCTCGCCCGATAGTCCACCAACACGTGTTCAGGAGCCCTAGCATCGCCGCATGATCGAGTTCGTCAAGCTGATCGTCGACGTGGTCCTCAAGGCCGTTCCGGGCATCGTGAGCAGGAACGAACGTGACAGGGCGGCCTATCTCGGGGCGGATCTGTTCCTCCTCTACGTACAGATCAACGACGTGCTCGTGCGGGCCGAGCAGATCGTCACCCAGATGGAGCGCTATGACCGGGCAGCGGACATCGAGCTCGCTACGGCGCGCGGGGCACTGCTCGAGCTGGTGCCACAGCAGATCTCCGACATCCAGGTGATCACCGAGCGCCTTCAGGAGCTGCGCTGGGAGCTCAACGTGCTCGACGGCCAGTCCGCCGTCGCCCTCGACTTCCTTCTCGGCATGAAGACCTCTGCGTTGGACGTGCTCTCCCACGCCCTCACCCTCGACCACCTTCCGCTCGGAACGACGAGCGTCGAGGTAGGCGACGAGGGAGTCCGGTGGCCGGACATCCGGCCGGCGTGGGATGCGCGCTGGATGGTGCTCCGCAACTTGCGCGAAGAGCTCGGCGGGGACCACCCCACCCAAGACGACGAGGTACGCCGCATCCGGGCGTATCTCGATAACCGGCAGCCGCGGGAGGAGATGCGGGCGATCCGCGAGAACCTGGAGACGCTGCGCGCGGCGATCGCGGCCAACTTCACCATCCAGGACATTCTGATCCGGGCCGGCGATCCACGTCTCGGCCGCAGGCGCCGGCTTCGTTAGCGGCCCGGGAGATCGGTCCACCGATCAACGCGAGCAGACGCGCCGCCTCGCCGGCCACCGCGTCGCGGGCGACGCCGAGGTACGTTCGCGGATCGACCTTCCCCTCGTCCGCGATCGCCGCGCGGACGGCGCGGGTGAAGGTCGCATTGAGATGGGTGGCGACGTTGACCTTGGTCATCCCGGCCGCGATGGCCGCGACGATGCCCTCGTCGGGAACCCCGGAGGAGCCGTGCAGCACGAGCGGCACGTCGACGGCAGCGGCGAGCCGGGTGATCAGCTCGTTGTCGAGGCTGGCCGTACGCGTCGTCATCGCGTGCGAGGACCCGACCGCGACCGCGAGCGCGTCGACCCCGGTGGCCTCGACGTACGCCGCGGCCTCGGCCGGCTGGGTGCGAACCCCTGGTGCGTGCACCCCGTCCTTGCCGCCCACCTCGCCGAGCTCGGACTCGACGGAGACGCCGCGCCCGTGACACCAGGCCGCGACCTTGGCCGTGGCGGCCACGTTCGAGTCGTAGTCGAGCTTCGAGGCGTCGAACATCACCGACGGACACCCCAGCTCGACGGCCTCCTCGACCAGCTCGACCCGGGTCGCGTGATCGAGGTGTACGCAGACCGGCACCGTGGCGCACTCCGCGATCGCGATGCTCGCCCGCAACAGCGGCGCCACCGCGCCTCGGTAGTCGACGGTGTTCTCGGAGATCTGCAGCACCACCGGACGGCCGGCCTGCTCGGCGCCGGCGACGATCGCCTCGACCAGCTCGAGCTGGATGACGTTCATCGCACCCAACCCGCGTCCGGTGCCGCGGGCGTCGTCGAGCAGCAGCGACATCGGTACCAGGGGCATGTCAGTCTTCCTCGTGGTCGATTCGCCTGAGCCTGACGTCGGCCAGGAACGATGCGTATGCGTCGGGGTCGATCTCGCCGGCGACCGGTGTGACCACCCCGGCGGCACCCAGCGCGGCAGAGTCGCGAAGGATCTCCGGCCACGGCCTGCCCTTGGCCAAGCCGCGGGCGAGCCCGGCAGCGGCCGCGTCCCCGGCGCCGGTCGGGTTCCCGGTCACCCCAGCGGGCGGTCGCACCTCCCAGCAGCTTCCGTCGGCGTACGCGACCATTCCGTGGTGGCCGCGGGTCAGCACGACCGGGCCGCCGTGGCGGGCGGCGAGCTCTGCGACCGCGGCGGCGGGGTCGTCGAGGGGCCGGCCCAACAGGCGTGCGGCCTCCTCCTCGTTGGGAGTCAGGACCGCGCCGCTGCCGACCGCGGCCGCCAGCGCGTCGTCATCGAGATCGAGGAGCACCGGTACGCCGGCAGCAGCCGCGAGCCGCGCGATCCGTGCCGGGAGGTCGGTGGGCACTCCGGGCGCCAGGCTGCCGGAGACGACGAGGGCCGTCGCAGCTGGGATCCGATCGGCCAGGAGGTCGAGCAGTCTGAGATCGGCGCCGGGGGAAGCCTGTCGGCCCGGCTCCCACAGCGAGGTCGTCGACTCGGCGACGACGACCACGGTGCGGCGTACGCCCTCCAGCTCGGGCAGGAAGGTCGCCGGCAGCTCCCGGGCGAGGGCTTCGGCGAAGTCGTGGTCGGCGAGGCCGACCGCATGTGTCGGCTCGCCCAGCTGGTGCAGCACCCGGGCGACGTTCACGCCCTTTCCGCCGAGCCGGCTGGTGACCTCGGTGACCCGGTGGACCTCGCCCACCCTCAGCCGAGGCAGCCGGTAGGGTCACGTCGATCGCTGGGTTGAGCGTGACGGTGATGATCATGCGCCCGTCCCCGTTGACGCCAGGGCCAGACGGGCGGCGCCGACGAGGCCGGCTCGGCCAGCGAGGGCGGAGAGGCGTACGGGCGGAACCGCCGTCACGCCGGCGCGCTCGCGCATCCGGACCCGTAGCGGTTGGAGCAGGTATCCCCTGGCCTCGGCGACGCCGCCGCCCAGGATGATCTCGCCGGGCGCGAGCAGTGCCCCGACCGCGAGGAAGCCGTCGGCGAGTGCGGTGATCGCCTCGGACCAGACCTGGGCGGCGAGCCGATCGTGCTCGACCCGCGCGACGAGCTCGGCGACCCCGGCGACCCCGGAACCGCCGAGCGACGCGTATCGCTGCAGCATGCTCCGAGCGCCCGCGCGCGTCTCGATGCAGCCGCGCAGTCCACAGCTGCACGGCGGCCCGGCCGGGTCCACCACCAGGTGGCCGAGCTCACCGGCCTGACCGGAGACGCCGACGATCGGCCTGCCCTCGACGTACGTCACCGCAGCGACGCCCGTCCCGAGCACCGCGACGAGCGCCGAGGCCGGCGAGCCGGCGTCCGCCCAGATCGCACCCGCGGCCGCGGCCGTGTCGTGCGACACCGCGACCGGAAGGCCCAGCCGCTCGGCGATCGGGGCCGCCACCGGGGTGTCGACGAGACCGAGGTTGACCGCTTTGAGGGAGGTCCCGGACTCCGTGTCGACGAGTCCGGGGAAGGCGACCCCGACCCCGGCGACCTGTGCCCGGGCCGCGGAACTCAGGCCGGCGAGCAGCTGCTCGCCCAGCTGCGCGATGTCGTCGAGCACGGCCGTACCGGTGCGGGTGGCCACCTGCGACTCCGCCAACGACACGTCGCCGGCGCCGACCACGGCGCCGCGTACCGAGGTGCCGCCGACGTCGAACGCAAGGGCGAGAGCCCGCTCCGCGACTGGCACGCCGGGCGTAGGAGACTCGCTCATCGCTTCACCGCGAAGGAGCAGCAGCCGGGCTCAGGATGATCGAGCGGGTGAGGTTGCGCGGCGCGTCGGGGTCGAGACCGGCCCGACGGGCCCGCTCCACGCAGAGCAGGTGCACACGCACCAGCTCGGCGAGCGGGTCGACCTCGTGGTGCACCAGGTCGGCGCCGGTGACCGCGACGTCCTCGCCGAAGCCCGGAACCAGGTCCCCGAAGGCCCACACGACCCGGCCGGGGGCGCTGATCGAGACCGGACCGTGGCGGTACTCCATCATCGGGTAGGACTCGGTCCACAGCTGCGCGGACTCCCGCAGCTTGAGCGCCGCCTCCTGCGCCAGGCCGTTGGTCCAGCCTCGGCCGACGAAGGTGAGCTGCTCGGCGGTCAGCGCCGGGCCGAACGCGCTCTCGCCGGCGTCGATGATCTGCTGCGCCTGCTCGGCGGCCAGGCTCAGGTCCTCACCCAGGTGCCAGCGCAGCATGGCGAGCGTGGTGGTCGCGAAGCGGGTCTGGACCACCGACTTCTCGTCCACCTCGGGCATGAGGATCGGCTCGGCCAGCTCGAGAGCCGGAGTCCCGGGCGAGGACGAGATCACCGTCGCCGGGATCCGGCCGTCGACCCGGGCGAGCAGGTCGACGACCTCTGTCGTGGTCCCGGACCGGGTGATCGCCAGCACCCGGTCGTAACCCCGGTCGAGACGGGCCTCGGTCGGCGTCCAGGCGTCGGTGACGCCGAGACCCTGATCCTCGCGCAGCACGGCGTAGGCCTGCGCCATGTAGAGCGAGGTCCCGCAGCCGACGACCGCGACCTTCTCCCCCGGCTTCGGCAAGGCGGCGGCCGATCGCTCGGCGGTGCTCCTGGCGGCCAGCCAGTTGGCAGGCTGCGTGGCGATCTCGGCTGCGAGATGCGTCGTCGGTGCGGATGCGGTCATGGTGTCGGGTCACCCCTCCGATGTGTTGCCGGCTGGAACCGAATCATCCAGCGCGTTGCGCGTTTCTGTCAATTAATCACTTCAAATGATCATTATCGCTCACTCGTGACGACGATCTCCGTCCCACCTTCGGCCAGTGCCTTCGCGAGCGGCTCCGGCACCGCTCGGTCGGTGACGAGCATGGAGACGCCGGAGAGGTCGCCGATGCGCGCGAAGGTCGGATGCTCGAGCTTGGTGCTGTCGGCCACGACGATGGTGCGCTGCGCCGCCGCGATGAAGTCGGCGCTGATCTTGGCCTCGGCCGGGTGGATCGTGGTGAGCCCGGCCCGAGTGCTGATGCCGTCGACGCCGAGGATCGCGGTGTCGATGTGGATCTTCGACAGCACCCCCTCGCTCAGCGGGCCTACCAGCTCATAGGACTGGGTGCGAGCCGCGCCGCCGGTCACCACGATGTTGACGTTGGGCCGGATCGAGAGCTCGTAGGCGATGTTGAGCGCATTGGTGACCACAGTGATGCTGTCGTCCTCGGCCAGGTCCGGGTGGCGCCCGATCGCGCGCGCCACCTCGCTGGTGGTCGTCCCGCCGTTGAGCGCGACCGTCTCGCCCGGCACGAGCAGGTCGGCCACCGCGGTCGCGATCGCCCGCTTCGCGTCAGCCTGGCGGCCGATCTTGTACTGCAACGGCAGCTCGTACGCCGAGCCGAGCGCGGTCGCGCCGCCATGTGTCCGGGTGACCAGCCGCTGGTCGGCGAGGTGCCCGATGTCGCGGCGGGCGGTCGCCGCTGAGACACCGAGCGCGCTCTCCACCTCCGCGATCGACACGTGCCCGTGCTCGCTGATCAGCTCGAGCAGCTGGTTGAGTCGCTGTTGTCTCATGGGCCCCCTTCCTGGGTCCCGGACAGCCTACGCAGATCCGGCGCCTCAGGAGCTGCGGTGGAAGGTCGCGTCGGCCCTCGACCTCACCCACCCGGCGACGTACGTCGAGGTGCACCCGGACCCCGACTTTGGGCCGACCGAGGAGTACGTCGAGTCCCTACCGACAGGCGTGGACGATGCGGACCGTGCCGGTTGAGTGAGCCTCGAGAGGCACAGTCTCCTGCTAGATTGGCAAGTGCGCGCGAGGGCGCAGCCGGGCCCGCGGACAGGACTGAGTCCACCTCGTGATCTCACACTGCGTGGAATGCTGACGATCTCCTTGTCCGGCATCGCGGGCCGGCCGGCCGATGAGGAGCCGTCATGTCCGTACTTGTTCCGCCCGCCGACCTCGAGCAGCTCCGCCGACAGGCTAAGGACCTTCTCCGTGCCGCGAAGCGAGGCGAACCTGCAGCGCTCGCTCGGATAGGCACTGTCTCGGATCGATTGATCCTGAGCGCCGCACAGCTGACGCTCGCTCGCGAGTTCGGCTTCGAGAGCTGGGCAAGGCTCAAGCTTGAGGTCGAGCGCCGCCACGTTCTCGATGCCGTCGACGCCATTCGCCTGCGCGAGCTCGCCACTGCTCATCCCGAGCTGGCCACCATGGAGATGCGCGGCTGGTGTGATCACCCTCTCGGGATATCGCCGCTGGGTTACCTGGCGGCCATGCCTTTCGACGCCGTGCGCGGCGCGTGGCGAGCGGTCGAGGGCACCGGACCGCTCGCGCGAGAGCTGCTGCGGGCGGGCGCGCCCGTGGACGGCGCCCCCGGAGACCCCGAGACTCCACTGATCACCGCCGCGAGCTACGGCAACACCGATGTCGCCAAGGTGCTGGTCGAGGCTGGGGCCAGCCTGACTGCCACCGCGTCGCCCGACGCGGGCGGCGTGCCGAACGGCACCGCGTTGCGTCACGCGGTGGTGTTCGGGATGACCGAGGTGGCGGACGCCCTCCTCGCGGCCGGTGCCGGCGATCTCGTGCACGCGGCGGCGACCGGCTCGGTGGCGCAATGCCTCACTCCGGCGACACGCGAAGCCGATCGGGTTGCGGCGCTACGCATCGCCGCGGAACGCGGCCACCTGAGTGTCATCGACGACCTGCTGACGGCAGGCACTCCTCTCGAGGGACTGGACCGCGACGGATCGACCGCACTACACGCGGCGGCCTACTACGGACAGGCCGCCGGAGTCCGGCACCTCATCGAGTACGGCGCCGACCCCACCCGACGCGACACCAGATTCGACAGCACACCGCTGGGCTGGTCCCGTGCCGGACGGCGGGACGAGGTCGGCCCCGAACGCGGCCACGACCAGGCCGAACGCATCCTGGCGCCCCTGTCTCCGGACGACTAGCTCGGCTTCCCGGTCGAAGCCACCGAGGACGACCGCGAGCCGATCGCCTACTCCGACAACTACCTGATCACCGCGGGAACCCAAGTCGAAGAGACCATCCTCTACAAACGCGTGCCCTGACGACCCCGCTTCATAGGGCCGTACGCGCCTCGCGCCGATCGGCATGATCGACAGCAGCCCAGCTGACTCGCGAAGCGCCGCGCTGGCGATGCCCACCTCGTCAAGGTCATCACACGGTTAGCCTCGTACATGTGAACCCACTCAGCCCCGACACACCTGATATCAAGCCCAGGTCGCGCGCCGTCACCGATGGCCTGGAAGCCACGGCTGCCCGAGGCATGTTGCGGGCCGTCGGCCTTGGAGACGACGACTTCGCAAAACCGCAGATCGGCGTCGCATCGTCGTGGAACGAGATCACCCCCTGCAACCTGTCCCTCGACCGGCTCGCAAAGGCAGTGAAGAACGGCGTTCACGCGGCTGGCGGCTATCCGCTGGAGTTCGGCACCATCTCGGTTTCCGACGGGATCTCGATGGGCCACGAGGGCATGCACTTCTCGCTGGTCTCCCGCGAGATCATCGCCGACTCGGTCGAGACCGTGATGAGCGCCGAGCGGCTCGACGGCTCCGTGCTGCTCGCGGGCTGTGACAAGTCGTTGCCCGGCATGTTGATGGCGGCTGCTCGGCTCGATCTCGCCTCGGTCTTCCTCTACGCCGGCTCGACCATGCCTGGGCAGGTCGACGGCCGCGACGTCACGATCATCGACGCCTTCGAAGCGGTCGGGGCCTGTATCGCGGGGAAGATGAGTCGCGATGAGGTCACCCGCATCGAGAAGGCGATCTGTCCTGGCGAGGGCGCCTGCGGGGGTATGTATACCGCCAACACGATGGCTGCTGTCGCTGAGGCGCTCGGCATGTCATTGCCCGGTTCGGCCGCGCCCCCCGCAGTCGACCGACGCCGCGACGGCTTCGCCCACCGCTCGGGCGAGGCGGTGGTCGGGCTGCTGCGCAGGGGCATCACCGCGCGCCAGATCATGACCAAGGAGGCCTTCGAGAACGCCATCGCCGTCGTGATGGCCCTCGGCGGTTCCACCAACGCCGTGCTGCACCTGTTGGCCATCGCCAACGAGGCTGAGGTCGACCTGACTCTTGACGACTTCACCCGGATCGGAGAGAAGGTCCCCCACCTCGCCGACCTCAAGCCTTACGGCAAGTACGTCATGAACGACGTCGACAAGATCGGCGGGATCCCGGTCGTGATGAAGGCGCTCCTGGACGCGGGCCTGCTCCACGGTGACTGCCTCACGGTGACCGGTAAGACCATGGCGCAGAACCTCGCGGAGCTGAGCCCACCCGCGCTCGATGACGAGGTGATCCACTCCTTCGAGCGGCCGATCCACCGCACCGGTGGTCTCACCATCCTGAAGGGCTCGCTCGCCCCTGAGGGCGCTGTCGTCAAGACGGCCGGCTTCGACGACACCGTCTTCCGCGGCACTGCCCGAGTCTTCGACGGTGAGCGGGCCGCGATGGACGCCCTTGAAGCGGGGCTCATCGTCGCGGGCGACGTCGTGGTCATTCGGAACGAGGGCCCGAAGGGCGGCCCGGGCATGCGGGAGAT
>Ga0299914_10003776_pt1 | contig 10769 bp, 5 predicted proteins | sample RVTome_10_FD_201361 | JGI IMG/M metagenome (GOLD analysis project Ga0299914, IMG submission 201361) | Soil microbial communities from uranium-contaminated site in the Upper Colorado River Basin, Wyoming, United States - RVT153D57 (version 2) ... | reverse complement strand
CGCGCCACGGAGATCACGAATACGCTCCGCACGGTGCGGAACTCCAACGCCGACCTTGCGCAGGTCGCGAAACTGAATCAGAGCGCCGTTGGGCTGGTGACGATGTATTCCGATACTGGCGGCGCGGAGGGCACCGGGTTCGCCATCACGCCGTCCGGGTATTTCGTGACGAACCGTCATGTCGTGATGACCGACGCCGGACGCGTTGCCGATTCGCTCTTCGTCACCATGGCCGATCAGCGCTACGGCAACTGGCTGAAGGCGGAGGTGGTCAAGGTTGGCGCGGGCGACGTGGACATCGCCGTCCTGAAGCTCCGCAACTACCGGGGCACGTACGTGGAGCGGATCGACTGGAGTTCCCGGAACGCTCGCCAGGGGGAACCCGCGGCTCTGATCGGGTTCCCTCGTGGCACGATGGTGGCGCTGGATGGCGCTGATACTGTTCGCACGTCCATGAGCGCCGGCATCTTCAGCAAGGTGACGCCGTCGCGAATCCAGTTCGACGGTTTCTCTCAGGGCGGGTCAAGCGGGAGCCCGGTCTTCGCAGCGTCCGGAGAGGTCGTTGCCGTGCATTTCGCCGGGCTGCGTGGAACGGTCGGACTCGGATTCGCAATCCCGGTGTCCCAGGTGCTTTCCCTGCTCCCGGCAGAAGCCCGAAGCGAGCTCGGCATCCGTTAGCTCGCCGGCGGCGGATCCAGCCTCGCGGCGGCCGTCGGAGGGGATGAACAGGCCGCGACGTAGAGCGGACCGCAGCAAAGTATTGCGATGCGCCGTCCCCGAGGGAATATTTGCCCAACGACTGGGCGCCCCGCTTCGCCCAGGGGGATCCCACCTGCCGTTCCGCTTAGCTCCCTCGCCACGACGGCGGGGAGGAGTGCCTCATGACCACCGCCACGACCTACTGCCCGCGCTGTCGTAACGCCATCGCTCCGGGATCGAAGTTCTGCGCGAGCTGCGGCAGCGACATTTCGGGAGTCTGGGGCGGCGGCAATCCCGCGCTCGGCAGCACGATCGCGGTCGAGGCGGATCCCGCGGTCGATACGCTCGGCGCGATGCTGAGCGAGGCGACGCTCGGCGAATACGACATCTACGGCGAGCTGGGTCGCGGCGGCATGGCAGCCGTGTACCTCGGCCTCGACCTGGCGCTGAATCGCAAGGTCGCCATCAAGACCATGCTTCCCGAGCTGATCTCGCGCGAAGGCATGGTGCAGCGCTTCAAGCGGGAGGCGCAGACTTCGGCGGCGCTCAGCCATCCGCACATCATCCAGATCTACACCGTCAAGCAGGCGAAGAATCTCGTCTACTTCGTGATGAAATTTGTCGAGGGACGCTCGCTGGAGTCGGTGATTCACGACAAGGGTCACGTGCCCCTGGCGATGACGCAGACCATCCTGACGCAGGTCGGCAGCGCGCTCGATTACGCGCACAAGAAGCACGTCGTGCACCGCGACATCAAGCCGGCCAACATCATGATCGACGAGGATGGCTGGGCGATCGTGACCGACTTCGGAATCGCGAAGGTGCAGGAGGCGCAGAACCTCACCGCGACAGGCACGGCCATCGGGACGCCGCATTACATGAGTCCCGAGCAGTTCCACAACAAGTCGGTGACGGGCGCGTCCGACCAGTACTCACTGGGCGTGGTGCTGTACGAGATGCTCGCCGGCAAGAAGCCGTTCGATGGCGGCACGTACGCCGAGATCATCACGCAGCACCTCTTCGAGCAGGTGCCAGACCTGCGCGAATTGAATCCCGGCATCCCGCCGCATGTGATCGACGTCATCAAGAAGATGATGGCCAAGGATCCGAATGATCGGTTCCCCGACCTCGACACCGCCATCCATACGCTCGGCCAGCCGCCGTCGAAGAAGGAAGGCGACGTTGTCCGGACGCAGATGATCTCGCTTGCTAAGAGCGGGCCGGCAAAGAAGATCCGGATGAGCGTTCCGATGAGCCCCATCCCGCTCGGCAAGAAGCCGCCGGCTGCGGCAGCGACGGTCGTCGAACCAGCGCGGAAGCCGGTACAGAAGAAGAGTCGCACGGGCTTGTGGATCGGCATCGCGGCGACGCTGCTGATCCTGGCCGGCGGCGGCGGCTACTACCTGAAGTTCGGGACCTCGGCGCTCCTCAGCACAGCAAGCGTTACTCCGGCCGGAAATCCCGTGAGTCCTGCTGCTCCCGCCACGGACAGCCTGGGCGCGGGCGGGGGCGCCGGCGTGCCGGCGGCAGGCGGCGCGCTGGCCATCGCCGACTCGACCGTCGCCGCAACGCCGGCCGCGCCCAAGGTGGATTCCGCGGCGATCCGGGATTCGATCGAGCAGGCCAGACTCGCCAGGCTGCGGACTGATTCGATACGGATCGCGCGCGCGGAGCGACGGCGATCCGACAGCATCGCGCAGCGAATTCGCGACAGCGTGCGCCTGGCCAACCTGGCGAAGGCGCCGCCTCCGGTCGCGAAGCCAGCCGGTCCGACGGGCACGGCCACCGTGCGGCTCGCGAGCCGCACGCGCAATGCGGCCGTCTATGTGAACGGGGAGATCGAGTCGCTCATCTCGAGCGCGCGCGACGTCACGGTGCCGGCCGGCGTACCCGTGAAGCTCGAGATCAAAGCCACGAACTGTGTACCATGGGATACGACCTTCGTCGTGCAGCCAAACACACGCACCCCGATCGGGCGACGCGATCCGAAGTGCTGAGCGGCGCCTCGCGACGCTCAGCTCACGGCAAATTGACGCTCTGATTCTGCCGCGCAGCATCGGGGTCCCGGTCGCCGCCCGCATCCTGCGCGTTTTGGACTTGCCACCACTGGTGTGCCACCTAAGATTGGCCTCCGCCTGAAGATTTTTCGATAACTCTGCTCTTCCTTCCTCCCGTCCTCCCAGGACTGGGTCCGCCTACGCAGCCGTTTTGGAGTGGTCTGTGACACATCTGAAGCTCCGTTCCCGCCTCTCGCGCTCGACAGCCGCCGTCCTTCTCGCCGTCGTCGTGGGATCCTGCGCGCAGCCATTGTCCATCGAGGACGTCGTCGTCCGGCCAACCTCCTTTGCGGCAGTGGGCTCGACGACATTCTCAGCCACCGTCGGCACGGCGGTCACCAATCAGGGACAGGTCCGCGTGCTCGACCAGGACGGCGTGGAAATGCCCGGCATGACGGTCGTCTTCACCGCGAGCGGCGGCACGTTGTCGCCGACCTCGCCGGTGCAGACGAACTCTCAGGGCATCGCGGCTCCGGCTTCGTGGACCGTGCCGACAACCGCCGGCCCAGCCACGCTGACGGCAACGCTGCAGGGCGCGAGTCTCGGCAACGTGACCTTCAACGCGACGCTGAACGCGGGTCCGGCCTCCGCCGCGACGGTGAACGCGGGCAACGACCAGACGTCGCCCGCCGGAACAGCAGTCGCTACGGCGCCGTCGGTCAAAGTGAGCGACCAGTACGGAAACGGCATTTCGGGCGTTTCGGTCGCGTTCACCGTTCTGACCGGCGGCGGGACGCTCAACGGATCTACCGCTACGACCGCCAACGCCACGACGAACAGCTCCGGCATCGCGTCGGTGACGTCGTGGACGCTGGGACAGACTGTCGGCTCCAACACGCTGCGCGCTGTCGCAACCGGGCTCACGTCGAGTCCCGTCACCTTCACCGCAACGGGAGCCGCAGGTCCTGTGGCTTCGATCGTGATCGCTCCCGGCACGCCCTCGTCGCAGGGTCAGGCCGCGCGCGCCGGCACCAACGTGACCGTGGCGCCAGCGGTCCTCGTGCGTGACCAGTTCAACAATCCCGTCGCGGGCGCGACGGTGAACTTCACGATCTCGGCCGGCGCCGGAAAGGTTTTCTTCAACGCGACCGACGCGACCGGGAGCAACGCGCTGGACTTCGTGTCCAATGCGTCCGGCATCGCCACCGTTTTCGGATGGAAGCTGGGATCGGTGGGCACGAACACCATCACGGTGACGGTGCCGGGCGTGACGGGGCTTCCCTCGTTCGCCATCAACGCCATCGGTGAGGCCGGCCCGCCGAGCCAGATCGCCATCGTGGTCGAGGATCCCAGCTCGAACAATCAGTCCGCGCAGGTGGATTCCGCGGTCGCCGTGGGGCCGGCGGTCGTCGTGCGGGACGCCGACAACTTCATCGCGCCGAACGTCCAGGTGACGTTCACCGTCGGCGCCAGCAGCGGCACGATCAAGGGCACGTCGACGAGCACCGCGAGCACATCGGCCACGATAACGACCGACGCCAGCGGCATCGCGCGACTCCATGCCTGGAACCTTGGCCAGCGCGGCGCGAACACGCTGACCGCCGCCGTCACGGTCAATACCACACTCAACGTGACGTTTGACGCGACCGGAATTGCCGGCCCGCCCGCCAGCGCGGCGGTGCTCGTGGAAGATCCGAGCTCGAACAACCAAACGACGATCGCCAACACCGAAGTGCCGGTCATGCCGGCGGTGCTCGTCCTCGACGCCAACGGCGATCCCGTCGAAGCGGGGCACGACGTGGAGTTCACTCTCGCGACTGGCGGCGGCTCGGTTTCAGCGACCGTCGGCGGCGCTCCTGTGGGAAGTGCCACGGTGCAGACGGATGCCAACGGCGTGGCACGCCTTGGCTACTGGAAGCCCGGAACCGTGGGCACCAATACGCTCAGCGCGGAGGTGTTGGACACGCCATCTCCGGTCTTCGTGAACTTCACGGCAACGGGAACTCTGGGACCGGCGAGCCAGATCAGCTACTCCAACGAGCCATGGCCGTATACGCGTCAATCCACTCCAAACGGTGGGGTGCCGAAAGCCATCGTGAAGGATGAAGGCGGCAACGTACTGGGTGGCGTGAACGTGGTTTGGAGCAACAACGGCAATGGCAACTCGACCCTCGGCGGCACGACGACGACTCCAACGAATGGCTCCGGCGTCGCGACGTTCACGGGAACATGGACCGCGGCCGGCGTAGCATCTGGGACAGTGATGCAACTTGCGGCAACCGTGCAGGGAACGGCGATCGTCGCGATCTTTCCGAGCACCATCGTCGGGCCGCCCAACAGCACCCTTACAACGGCGCCGAGCCAAATGACGGTGAACTTGGTGGTCACGCCCAGTCCAAATGGGTCGGTCCGCGATGCGTCAAACCGCCCCATCCCCGGTGCCGCGCTGACCTGGACGTACACGACCAACCCGGGTGGCTTTGGCACCCTGTTCGAGGGCGGATCCCCGCCGGCGGCAACCGACAGCGTGGGCAACTGGGTGCTCAGTACCTGGCGCATTTCCACGACCGCGGGGCTGAATACCGTTAACTACAACGTCACCGGAACGGGCATTACGCCGCCCCTCAACACGACGGGCGTCGCGGGAGCGCCCGCTAGCATGCTCAAGAGTGCTGGTGACGGACAAACGGCGCCGGCGGGGACGGCGGTTCCTGTCGCTCCCGCGGTGACCGTGCGCGATCAGTTCAACAATCCCGTCAATGGCGTGGAGGTCACGTTCTCGCCGGCAACGGGCAGTGGCTCGGTAACTGGCAACCCCCCGACCACCAACTTGAGCGGAGTCGCAACGGTTGGCAGCTGGACACTGGGGCCGGCGGCTGGAAACCACACGCTCACCGCGTCGCTGACGGGCACCTCCAGCGTATTCACGACATTCACGGCGACCGCAACGTCATCCGATCCGTGCGTGAACCCCACCGCGCACACGGTCGGAACATCCGTCAACGGAACGCTGGCCTCGACGGACTGCAACTTTACGTCCGCCAGCGTCACCCGGTACATGGACCTGTACCAGATCGTGGTACCGACGGGCACCACCAGGCAGATGTCGGTGAACCTCAACGTGGGCAGCTTCGGGCCGCAGCTGCGGCACTACATCTATCCGCCGTCGAACGCCAACTGGTTCAACACCTCGTCGACCCCCGCGAACATCGACAACTTCCTCGTACTCGGTCCCGGAACGTATGAGATCGGCGCGACCTCGGATGCCGCGACGACAACAGGTTCATACACGTTCCTCTCGACGTTGAATCCGGCGATGCCGAGCCACTGCGGCAATTTCCTGGTGACCAAGAACATCACCGTTACGCACACGCTGAGCAGCACGACGTGTCTGTACACGCAGCAGGGCAGCTCCTCGATCACACGTGGATCCCGCGTCTACCTCTTCTACCTGCCGGCGAACCAGACGGCGACCTTCCGGGTCGCTGGTTCGACGATCGACTGGGTAATCGATGCGTGGGACGTCAGCGGAACACGGACGGCCATCGATCAGGCCGACTCCTTCGGTAGCGGCGGGACCGAAACGCTGACCATCGCGTCCTCGACCTCGAGCCGCTTCATCGAGGTTCGTGTCACTCAATGGGACGCGCAGGCCGCCGCGAGCGGAACGTACACTCTGACCATCGACCCGTAGTCCAAGGAGATTCACGTCATGAAGGCAGTTCCAAAGGTCCTGGTCATCGGCGCCACGCTGCTCCTCGGAGCAGCGCTGCCGCCGGTCGTGCAGGCGCAATCACCGATTCTCGATCTCATCGCGAAGGGCAAGCGCGCGCTCAACGATTTCGAGTACGCCGCCGCCGATACGGTCTGGCACCAGCTGCTGGCGCAGCCGCTGTCGCGGCACCAGCGCATCGACGTGCTGCAGCTGCTCGCCGCGACGCTGTATCCGGACGACGCGCCGCGGCAGCGCCCCGACACGGCCGGCGCGGTCATTCGCCGGCTCGTCGGGATGGGCGCCAACCGGATGTATCAGAAGGACGCGTCGTGGCCCGGGCTCGACTCGCTGTACCGCGTGGTCGTGGCCGCGAATCCGGGAGTCCGGATGGAAGCCGCGGGGGGGGCGGCCGGCGACGATTTCGATGCGGTGCGCGACGTCATGTCGCTCATCAACGACGGCTACCCCGTTCCTGACATCGCGGATCGTGTGTCGATCGACTGCTATGCCTTCTCGTTCGATGAGCTCGAGGGAAGCGTGCGCCGCATGCGGAACTATGCCGGCCTGCCCGATGCGCTCAAGCGGCGGTGCTCGCGTCTCTTCGTGGAGAGCGATCCGCCCAACGGCGTGCTGACGGTCGGCGGGCGCGACTTCGGCCCCGTCCCCGATCGTGGCCAACTGCGCTGGGTGCGCCCGGCCAGGGCGATCGAACTCTCGGTTGCCTCGCCGCAGCACACCGCGACGAAGGCGGTCGAATTTCCCGAAGGACGCACGCTCCACGCGAAGTTCTTCCTCCCCCGTGACACCCTGCTCTGGCCCGCGGTGCGGACCCCGGAGCAGATCGCCGAGGAGCTGCGACTCTTCGATCGGTTCAGCCCCAGCACTCCCCGGCCGGAGCAGCCCGTACGGCCGCGGAAGATGGGCGCCTTCGCTGCCGGCGTGCTCTGGGGACTCGTGGGGGGCGCCGCCGGCTACGCCGCCGGCCAGTTCCTTCCAGCCGCGGGTTGCGTCGTGAATGAGACCGTGCCGCCCGGACAGACATACAAGGATCCCCGCACCGGCGAGCGTTTCACCGCCGGCCAGACGATCAACCTCGGCGCCGGAATGCCGTGCATCGCGACCGTCGCCGGCGGCACGTTCGGCGGCATGTTCCTCTTTTCCTCGATCATAAAGGGTAGCCGGAACCGCTCCGCCAACGCGCGCTACGAGGAAGCGGCGCGCGCCTACCCAACCCTCCTGAGCGAGTGGGAGACGCGTGAACGCCGTCAGTTCGCGGAGCGGAATCCCGATGTGCGCCAGCGTCTCGCCGACGAACGCACGAAGCTCGCGCAGGTCCAGGCCGAGAACTCCTCGATCCGCACTCGCAACGCCCGGCTGCCCGAGCCGCAAATAACCGTCCGCGAGCTGGATTTCTCGCCGACCGGGGCAAGCACCGCCCCCCCGGTGACGACGGAAGCGAACTCGGACATCGACATGCGCGTGCCGGAGGCCGCCGCCCCGAATCCGGACGCCGTCGCAATCGTGATCGGCAATCGGGACTACCAGACCGCCGGGGTGCCCAAAGCGGAGTACGCGATTCGCGACGCCAGGTCCGTGAAGCGATACCTCGTGCAGGCGTTCGGTTTCAGTGAAGACCGCGTCATTCTCGACACCAACGTGTCAGCGGGCCGCATGAACGAGCTGTTCGGATCGACGACCGACGCGGCGTCCGGCCGGCTCGCCGAGTTGGTGGCTGCAAAGCCGGCCGGAACCGTCGACGTGTTCGTCTTCTACAGCGGGCATGGTGGCCCCGACGGACGTCCCCCAAAGCGCTTTCTCATTCCGACGGACGGAAATCCGCGCCGGCTTACCGCGACGGGCTATCCGCTGGACGCGCTGTACAAGAACCTCACTGCGCTCAGGGCCCGGTCCGTTCTGCTGGCGATCGATGCCGGATTCAGCTCCCTGTCGGACGCCGGCTCGCTCATCCAGACCCAGAGCTTCGGCGGCAACATCGAGCTCGAGGTGGGCACGGTCGGGGGCGCGAACAGCCAGGTCATGATCGCGGCCACCGGCGAACAGACCGCGCGCTGGCGCCGCGACCAGGGACACGGACTGTTCACGTATTACTTCCTCAGAGGCATTCAGGGATCGGCCGACGGGAACGGCGACGGCACGATCACCGCTGGTGAGCTGGAGAACTACGTGCGGTCGAACGTTCGCACCTACGCGTCGGAGCGGTTCACCGGCGCGCAGCAGGTTCCCGAAGTGTTCACGAACAACCCGAGCCGGCCGATCGTCACTCTCAAGCCGGGGAGCTGATTCCGATGTCGAAGTCCCACGGGCGCGGCGCAGCGACCCTGTGCGCGGTGATGACGCTGGCGGCCGTACTGCCATCCGCGGCGCTGGCGCAGGATGGAGATGGAAAGTGCATGACGTTCGACGAGCTGATCTCGGTGGACAACGTGCACACCATTCCGCAGCTCCGGTTCAACGCGATGCAGCAGGCGCGAAATCGGCTCCTGCAATCGCTCGGGGTCGAGGTCCGTGGCACCACGGAAATGCTCCGCGGCGGCACGCGCGACAGCAGCTACGTGGTGATGACCCAGGGCATCTCGCAGGAAACGACGGGCTGGGTCACGCGCGACACCGTGCTGTCATGGCGCTCCACCGACGCCGGCAAGACGTACACCATGAAGTATCAGGGGTGCGCCCGCACGAGCGTCGGCAAGCGCGATCCGGCCTTCTTCGCCGAGGTGAGGCTCGACAAGGAGCCCGCTGCCTACGTGGACAACGGGCCCGGACGCCGCGACTCGATCGTGGTGACCGCCAAGGTCTCGCAGCCGGCGTTTCTCACGGTGTTCTTCCGCACCGGCGACACGCTGACGCTGCTCTATCCCAGCACCGCGGTGGGCGCGCCGGAGCGGGCGCATCTCGGCACCGACGGAGAGCTGCGCGTGCCGCCGCCCGGGAATCGCTTCCGAACCGTGCTGACCGGCGGCAGCAGGAAAACCATCGACTGGATCGTGGTCGTCGCCACCAAGCAGGACATTTCGCTGGGCCTCGGTGAGGACGCCGCCGACGCGCTATCGCTTCGCCAGATGAGCTGGCACGAATATCTGCGCTGGCTGAACCGCATTCCGCTGGAAGATCGTTTCGTCGTCGAGAAACCCTTTAGCATCGAGCGCACGCGCTGATCGGACGCTCGAAGAATGATGTAGAGGACCTTAGAACGCCCGTACTACCCTTGCCACTCCTTCCCCTCCCCCTTCCCACTCACCACAGGTATCCCATGCAGCTCAAATCGTCGATACTCGGCCTCGCATTCCTTTCCATGGCGTGCGCCGGCGGAAACGTGCAGCAGTCCGGCGTCCCCGAGCCCAGCCGCCGCGCCATCCAGGACATCCCGGACTGGGTGCTGAACCCGCCGAAGGACAGCCCGACGCATTCGTATGCCAGCGGCCAGGGCGAGTCGCGTGACATGTCCATCGCCGTGAACACGGCCGAAGCGGACGGGCGCAACAAGCTGGCGCAGACGCTCCAGACCGAGATGCAGGGTCTCGAGGAGAGGTTCCAGAGCTCCGTCCGCGGTGACGCGGGCGGCGAGGAAGTGCTCAACACGTTCCGCCAGGCCGTCCGCGCCGTGACCAACCAGACGCTCACCGGAAGCCGCGTGGCGCAGCGGAAGGTCACCGCGGATCCCAGCGGCGTTTCCTACCGCGTCTTCGTGCTAATGGAGCTGGACAAAGGGGCCGCCAAGACCGCCCTGATGGACAAGGTGAAGTCGGATGCCAACCTGTACGCGCGTTTCCGCGCGTCGCAGGCCTTCACCGACCTCGACGACGAGATCAAGAAGATCGAGGAAGCGAAGAAGGCCGGTGGTACGCCCACCACTCCGCCGCAGCTCTAGTGTTGCATCGGGAGGGGGGAGGGAGACGGGCTCGCTCGCGAGCGCGAACGGCCCTCCTCTCTCTCTGCTGTGCTTCGCCGCTGCTGATCGCGGCGGCGGGGCCGGCGCGGTTCGCCGCTGACCAGTACCCGTCCTGGTTCATCCGGACGCCGGCATCCGATGGCCACGTGGCGGTCGGATACGCGCCCATGTATCTGGATACTGCGGCCTCCATCAATGAGGCCATCGAGCACGGGAGACAGGCAATCCGTCTCGCGCGGGCGGTGCGCGTCAGCGCGGAATATCTGCAGGAAACGTTGCCTGATGGCAGTATTGCCTATCGCGGCGAGCACTACGTCGAGGATACGCTCGCGGGGGCCGTGGACAGCGTGGTCGCCGTCGATACGGCATACCTGCGTCGCATGGTGATGGTCCTCGTCAGCACGGAGCACGTACCCGTCATCCGGGGGCGCCGGACCGGCTTCAGCGC